>Ga0207868_1000322_pt1 | contig 56521 bp, 49 predicted proteins | sample Passage237B_FD_187370 | JGI IMG/M metagenome (GOLD analysis project Ga0207868, IMG submission 187370) | Cellulose adapted compost microbial communities from Newby Island Compost Facility, Milpitas, CA, USA - Passage2 37B (SPAdes) (version 3) ... | reverse complement strand
GTGGATGGCCGGGACAAGCCCGGCCATGACGAAATTTCAGTATGACCGGACAAGACGCTAGCGGCGCTTCCTGCCCTTGACCTCCTCCTCGTCCTCTTCATCCTCCTCGTCGTCTTCGTCCTCGTCGTCCTCATCCTCGTCTTCGTCCTCGTCGCCATTCTCCTCGTCGTCGCCGTCCTTGCCGGCATCGAGCTGCCACTCCTCGAACAGGTCGAGCACGACGAGCGGCAGTGTCTCGCGAAACAGGTCGCCTTCCTCGCCGATCCACAGGCAGGTCGCGGCGTCTCCCTTGACCTCTGCCACGGTCATCGGCTGGCCGCCGGACTTCAGGATGACGACGTCGCCGGGTTTCACGTCCATGGTCCACTCCTCGGTTACGGTAATGTGTCGGTTGTAGCGGCCGGCCGTGGCGGTTTTGTCACGGCCATTTCACTTCCGGCGGCATCGACGACAGGATCGATTCGACGTTGCCGCCGGTCTTGAGCCCGAAAATCGTGCCACGGTCGTACAGCAGGTTGAACTCGACGTAGCGTCCGCGCCGGATCAACTGCTCCTCGCGATCCTCAGCCGTCCACGGCGTGGCGACATTGCGCCGCACCAGTTTCGGATAGATGTCGAGGAAGGCGCGCCCGACATCCTGGGTGAAGGCAAAGTCGGCGTCCCAGTCGGCCGAATCCAGCCAGTCATAGAAAATGCCGCCGATGCCGCGCGGCTCCTTGCGGTGCGGCAGATAGAAATATTCGTCACACCATGTCTTGAACTTGTCGTAGGGCGCCACCTTCGGGTGCGCGTCGCACGCCCCGCGCATCGCGGCGTGAAAGGCGACCGTATCGCGATCGTCCTGCGTGCGCCGGCGCGCCAGCACCGGGGTCAGGTCGGCGCCGCCGCCGAACCACGCTTTCGTCGTCACCACGAAACGGGTGTTCATATGGACGGCGGGCACCTGCGGGTTGCGCATATGGGCGATCAGCGAGATGCCCGAGGCCCAGAACCGCGGATCATCAGCCGCGCCCGGGATCTGCGCGCGAAACTCCGGCGCGAACTCGCCGTGCACGGTCGAGGTGTGGACTCCGACTTTCTCGAACAACCGCCCGTGCATCAGGGCCATCGTGCCGCCGCCGCCGGGCGCGCCGCTATGGTCGGTGCGGCTCCACGGCGTGCGCACGAAACGGCCCGCCGCACCGGGATAGAGCGCGGCCGGCGCCTCATCCTCCAGGCGCTCGAAGGCGGCGCAGATATCGTCGCGCAGCCGCTCGAACCAGTTTCGTGCGGCGATCTTGCGGCTTTCCGTCGCTTCAAGGTTGAGCATCGGTCTTCCCTGTTCGGGCCGCAGCCCCGAGGTGTTCCGATGCTATAGACCAAGGCTCGCGAAAGGTGAAACTGCGTTTCCCCGCGATCTTGCGCTGGCGCAAGCTGCCGCGGGATAGAGCGGCGCCCGGCGCGTGGCGGCAGCGCTAGCCCTTGCCGCTGCCGATCACCGCACGCACGGTATCGTCGGGGCCGAAGTCGCCGGCGCCCTCGACATACAACAGCGCGCTGAGTTTTGTGCGCGCGCGGTTGACGCGGCTCTTGATGGTGCCGACGGCACAGCCGCAGATCGCCGCGGCGTCCTCGTAGGAGAAGCCCGAGGCGCCAACCAGGATCAGCGCCTCGCGCTGGTCCTGCGGCAGTTTGTCCAGCGCCGCGCGAAACTCCTCGAACTCGAGATGCGCGTTCTGGGCCGGCTGCGATTTCAGCGTGCTGGCATAGACGCCGTCGGCATCCTCGACCTCGCGCCGCCGCTTGCGGTAATCGGAGCGAAACAGATTGCGCAGGATCGTAAACAGCCAGGCCGGCAGGTTGGAGCCGGGCTGGAAGGAATCGATGTTGGCGAGCGCGCGCAACAGCGTTTCCTGCACCAGGTCGTCGGCGCGATCGGCATTGCCGGACAGCGATATGGCAAAGGCGCGCAGACTGGGCACGGTGGCGAGCAGATCGTCGCGCAGGGAATCCGTGAGAGGCATGTCAATCCCTCCCGTGCTTGTCGTTCGCAGACATGTCGCCGCCGGCGGGAGCGCCGCCGTCGGCGCCGGTCTGGACGCCGGGCGCATCAAGCCGGCGGATCAGTTCGGCGAACCGCTCCGGCACGCCTTGCCGCACCACGTCGTCGTACATCGCCCGTAACTGGTGTCCGATGCGCGCCTGGATTTCTGCGTTCAGGCCGCCTTTGGGCGCCCGTGCGGCCTGGGGCTTTGAATCTTTCATGGGGTGTTCCGTCACTTGATGACCGGAGCTAAGCAACTCGATTGACAGCTCTTTTTGCCCTCCGCCACAGAACTGTTGCAGGGCTGGCCGATTGAGCCTTAATGCGGTCGGTGGGGCAAAGGTTCCAGACTTTCGGAACTTTCCCTCGTTTCGTGCGTAGACGGCGGTGGATAAGGTTCAGCGGGGCCGAACAGGATCCGACATGCCGCCGACGACGAGGACACCGGCTCTGCTGCCCGGGGGAGTGCCTGCCTCCGCGCCGGCACGCGCCATCATGTCCGCCGTCCGTCCCCGCAACCGCACCAGCCAGCCATCGGCGGCCGTCCGCCGCCACGCATTCCGACAGGGGAGATCCGATGTCCCGATCACAGGTCGTTGCCGAACATCTGCCGCTGTTGCGGCGCTATGCCCGCGCCTTGAGCGGCAGCCAGGCGTCAGGCGACGCCTATGTCGGCGCCATGCTGGAGGCGCTGCTGCAGGACCCGGCCCTGCTTGACGAACGCTTCGGCCCGCGCGCCGGGCTGTTTCGCCTGTTCACCAAAATCTGGAACTCGGTGGCGGTGAACGGCGACGAGTTGGCGGCGGGCAGCGCGCCGGTCGCACCCGAACACCGGCTCGCACAGATCACGCCGCTGCCGCGGCAGGTGTTCCTGCTGCTGTCGCTGGAGGGTTTTTCCGAGGAGGAGGTCGCCTACATCCTCGACGTCGATGTCGCCAGCGTCCGCGCGCTTGCCGACGAAGCCGGGCGCGAGATGGCCGCCGATATCGCCACCGACGTGCTGATCATCGAGGATGAAACCTTCATCGCCATGGACCTCGAAAGCCTGGTCCGGAGCCTCGGCCACAACGTGCTCGGGGTCGCCCGCACCCACAGCGACGCCGTGACCATCGCCCGCACGCGGCAGCCGGGGTTGATCCTCGCCGACATCCAGTTGGCCGACGGCTCCTCCGGTCTCGACGCCGTGAACGAACTGCTCGGCGAGTTCGAGGTGCCGGTGGTGTTCATCACCGCCTACCCGGAACGCTTCCTCACCGGCGAACGGCCGGAGCCGGCGTTCCTGATCTCAAAACCGTTCCAGCCGGCCATGGTCTCGGCGGTGGCGAGCCAGGCCTTGTTCTTCCAGCGCAACTCGCGTGGCCGGACACCGCGTGCCGCAGCCCACTGACCGCGCCATCCTGTAAAATAACGCCACCCGCCGGACCTGGTTCGGCGGGTTTTTCTGTACCGGGTTTTTTCTGCAGAAAAGAAGGAAAGAAAAGAAGCGCGGCCACTTTCGCGGCCACGCTTCACGCAACCGGCTCGTTCGGGGCAGGGGGAGGAGAGCCGGCCGCATCATGACGACTCCCGGCTGGGGCAATCGTTCCCCCTTCGCCCGCATGGCACCGACACGGTGACGTGATGGCGCAGCGTTGAACCCGAGGCGCCGCTCGCGCGTTTGTTTCGCAGAGAAGCCGCGTAACCAGGCGGCGACGGGCGAGGCGATGATGTTGAGCTTATCCTCGGCAGGCGTCGGTATTGTGGCCGTGGCGGCGACGCTCGGCGCCGCGGTTCATTTCGAGAGCGCACCGCGAAGCGAAACCCGCATTCACAGTGCGATGTTGCAGGATCATGAGACCGGACTGGACTTCGCGCGACATGGACAAGCGCTCGATCATGGCGTCAACCGCACCGCCAAGGGCAACCGCCTGGCGATGCCGCAAGCCGTGTCCACTTATCGCACCGTGGCCATGACGGCGACGAGCCTGCCCGATACCGTGGTGCTGGTGCGGCTGCCCGTTGCCGCGAACGATGCCGCAAAGTCCCGGCCGCCGGCTGCTCGCCCGCAGCCGGAAGGCGCGGTCCCCAAGCCGCTTGTCGCCTGCGAGCCGATTGCGAGCATCCTCACCGAAGCCGGCCGCAGCGGCATGACAGGACGCTGCGTCACCTGAGCAGCAACGCTTGCAGTGAACTGAGCTGAAGCGAAAAAACAGTGCGCGGAATGCCGTCCTACGACTCGTCGGACGGCTTGTCGTCGGCACGACCGCGCCTGGTGCCCGCACTGGCCCACAGCCCGAGCGCGACACCACCGATCGCCAATAGCGGGACGAGCCGGCGGATACCGACCGCACGCACGACCTGCAACCCGCTCGCCACCACCAGCGGATCGCTCAGCGCAACCTGTAGCAGCGTCTTTTCCTTGCCCTTGGCAGCAAGGCGGGCGGCCTCGGCTTGGCGCGCCGCTTCGGCGCGCAGGGACATGACGTAGCCGCCGATCAGGATGGTCAGGAAGAAGAACACGCCGGCGCCGGCGAAGCAGGCTTCGATCAGGCCATACGTCCGGTAGACATAGACGAAACCCGCCGCGCACAGAAAGGCGAACGTGATGAGCGCCGTTGCCGCGGCGACGGCAGCGAGCGACGTCACGCGCAACTGCGTGCCGGCGCGCGCCTTGAAGTCGTCGATCATTTTCTCGAACATGGCTTGCCCCCGGAAAGCGCGATGCAGCCTTTTTGCTGCGCCGCTCAGCGCGACCAATTCAGCGCTGCCAGCTTACCGCCTCCAGGTCACGCCGATCAGGAAGCCGAGGCCGAGCGCAATCGCCACCGTGGCCAGCGGCCGCTCGCGCACCGTGTCCTCGATGGTTTCGCCGATCGTGGTGGCTGCCTCCTGCGCGGCATCGGCCACGGCATGGCCGCGTTCGGACGCCTCCGAGAGGACCTCGTCGACGTTGGCGCGGGCCTGTCGGTAGCCGCGGCGGGCCTGCTTGCGGGCGCTGCCCGCCAGCGAATTGAGAGCCTCGGTCAACTGTTCGGCAAGGGCTGAAACATCGTTCTTCACGGCGGTCAAATCCTTTTCAAGAGCCTCGTAGGTGGTCCTGTCGGTTGCCTTCTTCACCATGTCTTCCGCTTTCTTCACGACATCGTCGTCGTCGGGGGAGGCCATCCAAAACTCCTTGAAAAATGCTGTGCGTCGGAAAACGCCACGACGCGTCGAAAAGTTCCTTGAGACAAATCAATCGCAAGGCCACAAAGATATGTAGACAGGCGGCGACGGCGCGCCCGTCAGCCGGCGTGATGACGCGACTTTCGCAAACTAGCGCGTTCAGACCCGATCGGGAGGAATAATCTTTCGAGATCAATCGATTGCAGCGTTTTCGAGCAAACCGGTTCTCACCCCCTGGGGGGGTCAAGTCCCAGAGCGAAAATGCTCTAACCGGCAGCAGACGGGAAGCGCGGCTCGCGCTTTTCTTTCACCGCCGCCACCCCTTCCTTGACGTCATCGCCCATGAAACAGAGCATCTCCAGCGCAAGCGAGGCGTCGAACGCCGGCTGCGACATCCGCATCCAGTTGTTCAGCGATCTCTTGGTATAGCGAATGGCAAGCTGGCTGCCGTTCGCCAGCTTGTTCGCGACAGCCATCGCCTTGTCGAGAAGCTGCGCGCGCGGCACGCACAGGCTGACCAGCCCGATCCGCTCGGCCTCCTTGCCGTCGACGAACTCCGCCGTCATCAGGTAATACTTGGCCTTGGCCATCCCGCACAGCAGCGGCCACGAGATCACCGCGTGATCGCCTGCCGCCACGCCAAGCCGGACGTGTCCGTCGGTGATCCTGGCTTCCTCGGCCATGATGCTGATATCCGCCATCAGGGCGACCGCAAGGCCGGCGCCCACCGCAACGCCGTTGATAGCGGAGATGATCGGTTTCTCGCAGGCCAGCATATTGAAAACGATGTCGCCGGCCTCTTTCAGGTTTTCGGCGACGCGGTCGGGATGGCCGACGGTGTCCGAAATCCACGCAAGATCGCCGCCCGCCGAGAACGCGCGATCGCCGGCGCCGGTGACGACAATGACCCGGACCTTTGGGTCGTGGTCCATGACATCCCAGACTTTCGTCAACTCCTGATGCAGCCGGTGATTGGTCGCGTTCATCACCTCCGGCCGATTGAGGGTCATCAACAGAACGCCATCGGCCTTGAGATCGAATTTGAGAAACTGGAAATCGCTGTACTGCATGGCGGGACCCGGTTTGAGGAATGATTTCGCTGGTGTCGTCAGTCGTCGGCCAAGGCAGGGCTGCGCGATGTTCGATTGAAGGCGATCCGCGCCCGGCGTGGCGGCGCGAAGGCCGGCGTCCCGTAAGCATCGAACAGCGCCTTGCTGATCCGGTAGTGAGAGACAAGGCCGCCGCGGAGAACACGCTCGATCGGCCCATCCGGATAACCAAGTCCCAGTTTGCAGGTCAGGTCCATATCGGCCTGGGTCGCCAGCCCCTCGTCGAGGAAGCGCAGCGCGGCGTTGTACTTCGGCACGACAAGGCGCTGAATGATCCGCCCGGCGCGGTCGCTGCACACCACCACCTCGAGTCCCGCCGCCTCGAACACATTGCGGGCCGCTGTAATCGCCGCTTCGCTGCTGTTGGTGTGACGCACCAGCTCAACCAGCCGCGACGGAGGATCCTCGCCATTGCGATGGCGCGCGAACCCCAGCACGTTGGCATGATCGGGATTTTGCTCGTCGGCATGCTCTCCGAGGCATTCTTCGGCAAGCTCGATCAGAACCGCGGCCTTTCGCGGATCGGCTCTGAAGCGGACGCCGCTGTAGATCGCGATATCAGCGGCGTGGCCAGCGACGGCACCGCGCAGGAAGGCGTCCGTCTCCGGGAACGAGTTGCTCGGCCCGGCCTTTTCAAACGAATAGCGCATGATGTCTACGCTCCGAACATCGCGTTGCCCTGATAGGGGAAGAAGCCCCGGCCGGACTTGCGGCCGAGCAATCCGGCCGCAACCATCCGCCTTAATAGCGGCGGCGCGGCGGCGCGCGGATCGAGCGTGATCGGATAAAACGCCTCGCACAGCCGCACCTGGGTGTCGAGGCCGATCAGGTCGATCAATTCGAGCGGGCCCATCTTGTAGCCAAGGCCGACCTTGATCGCCCGGTCGATATCGGCAGGCTCGGCAACGCCGGCCTCGACGGCGCGGATCGCATCGTTGTTGAAGGGAACAAGCAAGGCATTGAGGATGAAACCGGGCTTGTCCTGCGTCTTGACCGGCATCTGGCCGCAGGCTTCCGTCCATTGCCACGCGGTCTTGAATGTCTCCGCCGAGGTGAGAATTCCGGGCGAGAGTTCGATCAGCTTCATCAATTGCGCCGGCAGACAGAAATGCATGCCGACGACGCGCTCGGGGTGGCTGGAGCCGGATGCGATCTCGGTGATCGACAGCGTCGAGGTATTGGACGCAAAGATCGCATCTTCGGTGCACACGGCATCGAGGCGGGCGAGCAGGTCGCGCTTGACCGCAAGGTCCTCGAACACCGCCTCGATCACGAGGTCGCATGCGGCGAGGTCCTCAATCGACGTCGTGCGGCTCATGGCGGCCAGGATGGCATCCCGGCGGGACGCATCCAGCTTGCCGCGCGCAACGGATTTGTCGAGGAAGTCGGCCGACTGCTTGGCCGCCCTGTCGAGCGACCCTTCCGTCGTGTCGAATGAAATGGTCCTGAACCCTGCGCGCGCGGCGACCAGCGCGATGCCGGCCCCCATGGTCCCGCCGGCGCCGCAGACGCCAACCGTCCTGATCGATGTCGTCATTTGGTTGCAAAACTCCGTCCGATGAGTTGGCGATGAACCTGATTGGTGCCTTCCCAGATCTGGGTGATCTTGGCGTCGCGCATCAGGCGTTCCACGCGGAAATCGCTGCAATAACCGTAGCCGCCGTGCATCTGCACCGCTTCGGTCGCAACGCGGTTGGCGACGTCGGCGGCGCGCATCTTGGCCATCGATGCCTCGACGCCAAAATCCTGATCGCCGGCATCGATCCGCTCGGCAAGGTGATCGAGCCAAAGCTCGGCCATGGCGAGATCGGTGGCCAGATCGGCGAGCAGAAACTGGTTGGCCTGAAAATCGACAATACGGCGGCCGGACTGCCGGCGCTCGTTCATATACGCCGTCATGTCCTTGAAGGCGGCGGTGGCGATGCCGAGGGCGTGAGCGGCAACGCTGGGGCGCGACCTGTTCAGGGAGGCGAGCAGAATGCCGAGGCCGTCTCCCGGGCGGCCGAGCATGTTGGCGGCCGGCACCCGACAATTGTCGAATCGCAGCGCCGCCGTTGACGACCCACGATGCCCCATTTTCGTCTCGAGGCCGACAACCTCAAACCCGGGCACGCCTTTCTCCACGACAATCGCGGAGATCGCTCCACGCGGGTCGTCAATCTCCGAATACTTCCCGAACAGAAGAATGCGGTCGGCGACGTCGCCGTTGGTGATGAAGATCTTTGCGCCCTCGATCACGATGGCGTCGCCGTCGGGACGAAACCTGGTCTTCATCCCGGTGGCGTCCGAGCCGGCAGTTTCCTCGGTGATCGCCAGGGCGGCAAGGCCGCCCTCGGCGATACGCGGCAGGAGGCGTTGCTTTTGCTCCGCCGAGCCGAACTCGATCAGCGGCTTCATCGCATGGAAATTGGTAGCGTAGATGATTCCGGTCGATGCGCAGGCTTCGGCAATGCGGCGGACCACGGCAAGGTACAGGCGAAACGACATCGGCGCACCGCCGAATGCCTCGGGGATGAAGACGGCGTTGAGGCCCAGTGCGCCGATCGCTTCGACATTGGCCCACGGAAACGTACCCGTTCGATCGACCTCGGCTGCGTTGGGCGCGATCACCTCCGCCACCATCCGGTCGACCTGGTCGAGCAAAAGCCGCTCATCTTCATTCCAGCGCCGGCCGCGCTCCAGAGCCTCGAATATTTTCATCAGAGGTTGGCTCCCTGCCCGCCATCGACATAAATCGTCGTACCCGTCAGAAATCCGATCCGCTCGGAGAACAGCGCGCCAACCAGCCGCGAGATCTCGCGCACATCGCCGGCGCGGCCCACCGGGATACGGCGCCTCAGCCAGCTTTTGACTTTTTCGCTGGCGAGGAAGTCGCGATTGAGGTCCGTTTCGATGTAGCCCGGCGCGATATCGACGACGCGAATGCCGTCTTTCGCCCATTCGGACGCAAGGCAGCGTGTCATTGCGGCCACGGCCGCCTTGGAGGCGCAGTAGGCCAGGTTTTCCGGCACCGCCAGCCGGTCGAAGAAGGAGCCGATGTTGACGATCAGCGCGTCGGCGCTGTTGCGCAGATAGGGATAAGCCTCGCGGCTGGCAACGAGAACGGCCGAAGCGTTGAGCCGCATCGAAGCCTCGAATTCGGCAAGCGACAATTCCGCACTCGGCCTCGCCTCGTGGGCACCGGCGTTGTTGACGAGGCCGATGATCGGCCCTCGCTGTCCGACCGCCGCCACCGCGTCGGCAATCGAGCGCTCGTCCGTCATGTCGCAGACCATGCCGCGGCCGGCCGGCGCCTTGCCGCTTCGCGACAGCGCCACGACATCGAAGCCGCGGCGACCGAGTTCCACCACGATGGCTTCGCCGATACCACGGCTTCCGCCGGTCACGATGATCTGCGCGTTACTCATCGCGAAACACCGCCTTGCGCTTCTCCATGAAGGCCGCCATGCCTTCCTCCGCATCCGCCGTGGCGAAGGCGAGCGTCGACAGATCGGCTTCGATCTTCAGCCCTTCGTGAACGGGAACATCCAGCGCCCGCGTCACGGCCTCCCGGGCAAAACCGAGCGCAAGCAGGCTGAAGGAGGACAATTCGCGAACCAGCCCGAGCGCGCCATCGACCGCGTTGCCCTCGACGATCCGATGGACCAGGCCGATCCGCTCCGCCTCCTCGGCGTCGACCGCGCGGCCGAGCAGGATCATGTCCAGCGCTCTTGCTTCTCCGATCAGCCGCGGCAGGCGCTGCGTGCCGCCATACCCCGGAATGAGGCCGAGCTTGATCTCGGGCAGGCCGAGCCTGGCGTTGGGGGTTGCGACCCTGAACGTGCAGGCCAGCGCCAGTTCAAGCCCGCCGCCGAACGCAAAGCCGTTGATCGCGGCAACCGATGGAAACGGCAGCCGCTCCAGCTTTGCGAACACCGCCTGACCGAATTCCGCGCCACGCTTGCAATCGGCCATGGTGCGGCCGCGCAGCTCCTTGATGTCGGCACCGGCACAAAAGGCTTTCTCGCCCGCGCCGGTGACGATAAGCGCGCGCACTTTCCACGCCGCGACCTCGTCGAGCGCCGCGGCAATGTCGCGCAGGATCGCAAAAGACAGTGCATTCAGCGCCTCGGGCCGGTTGAGGCGCAGCATGGCGCAATCATCGGCCCTGGACAGTTCGACCGGCATGGCTACGTCCCGAACTTCGAGGAATCCGGCTTGCGCTTTTCGGCAAACGACGCGGCCAGCTCATGGCTCTCGTCGGTGTCGAGATAAGGCCGCAGCAGCAGATCGTGCGAGACGCGCGCAAGGCCGGACACGCCGCCATGGCGGGCATTGAACGCGGCCTTGATCGACGCCAGCGCAAAGGGGCCGCGATCGGCAATCTCAAGCGCGAATGTCCGCGTTTCCTCCTTGAGCTTGTCGTCAGGAACGACCTTGTTGATCAGCCCCATTTCCAGGGCCTCGCGGGCGCTGATCTTGGGGTTGCGATACCACATCTCCTTGGCGCGCTTCTTGCCGATCAGATCTTCCAGGTACCAGGTGCCGTAGCCGGCATCGAACGAGCCCATCATCGGCCCGACCTGGCGAAACACCGCGCTTTCCTTGGCGATGGTGAGGTCGCAGACGACATGAAGAACGTGACCGCCGCCGACGGCGAAGCCGTTGACGCTGGCGATCACCGGCTTTTGCAGCCGGTCGATGGATTCGTACATTTCGAGCGTGGGAAGAACGCCGGCATAGAGCGTGGTTTTCTCCATCCCGTCCTTGCGGCCGCCGATGCAGAAGAACTTATTGCCGGCTCCCGTGATCACGATGACGCGCGTGCGCGTTTCGCGCCGGATGGCGTTGATGCAGTCGCGGATCTCATGGCACATCTCGACCGTGAACATGTTGCCGTCGTCCGGCCTGTTCAACGTAATGGTGCCGATCGGGCCATCTTCCTCGTAGATGATCGTGTTGAAATTCACGCCGTGCTCCTTCCGATGATGTTTCGTTCGACAAGATCCCGACGATCGCTGTCGCTCAACCCGAGCCATCCGGCGAGCACCTCGTCGGTATGTTCGCCGAGGGCGGGAGGCGCGCCGCGCGCCGTCCCCGGTTCCCCATCGAGGAGAATTCCCGTCCCCACCTGCGGGATCACCCGCCCGTCCGCGGCCGCGATCCGGTAGAACATCCCCCGCGCCAACAGCGTCTCGTCCGCGACCACGTCATCGACGGCGTTGATCGGCCCGGCCGGGATCCGGGCGTTGCGGAACAGGTCCAGCCAGTGGCGGCGCGGCTTGCCCCGCAACAATTGCGCGATGCGGGCGACGATCTGCTCGCGCAATTGCCGCCGCCCGGCATTGGTCCGGAAATCCGGCGACTGCCCGTAGGACGGATCGCCGACGGCCGCCCAGAACCTCTGCCAGATGTTGTCATTGCCGAGCGCCAGCACGATCGGTTCGTCGGCGGTGTCGAAGGTCTGGTAGATCGCAATGACGCTGTCCTTGCCGCCGGAGCGCGTCGGCAGTTCGCCCGAGCCGAGATAGGACATGATGCGGCACGACAGGAGCCGCGTCATCGAATCGACCAGCGCAACGTCGATCACGCGTCCTTTTCCCGTGGTCCGGCGGTCATACAGCGCGGCGACGGCGGCGAATGCCGCATCCTGCCCGGCAAGCATGTCCGCGGCCGGCGCGCCGATCTTCTGCGGCTCGCCGCCGGCGGCACCGGTCACGTCCATGATGCCCGAATAACCTTCGGCGATCAGGTCGTAGCAGGTCCAGTCGGCGCGCTCGCCGGTCAGGCCGAAGCCGGTGATCGATACGTAGATCAGATCGGGACGGACCGCGCGCAACGCATCTGCGTCGACTTTCAGCTTGCGCGCCACGCGCGGCGGCAGGTTGACGAACACGATATCGGCCCGACCGACCAGCCCGTACAGCAGCTCCAGACCCCGACTTTGCGAAAAATCGAGCGCCACGCTTTTCTTGCTGCGGTTGACGCCGGCAAACCACAGGGATTCGCCTTCGAGGAACGGAGGTCCCCACGTGCGTGCGTCGTCTCCACCCGACGGCCTTTCGATCTTGACGATCTCGGCGCCCATGTCGGCAAGCAGCATGGTGCCGGAGGGACCTGCCACCGATGTGGTCAGATCGACGACACGAACGCCGGCAAGCAACTGGAAGCCGGCGCCGGGCTGCCTCAGCGGCAGCGCATCGCACGGCAGGGTGTCCGTCGATCGCTCGACATCCGGAGAAGGCGTGTGGGATCGGGGGGTCATGTTACGCGGCATCCCTGACGAGAATTGCGGCCTTGCCCCGAATACCTCCCCGTTCGATGAGGTCGAGGGCCGCGGGAAGGTCTTCGAAAGCGAATGTCCGGGTGATGGGAGAACGCACCGCGCCGCTGCGCCACAGCCGGAAGATGTCCGCCTGGGCCTCGGCCACCAGCCGCGGGGTGCGCTCGCGGTAATCGCTCCACTGCAATCCGGCGACGCTGATATTCTTCACAAGAAGATAGTTCGCCTTCACCGCAGGAATGTCGCCGCTGGCGAAGCCGATCACCACCAGCCGTCCCCGCCATGCCAGCGCGCGCAGCGCCGCCTGAAAGAACTGGCCGCCGACCGGATCGAGCACGACGTCGGCGCCTCGCCCATCGTTGGCTGCGAACACCCGCGCGCGCAGATCGTCGCGCAGGTCTGTCCCGCTGACGTCGATGACCGCATCCGCGCCGTGCGCACGGACGAACGTAACCTGATCGGGTTTACGGACCGCGGCGAGCACGCGCGCGCCGGCGGCCTTGGCCAGTTGGATGGCCGCAACCCCGACACCGCCCGCCGCGCCGCCGACGAGGACGGTCTCCCCGCCGCAGAGATTGGCGCGATCGTGCAAGGCAAAATAGGCCGTCTGATAGACCAGCCCCAGCGCCGTCGCCTCGGCGAATCCCAGCCCGTCAGGTAAACGAAACGTATCTGCGGGATCGACGATGGCCTGCTCGGCGAACGCACCATGCTCCACCTGGCTCAGCACCCGGTCGCCCGGTGCGAAACCGGAGACACCCGTGCCGACCGCGCGCACGATGCCGGCCAGTTCCTTGCCGGGCGTGAACGGACGCTCGGGCAAAATCTGATAGCGGCCCGACACCACGAGGGTATCGGGGAAATTGACGCCGGCGGCGGCAACATCGACCACGATCTTACCTTCACCCGGCGTCAGATCATCGCTCTCGCCCAATTGCAGAGCGGACGGTGGGCCGAACTCGACGACACGATAGGCACGCATCAGGACCGCTCCCCGCCGAGCCAGACACCTGTCTGGGCACCGAGACGCGGCGCGGGCGTCACATCCTTGCTGCGGAAGCAAGCCGCAACCGGCATCGGCAAGGCCGGCAGCGGCTTCTCTCCGATATCGATCGTCCGCGAGAACAATCCGCGCGCGACGACGTGCGGGTCGGCGACGGCCTCCTCCAGGCTGGCGACGATCGAGCAGCACACGTCATGCCCTGAAAAGATCGCGCGCCATTCGTCGGCGGATCGCCGGGCGATGATGGTGGCGACCGCCCGCTTCGCGTCGTCCGGGTCCGCGCCCGGATCGCGCAACTCGCGCGCAAGCCCGATGAGGTCGCAGAAATTGCGCCAGAAGCGGTCCTCGATCGGTGCTGCGGCCAGATAGCGGCCATCGGAGGTACGATAGATCTGATAGCGCGGGCTGCCGCCGGTCACCAGCGCGTCGCCGCCTTGCGGCCACTGCCCCGCGGCAAATCCGTTTCCAAGCCCCCAGTAGGCGAGCGGCAGGAGATTCTCGCCCATTGCGATGTCGAGATAAGCGCCCTCGCCGGTCCGATGACGGTGAAGAAGCGCGAGAAGGATATTGACAACCGCCGGGTATGCGCCGCCGGCGAGGTCGGCGACGAGCACGGGCGGCAATACGGGAGCGCCGTCGTTGCCCCGGCTGAGCCCCAGCACGCCCGCCTCCGCCATGTAGTTGAGATCATGTGCGGCGACCGCCGATTTCGGGCCGCTCTGCCCCCAACCCGTGATCGCGCAGTAGATGATCCGCGGATTGACCCTGCGTAGCGCGTCGTAACCAAAACCGAGGCGATCCATCACGCCGGGCCGGAACTGCTCGATGACGACGTCGGCGCGGGCCACCAGCGGCTCGAGACGCGCGAACGCATCGCCAGCCTTCAGATCGATGGCGATGCTGTCCTTTCCAGCGTTGAGAAGATTGAAGTTGACGCTATCGGCGCCGATCCTGGGTTGGTAGCCGCGCATGTCATCGCCGCTTCCCGGCCGCTCGACCTTGATCACCGTGGCGCCCGCTTCCGCCAGCATCAGGCCGGCAAAAGGGCCGGGCAGCAGCGTGCTGAAATCGAGGACGAGAACGTCTTTCAAGGGCTGCATCATCGTACTACGCCGTCACGCCGTCATCGTGGCTTGGCCACGAACCAGTGACGGAACGAGTTCGCCGCGGCGGACGCGCAAGGTCAGCTCCCGCTTGAGAATCTTGCCGCTTGCGGTGAGCGGGAACTCGTCGACCCGGACGAAATATTCCGGCATGTCGTACTTCGAAATGCCCTGCTCCCGCAGGTGCCGCAGCAGTTCGCCCGGCTCGATCGGCCCGGAGACGGCGATGCAGACCCGCTCACCCAGCCGATCGTCAGGCACGGCAAATGCGGCAACGCGCGCCACATCCTTGTGGCGGACGGCCGCTGCCTCGATATGCGACGGATAGATGTTGTGACCGCCGCGGATGATCAAATCCTTCAACCGGCCCTCGATGCGGAGGTTGCCGGACGGGTCCAGCACGCCGAGATCACCCGAAAGAAACCAGCCATCCTTGTTGAAACTGGTCTCGGTCGCGTGCTGGTTGCCAAAGTATCCGAGCATCAGCGCGGCACCGCGGCCGGCAATCTGGCCCACCTCACCCGGCTTGACCTCCTTGTCGGGGTCCGCCGGATCGAACAACCGTATCTCGTACGCCTGTCCGCCGCGCCCGCACGTCGTCACGATGATCTCGGCGGAATCGTCGGGATGCGTATACTGATGCGACGAATTCTCGGTCATGCCGTAGATATTCTGCGGCTTGATGCCCTGATCGAGAAAAGCTGCCGCAGTGACCGGCGGAATCGGCGCGCCGGCCATGTAAAAGACCGAGACGTTGCCGAGCCGCTGGCCCGTTTGCTGCTGCTCGGCAAGAATATCCATCGCGTGCGTGGGAACGCCGAGCACATAAGTCGCTCCGGTCGATCGTATCCAGTCGATCCGGCTCATGCCCGGCGGCGGATCGTCGGTGACGAACCGTCCTCCGGTCACCAGCCACTGGGCGATCCCGACCCAGGCGATATGATGGGACAGCGGCGACAGCGACAGCATCACGGCGTCCGGCCCGTGCCCCCAGTCGGCCACCAGATCGCGCGCATTGGCGAGCAGCGTATTGTCCGAATGCATGACGCATTTCGGCGAGCCGGTCGTTCCCGACGTGAACGCCAGATAGGCGACCTTGTCGGGATCGCCGCACGGCGGCGCGGCGTTGATGGCGGGTCCCGGCAGGGTCTCCGGCGTATACACCATCTTCAGATCGGGCAGCTTGACCAGCATCGCGTCGAGATCGACCTGCGCCCGGTCGGCACCCCACCCCGCCTCGGTGAGAAGCGCGCGCGCCGAAAGCGCCGACAGCAATTCGACGATCTCGGCGCAGGTATAGGTCTTGTGAAGCGAGGGATTGCAGGCGATCCCCTCACGCACGCAGGCGAGGAACATGACGATCGCCTCGACGCGATTGGACATCCAGATCGAGACCCGGTCGCCGCCGGCCAGGCCGAACTCGCGCAGGTTTCCCGCCACGCCATCGACCCATCCGCGCAGATCCGACCATGACACCGACCGGCGACCGTCCTGAAGCGCGATATCGCCGGGGCGCTGGCCGGCATGCCGGCTCAAGAGAGCGTAAAGGGTCTCGTCCTTCCACGACCCCTGCCGGTAGTAGCGCCGCGCATCGGCCGGATTATGAAGCGTGAGATATGGTCGCATTTTGATCCCGTGGCCGCCGGACTTCACTGTGATAACCACAGAGACGCAACTAGTGTGCCAGCCGGGATCGAACTGCCCGGAAACCCGCGTTTAGCAGGGATCTCGGGCAGATGACCGTCGACGCGATGCGTTTCGCAGGACAGGATGTCCTTGCGCTCAACACATCGCCATGCTGAAGTGTCCGCAGGGTGGACACGCAGATGCCGAACCAGACACAGATCGCCGGCGCGGCCTTCCTCAACCTGCAAGGGCAAGCCGTGTTCTCGTCCGGCCTTGGTTCCGATCCCCGCATCAGGGCGCTCCTCGCCGACCGGGTGTGGATCGGGGAGCTGCGCGAATCCCGCCTGGCGACCTTGAATCTCGATCGCAAGAGCTACGCGATCCTGCTCGCGCCGACCGAGGGCGGCGAGCTTGTGGCAATCAGCCCCGCGCCCGGCGACGCGCTGGTGCACTTCATCGGCAGCGTATCCTTCGCGTGGGACATCATTCAGTACCTGCTGACCGATCCCTTCGACGCCATGACGATCGTCGATGACGAAGCCCGCCTGGTCTACATTTCCCCGATCCACGAGGCTTTTTTCGGCCTGAAGCTCGGAGAGGGCAACGGCAAACCCGTCGAGCAGGTCATCGAGAACACCCGCCTCCACGAGGTGGTCGCAACGGGGAAAGCCGAAGTCGGCGCCTTTCAGCGCATGCGGGGTGCCGATCGTGTCGTGTCGCGCGTGCCGATCAAGCGCGACGGCCGGGTTCTCGGCGCCATTGGACGGGTGATGTTCAAGGGCCCGCAGCAACTCGAGGCGCTGAGCCGGCGGATCAAGGCGCTCGAAGGCGAACTGGAATTCTACAAACGCGAAACCGCAACGCTGCGCGCCCGCGATTACGGACTTGAGCAGATCATCGGCCGGAGCCCGGCCATGCAGCGGCTGCGCTCGCAGATCGTGAAAGTCGCGCCCCTTGAAATTCCCGTCCTTGTTCGAGGCGAGAGCGGCACGGGCAAGGAACTGGTCGCCCATGCGCTGCATCAGCTCAGCCCCCGGCGCGACCGTTCGATGGTCAACGTCAACGCCGCGGCGCTTCCGCCCAATCTCGTCGAGTCCGAACTGTTCGGGTATGAAGCCGGTGCGTTCACCGGCGCCGACAAAAAGGGGCGCAAGGGCAAGTTCGAGCAAGCCGAAGGCGGCACGATATTTCTCGACGAGATCGGAGATATGCCGCTCGATGTTCAGGCAAAGCTCCTGCGCGTGGTGCAGGACAGGATCATCGAACGGATCGGCGGCGACCGCGCGCGGCCGGTGGACTTCCGCCTGGTCTCGGCGACCAACAAGGACCTCCAGGCGATGGTCGAGAGCGGCAGCTTCCGCCTCGACCTGTTCTATCGCCTCTCTCCGATCGTGATCGAGGTCCCGCCGCTGCGCGATCGCCTCGACGACATTCCGCTGCTGATCAACAAGTTCCTTCAGGACATCTCTTATCGTCACGCCCGCCCGACGCCCGGCATCAGCGCAGACGCCCTGGCCGAGCTTTGCGAGCGCCCGTGGCCCGGCAACATCAGGCAACTTCAGCACGAGATCGAACGTGCATTCGTCTTCTCGGACGGCGTGACGATCGGCATCCAGGACTTGTCGGAGATTCCGCGCCGGCCGCACAGGCCGCCCGGCCCTGCCGCAGCGCCCGCCCCTCCGGCGAAGCCGCGGGAGTTGAAGAAAGTCGTTTCCGACCTTCAGAGCGAGCGGATCAGGGACGCCATCGCGGCGTGCGGCGGCAACAAGAAGCGGGCCGCCGCCAGCCTCGGCATCTCGCGGTCGTTTCTTTACAAGAAGCTGTCCGCGATCGAGACCACCGAGTAGACCCGGCACGCGGCGGAAGCTCCCGATCTTCCGCCGCGGTCCTTTCGCTCTACTTCTTGATCAGGGGGCACTCGCTTTCGGACAACGGCCGGAACGCGTCGTTTGCCGGGATCGTCGCAACGACCTTCATGAGATCCCACTCGCCCTTCGATTCGGAGGGTTTCTTGGCCTGAAGCAGATACATATCCCGCATCATGCGCCCGTCGTCGCGGATGCTGCCGTTCTTTGTCATGAAGTCGTTCACGGGGATCTTCTTCATCTCGGCCATGACCGTCTTCGCCCCGTCCGTTCCAGCCGCCTTGATCGCCTTCAGGTAGTGCGTCACAGCGCTATAGATGCCGGCCTGGAACATGGTCGGCGGCTTGCCGCCGTGACGCTCGGCGAACCGCTTGGCGAAAGCCCTCGTTTCCTCGTTCTGGTCCCAGTAATAGGCTTCGGTGAACATCAGGCCCTGGGCCGTCTTCAGGCCAAGGGAATGGATGTCGGTGATCAGCACCAAAAGGCCGGCGAGCTTCTGGCCTCCGGCCACGAGGCCGAAATCCGCCGCAGTCTTGATCGAGTTGATGACGTCGTTGCCCGCCACCGCGAGCCCCACGACCTCGGCCTTGGACGACTGCGCCTGCAACATGAACGAGGAAAAATCGGCGCTGTTGACGGGGGCCCGAACGGCCCCGAGCACCTTTCCACCGTTGCGCTTGACGATATCCGCCGTGTCCTGCTCCAGCGAATGACCGAAAGCGTAATCGGCCGTGACGAAGAACCAGCTCTGGCCACCGGACTGTTTCATGATGGCCGTCGCCGTGCCCTTGGCCAGCGCGTAGGTGTCGTAGACCCAATGAATGCCGTTGGGCGAACACGCTTTTCCGGTCAGGGCCGTCGATCCGACCGAGGTCGCGATCGAGATCTTGTTTTTCTCCTGGGCGATGCCCTGGACGGCAAGGGCGACAGCGGATGTTCCAAGGCCGAAGATGGCATCGACCTTCTCGACGTCGTACCAGCGGCGCGCGATGGCGCTGCCGACATCGACCTTCAACTGCACGTCGGCGGACACCACCTCGATCGGCTTGCCATCGACCTTGCCGCCGAAATCCTCCACCGCCATCTTCACCGCGACGACGTCGCCCGGCCCCTGGATGTCGGCGTAAGGTCCTGACATATCGCCCAGAACACCAATCTTGACGACATCGTCTGACACCTGGGCCTGAGCGGTCGCCGCCGCGCCCAGCACCGTCGCGATCACTACCGCACCTAAGAAATATGGTCGCACATGCGCCTCCCTCGTTTGCACTGAGGGGAGCATTGCAACTTGAATGCCAATGGCGATCGCGGGCGGGTTTCGGCTGGATTCAGTCTCCTGCCGGGCGCCGATTGATCGTGGCGAGGACACTCTGTCCTCGAAACCAACATCCGGCACAGCCCAACCTGCGCGCCCGCTCGCGGAACACGATCACGCGGAGCGAATGTCCTGCGAGCGGGACCAGAACGTCATCCGGTCGGCGACGACCTTGACCGCCATGCTCATGACCAGTCCCATGATCGAGAGATAGGCGAGAACGGAAAACACTCCGGCCACATCCACCACAGCCTGGCGCTGGATGATCAGGCTGCCAAGCCCGACCGAAGAACCGACAAACTCGCCGACAATGGCGCCGATCAGGGAGAAAACGATCCCCACCTCCAGGCCGGCGAACAGGTAAGGCAGCATGCTTGGCAACCGGACCTTCATATAGGTCTGCACGGGACCGGCCCGCAGCGCCCGCATCAGCAGAATGCGTTGGGCATCGGTGGTTTTCAGGCCGACGATGACATTGACGAGAATCGGGAAGAAGGCGATGAGCGCCGCCATGATCGCCTTGGAGTGCGCGCCATACCCGAACCAGATGATCAGGAGCGGCGCGACGGCCACTTTCGGAATGGTCTGGAAGGCCAGGAGGATGGGATAGATCATCCGGTCCAGGATCGGGATCAGCGCGACGGCGGTCCCCAGCCCGACGCCGACCGCGATGGCGACGATGAATCCCGCGACGACCTCCACGAAGGTCAGCCAGAAATGGGGCAGAATGAACCCCGAGACGAGGTCAGTGTAAACACGCGCCACGACCGCGCTCGGCGTCGGAAGAATGAACGCCGGCACATCGAGCACGCGCACCAGAACCTCCCAAAGGAGGATCAGCGCGAGCGAGGTGACGATCGCCGGCGCGCTTCTCGGCACCGTAAACACGGGCTTGAAAGATTTGAGTTCGTCGACTGCGGTGCTCATCACATCTCGCCCTTGGCATCGAGGAGGCTCCGCAGCCGCGAAACATACGTGCCGAACCGATCCGTATTCATCTCCTCGATACGGCGCGGCCTCGGTGTGTCGATCGTCACGATCTCCCTGACGGTCGATGGCCGCCCCGACATCACGAACACCCGGTCGGACAGAAATGCCGCCTCCGGAATGGAGTGCGTGACGAACACCGTCGTCGTTCCCGATTCCAGGCTGATGCGTTGCAGTTCGAGGTTCATCTGCTCGCGGGTCATCGCATCGAGCGCCCCGAACGGCTCGTCCATCACCAATAGCGACGGCGCAAGCGACAGCGCGCGCGCGATCGAAACCCGCTGCTGCATCCCTCCCGACAACTCGTGCGGATACTTCGTCTCGAAACCTTCGAGGCCGACCATCCGTATCATGCGCCGCGCGCGCTCGTCCTGCTCGGCAGCGGAGAGGCCGCCGACCTCGCCGGGCAACTTGACATTGGCAAGCACATCCCGCCACGGAAACAGCACCGCATCCTGAAACACGATGCCGAAATCGTCCTGCGGTCCGGTGACCACGTCCCCCTTGAAGCGGATGGTCCCTTCAGAAGGCGAAAGCAGGCCGGCCAGCATCATCATCAGCGTGCTCTTGCCGCATCCCGACGGTCCCAGGATCGACACGAACTCGCCGGCGGCGATGGTCGCCGTGACCGAATCGACGGCCCTGACCGGGCGGCCGTCGGCCGCCCGGTAAACTTTCGCGATCCGGTCGAACTCGATGATCGGCTGGCCGGCGGCGGCGCCCGGCGAGGATCGCCCGGACGCATGGAAGTCGCCGCCGACCGCGATCGGCGAGGGAACTTCAACCGCCCCGCTGCGATCCTCCCGCATCACGTTCCTGTTCATTTCCATTTCCGGGCGCGGTCCCGCACCGGCTCCGGGTCGATCTTGCCCATCGCGTCGATCAGTTCGTTCGACACCAGGTCCTCCGGCCGCAGGTCGGCGGTGAGCACACCTTCTTCCTTCATGACGGCGAGATAGCGGCCGATATCCTCCATGTCGTAGCGACCGATTTTATCGACCGGCACATCAACCAAAGACGGCGACATGAATTTCAGCTCGATGAGGCCCTTGGCGCGCGCCTCTTCCTCCGTTGCCCCCTGCTTGGCGCCGGGGTTGGTCTGCCAGTAGATATTCAAGGCCGCATCCAGGTTCTCGCGAATGAACACGCGGGCCTTGACCAGGCCCCGCAGCACGCGGATGGCATTCTCGCGCGTCTCTTTCGTGGCCTTGTCGGACAGGAACACACCGACGTTGCCGACGAACCCGATGCGAGGATGATGCAGATAGCGCAGCTTGACCCCGGCGCGCTCAAGCGCCGCGTAGCCGCCATCCCAGAGCGAGAGCGCCTGCACCTTCCCGGACCTCAGGGCCTGAACGGCGGAATCGCCGACCCCCACCGGCAGGAATACCGAATTGTCGCTGTCCAGCTTCGCATCGCGCAACATCGAGCGGGCGACAATCAGCGAACCGCTCCCCATGTTGGTCACGCCGATCTTCTTGCCCTTCAGGTCGGCGATGGTCTTGATATCGCTTTCCTCGGGAACGGCCATGAAGAAGATGTTGTAATGGTTGTAGTTGAAATAGAACTTGCCGCGCATGCCGCTGGCGTAGCCGTGAAGATACGGCTCAAATGAAATCGCCCCGATGGGCGCGCCGCCGCTTGCGACGATCTGCGTCGCCTGCGGGGCGCCTTGCGCATAGCGGAACTCGACGTCGATGCCGTCGTCGGCGAAGAATCCCGCCTTCTGAGCGACATAGTAATCGAGATAGGCCGCGGCCGGCACCGGCGAGCCGCTTTGCACAACCACCTTTTCCAGTGCGGCGGCGGTGCCGACCGATGTGACCGCGAGCAATGCGGCAAGTACAGTAGCCTTACAACGCATGTATTTCTCCCCTCTTTGGCCGGTTTGGCCGGATCTCATTTATCGTTGTTCGGATCGATCAGCTCGTAATCGCCGATTTCGACCTTCTGCGTCACGCGCCAGTAGTCGAGCAGCGGAAACGGCCACGTCTGCGACGCACGGCCCGCTGAATTCCTGTACCAACTCGAAACCGTGGCCACTCCCCACGCCTTGGTCAGGTTTTCCCTGTCCACCTTGTCGTTGAACGCCTCGAAAAGATCCATGCGGCAATCCATCGCCGCCGCACCCTTTTCGAACAGGGCCTTGATCGCCGACAACGAATATTCCACCGCGCATTCCGCGGAGAAGATCGCGCTGCCGTTCACGACAAGGCCGGTGTTGGGCCCGGCGGTCATGAACATGTTGGGGAATCCGGGCACGGTCACGCCGAGGTAAGCGCGGCAATCGCCGGCCCACCAGTCATGCAGGTTCTTCCCCTGCCGACCGACGATGGTGACGGGCGCGAGATAGTCGGACGCGGTGAATCCCGTCGCGAACACGATAACGTCGGCGGGATATCTTTCTCCGTCCGACGCCACGACCGCATCCTTCTCGATCCGGGCGATGCCGGCGGTCACCAGCGAGGTATGCTCGCGCTTCAGCGCCGCGGCCCAGACCCCGTTGTCGCGAAGCATCCGCTTGGCGCCGGGCGGGTATGCCGGCGTCATCTTTTCCAGCAGGTCGGGGCGATCGGCGAACTGCGCCTCGAGCATCGCAAGGCATTCCTGCCGCAACCTCTCGTTGGCGCGGCCGACGGACACCGGATGCTGCCAATCCTCGTCGACCTGAACGAGCGGGAAGCGCCCCTCCGCCGCAATCCAGAACTGCCAGAACCGATACCAGCGCCCGTAGAACGGGATATGGCGCAGCAACCACGCCATGCCGGCCTTGAGGTCGTCGTGATAGGTCGGCGTCGCCAGCATCCAGGGCGGATTGCGCTGAAACACGCTCAGCCGCGCCACCCGGTCGACGATCGACGGAACGATCTGATAGGCGCTGGCGCCGGTGCCGATCACCGCCACGCGCTTGCCTTCGAGGCTGACATCGGCCGGCCACTCCGCCGAGTGAAACGCGGCGCCGCCGAAGGTCTCAAGGCCCGGTATCTCGGGGATCAACGGCCGGGTCAGAAGACCGAGCGCCGCAATGACGGCGTTGAAAGCGTGCACCTCGGACGTGCCGTCCGCGCGCCGGACTTTTACGTTCCATTTTGCCGCCACCTCGTCCCAGGTCATGGCGACGACCTCGGTATTGAAGCGGATATTGCTCCTGATCTTGGTCCGATCCGCGACGTCGGCGATGTACTTCCGGATTTCCGGCTGGCGCGAGAACTGCTGGGGCCAGTCCGGCTTCTGCGCGAACGAGAGGCTGTAGGCGAAGTTCGGCGTATCGAGCCGGCACCCTGGATAGGTGTTGCTCCACCACACGCCGCCGACGTCGGGATTCTTGTCGAAGACGACGAAGGGAACGCCGGCCTGACGCAGGCGATAGGCCGCGGCGACGCCCGACAGTCCGGCGCCGATCACCGCGACGCTGAAATCGCGCTCGGGCGCAAGCTCGCTCTTGCGCCATGTCGGCGCACCTATGTCGCGGGGAAGCCCCAGTTCGTGCCGCAGCAGCGGCAGATATTCGCTGCCCGCGCCCTTGGCGAGAAACTTCATGATCCGGTCGAGAAAGGCCGCATCCGGCATGGCCGGTGCGGGGCAGCCGGCGTTGCGATAGGACAGGATCGCCGCGACCGACAGCGCCCGCGCCTTGACCTGCATCTCCTGCGACATCCCGCCCTGCGGGGCGATGGTGGCGCCCATCGGCGGCAGCGGCGGACGCAGCTCCTCGGAGATCAGCCGCTCGTCCCCCGTCAGCATCGCAAGCGCGGCAAGCAGCGACGGCAGTTCGGCATCGGCAACGGCGGCCTCGATTTCGCTCCGCTCGGCATGGATCGGCCGCACCGTGTCGAAATCCAGTCCTTCCGACGGCGCTTCCCGCACCTGCTGCAACGCGATCGTCATCGGGCAGCCTCCTCGCTGAAGAAATCACGGAGGATGTCCGCGGTCAGCCGCGGCTGGGCGATGTTGGGCTCATGCCCGGTATCCAGTTCCCTGACCGTCAGGCGCTTCGATACTGCGGCGAGCTTCACTGCCCATCCCTCCTCGAGGAGCGGGTCGCGCCGGCCGGCGACAAGCAGGGTGGGGATCTCCGTTCCCGCCAGAAGGTCGAGGTAGTCGTCCTTCGGAGGCGGACTGTCGATAGCCGGATTTTTCAGACCGGGGGCCATCATGGCCTCCCAGTGGCCGGGGATCAGGCTGTTTTCGTAGAGCTGCCGGACATAGCGATCGAAGCCGTCGGCCGTGCCGACGATCAATTCGACCAGCTTGCGGGCGTCGTCCATGCCGGGCCTGAAATTCGCGAGCGCCTGAACGCCGGCGGCGAGCCGGTAGGGGCCGCCGGCACCGGACACGCTCACCGCGCGCCGGATCCGCCACGGATTGCCGGGCGCGACCGTCGCACGCATGATCAGCGAGCCGCCGAAAGAGACCCCGGCGAAACACGCCGTCTCGATTCCGACCGCATCGACGAACGCCGCAACATGCGGAAGGCGCGCCGCATAGGGCGAGCGATCGAAATAGACCACCTTGTCGGTACCGCCCCACCCCAGCAGTTCGGGCGCGAAGATATGGAAGTCCGGCGCCAGCAGATCGATGACGGCGCCCCAGCACAGATCCGCCGTCGTGCCGACGCCGCCGTCATGGATCAGAACGACGGTCGGCCGGCCGGGCCGCCCCGCTTCCAGATAGCGGGTGGCGAAACCACCGGCGACGATCGTCTTGGCCGCGCTCTGCGCACTTATCATAGGCTACTCCGGCAGGACGGACGGGATTGCAGCACCAGGGCTACTTCGCGGACACCGCATTGGCGGCCAGGGACCTGCCGCCGGACGCCCACATGGTCTTGTCCACCTCCTCGATCAGAACCCAGACCTTGGCCGGGTCGCACCCGGTCGCCGCAGCGTAGGCTTGCGTCACCTCCCGCATGACGGCTTCGTTGACGCTTTGGTCGTAGCGGGTGGCGTGGCTGATCCTTACCAATGGCATTGCGCGTCCTCGGAAACTGAAGGTCGAAGCACACCAGGTCTCCAACGGCCTGGCGACTGGCTGGAGGCTAGGCGACTGTTCCGATATATGCAATATATTTTTTCAATGAGAGGAAAAAGGCATGAGAACACCACGTCGGGATGAGCAGGCGCGCGGCGAGACCCTCAGTACCGTCGACCGCGCACTGTCTCTGTTGGAGTTGCTTTCGCGCGAGAAAAGCCTGAGCCTGACCCAGATCGCCGAGAGGCTGAAGGCCGGCAAGACCACCACTTTCCGGCTCGCTACCTCGCTGGTGGAGCGGGACTGGCTGACGAAGGGCGACGACCTTCGCTACAGCCTCGGCCCTGCCGTCAGGGCGCTTGCCGCGAGCGCGGCCGACATGCCGGATTTCAAGGCGCTGTTGCTGCCGCTGATGGTCGAGTTGCATGAGGAAACGCAGGAAACCATCCACCTCACGCGGCTCGAAGGCCGGCAGATCGTCTATCTGCACCAACTGCTGTCGCCCCAGCCGGTGGTATCGCTGGCAACGCTGGGGACGCGCTCGCCCGCGCACTGCGTCTCGCCGGGCCTGGCTCAGCTCGCCTACCTGCCGCGACAGAGGATCGACTGGGTCCTGGATACCACGCTGATCGCCTACACCCGCCTCTCGATGACCGATCCCGGCGAGATCAAGCGCGAACTCGAACAGGTGCGCCAGCGCGGCTATGCCGTCAATCGCGGCTCGTTCCGCAAGGACGTCGGCGGGATCGGCGTCGCCATCCTCGATCCGCAGGGCCTGCCGATCGTCGGCATCTCCGTGTGCATGCCGGTGTTTCGCCTGGTCGAGACCGACATCCCCAACCTGGGCCAGCGGCTGGTGAAGGCCGGACACGACGCCCAGGCCATCGTGCAGCAGGCGCTCGCGATGTGACCCACCACCCCCCGCGTCGATTCCGGACGACCGGGGGCAGGCCCGCACGCGCTCACGCCACGCGGCCGCGTCGACACGGTCGCGTCGTCGGGGTTTACGGGCAGGAATGGTGGGCGCGACTGGGATCGAACCAGTGACCCCTACGATGTCAACGTAGTGCTCTCCCGCTGAGCTACGCGCCCGCTTCAGCCGCCTGCCCGTTGATGAGCGCGGCGAAGAAGCCTGCCGTCCGCACGCCGCGCGGGCGCGGCTCCATGCGCCTCGCCGGACCGTGCCGGATGCGAGGCCACTCCTATATCGGCTCGCCTGTAGGGGCGCAAGCCGGGATGCAGGCCGCAATACTTAAAGGATCAGGGCCGCGCCGGCCGGCGCGCACCACGCGGCAGGCCGACCCTCAGGCCGCCAGCATCTTGTTCACTTCGCTGACCAGTTCGCGCAGGTGGACCGGCTTCGACAGCACTTTTGCGTTCTTCGGCGCCTCCGAATCGGAATTGAGCGCCACCGCGGCAAAGCCGGTGATGAACATGATCTTGATGTCGGGATCGAGCTCGGAGGCGCGCCGCGCCAGTTCGATGCCGTCCATCTCCGGCATCACGATGTCGGTCAGAAGCATTTCAAACGGCTCCTCGCGCAGCCTCTGATAGGCTGCGAGGCCGTTGTCGTGGGAGGAGACCTGAAAGCCGGCATTCTCCAGCGCCTTGACCAGAAAGCGGCGCATGTCGTTGTCGTCTTCAGCGAGGAGAATTTTGGGCATGGCAGCAGGTCACTACATCTGGCGGGCGACAGGTTCCATCCCACTTAGCCCGACGGATGGTAAATTTCGGGTGAAAGTCAAGGCGCCGGCCCGGTCTTTCGCGCTTCCCACGGCTTATCTTGCCGCGCAGGGCGTTGCCCCCGTCACCGCCCTTGGCAGCGGCACCGGAATTTTCGACAATGGCGGCGCGGCGCCCTCTGCCGCGGGATCGAGCGCTGCCGGCGGTCCGGCCGGGAGCAGGATGGAGCCATGACAACGCCGCAGCGCCCCGCCCCGCCGCCGTTCGAGATCGCGGAGCCCAGGCGCTGGCGCGCGCCGATCATTTTCAACTCGCCGCATTCCGGCGCCGCCTATCCGCCGGAGTTTCTCGCCGCGGCACGGCTGCCGCTGGCGACGCTGCGGCGCTCGGAAGACTCGTTCGTGGACGAGATGATCGCAGGGCTTGCCGCGAGCGGCTTCCCGGTGGTCCGCGTCAACTTTCCGCGCTCCTATATCGACGTCAACCGCGAGCCTTACGAACTCGACCCGCGGATGTTCGCAAGCCGCCTGCCGAGTTTCGCCAACACCCGCTCGATGCGGGTGGCCGGCGGGCTCGGCACCATCCCGCGCATCGCCGGCGACGGCCAGGACATCTACCGCGAGCGGCTCGACGTCGAGGATGCGCTCGGCCGCATCGAGACGCTGTACAAGCCCTACCACCGGGCGCTACGCCGCCTCGTGGACAAGGCGCTCAGCCAGTTCGGCGCCGCCCTGCTGGTCGATTGCCACTCCATGCCCTCGGTCGGGCTGACACGCGACGAGCCGCCACGGCCCGACGTCGTGATCGGCGACCGTTACGGCATCAGTTGCGCGGCCGTGGTGACGCGGCTCGTGGAAACCACGCTCATGGCCCGCGCCCATTCGGTGACCCGCAACAAGCCCTATGCCGGCGGCTTCATCACGGAGCATTACGGCAACCCGCTGCATGGCGCCCACGCCATCCAGATCGAGGTCAACCGCGCCATGTACATGGACGAGGAAACGCGCACGCGAAAACCCGGCCTGGCCCGGCTGACCGCCGACTTCGCGGCGCTGGCGGAGGCGCTCGCAGCACTGCCGCTGCGCGACCTCGGCGCCCTCTCCGCCGCCGCCGAATAACCCGGCAGGCCCGCAGCCCGAAAACCGGCCTGAAAAAGAAAGAGGGCCGCTCGTGAAAACAAGCGGCCCCAAGTCTAGGGAGGAAACGCCCAAGGAGGGCAGCGATAGCGCCAAGCGCTACCGCACCGCAACAATATGCAAGCGCGCCGCACAAAATGCAAGCTCAATTCAGCAAATTTCATATGCGTTAGACGCATGGAGCCACTCCTGAACCGCAATCTCAGTTTATCAGATAATCGTCGATGTAACAGTATGTTACCGATTATGTAAGGCATCGCCCGCGACAATCTTGCGCGGTTCGGCAAGCAGTTTAATGAACTTAAATCCATTCTTATCTCTGCCGGCGCGTCGAATGCTCTCATCGATCGCCATATCCACCCGCGCACAACCCGGCTGGCGCCACCGCAGGCCCGCGCAAACCATCGGCAATGGACAAGCCGGGGCTTGGCACGGCACCATGACCGTCCCGCCGCCGATTCCAGGACCCCTGCCGTGACGGTCATCGACTTCAGCGCCTTCATCGACCGTCTCGCCAGCGCCTCGGGCGACACCATCCTGCCGTTCTTCCGCACCGCGCTCAGCATCGAGAACAAGAACGCCGGCCGCGACCTGGACCCCGTAACCGAGGCCGACCGTGCCGCCGAAGCGGTGATGCGGCGGCTGATCAAGGCGAATTTTCCGCAGCACGGCATTATCGGCGAGGAGTTCGGCGCGGAGAATCCCGACGCCGAATACGTCTGGGTGCTCGATCCGATCGACGGCACAAAATCGTTCGTGTCGGGACTGCCGATCTGGGGCACGCTGATCGCGCTGGTCCACCGCGGCGCGCCGGCGTTCGGCACCATGCACCAGCCCTACCTGCACGAGCGCTTCAGCGGCGACGGCGGCGCGGCGTTCTTCACCACGCCCGCCGGCCGCCGGGCGCTGACGGTGCGCGCCTGCGCGAGCCTTGCCGAGGCGACCCTGTTCACCACCAGCCCGCTTCTGATGAACGAGGCCGACCGCGCCCGCTTTGCCAGTGTCGAACGCGAGGTGCGGCTGTCGCGCTACGGCGGCGACTGCTACGCCTACTGCATGCTGGCCGCCGGGCACATCGATCTGGTCATCGAGACCGAACTGAAGCCGCACGACATCGCGGCCCTGGTGCCGATCGTCACCGGCTCCGGAGGGATCGTCACCACCTGGGAAGGCGCCCCGGCCCATCACGGCGGCCGCATCGTCGCCGCCGGCGACCGCCGCGTTCACGAGGCGGCGATCAAGCTGCTGGCCGACTGACCCGCCGCCCGCACAGGCGGCTCCGCCGCCGGCGGCGATTGTGCCGCCGATGCTGATCGGCCAATGTCCGGCCATGATTCATCTGGCACTGTTCGTCGTCGCGCCCGCCGTGGTGCTGGCCGGCTTCGTCAAGGGCGTGGTCGGGCTCGGCCTGCCGACCATCTCCATCGCGCTGATGGCCACGGTGATGACGCCGGCCCACGCGGCGGCGATCATCGTCGTCCCTTCGCTCATCACCAACATCTGGCAGACGTTCGGCGGCCCCTATTTGCGCGACCTCACGCTGCGGCTGTGGCCACTGCTGCTCGGCACCTGCCTCGGCACCTGGTCGGCGGCCGGGCTGATGACCGGGCCGTATGCGCGCTTCAACACCCCGGTACTGGGCGTGCTCCTGATGATCTACGCGGGCCTCGGGCTGTTGCGCATCCGCTTCCACGTCGCGCGCCACAACGAGCGCTGGGTCGGCGGCGTGGTCGGGGTGCTGACCGGCATCGGCGCCGCCGGCACCGGCGTGTTCGCGATTCCGGCGGTGCCGTTCCTGCAGGCGACCGGCATGGAAAAGGACGAGCTGGTGCAGGCGATGGGGCTGTTCTTCACGGTCTCGACGCTGGCGCTCGGCTACAACCTCGCCGCCGCCGACCTGCTCAACGTCTCGGTGGCGATGATGTCGACCGTGGCGCTGGCGGCGGGGCTCGCCGGCATGGCCGTCGGCCAGGTGATCCGGCTGCGCATGCCGGCGGACACCTTTCGGCGCTGGTTCTTTATTTTCCTGCTGGCGCTCGGCGCCTATCTCATCAGCACGCTGTGGTGGAAGCCGACCTGACCGACGGCCGGGGTTATCCGAACGGCGGAGTGCCAGGCACGAAGGCGTCGAACGCCGCCCAGAACTGGGCGCGAATGCGGTCCTGTTCCTGCAATAGTTCGTGCCGCGCGCCGGGGATGACGAGATGCGAGCCGGCCCGCAGGTGGATGGCGAACGCCTCGATCGCGGCCGTCGAGACTACCGTGTCGGCACCGGCGGCGACGATCAGCACCGGCTGGCGGATGCGCGAGGGATAGCCCGGGTTGGAAAACTCGGCCATGGCGCGGAAGGCGGTATCGGCCCACGCCACCGTCGGCGCGCCCAGGCCGAGCGCGGGGTTCTCGGCCAAAATCGCCGCGTTGCGGGCATAGCGCACCGGATCGGAGGTCAGCGGGTTGCCCTCGAACGGCTCAGCCCCGGTGACGGTGCCGTTGCCGCCCGGCACATAGGCGCCGCCAGACCCGAATAGCCGTAAGAGCCGCAGCGCCATGCGCGAGGGCCACGCCGTGATCCGGCCCGGCAGGCCGACCATCGGCGCCGACAGCACGAAACGATCGAACCAGCGGCTGCCGGCATGGGCGAGACGCAGCATCACTGCCCCGCCCATCGAATGCGCCAGCGCATAGTGCGGCGGCGGGCAGTCCGGCAGCACCACCTCGCGTACGAAGGTTTCGACATCGGTCTCGTAGTCGGAAAAGCGCCGCACATAACCTTTGAGGGGCTCGCGCAAACGCCGCGCCGAGCCGCCCTGCCCGCGCCAGTCGAGCGCGGCCACGGCAAACCCGCGCGCGCGCAAGTCGTTCACCGTCTCAAAATACTTTTCGATGGATTCGGCGCGCCCGGTGAACACGCACACCGTGCCGAGCCGCGGCCCCGGCGGCGGCAGCCAGCGGGCGAATCGCAGCTTTGCGCCGTCCGGCGTCGTCAGCATGCCGACGACGGCGCCGTCGGGCACGGGGTTGGCGGGGATCGAGACCAGCGGAACGAGCGACATGAAGCGAAGCGATGGGCACCGAGGGGTCCGGCGTGCGCCGGGGCAAAAACGAAGGGCGAGGCGCCCGAGGCGCAAGCAAAAACCCCCTTGAACGCCGCAAGCACCCTCCCAATATCATTTCCGTGCAGGCCGCTCTAGGCTGCATGCAGATCGAAACCCGGCCCATCGGCGGGTATCTGCGGCGCATCCGGCTCGCCGGCTGCGCCTGTATCACGCGCGCTTTCAGTCGAACGCGCGCGGGTCGCTCAACTCAAGGAGGACTTTGATATGCGTACCTTCGATCTCACCCCGTTCTATCGTTCCACCATCGGCTTCGACCGCCTGTTCTCGCTGCTCGACCAGGTGCCGGGCGACGCCACCCCGGGCTATCCGCCCTACAATATCGAGCGCACCGGCGAGAATGCCTACCGCATCAGCGTCGCGGTATCGGGCTTCGCGCAGAACGAGCTGTCGATCGTCGCCAAGGAAAACACCCTGACGATCAAGGGCGAGAAGGCTGCCGAGAGCGCCGACAAGACGACCGAGGTGCTTTACCGCGGCATCGCCGCGCGGGCCTTCGAGCGCGTCTTCCAGCTCGCCGACTATGTGCAGGTGAAGAACGCCTCGCTCGAGAACGGCCTCCTGCACGTCGATCTGGTCCGCGAGATCCCCGAGGCCAAGAAGCCCCGCGCGATCCCGATCGGCACCGGCACGTCCGCCCCGCAGGTGGTGGACGCAGGCAGCAAGGTCGCGGCCTGAGCCGCTGAAGATCCCACTTGGGAACGACGATGACGACGCCCCCGGCCCGGCCGGGGGCTTTTTTATTCGGTGCGTTTGCACCGGCCGGACTGAAACAATCGGTCGGATAACCGGCGCGCACGCGAAAAAAATTGCGCTAGAATGCCTCTGAACTCTTGCGCGCGATGGGAAAGTTTGGCAGTCTGAAATCTAGGACAGCAATGCTGTCCTAATTGCGGCGCTCTCGCAGCAGCCTTCGGGATGGGGGCTTCCCGGATCGCAAATGCCCTTTGCGATCTGTGCCGGCTGCGGCACGCTGAAGAGACGGACGCTCGCTCCTCGTGTCATCGGGACGAGGGCGGCGCAACTTATACGAAACGAGGTTTGATGGATTGGCCGCGCCGGTCGCCTTCCGGGTGCCCGCGAGGTTTCGTGACCCCGACGTCGGCCACGGCCCACCATCGGAGCTTACGGAAGAGAGCAGCGATTCGAGGATACGAATGTGAACATGCATCGGGACGGATTTGTGCACGCGCCACAAATGGACCACGCGGGACCGGCGGCCCCGGACCCGAAAGCACAGGCACACCTTCCCGAGCACTCTCACACCGAACCGATCGCCGAAACCGCCTCTTGCGCCGCGTCCCGCGAACACAGTTTCCGTCCGCCGGCCGAGGGTCTCTATGATCCCTCGCTCGAGAAGGATTCCTGCGGCGTCGGCTTCATCGCCAATATCAAGGGCGTGAAGTCGCACCGGATCGTGGCCGACGCGCTGTCGATCCTGTGCAACCTGGAGCATCGCGGCGCGGTCGGTGCCGACCCGCGCGCCGGCGACGGCGCCGGCATTCTGGTGCAGATTCCGCACGCCTTCTTCGCCCGCAAGGCCAAGGAACTCGGCTTCCGCCTGCCAAAGCCCGGCCACTACGCGGTGGGCAGCCTGTTCATGCCGCGCGACGACGCCTGGCGCGGCGTCATCCAGGGCATCATTACCGACCAGATCAAGGCCGAGGGGCTGACGCTGCTCGGCTGGCGCGAGGTGCCGACCGACAATGCCTCCCTCGGCGAGACGGTGAAGCCGACCGAACCGCACCACATGCAGGTGTTCATCGGCCGCGGCAGCGAGCCGACCGAGGACGATTTCGAGCGCACGCTCTATCTGTTGCGCAAGTCGATCTCGAACGCGATCTACCAGCGCCGCGAGCGCGGGCTTGCCGGCTACTACCCGGTATCGCTGTCGTGCCGCACCGTGATCTACAAGGGCATGTTCCTCGCCGACCAGCTCGGCAAGTACTATCCCGATCTGCACGAGGGCGACTTCGAGAGCGCGCTGGCGCTGGTGCATCAGCGCTTCTCGACCAACACCTTCCCGACCTGGTCGCTGGCCCACCCCTACCGCATGGTGGCGCACAACGGCGAGATCAACACGCTGCGCGGCAACGTCAACTGGATGGCGGCGCGGCAGGCGTCGGTGTCGTCCGACAAGTTCGGCAAGGACATCTCGCGGCTGTGGCCGATCTCCTACGAAGGGCAGTCGGACACCGCCTGCTTCGACAACGCGCTGGAGTTTCTGGTGCAGGGCGGCTACTCGCTGCCACACGCGGTGATGATGCTGATCCCGGAAGCGTGGACCGGCAATCCCTTGATGGACGACGAGCGCCGCGCCTTCTACGAGTACCACACCGCGCTGATGGAGCCGTGGGACGGCCCCGCGGCGATCGCCTTCACCGACGGCCGCCGGATCGGCGCCACGCTCGACCGCAACGGCCTGCGGCCGGCGCGCTACTTCGTCACCCGCGACGACCGCATCGTGATGGCCTCGGAGATGGGCGTCATCACCGTGCCGGAAGAAGACATCGTCACCAAGTGGCGATTGCAGCCGGGCAAGATGCTGCTGGTCGATCTCGAACAGGGCCGGCTCATTCCCGACGACGAGATCAAGTCGCAGCTCGCCCGCAGCCATCCCTATCGCGAGTGGCTCGACCGCACCCAGATCGTGCTGGAAGACCTGCAGGACGCCCCGGTGCGCGGCCCGCGCTCCAACCTGTCGCTGCTCGACCGCCAGCAGGCGTTCGGATACACGCAGGAAGACGTCGCCATGCTGATGGCGCCGATGGCCACCATCGGCGAGGAAGCGGCCGGCTCGATGGGCACCGATACGCCGCTGTCGGCGCTGTCGGACCGCTCAAAACTGCTGTTCACCTACTTCAAGCAGAACTTCGCGCAGGTCACCAACCCGCCGATCGACCCGATCCGCGAGGAACTGGTGATGAGCCTGATGTCGATCATCGGGCCACGGCCGAACCTGTTCGACCTCGAAGGGCTGTCGCGCACCAAGCGTCTTGAGGTGCGCCAGCCGATCCTGACCGACGGCGACCTCGAAAAGATCCGCGCCATCTCCGACATCGCGGAATCGCACTTCCGCTCGCGCACGCTCGACACCACCTTCCACGGCGGCCTGGGGGCCGCCGGCATGGAGCAAGTGCTCGACGAACTGTGCGCGCGCGCCGAGAGCGCGGTGCGCGACGGCGTCAACATCATCATCCTGTCGGATCGCATGACCGGCACCGACCGCATCCCGATCCCCTCGCTGCTCGCCTGCGCCGCCGTGCATCACCACCTGATCCGGGTCGGCTTGCGCACCTCGGTCGGGCTGGTGGTGGAATCCGGCGAGCCGCGCGAGGTGCATCACTTCGCCTGCCTCGCCGGCTACGGCGCCGAAGCGATCAACCCCTATCTCGCCTTCGAATCCATTCTGGCGATGAAGGACCGCCTGCCGGTCACGCTCGACGACAAGGAACTGGTCAAGCGCTACATCAAGGCGATCGGCAAGGGCCTCTTGAAGGTGATGTCCAAGATGGGCATCTCGACCTACGAGTCCTATTGCGGCGCGCAGATTTTCGACGCCGTCGGCCTCAAGGCTGATTTCGTCGCAAAGTATTTCACCGGCACCCACACCCGCATCGAGGGCGTCGGGCTGGAGGAGATCGCCGAGGAAGCGGTACGCCGCCACGCCGACGCCTTCGGCGACGCGCCGATCTACAAGAACGCGCTCGACGTCGGCGGCGAGTATGCCTACCGCACCCGTGGCGAGGACCATGCCTGGACCGAAGAATCGGTGGCGCTGTTGCAGCACGCGGTACGCGGCGATTCCCGCGAGCGCTATCGCCAGTTCGCAAAGCTGCTCAACGAGCAGTCGGAGAAGCTGTTGACGCTGCGCGGCCTGTTCAAGCTCAAGACCGCCGAGGACGACGGCCGCACGCCCGTCGCCCTCGACGAGGTCGAGCCGGCGAGCGAGATCGTCAAGCGCTTCGCCACCGGCGCGATGTCGTTCGGCTCCATTTCCCGTGAGGCCCACACCACGCTCGCCATCGCCATGAACCGCATCGGCGGCAAGTCGAACACCGGCGAGGGCGGCGAGGAATCCGACCGCTTCAAGCCGCTGCCGAACGGCGATTCGATGCGCTCGGCGATCAAGCAGGTGGCCTCCGGCCGTTTCGGCGCGACCACCGAATACCTCGTCAACGCCGACATGATGCAGATCAAGATGGCGCAAGGGGCCAAGCCCGGCGAAGGCGGCCAGCTACCCGGCCACAAGGTCGATGCCACCATCGCCAGGGTGCGCCACTCGACGCCGGGCGTCGGCCTGATCTCGCCGCCGCCGCACCACGACATCTACTCGATCGAGGATCTGGCGCAGCTCATCTACGACCTGAAGAACGTCAACCCGGACGGCGCCGTCTCGGTCAAGCTGGTGTCGGAGATCGGCGTCGGCACGGTCGCCGCCGGCGTCGCCAAGGCGCGCGCCGATCACGTCACCATTTCCGGCTTCGAGGGCGGCACCGGCGCGAGCCCCTTGACCTCGATCAAGCATGCCGGCAGCCCATGGGAAATCGGGCTTGCCGAAACGCACCAGACGCTGGTGCGCGAACGGCTGCGCTCGCGCATTGCCGTGCAGGTCGATGGCGGTTTCCGTACCGGCCGCGACGTGGTGATCGGCGCGCTGCTGGGCGCCGACGAGTTCGGCTTCGCCACCGCGCCCCTGATCGCCGCCGGCTGCATCATGATGCGCAAATGCCACCTCAACACCTGCCCGGTCGGGGTGGCGACGCAGGACCCGGTGCTGCGCAAGCGTTTCAACGGCCAGCCTGAGCACGTCATCAACTACTTCTTCTTCGTCGCCGAGGAGGTGCGCGAACTGATGGCCGAACTCGGCTATCGCACGTTCGACGAGATGGTCGGGCAGACGCAGATGCTCGACCAGCGCGCGCTGCTCGCGCACTGGAAGACCCGTGGCCTCGACTTCTCAAAGCTGTTCTACAAGCAGCAGGCGGCGCCCGGCATCACCATCTACCACTCCGAGGCGCAGAACCATCACCTCGACCGCGTGCTCGACCGCAAGCTGATCGGGCAGGCGCAGGCCGCGCTCGACCGCGGCGCCAAAGTCACGATCGAGACCGCGATCGGCAACACCGACCGCAGCGTCGGCGCCATGCTGTCCGGTGCCGTGGCCAAGCGCTACGGCCACACCGGGCTGCCCGACGACACCATCACGGTGAAGCTCAAGGGCACCGCCGGGCAGTCGTTCGGCGCCTGGCTCGCACGCGGCATCACGCTCGATCTCGAAGGCGAGGCCAACGACTATGTCGGCAAGGGCCTGTCGGGCGGTCGCCTTGTCATCCGCCCGCCGCGCCATTCCGGCATCGTGCCGGAAGAATCGATCATCGTCGGCAACACCGTGCTGTACGGCGCCATCGAAGGCGAATGCTACTTCCGCGGCATCGCCGGCGAGCGCTTCGCCGTGCGCAACTCCGGCGCGGTCGCGGTGATCGAGGGTGCCGGCGATCACTGCTGCGAATACATGACCGGCGGCATCGTCGTGGTGCTCGGCAAGACCGGGCGCAACTTTGCCGCCGGCATGTCGGGCGGCGTCGCCTACGTCCTCGACGAGGACGGCGACTTCCCAAAACTGTGCAACCTCGCGCAGGTCGAACTGGAGCCGGTCATCTCGGAAGAAATGGTCAATGCCGACAGCTATCACCACGTCGGCGACCTCGAGGCGCATGGCAAGGTCGATGTGTTCGCCGACATGCTGGGCCACGACATCGAGCGGCTGCATGCGCTGATCACGCGCCACGCGCGGCTGACCGGCTCGGCGCGCGCCGCCGCCATCCTCAAGGACTGGCCGGCGTGGCTGCCGAAATTCCGCAAGGTGATGCCGGTCGAGTACCGGCGCGCGCTCGAACAGATGAAGGCGGCCGAGGCCAATGCGCCGCAGATCGCGATCGGAGCTTGATCGATGGGCAAGATCACCGGCTTTCTCGAAATCGACCGCCACGACCGCGCCTATGCGCCGGTCACTGAGCGGCTCAACCACTACCGCGAGTTCGTCATTCCTTTGAGCGAGAAGGAGACGCGCGATCAGGCGGCGCGCTGCATGAGCTGCGGCGTGCCCTATTGCCACGGCACCGGCTCGCTGGAGGCGGGCACGCCGGGCTGCCCGGTCAACAACCAGATCCCCGACTTCAACGACCTCGTCTATCACGGCGACTGGCTGGAAGCCTCGCGCAACCTGCACTCGACCAACAACTTCCCCGACTTCACCGGGCGCATCTGCCCGGCGCCGTGCGAAGCCTCCTGCACGCTCAACCTGATCGACGCGCCGGTGACCATCAAGACCATCGAGCACGCCATCGTCGAGCGCGCCTGGGAAAACGGCTGGCTACAGCCGGAGCCGGCCGCGCACAAAACCGGCAAGCGCGTCGCGGTGGTCGGCTCGGGGCCGGCGGGCATGGCCTGCGCGCAGCAGCTCGCCCGCGCCGGCCACGAGGTGCATGTCTACGAGAAGCACGCCCGGCCCGGCGGGCTGTTGCGGTACGGCATCCCCGACTTCAAGCTGGAAAAGAGCGTCATCGACCGCCGCGTCGTGCAGATGCGCGCCGAGGGCGTGACGTTCCATTGCAACGCCGAGGTCGGCGGCACCGCGCCGGGCGCGGTCGATCCGGCCGAACTGGTGGCCCAATTCGACGCGGTGGCATTGACCGGCGGCGCGGAAGCGCCGCGCGATCTCGTCATCCCCGGCCGCGATCTCGACGGCATCCACTTCGCCATGGATTTTCTACCGCAGCAGAACCGCCGCGTCGGCAACGAGCCGCTCGGCGACGTGCGCGAAATCCTTGCCACCGACCGGGACGTGGTGGTGATCGGCGGCGGCGACACCGGCTCCGACTGCATCGGCACCTCGAACCGGCAGGGCGCGCGCTCGGTGACGCAGCTCGAGATCATGCCGCAGCCACCCGAGCACGAGGCGAAGCTGACGACGTGGCCGCTGTGGCCCTTGAAGCTGCGCACCTCGTCGAGCCATCAGGAAGGCGCCGAGCGCGAGTTCGCGGTGCTGACGCAAGCCTTCACCGGTCAGGACGGCCGCGTCGCCAGCTTACGCTGCGTGCGCGTGGACGGCGCGTTCAAGCCGCTGCCGGGCACGGAGTTCGAATTGAAGGCCGACCTCGTGCTGCTGGCAATGGGGTTCGTCCATCCCATTCATGAAGGTCTGTTGCAAACCCTCGGCGTCGCGCTCGATTCCCGCGGCAACGTCCGCGCCACGGCGGCAAGCTGCAAGACCTCGGTCGAGAAAGTGTTCGCGGCCGGCGACATGCGGCGCGGCCAGTCGCTGGTGGTGTGGGCGATCCGCGAGGGCCGCGTCTGCGCCCGCGCCATCGACCAGTACCTGATGGGATCGTCCAAGCTGCCGGCGTGAGCGGCACAAGCGATCGTCACACGCGGGCCTGACCCGCGTGTCCATCTTTCCAAAGACGATGGATTGCCGGATCAAGTCCGGCAATGACTCCGATGAACAATTACCGCCTGAAGAGATCCGACAGCCAGTTGGTCGGGCCGCCGAAGAACGGCGGCGGCATCTGCCGCGGCGGCGGGCGCTGCGCGTAGCCGGGTGGCGGGCGCTGCGCGTAGCCGGGCGGGCTTACGTCATAGATACGCCGGCCCTGTGGCTGGGCCGCCTGCGCCTGCGGCGGCGGGCCGGTTCGCTCCGGGCGTGGCCGCGCGGCGCGCTCGGCCGGGGCCGCCGGCGCCGTCGCCACCACCGGGGCTTCGCCACGGGCCTTTTCCAGCGCCGCCTCGCGCCGCGGCCAGACGACATCGTCGGCGCGGCCGGCGGGCGGCGTCAGCGGCTCGCCCTTGGTCAACGTGCGCGAGGCCAGCGCATCGACCGCGAGCGGGCGCGAGCCGGGAGCGCCGAGCAGTTGATCGGGGCTGACCGAGGCCGCCACCAGCGGCACGATCGGCCCGACCAGCGGCCGCGCCGCCGGGCCTTCCGGCGTCGTCGCGGCCTCGGGCGCCACCGGCCCGGTCGGCAGCGCGATCGGCCCCGAGCGCGCCGCCAAGAGCCGCTGGATCTCGCGCTCGGCATAGTGGGCGAGCTTGCGCGCGCCAGGCTTGGTGAAGAACACGCCGTCGGGCGTGCGCAGCCGGCGGATCTGGCCCTCGAAGTCCGGCCCCTGCCGGGTGAAACGGCCGGCTTCATCGACAAAGCCGTCCCACACATCGACATAGGTGATATCGGCGCGCGCCGCGGCCTCGCGGTACAGCGAGTCGAGCAGCAGCATGTCGGAGGTCGAGCGCGTACCGAGGATCGCCGGCAGACCGACCCACACCACCGGCACGCCCTTGCTCTTGAGCACCGCGATCATGGCGTCGATCTTCTTGCCGTACAATTCGATCCAGCGCTCGTCGCGGAATTTTGCCGAGCCGCCGGCTGCACGCGCCGGCTTCTCCGGCGCCATGATCTGTGGCTGCTCGGCCTCGGCATCCTCGTCGGTGGCTGCCGCATCGCTGCCGGCATCGTCGTCGGCCTTCTCCGTCTCGCGGATCGCAATGCGGTCGCTCAGGCCCAGCATGACGACGATCACCTCGGGCGAATGCTGCGCGAGGATGCCCTTGGCGGCTGCCGCCCAGTCGGCCGGCTCGCCTTTGGGCTGGTAGCGGATCAGGCCGGACAGCGGCTTGACCTCGCGGACGATGCCGACGTCCGGCGTCTCGGCGAACGCGTCCTCTAGGCCGTAGGCGAGCCAGTCGGCCATCGAATCGCCCAGCACGAGAATCGTGCGGGCGGGCGGCTCCTCCCGCGGTTCCGGCGCCGGCGCGCGGGAGTAATCGACGCGCGGCTGTTCCGGCTGCGGCGCGCGCGGTGGCGGGCGGCGTTGAAACGGCTCGAAGAACGGGAAATTATTGAAGAAGCCACCGCCGCGCTGCTGCGGCGGCGGACCGCCGAACAGATATTGCGCGGTGGCGGGCGCGGCGACGAGGCCGAGCGCCGCGGCGAGCAGCAGCGTCAGGGCAGCCGCCAGCCGGCGGCTCATGCCGCCGAACCACCGCCAACCACTCCGCTCCGCCATCACCGGTCGCCCTCGGGACATCGCGGCGCCCATAAGCCGGACGCCGTCCTGCACCGTCAAGTAGGGAGCGAAGGTGTCAACTTGAAGATCAGAGCTAGCGCCGGCGCAGCCGGTCGAGCAGTTCGGCGGTGGCAAAGCCGTCGGCGGGCATGCCGGCCGCGGCCTGGAAACCGCGTAGCGCTTTACGCGTCTCGCTGCCGAAACGGCCGTCCGCCTCGCCGCGGTAATATCCGGCGCGCGCCAGCAACTGCTGCATCTCCAGCCGCTCGGCGCGCGACAATACGCGCTGGTCGCGCGGCCAGCCTTGCACGAACGGCCCGCCGCCGCGCAGACGGTCGGCGAAATGGCCGATGGCCAGCGCATAGGCTTCCGCCGGGTTGTACTTCATGATGACGCGAAAGTTCTGCAGCATCAGGAAGCCCGGCCCCTCGGCACCCGCCGGCGCCAGCAGGTAGGCCTTGTCGTGGGCGCGCGGAAAGGCGCGGCCGCCGACGCGGCGCAGACCGAGATGCTCCCACTGCGCCAGCGTCATCACCCTGCCGCGGTCGGCCAGCAGGTAGTTGAAGCCGCGCGGCACCTCGACCTCGTAGCCCCAGGTCTCGCCGCTCTGCCAGCCGTCTTTCTTCAGGTTGTTGGCGGTGGAGGCGATCAGGTCGGCGGGATTGTCCACCACGTCGCGGCGGCCATCACCATCAAAATCAACCGCGTAGCGCTTGAACGAGGTCGGCATGAACTGCGTGCCGCCGAAGGCGCCGGCCCACGAGCCGCGCAACTGCTCGGGGCGCAGGTCGCCACGATGCAGGATTTCCAGCGCGGCCAGAAACTCGTCCTTGAAGTACTTTTGGCGGCGGCCGATGCAGGCCAGCGTCGCCGTGGAGTTCAGCACGCTGCGATCGCCACCGAGCGTCGAATAGTTCGATTCGATGCCCCAGATCGCGGCGATGATGTAGCGGTCCACGCCGTAGGCGCGCTCGACCGCGTCGAACTCGGCTTTGTAGCGCGCGAGAAACTCACGGCCGCGGGCGATGCGCGTATCGTTGACCAGGATGTCGAGATAGTCCCACACCGCCTTGGTGAATTCGGGCTGCGAATCCATCAGGTCCATGATGCGCAGGTCGGGCGCAAGCCCCGAGGTGAAGCGCACAAAACTCTCGCGCGAGATGTGGCGGCGCGCGGCCGCGGGCCACATCGCGGCGACGCAGCGCGGAAACTCGGCGGCGGCCTGGCGGATGGCGGCAGCCCTCATCGCGGGATGACCGGACGCGCCGTCCTCGCCGCTCCACGGCTTTGCGCCGTTGGTGGCAGGCTGTGGCGCGGGCACAGGCGCCGGCGCCGGCTGACGCCCGATCGAGCCAGTGGCAAAGCTGTCAAAAATGCTCTGGAACGAGATCGGCCCGCGGCCGTCGGCGCTCTGCGCCGGCGCTGGCCCCGTCAGCGCAAGGCCGAAGCCCGCGGCCACGATCGCGGCGCCGCTCAAGCGGCCGATCCGCGTCATCGTCGAAAATCCGTTCATTCCGCCTCGTATGATACCGATGGAACGCCAGCCGTTAAAAGACCCCGGATATGGTTGCGGCGAGCTTAACAGAACGGCTAGTTTCCACATCGGCCCGACGACGAAACGCCGCACCACACAACCGCCCATGTTGCGGGCTTGCTAGGGACATCCCCCGGCGCGTTGCGCCCGTTTCCCGCCAATCGAGATCCTGTCGCCCATGAAAATCCGCAAAGCCGTGTTTCCCGTCGCCGGTCTCGGCACCCGCGTCCTGCCCGCCACCAAGGCGATGCCGAAGGAGATGCTGACCATCGTCGATCGTCCGCTGATCCAGTACGTCGTCGACGAGGCGCGCGAAGCGGGCATCGAGCATTGCGTGTTCGTCACCGGCCGCAACAAGGGGGTGATCGAGGACCATTTCGACCGCCAGTTCGAACTCGACGTGACCTTGCGCGAGCGCGGCAAAAAGGCGGAAGAGGACATCCTCGCCCGCGACCAGCCGGCCGCCGGCGCCATGAGCTTCACCCGCCAGCAGGCGCCGCTGGGTCTCGGCCACGCGGTGTGGTGCGCGCGCGACATCGTCGGCGACGAGCCGTTCGCGGTGCTGCTGCCGGACGAACTGGTGCTCAACACGCCGGGCTGCCTCAAGCAGATGATCGCGGCGGCGGGCGCGCTCGACAGCAAGGCCAACATCGTCGCGGTGGAGGAAGTGCCGATGGAGCGCGTGCATCAGTACGGCGTGGTCGGCGTCGGCGCGCGCCACGGCAACGTGTTCGCCATCGACGGCATGGTCGAGAAGCCGCCGCGCGAGAAGGCGCCGTCAAATCTCTCGATCACCGGCCGCTACATCCTGCAACCGGACATTTTCAAGATTCTGGAGACGCAGGAGAAGGGCGCCGGCGGCGAGATCCAGTTGACCGACGCGATGAAGCGGCTTGCCAAAACCCAGCCGTTCTACGGCCTGCAATTCGAGGGCGAGCGCCACGACTGCGGCTCCAAGGCCGGCTTCCTGCGCGCCAACATCGCCTTCGCCATGCGCCGCGACGACCTGCGCGACGGGCTGGTTGAGACGATGCGCAGGTATCTGGCGGGGTAATCGACAAGAACGCCCGGAACGATCCGAGCTTTTTTCTTTCGTCATTGCCGGGCTTGACCCGGCAATCCCGACTATCAGGGCATTGCGTCCCTAATCGGGATGGCCGGAACAAGTCCGGCCATGACGGCAGAGGGAGGGACTCGCAGGTCAAGCCCGCGGGGGACGACAGAAAGATATTGTCACGTCCCTTACGCCGCCACCTTCTTCGGCGGGAAGCGGCCGTAGAAGGTTTCGCCCTTCTCCGCCATGTCGAGCAAGAGTTTGGGCGGGGTGAAGCGCGAGCCGTACTTGGCCTCCAGCTTGCGGCACAGCGCGACAAAATTCTTCGCGCCCATGAAGTCGATATAGGACAGCGTGCCGCCGGTGAACGGCGCGAAGCCGAAACCGAGGATCGAGCCGACATCGGCCTCGCGCGGATCGACCACCACGCCGTCCTCGACGGTGCGCGCCGCCTCCACCGCCTGCACCACGAGGAAGCGCTGCTTCAGTTCCTCGACGTCGAGCGAGTCGGGATCGAGGTGCTTCGGCTGCAACGCCGCAATGCCGCTCCACAGGCTCTTCTGGCCCTTGCCCTTCTCGGGGTAGTCGTAAAAGCCCTTGCCGTTCTTGCGGCCGAAGCGACCCTGTTTCTCGACCATCTCGATCAAGAGCTTCTTCTGCTCCTGATCGATGGCATTGGGGCCGAGATCGACCTCGGTCGCCTTCATGATCCTGAGCACGAGATCGAGCGCCACCTCGTCGGAGAGCGACAGCGGTCCGACCGGCATGCCGGCCATGCGCGCGGTGTTCTCGATCATCGCCGGCGGCACGCCCTCCATCAGCATCTCAAGTCCTTCGGCGGTGAACTTGAGCACGCAGCGGTTGGCGTAGAAGCCGCGCGAGTCGTTGACGACGATCGGCGTCTTTTTGATCTGGCGCACGTAGTCGAGCGCGGTGGCAAGCGCCACGTCGCCGGTGTTCTTGCCGACGATCACCTCCACCAGCATCATCTTCTCGACCGGCGAGAAGAAGTGGATGCCGATGAAGCGCGCCTGGTCGGAAAATTCTTCGGCCAGCGAATTGATCGGCAGCGTCGAGGTGTTGGACGCGAAGATCGCGCCGTCCTTCAGGAGCGGCTGTGCCTTGGCATAGGTGTCGGCCTTCACTTTACGATCCTCGAACACCGCCTCGATGACGAGATCGCAGTCCTTGATGGCGTTGTAGTCCGGCGTCGCGGTGATGCGCGCCAAGAGCGCGTCGCGCTCGGCCTCGGTGGCGCGGCCCTTGGCGACGAGGCCGTCGATCACCGACTTGGCGTGCGCCTTGCCCTTGTCGGCGCTGTCCTGGTCGCGGTCGATCAGCACCACCTCGATGCCGGCCTGCGCCGACACGTAGCCGACGCTGGCACCCATGAAGCCGGCGCCGATCACGGCGAGCTTTTTCACCTTGGTCGGCGGCACGTTTTGCGGCCGCCGCGCGCCCTTGTTCAAATCCTGCATCGACACGAACAGGCTGCGGATCATCGCCGCCGCCTCCTTGCTGCGCAGGATTTTTGCGAAGTAGCGTGACTCGATCCGCAGAGCCACATCCATCGGCACCAGCAGCCCCTCGTAGACGCAGGCGAGGATCGCGCGCGCCGCCGGATAGTTGTCATAGGTCTGCTGGCGATAGAGCGCGTTGGCCGGCGGGAAGGTGTTCATGCCGGCGGCGGAGTAGACCGGCCCCGACGGCAGCTTGAAGCCCTTGACGTCCCACGGCGCGACCGGCTTGCCGCCGTCCTTGATCCACGTCTTCGCGGCGGCGATCAATTCGCCCGCGGGCACCACCGCGCCGACGATTTTTGCGGCCTGCGCCTTGGCCAGCGTCAACTGGTCGCCCTTGAGCAGCAGTTGCAGCGCGTCCTGCGTCGGCATCATGCGCGGCAGGCGCTGCGTGCCGCCCGCGCCCGGAAACAGCCCAACCTTCACTTCCGGCAGACCGAGCCGCGTCTTCGGGTTGTCGGCGGCGATGCGGTAGTGGCAGGCGAGCGTCAGTTCGAACGCGCCGCCGAGCGCGAGCCCGTTGATCGCGGCCACCCACGGCTTGCCGCAGGTCTCGATGGCGCGCAGCGTCTGCGACAGTTTTCGGCTCTCGTCGAACAACAGCTTGTTGGCGGCCTCCTCGCCCTTGTCCTTGAGCATCGCCCCATAGGTGCGGTTCATGCCTTCCAGCATCGACAGGTCGGCACCGGCGGAGAACGCCTCCTTGCCCGAGGTGATGACAACACCCTTGATCTTGGCGTCGGCGGTGGTCGCCTCGACGATCTTGCCCAGTTCCTCGATGCTCTCGGTATCCAGCACATTCATCGAGCGGCCGGGGATGTCCCATGTCACGAGCGCAATGCCGTCGGCGTCGGTCTCGACCTTGAAATTCTTGTAAGCCATCTGCTTGCTCCCAAAATACCGACAGTCATCCGGCGCGGCGACTGCGTCTCGATTTCATTCCCCTGCGGGTCTCGTGTCCCGGATGCGATGCGGCATCTCTCAACGCCGCTCCGCTAAGCCGGAACCATTGCAAATACCGTCGTCGTTACGGTCCCGGCTCAGCGAGGCAATACTGCGTATTGCATCGCATCAGGGACACGTACTGGAAATCACACGCGCTCGATGATGGTCGCGGTGCCCATGCCGCCGCCGATACACAGCGTCACCAGCGCGGTCGACAGGTCGCGGCGCTCCAGCTCGTCGAGCACGGTGCCGAGGATCATCGCGCCAGTGGCACCGAGCGGATGGCCGAGCGCGATTGCGCCGCCGTTGACGTTGATCTTGGCATGGTCGATGTCGAATGCCTGCATGTAGCGCAGCACCACCGAGGCGAACGCCTCGTTCAGTTCGAACAGGTCGATGTCGTCGAGCGTCATGCCGGACCGCTCCAGCACCTTCTTCGTCACATCGACCGGGCCGGTCAGCATGATCGAAGGTTCCGAGCCAATGTTGGCGAATGCCCTGATTTTCGCCCGCGGCTTGAGGTCGTGCTTTGCGCCCGCCTCCCTGCTGCCGATCAGCACCGCGGCGGCGCCATCGACGATGCCGGAGGAATTGCCGGCGTGGTGGACATGCTTGACGCGCTCGACCTCGGGGTGCGACTGCGTCGCCACCGCGTCGAACCCGCCCATCGAGCCCATCATCTCGAACGAGGGCTGCAACTGCGCCAGCGACTGCATCGTGGTGCCGGGGCGCATGTGCTCGTCGCGGTCGAGGATGGTCAGGCCGTTGACGTCCTTGACCGGCACGATGGCGTTCCTGAAGTAGCCCTGCCCCCACGAATTGGCCGCGCGCTTCTGGCTCTCCACCGCATAGGCATCGACGTCGTCGCGCGAAAAGCCGTACTTGGTGGCGATCAGGTCGGCCGAGATGCCTTGCGGTACAAAGTAGGTCGGCAGCGCGATCGCCGGGTCCATCGGCCACGCCGCCCCCGACGACATGATGCCGACGCGGCTCATCGATTCCGCCCCGCCGCCGATGGTCAGTTCGTGCTGGCCGGCCATCACCTGCGCGGCGGCGAAGTTCACCGCGTCCAGCCCCGAGGCGCAGAACCGGCTGATCTGTACGCCGGGCACCTCGGTGCCGAGCCCGGCCTGCAAGGCGGCAAAGCGCGCGATATCGCCGCCGGCCTCGCCGACCGGATCGACCACGCCGAGCACCACGTCGTCGACGCTGCCCTCGGACAGGTTGTTGCGGTCCTTGATCGCCTTCAGCGGCGTGGTGGCGAGCGCCAGCGCCGTCACTTCATGCAGCGCGCCGTCGGACTTGCCCTTGCCGCGCGGGGTGCGGACGTGATCGTAGATATAGGCTTCGGCCATTTGTTCTCTCCTTGCGGAATGACGTGCAACGACGGACGGCTGAGCGATCAGAACGCCTCCGCCGGCAATTCCATGACGGTGTCGGCGCCGGCCTGAATGCGCGCAAGATGCGTGGCGGTGGCGGGCAGCACCCGCTCCATGAAGAAGCGGCCGGTGACGAGCTTTGTCTTGAGGTAGTCGGAGCTATCGCCCGCCGCAACCTTGTCGGCGGCGGCCTTGGCCATCAGCCCCCACATGTAGCCGAGCGCCACCAGACCGAACAGGTGCATGTAATCGGTCGAGGCGGCGCCGGCGTTGTCGGGCTTGGCCATGGCGTTCTGCATCAGCCACATGGTGGCCTGCTGCAGGTGGCCGAGCGAATTCGACAGCGGCGTGACGAAGGGCTTTAACGCCTCCTCGCCGCCGTTGTCCTTGGCGAAGGCGGCGATCTCGCCGAAGAACGCCATCACGGCGCGGCCGCCGTCCTTCGGCAGCTTGCGGCCGACCAGATCGAGCGCCTGAATGCCGTTGGCGCCCTCGTAGATCATGGCGATGCGGGCATCGCGCACGAACTGCTCCATGCCGTGCTCGACGATGTAGCCATGGCCACCGAACACCTGCTGGGCGGCGACCGCGTTGGCAAAGCCGGTATCGGTGAACACGCCCTTGATCACCGGGGTCAACAGGCCGAGCGCATCGTCGGCCGCCTGCCGCTCCTTGGCGTCGGTGGCGCGGTGCGCCACGTCGCTTTTCAGCGAGGCCCACAGCGCCAGCGCCCGCGCCGCCTCGTTGAACGAGCGGATGGTCAACAGCGTGCGGCGGATATCAGGGTGGACGATGATCGGATCGGCCGGCTTGTCCTTGTCCTTCGCCCCGGTCAGCGCCCGGCCCTGCAACCGCTCGCGCGCGTAGGCCGCGGCGTTCTGATAGGCGACCTCGGAGACCGCCAGCCCCTGCAGGCCGACGCCGAGCCGTGCCTCGTTCATCATCACGAACATCGCGGCGAGGCCCTTGTTCTCCTCGCCGACCAGCCAGCCGGTGGCGTTGTCGTAGTTGAGCACGCAGGTCGAGTTGCCGTGGATGCCCATCTTGTGCTCGATCGAGCCGCAGGAAACGCCGTTGCGTTCGCCCAGCGAGCCGTCGGCATTGATCAGCACCTTCGGCACCACGAACAGCGAGATGCCCTTGGTGCCGGCCGGCGCGCCCTCGATGCGGGCGATCACCAGATGGATGATGTTGTCGGTCAGGTCCTGTTCGCCGCCCGAGATGAAAATCTTGGTGCCGCTGATCTTGTAGCTGCCGTCGGCCTGCTTCACCGCCTTGGTGCGCAGCAGGCCGAGATCGGTGCCGCAATGCGGCTCGGTCAGGTTCATGGTGCCAGCCCATTCACCGGCCAGCATCTTCGGCACGAAGGTCTTCTGCTGCTCCGGCGAGCCGTGCACCAGAAGCGCCGCGACCGCGCCTTGCGTCAGACCGTGGTACATCGAGAACGCCATGTTGGCGGAGGTCATGAACTCGCCGACCGCCCGCGCCAGCGTCGACGGCAGGTCCTGCCCGCCGAACTCGCTAGGTGCCGCAAGGCCGAGCCAGCCGCCTTCGCCGAGCTGCTTGAACGCGTCCTTAAAACCCTTCGGCGTGGTGACGCGGCCGTCGTCGTGGCGCGTGCAACCCTCCTGGTCACCCGACAGGTTGAGGGGCTGCAGCACTTCCTCGCTGAATTTCGCCGCCTCCGACAGGATCGCCTCGCGCACGTCGCGGGTGGCATCGCTGAAGCCGGGCAGGTTGTCGTAGCGGTCGATCTGGAACACGTCATCGAGCAGGAAGCTGACGTCCTGCACCGGCGCTTGATAACTCGGCATGGCGTTCCTCTCCGGGCGCCGGGCAATCGCAAAATCGGCCCGGCCAAAACATGAATGGCGGTGGCAACCCTAGCAAAAACCGGCCACGGCCGCTTGTGTCTAAACAATCTAGAAGGATTTTTGCACCGCAACAATCAGCCTTCCGGCCATCTTATGCCGCCGGCCGGGGCCGGACGCTAAATTTCGCGTGTGAGCGGCGGATTGCCACGCCGTAGGCTCCCTGCCGGCTTTTTCGCGGGTGCCGAAGCCATCTTAACGCGTTGTTTACCCTAACCGGAAAAAGTCGGAAGGCGCGGCCGACCCGCTGCGCGGGCGCAGTTCGACCTCTGACATCCGCCGCCAGATTATAGAGGCGCCGGGCGAGGCGCAAAAAGTCAAAACCGGACGGGGATATGGTTCCGCGGATCTTCATAGAGGCCCACGCCCCCGGCACCGCCGCAACGGTATGGGGATACGTGTGATGGCGGCCGACGAACCGCACGAGGTCGCGGATATCCACGGCCGGCTCGACGAGATCGCCCGCCAGATCGGTGCGATCCAGCGGGCCGCCGCGGCCGGCGAACCGGCCACCCCGGCTCCGTCCGCTCCGCCGCCGCTGTCGCTCCAGGCGGCAATCGCCGAGATCGCCCAGCGCCAGAGCGAACTCGACCGCTCGGCCCCACCGCCGGCGGCCTCGCCCCACCGCACCCGCGAGCCCGATTTCTCGTCGCTGCACCAGCAGCTTCTCCACATCACCAGCCAGATCGAGTCGCTGCGGCCGTCGCAGGACATCGAGCAGACGATCACGCATTTCCGCACCGAACTGGCCGACATCCGCAAGGCCGTGACCGAGGCGGTGCCCTCGAAGGCCATCGAGTCACTGGAGCGCGAAATCCGCGACCTCGCCCGTCGCATCGACGAGCGGCGCGACAACGGCGGCGACACGGCGACGCTGTCCGGCATCGAGCAGACGCTGACCGACATCCGCGAGGTGCTGCTGAAGCTGACGCCGGCCGAACAGTTGACCGGCTTCGACGAGGCGATCCACGGTCTCAACCATCGCCTCGACTCGCTGATGAACGCCAGCGGCGACCCCGCCAAGGTACATCAGCTCGAAGACGCCATCACGGCGCTGCGCTCGGTGGTCGCCAACATCGCCTCGACCGAGACGCTGGAGCGGCTTGGCGCCGACGTCCAGGCGCTGGGCGCTCGGATCGACGAACTGGCGCAGCCGCAGTTTGCCGCCGGCGCCGCGTTCGCCCCATCGGAGACTTTCGCGCACCTCGAACAGCGCATCGGCACGCTGCTCGAACGGCTGGAGGCCACCAACGCGCGCTCGGCCGACCTGTCGCGCGTCGAGACCAGCCTGACCGAGGTGCTGACCCACCTCGAACAGCAGCGCGAAAGCATCGCGGCACTTCAGCAGACCGCGTCGCGCCAGGGCTTTGGCGGCGAAGCGCCGGCAGCCAACCCGGCGCTGATGGAGACGATCAAGCGCGAACTGTCCGACATCCGCTATTCGCAGTCGGAAAGCGACCGGCAGACCCAGGACGCGCTGGAAGCAGTCCACACCACGCTCGGCTACGTGGTCGATCGCCTCGCCATGATCGAGGACGACCTGCGCATCCGCCCGACCGCGCAGGCGGCCACCGGGATCCCGCCGCAGACCCTGCCGCCGCGCCCCGAACTGCCCAACCCCGTCACCGCGATGCCGGGCGCCCCGCCCTCCGGCGGTGGGCACTCGCCGTCGCATGGCGATGCAGCGCCGACGTACACGGCCGCCTCGCACAGCGACGCGGGGACGGATCGCACCGGTCCCGGCGCGCACGCGGCCATGCCGGCACCGGTGCCGCGGCGACCGATCGACCCCGCACTGCCCCCCGACCATCCGCTGGAGCCAGGCAGCCGGCCGACCGGCTTCGGCAACGCCGCGCCGTCCGAACGCATCGCCGCGTCGGAAAGCGCCATCGGCGGTGCCATCGACACGCCGGCGCCGGCCAGCACCTCGAACTTCATCGCCGCCGCACGCCGCGCCGCGCAGGCCGCATCGGTCGCCGCCCCGGAGACCCAGACCCGACGCTTCACGGCGTTCGCCGAGGCCGCCCGCAACGCCTTCAAGGGCGGCGACAAGGGGCGTGATGATAAGGGACACAACAAGCCGCAGACGGCAACGCCGGCACCGGCGCCGGTGACGACGGAGCCACTGGACATAACCGAGCCCTCCGAACAGCCGCAACGGTCCGGCAAGCTGAGCCGGCGCATCCGCTCGCTGCTGGTCGGCACCGGCATCGTCGTGGTGGCACTCGGCGGCTTCAAGATCGCCACGATGATGATCGACGAGGGCGGCGAGATCGAACTAACCGCGCCGATCTCGCTCGAAGACCTCGAAAGCGCGCCGGAGCCGGCAACGCAACTGGCCGCGCCGGTGCTGCCGCAGCCCGCCGCGCCCTCGCTGACCTCACCCGAGCCGCTCGACCGGCAGGCGCGCGCGCCCGCGGCCGCCGCGGAGCCGACACCTGCGCCAGCACCGGTGCCCGATGCCCGCGTTGCGGATGCAGACGCGGACGCGACCAGTGCGATCCCCGCCCAGAGCCTCCCGCGCACCATCGGCACGGCACCGGCGCTGGTGAACATCCCGGCATCGGAGACGCTACCCGATGGTATCGGCGGACCGAAGCTGCGCGCCGCGGCGCTGAAGGGCGACCCGGCCGCAGCCTATCAGGTCGCGCTGCGCTACGCCGAGGGCAAGGGCGTCGCCATCAGCATCGAGGCCGCCTTCAAGTGGTACGGCTACGCCGCCGACGGCGGCATCGTGCCGGCCATGTTCCGGCTTGGAACGCTGTACGAAAAGGGCCTCGGCGTGAAGAAGGACCTCGCCGCCGCGCGCATCCACTATCAGCGCGCCGCCGACCGCGGCAACGCCAAGGCCATGCACAATCTCGCGGTGCTCTACGCCGACGGCGGTGGCAACGGCGCCGACTACCGCACCGCCGCGGAGTGGTTCCGCAAGGCAGCCACGCGCGGCGTCGCCGACAGCCAGTACAATCTCGCGATCCTTTACGCCCGCGGCATCGGCGTCGAACAGAACCTCGCCGAATCCTACAAGTGGTTCAGCCTTGCCGCGGCGCAGGGCGATACCGACGCCGGCAACAAGCGCGACGAGATCGCCAAGCGCCTCGATCCGCAGTCGCTCGCCGCCGCCAAGCTCGCGGCGCAGACCTTCGTCACTGAGCGCCAGCCCGACGATGCGGTCAACGTGCCCGCGCCCTCCGGCGGCTGGGACGCGGTCAGCGACACCGCGCCGGCCACGAAAACCGCCGCGGCCCGCCGCGCCGCTCGCGGCCCTGATACGGCGCTGCTGAGCCAGGGTCCAAGCCGCGCGCCGCGGTTTTCTTAACCCTCCCCACAGCAATATGGGCTATGCAGCGTTACGGCGCGCCCGTCGCAAGGCGCGGCGGCCTCCGCCGCGCGCCGGGACAGCCCGAACGATCAGCCGAGGCGCGCGCGTGCAGATCTATCTTCCGATCGCCGATATCCCGGTCAGCATGTTCCTGTTGCTGGCGATGGGAATCGCGGTCGGGTTCGTCTCCGGCATGTTCGGCATCGGCGGCGGCTTCCTGCTGACGCCGCTGTTGATCTTCGTCGGCATCACGCCGGCGGTCGCGGTCGCCTCCGTCACCACCCACATCGCCGCCTCCTCGTTCTCGGGCGCGCTGTCGTACTGGCGCAAGCGCGCCGTCGACCCGGCGCTGGCCACCACGCTGCTGAGCGGCGCCGTGGCCGGCACCGGGCTCGGCGTCTGGCTGTTTACGTGGCTCCGCCAGCTCGGCCAGCTCGACCTGATCATCGCGCTGTCCTACGTCGCGCTGCTCGGCACCGTCGGCAGCCTGATGGTATGGGAGGGGGTACGCAGCGCGCTGCGCACCCGGCAGGGCGTGACCGTGCCGCTGCGCCATGGCAGCAGCCATAGCTGGGTCCACGGCCTGCCGATCAAGATGCGCTTCAAGCGCTCGCGCATCTATCTCTCGGTAATCCCGGTGATCGGCGTCGGCATGCTGATCGGCTTCGTCGGCGCCATCATGGGCGTCGGCGGCGGCTTCCTGCTGGTGCCGATCCTGATCTACTGGCTGCGCGTGCCGACCTCCACCGTGATCGGCACCTCGATGATGCTGACGCTAATCACCATGATCGTCGCTACCCTGCTGCATGCCGCCACCAACCACCTGGTCGATGCGGTGCTGGCGCTGGTGCTGATGGTCGGTGGCGTCATCGGCGCGCAGTTCGGCGCCCGCGCCGGCCAGAGCCTGCGTGGCGAGAACCTGCGCCTGCTGCTCGGACTTCTGATCCTCGCGGTCGGCATCCGCTTCGCGGTCGAACTGGTGCTGCCGCCCACCGATATCTACACCGTGCAGACCGTGGAGATCGGCCAATGACGGCGCGGACGGCGATCGCCCTGGCGCTGGCGGCCATAGCGCTGGTCGCGACCGCGCCGCCGGCAGCGGCCGAACGCATCATCGTCTCGGTGTCCAACCACCGCGTGACGGTGACGCCGAGCTACGCCGGCGACGAACTGGTGCTGTTCGGCTCGGTCGAGCGCGACGCCGACACCCCGCCCGACCGCGGTGACTACGACCTCGTCGTCACCGTCGCCGGGCCGCGCGCCGACATGGTGACGCGCCGCAAGGAGCGCCGGGCCGGGATTTGGGTCAACGCCGATTCCCGGCAGTTTCTCGACGTGCCCTCGTATCTCGCGATCTTCTCCAACCGGCCGCTCAACGAGATCGCAAGCGCGGACGTGCAGCGGCGCCTGCAGCTTGGCATCAACAACGTGGTGCTGACGCAGCGAGTCGGCACCGACTACGCCGACGTTGTCGCCACCGACCCGTTCCGCACCGCCTTCGTGCGGCGGCAGACCGAGCGCGGGCTGTACCGGCAGTCATCGACGGCGGTGACCTTCCTGACGCCGACGCTGTTTCGCGTCACCATCCCGCTGCCGGCGACGGTGCCGATCGGCACCTTCGACATCGACATCAAGCTTCTGGTTAACGGCGCACTGGTGGCGCGAAGCGAGACGGCGTTCGAGATCGTCAAGGTCGGCTTCGAGCAGTTCGTCGCCAATGCCGCGCGCCACCATGGCCTGCTCTATGGCCTCGCCACCGTGATCATGGCGCTGGGCACCGGGTGGATCGCTTCCATCGCCTTCCGCCGCGACTGACGGCCGCCGGCGTGCCGCCATGCTATGTTGCCGCGCTGTATTGTCGTGTATATTGCGAAGCGGGATCGGTGCGGCCAGGGCCGATGCGACACAACGGCTTTGCGTGCGCCCCATGACAACGTCCCGCATCGGGAGATATGGTGAGCCTCCCAACCAGACGGAGATACCATGATGAAAATCAGCGCACGCAACCAGCTCAAGGGCACCATCGTCGATGTCACCAAGGGCGCGACCACCTCGCATGTCCGCATCGACATCGGCGGCACGGTCGTGACCGCCTCGATCACCAACGAGGCGGTGGACGAACTGGGGCTGAAGAAGGGCGGCGCGGCGATCGCCGTCATCAAGGCGTCCGACGTCCTCGTCGCCATCGACGGCTGACGGCGCCGGCCAGCATGGGCACCCAGAACCTCCCCCGGCGCGCGCTCGGCCGTCTCCTGCTGGCGGCGGGCCTCTTGCTCGCGCTGGCAGGGACGGTCACGGCGCGCACGGTGGTGGACTCGGCGGGACGCTCCGTCGAGGTGCCCGATACGATCACGCGGGTGTTCGCCGCCGGCCCTCCCGCCTCGACGATGCTCTATGTGCTCGCGCCGGAAAAGATGATCGGCTGGGTGCGCGCGCCGCGCGCGCCCGAAAAACCCTACCTGCTGCCGGCCACGCGCGACCTGCCCGAACTCGGCCGGCTGTCGGGACGCGGCGACACGCTGAACCTCGAGCGGCTGATCGCCGCCAAGCCAGACCTCGTCATCGATTTCGGTACCATCAACGACACCTATCGTTCGCTCGCCGACCGCGTGCATCAGCAGACCGGCATTCCCTATCTTCTGATCGACGGACGCTTCGCCAACACGCCGGCGGCATTCCGCCTGCTCGCCGACATTCTCGGCGTGAAGGAGCGCGGCGAAGCGCTGGCCAAGGCGACGGAAGCGATCTTCGCCGAGGTCGACCGCGTGCGCGCCGCCGTGCCGGACGACAAGCGTCCGAAAGTCTATCTCGCGCGCGGCCCCGAGGGACTCGAGAGCGGCTCGCGCGGCTCGATCAATACCGAGATCATCGAGCGCGTCGGCGGCATCAACGTCGTCACCGGCCTGCGCGAGAAGGGCGGCATCGTCAACGTCTCGCCCGAACAGCTTCTGACCTGGCGGCCCGACATCGTGGTGACGATGGAGCCGCGCTTTGCTGCCATGGTCGCCGGCAAGCCGATCTGGGCCACGGTGCCGGCGATCGAGACCGGCCGTGTCTATCTGGCGCCGACGCTGCCGTTCGGCTTCATCGACGGTCCACCCTCCGTCAACCGGCTGGTCGGGTTGATCTGGCTATTGCACGCCTTCTACCCGGACGAGGTCAAGGCCGACTTGCGGGATGAAGTGCGCGGCTTCTATCGCCTGTTCTACCAGGTCGATCTCGACGACGACGCACTGGCGCAACTCTTGGCCCCGCGCAAACCGTGACGCGACCGCCCCTGCGCACCACGTCGGTTTTCATCGTGCTGACGACTGCCGTCGTCGTGCTGATGCTGATCGCGGCGACCATCGGCCCCTACCGCATTCCGCCGCTGACCGTGCTGAAGGCGCTCGGCGAACGTCTCGCGGGCGTTGGTGGCAACGGCGCGGTCGAGACGGTGCTGTTCAACATCCGCCTGCCGCGCATTGTCGCCGCCGTGCTGGTCGGCGCCGCGCTCGCCGCCGCCGGCGCCGCCTATCAAAGCCTGTTCCGCAATCCGCTGGTATCGCCGGACATTCTCGGCGTCTCGACCGGCGCCGGGCTCGGCGCGGTGGTCGGCATCCTGCTCGGCATGCCGGTGATGGTGATCCAGTTGTTCGGCTTCGGCGGCGGGCTCGCCATCGTGCTGATGGTGATGACGCTGTCGCGCATGCTGCGCAGCAGCGGCGACATCCTCGTGCTGGTGCTGGCGGGCATCGTCGTCGGTGCACTGGCCGGCGCCGGCATCTCGCTGGTCAAGGTGCTGGCCGACCCCTACGACCAGTTGCCGGCGATCACCTTCTGGCTGCTCGGCAGCCTCGCCGGCGTCAAGGCCGGCGACGTCATGTCTACGCTGCCGGCGGTCGCGGTCGGCGTCGCGCCGCTGGTGCTGCTGCGCTGGCGCATCGGCGTATTGTCGCTCGGCGACGACGAGGCGCGCGCCCTCGGCATCGAGGTGGCGCGGCTGCGGGTGATCGTCATCGCCGGCGCAACGCTGGCGACGGCAAGCGTGGTGGCGATCTCCGGCGTAATCGGCTGGGTCGGGCTGATGGTGCCGCACATGGCGCGGCTGATGGTCGGGCCACGGTTCGACCGCCAGTTGCCGGCGGCGATCCTGATCGGCGCCGCCTTCATGATCGTCGTCGATACGCTGGCCCGCACCGCGGCCGCGATCGAGACCATGCCCCCGCCTCCGGGCGTCGCGACGCTCTCGGAGAGACCGAAGCGGGCCGCGTGCCAGAGCGCAGCGTCGACGAGCTCAGGCTCGTACCCGGGGACGGCATCCGGGTCGCGCAGCGCCCGCGACACGAGGCCGCGCGCGATGAGCGCGGCGAGCAGTGCGTCGTCGGCCGTGAGCTGCGAGTCGACGACACGCAGCTCGACCGTCGGGTAGCGCGACGAGAGCCGCACGTCCCACGCGACGGTCGCCTCGTCGCGCGTGCCGCCGACGCCGACGAGCGCGCGCGAACGCGC
>Ga0207868_1000321_pt1 | contig 56702 bp, 49 predicted proteins | sample Passage237B_FD_187370 | JGI IMG/M metagenome (GOLD analysis project Ga0207868, IMG submission 187370) | Cellulose adapted compost microbial communities from Newby Island Compost Facility, Milpitas, CA, USA - Passage2 37B (SPAdes) (version 3) ... | reverse complement strand
CCGGATTTCGATCACCGCATCGATCGGCGCGGCGCTGTTTCCGCTGGTGCCGGACGCGACCGGCGACGATCTCGCGCAGGCGATCGCTCGTGCCGACGCGGCGCTGTATCGCGCCAAGCGCGAAGGCCGCGACCGCGGCATGCTGGTCGACCTCGAGGCGCCCGGCGATCCGCCGTGCCGGACCGTGCTGCGCGGAGAGGCGGGCTGAGACTTCCCCGCGTTGCTGCATTGCCAGCCGGCGCACGCGCGCGAGCGGCTATGATCGACGCTTCGTTCACGGGGAGCGCATCGCATGGGCCTGTTCGCGCAACTGACGCGCCACAAGAGCGTGGAGCAACTGCAGTCGGAAGCCGGCGCGCGCGGTGACTTCCGCCGCGTGCTCGGCGTGTGGCAGCTCACCGCGATCGGCCTCGGCGGCATCATCGGCGTGGGCATCTTCGTGCTCGCCGGCCAGCAGGCCGCGGCGAACGCAGGGCCGGCCGTGGCGCTGGCCTTCCTGATCGCCGGCGTCGCGAGCGCCGCCGCCGCGCTCTGCTACGCCGAGTTCGCCGGCATGATTCCGGTGACGGGCAGCGCCTACACCTACGGCTACGCGGTGCTCGGCGAGGGCGTGGCGTGGCTGATCGGCTGGGACCTGCTGCTGGAATACGCGCTGATCGTGGCCGCCGTCGCGAGCGGCTGGTCCGGCTACCTGCAGAACCTCCTCGCCGCCGCAGGCATCCACCTGCCGGTCTGGGCGCAGGGCGCGATGGGTACCGGCGAGGGCCGCGTGTTCAACGTGATCGCGGCCGCGGTCGCGATCGCCGTCGCCGTGCTGCTCACCGTGCGCACCGAATGGGGCGCACGCTTCAACACGCTGATCGTGGCGATCAAGGTGATCGGCGTCGCACTGGTGATCGGCGTCGGCGTGTTCTACATCGACCCGGCGAACTGGGTGCCGTTCATCCCCGAGCGCGTGATCGACGCGAACGGCGTCGGCCATTTCGGCTTCCAGGGCGTGGTGACCGCGGCTGCCGTGGTGTTCTTCGCGGTGTTCGGCTACGACACGCTGACCACCGCCGCGGAGGAATCGAGGAACCCGCAGCGCGACCTGCCGCGCGCGGTGCTGCTGTCGCTCGGCGTGTCGATGACGCTGTACCTCGCGATCTCGCTGGTGCTTACCGGCATCGTGCCGTACGCGACGCTGGCCAACGACGCGCCGGTGGCCAATGCGTTCCAGTCGCTTGGCCTCACATGGGTGCGCGTGGCGATCTCGATCACCGCGGTTACCGGCATCATCAGCGTGGTGTTCGCCTTCATGCTCGCCGCCGCGCGCATCTGGTTCGCGCTGGCCCGCGACGGCCTGTTGCCCGGCTGGTTCGCCAGGGTGCATCCGACCTACGGCACGCCGTATCGCCCGACGCTGATCCTCGGCGTGCTCACCGCGCTCGCCGCCGGCGCGCTGCCGATCGGCGAGCTGGCCGAGCTGGTCAACATCGGCACGCTCAGCGCGTTCATCGTGATCTGCGCCTCGATCATCGTGCTGCGCCGCACCCGCCCCGACGTGCGCCGCGCATTCCGGACTCCCTTCGTGCCGCTGGTGCCGCTGATCGGCATCGGCTTCTCGGCATGGCTGATCTCGCAACTGCCGCCGATCACGTGGGAGCGTTTCGGCATCTGGATGGCGATCGGCCTCGTCGTCTACTTCGCCTGGGGCTTCCGCCACAGCCGCCTCGCCCGCCCGCACGACGCCGATTGAGCCGCATCGCCGATGCCGGTCGCCGTCGGCCCCGGCTTCGTGCGAAAATGCGCGGACGCGCTCGTAGCTCAGCTGGATAGAGTACAGCCCTCCGAAGGCTGGGGTCGTGGGTTCGAATCCCGCCGAGCGCGCCAAATCCTCCCGTGACGTGCAGACCGGCACCCGGTCGCGAACCATCCGCAACGATCGCAGCGACAGGCCACGTGGCACGCGGGTCCGTCGCGGATCGGCGCGCGCACGACGGGCGCGAACCGTACCTCGCCTCGTTCCGTCGGACGAACGAAGACGGCCTGCGCAAGGCAATGGCGAAAGGCGAGGTGGCGCGCGGATCCGTCGACACCCGGAGCCGCACCCTGTCGGGCACGCATGAAAAAGGGCCGGCACGAGGCCGGCCCTTCTCCGTTTTGCCCCGAGCGGGCGTTGCTCAGTCGAGCAGGTCGGCGGGCACGTTGCCGCCGTTGTCTGCGATGCGCTGCAGGACGGTCTTGTGCAGCCACATGTTCATCTGCGCGGAATCGCCCATCTTGTCGGCCGGGCAGCCGAGTTCCTGCGCGAGTTCCTTGCGCGCGGCAAAACTGCTGTCGATGCCGAGCAGCTTGAGCAGGTCGACGATCGAGGTGCGCCAGTTGAGCTTCTCCGGATTCTTCGCGGCCAGCTCCTCGAGCTTGGCGACGACGTCCACGACGGGAATCGGCGTGGGTGCGGCAGGAGCGGCGGGTGCGGGCTCGACCGGAGCGGGCGCCGGTGTCGGTGCAGGCGCTGCGGCCTCGAGTGCGGGCTGGGCGGCTTCGGCCTTGCCGAAACCGAGAGCGGAGAGAACCTTGTCGAAGATGCCCATTGTCGAATGCTCCTCATGGAATGGGGCGCCAGCGGGGCCATCAGCAGCCCGCGCATCGCGCCTGACGGTTTTCCACTATGTCGCAATTCGGCCGCGCAATGAAGCCCTTGTCACACGATGTTGCGATTGAGGCAGGTCGCCGGCTTGCGTCACGCTTCGCGCAGCACGGCGAGCATGCGGTCGTGGTCGCGTCGATAGCGCCGCGCGAGCCGCGCTTTCTGCGCCGCGTCGAGAATCTTGCCGGATACCTGGAAGAACTTCTTCTCCTCCTCCCGCAAGTGGTGATGCACCTTTTCCGACAGCTTCCGCGCCCTGGCCATCCAGCCAGCCCCGTTCTTGTCGTTCACCTGCATGTCGGCCACGATCTCGTCGATCTCGTGATGCTCGTGCAGGGCATGGCGCGAGGCGTCCAGGCCAGCGTCGTCCATCAGGATCGGGGCGTACAGGAACCGCTCCTCGGCGGCGGCATGCGCGGCCAGTTCGATGCGCAACTCGGTGAACAGGGCGATGCGCTTCTCGCTGTGCGGCGGCGAGCGCAGCAGACGGCGGCACAGCGAGCGCTGGCGCTCGTGACTTTCCCGCAGTGCGTCGTAGATCGTTTCGGTCATGACCGGGCCTCGCGGACCGCATGTGCAACATGGGCGGGCGCCGTGACACGCGCGGTTCGGGCTTGCGGCACGTCCACGTGCGTGCGCCCCAGGGTGATGTTCTTGTCGGCGCGCACCTCGCGGTTGGCGAAGGTCCAGATCTCGCCGGTGGCGGTGATGAACACCGTCCAGTACAGGTCGGACTCCGGGCCGTAATCGAGCAGGAAATGGGCCAGGCCGTCGCCCTTGGGCGTCTTCAGCGGCAGTGGCGGGTTGAGTTGCAGCATGGAAGCCTCCTTGACGGTCACGGCAGGGTGCGCAGGGACGGCCCGCGTACCGACGGGCGGCAGCGTGTCCGGGGAATGCGCCCGCGCCGCAGGCTCCGGCCAGCAGCGGCACCGCGCCTTCGTCCAAGGCGATGGCCTCCAGGTGCCCGCAGCCAGTCCACCGCGACAGGAGCGTGCGGACCGTGGTAACCCGCCGCGCCGGTATCCGCGCTGAACGCTTTCGCTGCGGTGAAGCAGAATGCGCGGCGCCCGAATCCGCTAAGCTGCATCGCGAGGGGACAGATGAAGATTGCGAGCTGGAACGTCAATTCGCTCAACGTGCGCCTGCCGCACGTGCTGCGCTGGTGCGACGAGGCACGGCCGGACGTGCTTGCGCTGCAGGAAACCAAGCTCGAGGACGCGAAGTTTCCGGTCGACGCACTGCGGGACGCCGGCTATTACGCGACGTTCTCCGGACAGAAGACCTACAACGGCGTGGCGATCCTCGCGCGCGAGCCGCTCGCGGATGCCGTTCCCGGCATCGACGGCTTCGACGATCCGCAGCGACGCATCCTCTCGGCCAGCGTGGGCGGCATCCGCATCGTCAACCTCTACGTGGTGAACGGTCAGGCGGTCGGCAGCGAGAAATACGCCTACAAGCTCGACTGGCTCGCGCGCGTGACCGCGCATCTGGCCGACGAACTGCAACGTCATCCGCGCATGATCGTGCTCGGTGACTTCAACATCGCGCCGGACGACCGCGACGTGCACGATCCTTCCGCCTGGCACGAGCAGGTACTGTGCTCCACGCCGGAGCGCGAGGCGCTTCGGCGCATTCTCGACCTTGGTTTTTCCGACAGCTTCCGCATCTTCCACGACGATGCGGGCCACTACAGCTGGTGGGACTACCGGCAGGCCGCATTCCGCCGCAATCTGGGGCTTCGCATCGATCTGGTGCTGGCGTCGACCGCATTGCGGAACCGTTGCCGCGCGGCGACGATCGACCGCGAACCGCGCACATGGGAGCGCGCCTCCGACCACGCTCCCGTCGTACTGGAACTGGAACCATGACCACCGACTGGCTGCTTTCCCCATCCGACAGCGAACTCGAGGAGCTCGATCAATTCCTGCGCGTGCATGCCGGCGACGAAGACCTGCTGCTCGACGGCGTGCACGGCTTCCTGACCGCGCTCGCGATCGGCCCGCAACCGGCCAAGCCGGAGGAATGGCTGCCGGAAATCCTCAATGCGCCTTTCGCCGACGCCGCCGAGGGCGAGCGCGTGCTGACGCTGCTCGCGCGCCTCAACGACGCGATCCGGCCCGAACTGGAGATCGGCAGCTACGAACCGATCCTCGGCGAGATCGAGACGGACGAAGGCACGCCGGCATTCACCGCGCGCGGCTGGTGCGAAGGCTTCTCGCGCGGCATCGACCTGCGCGCTCCTTCGTGGGAGGGCCGCCTCGGCCGCGATTCGGAGCTGATGGAGCTGCTCACGCCGATCATCGCGCTGGCGATCGACGATGGCGTGTTCGAGAGCGACGCCGAGTTCGCGCCGCTCGGCGACGAGGACTACGACGAGTGCCTCGCGCAGATCCCGGCCAGTGTCGGCGCGGTCGCCGAATACTGGCGCACGCATCCGCTCGAACCCGGCGAAAGGCCGGTCGAGGAACGCGGGCCGCAGCTTCCCCCGCGCCGCCGCGGCGGGCGCTGGGTGCACTGAGCGCACCGCGCTCGCTCGATTGTCTCCGCAACCGAACGCTGCGTTCGTCGCGATGCGCTTGCGAGCCGGCGTGCCGGTGCGCATGTAACGCGCTTCCACTCACGGGAGTAATGCCATGACTGCCACCGTCGTTCCCGGTCGCCGCGTCGCGCGCGTATTGCGCGGCCAGCCCGCATCCGATGGCGCCGGCGTGAAGTTGACCCGCGTGATCGGCCAGCCCGCGCTCGACCTCGTCGATCCGTTCCTGCTGCTGGACGAGTTCCGCTCCGACAGCGCGGACGACTACATCGCCGGCTTCCCGAGCCACCCGCATCGCGGTTTCGAGACCGTGACCTACATGCTCGCCGGCCGCATGCGCCATGGCGACAACCAGGGCAACAGCGGCATGCTCGTGCCGGGCAGCGTGCAATGGATGACCGCCGGCCGCGGCATCGTCCACTCGGAGATGCCCGAGCAGGAGAACGGCCTGATGTGGGGCTTCCAGCTCTGGGTGAACCTGCCCGCTGCGGACAAGATGACCGCGCCGCGCTATCAGGACATCGCGCCCGAGCGGATTCCCGTGGCCCATCCGGCCGACGGCGTGACGCTGCGCGTGCTCGCCGGTCGTGTCGGCGATACGGTCGGCCCGGTCGAAGGCATCGCGGTCGAGCCGCTGTATCTCGACATCGCGCTCGCGCCGGGTGCGCGCTTCGCCGCGCCGGTTCCGGCCACGCACAACGCGTTCGCCTACGTGTTCGAGGGCGCGGCGGCGATCGGCCCGACCGATTCGGCGCGCCACGTCGAACGCGGCGAGATCGCGATCCTCGATCGTGGCGGCGAGGGCGTGGAAATCACCGCAGGTGACGGCGCGGCGCGAATGATCCTCGTCGCCGGCAAGCCGCTGGCCGAGCCGGTCGCGCGCTACGGCCCGTTCGTGATGAACACGCCGGAGCAGATCGTCGAGGCTATCCGCGACTACCAGCAGGGCGCGTTCTGACCCGCTCCGATGCGACCCGCGTTCCCCTGCGGAACACGGGTCGCGCTTGGCCTGCGTCGCCGCCGCGCGCATGATCGGCCCGTTGCAGCCGGGAGTTCGGCATGGCGCACTCCGTTCTCACGCATCCGGAGCGCATCCTCTGGCCCGGCACGGCGTATTCCAAGCAATCGCTCGCCGACTACTGCATCGCGGTCGCACCGTGGCTGCTGCCGGGCCTCGCCGAACGGCCGCTTTCGATCCTGCGCTGTCCGGACGGCATCGGCGCGGAATGCTTCTTCCAGAAGCACCACACCGCGGGGCTCGGCGCACACGTCGCGTCGCTGATGCTGCGCGAGAAGAGCGGCGCGCGCGCAAGCTACCTCTGCGTGCGTGATCTCGACGGCGTGCTCGACCTCGTGCAGATGAACACGCTGGAGTTCCATGTCTGGGGCGCGCGCGTGGACGACGTGGAGCATCCCGATCGCCTGGTGTTCGATCTCGATCCCGCACCCGGCGTGCCGTGGCGCGAGGTGATCGCGGTGGCGCGCGAGGTGCGTGATCGTCTGCGTGCCGCGGGCCTCGCGAGCTTCGCGCGCCTGACCGGCGGCAAGGGCGTGCACGTCGTGGTACCGATCGTGCGCGGGCCGGACTGGACGACGGTCAAGGCATTCTGTCGCGCCGTCGCCGAAGCGATGGCGGCCGATGCGCCGGAGCGCTGCGTCGCCACCGCCGCCAAGGCGAAGCGGAGTGGCCGCATCTTCATCGACTGGCTGCGCAATGCGCGCGGCGCGACCGCAATCGCGAGCTGGTCGCCGCGTGCCCGCGCCGGCGCGCCGGTCGCGATGCCGCTCCGCTGGGACGAACTCGGCCGCACCCGCGGCGGCAACGACTACGATCTCGCTGCCGCGCTGCGCCGCGCCCGCACGCTGCGCTCCGACCCGTGGCAGGGCTTCGCCGACCTGCAGCAGTCACTACCTGCCGCCCCGCACTGATCACGCGCGCGGCCGGCCTGCGCACGCGACGGGAAGGCTGGCACGTGGCGCGAGGCACGGTGGAACGACTGACGCGCCGGCTGGGCCTGCGGGGCGTGATCGGCGGCAAGGTCGTGAAGGCCACCCACAGCGACGAGGCGCAGCCATGCCCGCTGGATCGAGTGAACCGACCGTTCCATGCCGAGCGGTCGAACGCGCTGTGGGTCAGCGACTTCACCTGTGTCTCGATCTGGCAGGGCATGGTGTACGTGGCGTTCGTGATCGGCGTGTACGCGCGGCGGATCGTGGGCCGGAAGGCCTCCACCTCGATGACCACGGACTTCGTGCTCGATGCCTTGGAGCAGACGCTGCACGCTCGCCAGCGGGAGGGTGAGCTGATCCATCACAGCGACCGCGGATCGCAATACGTGAGCATCCGCTGCAGCGAACGTCTGGCCGAGGCCGGGATCGAACCATCGGTGGGCAGCGTGGGCGATTCCTATGACAACGCGCTGGCCGAGACGATCAACGGTCTGTGCAAGGCCGAGGTGATCCACCGGCGCTCATTGGCGCAACCGTGAGCAGGTGGAACGGGCCACGCTGGACCGGGTGCACGGGTACAACCACCAACGACTGCCGGGGCCGATCGGGCACATCCCGCCAGCAGACGCCGAAGCGGCTTGCCATCGGCAACAAGCCGGTCAGGCCAACGCGGCCTGACTCAAACCAACCAGCCTCCAGGAAAGCCGCGGCGGTTCATATGCCGACCACCGCAGCGCATTCCGGCACGCGCCGCGTTTTTCCCGGACAGCAGTGCGGGTCGGCAGGGCTTCCACGGGGGGTGTCAGCGCCATGGGATGTTCCGCATTGCATGATCTTGTACCGGGACAGGTCGTGTAGTAACGTTTCTACATTGAGCTCGGACAGAGGAATGCCATGACCATCGCCACCTTCACCAGCCGCGAGTTCAATCAGGACATCAGTCGCGCCAAAAGAGCCGCCCACAGCGGGCCGGTGTTCATCACCGATCGCGGCAGGCCGGCGCATGTGCTGCTCAGCATCGAGGACTACAACCGCCTGGCCGGCGGCAGGTTGAGCATTGCCGATCGGCTTTTCATGCCGGAAGCCACAGATGTGGAACTCGATCTTCCGCCGCGGCGAGATCTGCCGCGGACGGTCGACATCGAGTGAACGTCGCCGATGATCCTGCTGGATGCCAATGTGGTTTCGGAGCTGAGAAAGGTCCGTTCCGGCAAGGCCGATCCGAATGTCGAACGCTGGGAGAGCGGTCTTGGCGCCGTGCAACTGTTTGTCTCAGTCATCACGATCCATGAGCTGGAACTCGGCGTTCTGCGGGCTGAGCGCAAGGATGCCCGCGCGGGTGCGATCCTGCGTGAATGGCTTGAACGGCATGTATTGCCCGCGTTCGCCGATCGCATCGTTCCGGTCGATACGGACGTGGCCGTGCGCGCCGCCGGGTTGCTTGTGCCCGATCCGCGGCCGCTTCAGGACACGCTGATCGCGGCGACGGCGCTGGTGCATGGGATGACGGTGGCGACGCGCAACGTGGCGGATTTCGTCGGGACGGGCGCGAAGCTGGTCAATCCCTGGGCCGATTGAATCGGCGACGCCACCACGGCGGTCGGGCTGCGGCGCACGGTTCGTTCGCCCCCGCCCTCTCTTGTGCCGTTGACTGGCGTGCCGCTGTGAGTGTTCGCACCGATGCGGTCGCTGCACGCGAAGGCCGGCGGCACATGTGCCGTGACGCCGGTTTCGATGCCTTGTAATGACCCAGTGATTTTCTGCTCAGGTCTTACCTTGGAGAAGGAGCACAGATGAGCGCAGCAATGGAAGAAGAGATCAAGCGCTGGACGGCGCGGCGCAAGTCGGCGTTGGTCCTGGAGATCATCCAGGGCATGACGACCACCGCTGCGGCGGCTCTGGAGCAGGCGCTGATCACCCGGTTCGGCACGCTCGGTCGGGTGCCGACCCCGTTCCTGCTGCGCTCGGACAACGGCTTGGTCTTCACCAGCCGTCACTACACCCGACTGGTCCGCAGCTACGGGCTGCAGCAGGAGTTCATCACCCCGCACTGCCCGCAGCAGAACGGGATGGTGGAACGGGTCATCCGCACGCTGAAGGAGCAATGCATCCATCGCCACCGCTTCGAACGCCAGCAGCACGCCAGCCGCGTGGTCGGCGACTGGATCCAGTTCTACAACCACCGGCGCCCGCACCAGGCGCTGGGCATGAAGACACACACTGAGGCATATGCTTCAGCGGCCTGACCTGCGCAGGAACTGCTGGGTCATTACATCATGGCATCTCGAGCCGTGCTCGGGCGCCAGACCCGATGCGCAATCGAATCACTCGGAACCAGACAAGTGGTTCCCGTGAAAGTCGCTGTCACATTCAGCCCTTGCGCGCACGGGCGAAGGCTTCGGCGAACGCATTGTTCGGCGGTGCCGTTGCGGGTGCGTTGCCGGGGCGCGGTCCGCGCGGGCGGTCGTTGCCGTTGCGGCGTGGCGCGCCGGTGGCGCGCGGTTTCGCGGCTTCCTCGCCGACCGGATCGTCCAGTCGGCGTGTCAGCGCGATGCGCTTGCGGGCGAGATCGACCTCGATCACCTTCACCTTCACGATGTCGCCGGCTTTCACGACTTCGCGCGGGTCTTTCACGTAGCGATCGGACAGCGCGGAGATGTGGACGAGGCCGTCCTGATGCACGCCGATGTCCACGAACGCGCCGAATGCCGCGACGTTGGTCACGCGGCCTTCGAGGATCATGCCGGGCTTGAGGTCGCGCAGATCCTCGACGCCTTCGGCGAACGCGGGCGCGACGAATTCGGGGCGCGGGTCGCGGCCGGGTTTCTCCAGCTCCCTGAGGATGTCGCGCACGGTCGGCACGCCGAAGCGGTCGTCGGTGAAGCGCGCCGGATCGAGGCTGCGCAGGAATGCCCCGTCGCCGATCACCTGCTTCACGTCGCGTCCGGTCGCGGCGAGGATGCGCTCGATCACGGGATAGGCTTCCGGATGCACCGCGCTGGCGTCGAGCGGGTTGCGGCCATTCGGGATGCGCAGGAAGCCGGCGGCCTGCTCGAACGCCTTCTCGCCGAGGCGCGGCACCTTGAGCAGCGCCTTGCGTTCGGGGAACGGACCGTGTTCGTCGCGGTGGCGCACGATGTTCTCGGCCACCGTGGACGAAAGCCCCGCGACGCGGGTCAGCAGAGCCGCCGATGCGGTGTTGGCATCCACGCCGACCGCGTTCACGCAGTCCTCCACGCGGGCGTCGAGCGCGCGCGCGAGGCGCGTCTGGTTCACGTCGTGCTGGTACTGGCCGACGCCGATGGCTTTCGGCTCGATCTTGACCAGTTCGGCGAGCGGGTCCTGCAGGCGTCGCGCGATCGAAACGGCGCCGCGCAGCGAGACGTCGAGATCGGGAAACTCGCGCGCGGCGAGTTCGGAGGCCGAATACACCGACGCGCCGGCCTCGCTGACCACGATCTTGGCCAGCTTCGCGTGACCGGCAAGCCTGCGCACCAGTTCGCCAGCGAGGCGGTCCGTCTCGCGCGAGGCGGTACCGTTGCCGATCGCGATCAGTTCCACGCCGTGCGCGAGGCACAGCGCACCGAGCTCGGCCAGCGCCGCATCCCACTGCCGGCGCGGTTCGTGCGGATGGATCGTCGAGGTCGCGAGCAGCTTGCCGGTCGCATCGACGACGGCCACCTTCACGCCGGTGCGCAGTCCGGGGTCGAGTCCCATCACCACCTTCGGCCCGGCCGGTGCGGCGAGCAGCAGGTCCTTCAGGTTTTCGCCGAACACGCGGATCGCTTCTTCTTCGGCGGCTTCGCGCACCCGCGCGAACAGGTCCAGGGTGAAGCCGAGATGGAGCTTCGCTTTCCACGCGAGGCGGCAGGTGTCGAGCAGCCATGCATCACCGGGCCGGCCGCGTTGCGCGACGCCGAGGTGGGCCGCGACGCGCGCCTCCGCCTCGGCATGCGCCTGTTCGGCGTCCGCGCCCGGCTCTAGTTCAAGCGCGAGCACGCCTTCGCCGCGTGCGCGCATCAGCGCGAGCAGCCGGTGCGACGGAATCCGCGCGATCGGCTCGGCATGGTCGAAGTAGTCACGGAACTTCGCGCCTTCCTGTTCCTTGCCTTCCACCACGCGGGCGCGGATCAGCCCGTGCTTCCACACCCATTCGCGCAGCTCGCCGACCAGTGCGGCGTCCTCGGCCATGGTCTCGATCAGGATTTGCCGCGCGCCGTCGAGCGCGGACTTCACGTCCGGCACGCCCTTGTCCGGGTCGACGTAGGCCGCTGCACGCTCTTCCGGCGCGACGGTCGGGTCTTCGCGCAGTGCGATGGCGAGCGGTTCCAGCCCGGCTTCGCGCGCGATCTGCGCGCGCGTGCGGCGCTTCGGCTTGTACGGCAGATACAGATCTTCGAGGCGCGCCTTGGTGTCGGCTTCGAGGATCCGCGCGCGCAGCGCGTCGTCGAGCTTGCCCTGTTCCTCGATGCTGGCGAGGATCGTGGCGCGGCGGTCCTCCAGCTCGCGCAGATAGACGAGCCGCTCTTCCAGCAGGCGCAGCTGCGTGTCGTCGAGGCCACCCGTGGCCTCCTTGCGGTAGCGTGCGATGAACGGCACGGTCGCGCCGCCGTCGAGCAGTTCGACGGCTGCCTTCACCTGCGCCGGCTGCGCGGCGATCTCCTTGGCGATGCGTTGTTCGATGGAAAGCATGCGAAGCGTATTCCCGAATGCGGACGAAAAAGACAAGGGCCGCTCGCGCGGCCCCGTGCTTCCCATTCTACCGTGCGCGCCGTTTCATTCGTGGCGCACGAAGCGGAATTGATGGGTCAGTTCGTCGAAGGTGTCCTGGTCGACGGCCTCGATCACGAACAGCCAGTCGCCGCTGCGCCAGGCGAGGATGCGCGCTTCGCCGTTGCGGCCATGCCAGCGCCAGCGCGTGCCGTCGCGTCGTTGGATCGGTTTGAACGCCGCAAGACGCGGCACGATATGCGCCTCGATGTAGGCGACCCAATCCGCGCCTTCGCGGGATTGCACGATGTCGAGCGACGCGTGCGCGCCGTAGGTTGCGCGCACGGCGCGGTAACGCGGCTCGCCCGCGGGCAAATGGTGCAGCAGCCGTGGCTGGCCGGCCACCGTCGCGGGCATGACTTCGGCATAGGTTTCGCGGCCGGTCGGCGGCGAGGTATCGGTTGTATAGCGCGGATCGCGCGATCCGAAAACGATCGACAAGAGGATCGATATCGCGAGCAGTGCACCTTTCGATGCGAATGCGCGCATTCGCGCGGACCAGGTTCCGGCTGCATCGTGGGGGCGCGATGCAGCCGGACCTGCCCGCCCGCTGCGCAATCGCCAGCGGTAGTTCCGGAACGCCTTCCACCAGGACGCGTTCCGAGGTGTCGCGAGTGACGCAGGTCCGCACGCGACATCGCCGATCCGGTTCTCGCATTCCGGATCGTCGTTGACACGTCCTTGTGCCGCCGGCACCTCGAAATCATTCGAGGCGCCCATCTCATGGCTCCGGATCGAATCCGTCGCGGAACAAGGTGTCGTCCTCGACGACGTCGCTGCCGCGGACCCGCGCGATCGGCGACAGCATCGACGTCGATCCGGCGTGATCGCCGATGCGCAGCCGTGCGCGGGCATACCAGATGCCTTCGGGCAGCCACGGGGCCGGCAACAACCAGCCGCCACCTACCGTGTACATCGTCGAGCCGCCGGGCAGCGGCGCGAAATCGTCTGCATCGCAGCAGGTCTGCGATACCAGCAATTCGGCGGGGGCGAGTCCGCGTTGCGCGAAATTGTCGTGCAACCAGCCGATTCGACCGGTGGCGGGCGTATAGACGATGCCCTGCCGAGTGGGTTCGGGTGCGGCCACCCGCGCCAGATTGGCGCGAGCGACGCCGCGTACCGACGCGAACGCGCCTGCAAGCATCAGTTTTCCGTCCGGCTGCACGGTGATCGAGCGCACCGATCCGCCGTCGAGATCGATGTCGGCATCGAACGGATGAACCTCGTTGCCGTTGAGCTTCAGCAGGGCCAGCCCGTGTCGCGTCTGCGAGGCGATCTGGTGGAACGCACCGCCGAGAAGCAGGCGACCGTTGTCCATCCAGGTGAGCGTATGCACCGTTCCGTCGGCACCGGCGCTCCAGCTGTCCACCTCGCCGTTGGGGCGCAACATGGCCGTGCGCGCGAACGGCGTGCCGTTGACCGACGTGAACGTGCCGCCGAAAGCAAACGTGTTCGAGGAGTGCGGGGCGATGGTCAGTACCGTGCCGTTGGTGTCGGCGATCACGCCGTCGAGTGCGCCATCGGCTTCCAGCACGGCGAGACCGCCGCGTGGTTCACCGGCCACTTCGCTGAATCCGCCGCCGATCGCGATGCGCCCATCGGTGAGCACGCCCATCGCGTGGATCGGGCCATCGATGGTGCCCGCGTGGAAACTCGTGTCCACACTGCCATCGGCATGCAGACGCGCGATGCGACGGTGTGCGATGCCGTCGATCAGCGTGAAATCACCGCCGACGAGCAGGCGACCATCGGGCAGGGTCACGATCGAACGCACCGTGCCGTTGAAGTCGTGCAGCGCGAAGTCCGCATCGGCGAGCCCGTTGGGATACAGACGCGCAAGGCCGCGCGCATTCGCGTCGCCGATCTGGCTGAACTCGCCTCCGACCACGATGCGTCCGTTCTCCTGCAACGCGATCGCATGCACCGCACCATCCGGGTCGGGTCTGAACGTTGCATCGACCAAGCCGGCGGCGGATGTGCGGGCGAGATGGGCCCGCGAGATCTCGTCGACGCTGGTGAAGTGTCCGCCGATCAGGATGCTTCCGTCGTGCGCCGTCACCGACACCGTCACCGTGTTGGCGAGCGTCGGCGAATCGAAGTCTTCTTCCGGCAGTCCGTCCGGCATGAGGCGGGCGATGTGGTCGTACGAGGTGCCGTCGATGTCCTGGAAGCGACCGGCCATCACCACCGACCCGTCATCGTCCGGCACCAGCGCGAAGACCTCGTCGTCGACTTCGACGGATCGGGCGAAAGTCGAATCCAGGCTGCCGTCCTCGTGCAGACGCGCGATGCGGTTGCGCATCGTGAGGCCGGTGAAATCACCGCCGATCAGCACGCGGCCATCCGCCTGCACGGCGAGCGTGTTCACGCGCGCGGAAAGCGTCGGCGGCGCGAACGTCGTGTCGAGGCTGCCGTCTTGCCGCAGTTGCGCGACGTGGGCGCGCACGGAGCCGTTTACGCGATCGAACTGTCCACCGACGAGGATGCGGCCATCATCGCGCAACGCGAGCGCGAGCACCCGCACGGCCATGATCCCGAGTGCGTCCACGCGAGCCGAGAATCCGGCATCGAGCGAGCCATCCGGCATCAGCCGATACAGGCGATGGTCGATCGGATGCGACCCGCCCGGTCCGAGCGTGCCGCCGATCAGCACGCGGCCGTCGGGCTGCACCGCGATCGCGTACACGTTTCCGGTGAGCGCGTGCGGGACGAAGCCTGCATCGAGCGTCCCATCCGCGTCGAGGCGCGCGATCGCGCGACGCGGCTGGCCGTTGACGGTGGAGAACTCGCCGGCGACGTAGAGCCGGTCGTCGCTCACGTCGTGCGCGAGCGCATGGATGACGCCATCGACGACGGGAGAGAAGCTCTCGTCGAGGTTGCCGTCGGCCGCGATGCGCGCGAGACGCGGCCGCGGGAAAAGATCGGCGTGGGTGAAATCACCGCCGATCACGATGCGTCCCTCCGCGTCGGGCAATACCGCGCGCACCGCGCCGCCGATCGCCTGCGCCGCGAAGCTCGTGTCGAGCGTGCCGTCGTGGTGCAGCCGCGCGAGACGCTGATGCAGGATGCCGTCCACTCGATCGAAATCGCCGCCGATCACGAAGCCGTTGTCGTGATCGCGCGCCATCGTCAGCACGGGGCCGTCCACCGAAGGCAGGAATCCGTCGTGCACCGATTGCGCATCGGCGCACGGCGGCACCAGCGCGAGCAGCAGCGCGAAGCCGGCGCGTTGCAACAAGGTGGGTATGTTCATGGCAAGTCTCCGTGGATGCGGAAGGGGCCGGAAGGCCGCTCAATCGAAGCCGTTCTCGAAGATCACGTCGCCCGCGAACAGGCCGACGAATCCGCCCGCACCGGCGACGATCAGTTCCGGACCGTCTGCGTCGCCACGGTTGTTCATGCGCGTGACCACGCATTTGCTGACGCTGGCGGTGACGCCCGGCGGCGTCATGTCCTGGAAGGTCGCGCCGCGGTCGAAGGACACGAGCACGAAGCCGGTGTTCGCGGCGAGCGGCTGCCGTTCGCCGACCACGGCGACGAGGTCGCCGCCGCTGCACACGCCGCGCGCCCAGGTCGCGTAGCCCGGTCCCGGCGCGAGGAAGTCGTCGACCGAGCGTTCGACGTAGTCGGCCACGACGTACGGATCGTCGCCGCTGACGAAGATCTTGCCGATGTCCTCGTCCTGATCCACGCCGACCGCGATGACCTTGTCATAGGACCTCGCCACGCCCCAGATCTCGCCGTCCCAGCCGGTGACGGTCGGAGGCGCGAACGTCACGAAGTCCCACGGCGCGTCGCCCGGATCGAGCGGCGGCAGGAACAGCCGCGGCGGCTCGTTGATGCGTCCGCCGCCGCCGATGAAACGGTCGCCGTCGCCCTGCAGGTCGAGGATCTGGTACGCGCCCTCGATGCGCGTCCAGTCCGAAGCCGAGGTACCGGTCGACGCATCCGGCCGGTACAGGAGCCACGTTCCGTTGAGATCCTCTGCGATCGCGCGACCATCCCACAGCTCGCGGTAGTTGCCGACGTGGAACTGGCGGCCGACCTGGTTCACGCCCTCCAGCGTGAGCGTCACCGCCATCGGCTCGGTCGCCGGGTCGACGCGGTAGACCATCGCGCGGTTGCCGGTGATGGAGCTGGTGCCGGCCACGTAGAGCGCGCCGTCGTGGCCGGTTTCGATCGAGCTGACGCGGAATGTCTCGAGGACGCCGGCCGGCGTGGTCGTCGCGGCGCTCCACGCGAGACCGTCGTCGCTGTGGAACAAACCGTAGCCGGTCGCATTGGTGCCGCAGCCGACCCACAGGCGGCCGTCCTCGTCGCGATGCAGCGCATCGGTGCGGTTGGCGCCGGGACAGGGATGCGTGCCGATCGTCCAGTTGGCGGCGCCGGCCGACGACGCGGCGAGGCCGCAGAGTCCGACAGCCGTCAGCAGCCGGGAGGCGAGAGGGGTCCGTCGCATGATTCGCGTTCTCCGTGATGGGCCTGTGGCCCGTTCGGGAGCGAAGGCTGCGCCGCACTCGTCCGCGAGGCTTGCGATTCGGCTTCGGAAACCCTCTCGAAATCCTTCGATCAGGAAATCACGCGGATTTTCAGTCGCTTGCGAGATCCGCTCGCAGTCCGCGGGCACCCGGTATCGGTGCGGGGAACCCGTCCGGCCGACTCGACATGCCGCGACGGCGGTGCCGCGAAGCGGGTTCGGCCGGCTCTGACCGGGGTGCCGGCGCCCCTGCCGGCGCGGGTGGATGATGCGGCGCGGACTTCACGGCGGCACGCGGTCCGCATGGTCGGCATCGGCCCGTCGCGGGATCCGTTGACGACATGGGATGGGCCCCGGAGACGCGGCGAATGGCCGCCATCGCCCATCGACGGCGAACCGCATTCGATCGAGGCTGGCTGCCGGCAAGGATGAGGCGGAACGGGGGCGATTCCCGACGGCCAGCCAGGGCTGCCCGTGGATCGCGTGTCACTTCCCGATGCAGAACGAGGAGAAGATCGATCCGAGGAGGTCTTCCGTGCCGAACGCGCCGGTGATCTCGCCGAGCGCGCGCTGCGCGAGGCGCAGTTCTTCCGCGGCGAGTTCCGGCATGCGTTCGTGCAGCGCGGCCCGTGCCGCGCCGGCGAGATGACCGCGTGCGGTTTCGAGCGCGACGACGTGGCGCGCGCGCGCGGTGAACGCGCTTTCGCCTGCGCTCTCGGCGCCGGCGAGACGACGGAGTTCCGCGGCGAGTTCCGCAAGGCCGTCGCCGTGCCGCGCCGACAGCCAGAAATGGGCCGTGCCGGCAATGCGCTCCGCACGCGCGGGCGCGCGGGCGAGGTCGATCTTGTTGTGGACGACGATGCGCGGCACGTCCGACGGCAGATCGGCGAGCAGGTCCGCGTCGGCTTCCGGCTGCGGCGCGTCGGTGACGAGGAGCACGACGTCGGCGCGTTCGAGTTCGCCGCGCGCGCGACGGATGCCTTCGCGTTCGACCGCGTCGCCGGCTTCGCGCAGGCCCGCGGTGTCGACGACGGTCAGCGCGACGCCATCGAGGTCGATGGTTTCGCGCAGCACGTCGCGGGTGGTGCCGGCGATGTCGGTGACGATCGCGCGTTCGCTCGCGGCTAGCGCGTTGAGCAGACTGGATTTTCCGGTGTTCGGTCGTCCCGCCAGCACGACGTGCAGTCCTTCGGCAAGACGGACGCCGCGCCGCGCGGCGGCAAGCAGTGCGTCGAGATCGGATTGCAAGTGTGCGAGGCCGTCGACCACGGCCGGCGCGGCGAGGAAGTCGATCTCCTCGTCGGAGAAGTCGATCGCGGCCTCGACATGCGTGCGCAGGCGCACCAGCGATGCGGTGATCGTCTCGATCTCGCGCGAGAACACGCCGTCCAGGCTTCGCTGCGCCGCGCGCGCTGCGGCTTCCGAACCGCTGGCGACGAGATCGGCGACGGCCTCGGCCTGTGCGAGGTCGAGCTTGCCGTTCAGGAACGCGCGTTCGGAAAACTCGCCGGGTCGCGCCGGACGCGCGCCGAGCGCGAGCACGCGCGCGAGCAACATGCGCAGCACGACCGGGCTTCCATGCGCCTGGAGTTCGAGCACGTCCTCGCCGGTGTACGAAGCGGGCGCGGGAAACCAGAGCAGCAGGCCGCGGTCGATCGTTTCGCCGGCGGCGTCGCGGAACGTCGCATAGTGTGCATGGCGCGCCTTTGGCGCTCGGCCGAGCAGGATGCGTGCGATCCGGCCGGACGCGGGTCCGGAAACGCGCAGCACGCCGACGCCGGCCGCGCCGGGCGCGGTGGCGACGGCCGCGATCGTTTCGGCCGCCGCATTCATCGCGTCAGGTGGCCGCGGCCTTGTCGGCCCGCTCGATGCGGCGCGTGATGATCCATTGCTGCAGCAGCGAGAGTGCGCCGTTGACGGTCCAGTACAGCACGAGACCGGCCGGGAAGAACGCGAAGATCACCGAGAACGCGACCGGCATGAACTTCATGATCTTCGCTTGCGTCGGATCCATGCCGGCGGTGGGCGTGAGCATCGAGGTCGCGATCATCACCAACCCGTTGAGGATCGGCAGGATGTAGTACGGGTCGGGCGCGGTGAGGTTCTGGATCCAGCCGAAGAAGGGTGCCTGGCGCAGTTCGACGCTCTCCAGCAGAACCCAGTACAGCGCGAGGAATACCGGCATCTGGATCAGCATCGGCAGGCAGCCGCCAAGCGGGTTGATCTTCTCCTTCTGGTACAGCTCCATCATCGCCTGGTTCATCTTCTGGCGATCGTCGCCGTAGCGTTCGCGCAGCGCGGCGAGACGCGGCTGCAGCTTGCGCATCTTCGCGGCGGAGCGGAACTGCGCCTCGGTCAGCTTGAAGAACACGATCTTGATGAGCACGACGAGCAGGATGATCGCGACGCCCCAGTTGCCGGACAGGCGGTGGAGCTGCGCGAGCACCCAGTGCAGCGGTTCGGAAATGACGGTGAAGATGCCGTAGTCGACGGTCAGCGACAGGCCCGGTGCGATCTGGTCCAGCGTGCTCTGCAGCTTGGGGCCGACGTACAGGCGCGCGGATTCGGTGCGAGTCTCGCCCGGCGCGACGGTGATGCGCGGCGACATCGCGCGGATCAGGTAGCGCGTGGCACCGTCCTTCTGCACGGTCGCCGTGCCGTATGCGGTTGTCTCTGCCGCATCCGGAATCCACGCGGCGAAGAAGTAGTGCTGCAGCATCGCGGCCCAGCCGCCGGCGAAACTCGTGTTCAGCGGCTCCTTGGCGAATGCGTCGAACTTGAGCTTCTCGAACTTTTCCGCCGGGCTGTACCACGCGGCGCCGGCGAAGCTGTAGCGCTCGGTGTTGCTGTAACCCTTGATGCCGGCGGTGTCCACGATCGGCGGCACGCGCTGCAACTGGCGGTAGGCGTTGCCGCTCCATGCTGCCGCGCCGTTGTTGGTGATCTCGTTGCGCTGTTCGATCACGTAGCTGCCGCGCGTGAAGCGGTAGACCTTGCGCACGTCCAGCCCGTTGCCTCCGACCGCGGTCAGCGTGACGTCGAGCGTGTCGGCGCCGGGTGCGAGCGCGTACGCGGTTTCCTCGGCGGCGAAGGGCGCGTTGTGGTCGGGGGCGACGAGGGAGCTGCCCTGCGCGCCGACGAGTCCGCCTTGCGCCTCGAAGAACGTGGCGGGACTCGCATCGAGCAAACGCACCGGCTCCGGCTCGCGCGGCTGGCGTGGATAGGCGAGAAGATCGGCGACGACGACATTGCCGCCACGCGGATCGATCTCGACGCGGAGCACGTCGGTGGTGACCACGATGCGTTGCGCGGCCGGCGTCGGCGCCGAGACCGGCGCCTCGGCGACGGGCACGCTGCCGGCGGCGGCAGCCGGCACGTCCAAAGGCGGCTGCGCACCCTCGGCGTCGGGCGGCACATCGGCGGGCGTGGTCGCGCCGGATCCGGCGGACGCTGCGGACGCGGGCGGCTTCGGGCCGTAATCCTCCTGCCACTGCATCCACAGCAGATAGCTGATGAAGAGCAGGGCGATCAGGAGCAGGTTGCGGGTACTCGTCATGTCGGAACCGGTTCGGCACCGGAGCGCCGCCATGCCGGCCTGAGGCCGCGGCGCGCGATCCGGTCGGGACGGAGAACGTCGCGCGACATGCACGACGGCAGGAAATCAGGCGCGCATTGTGCCGGCGCCCCCGGCGTGGTTCAACGCCGCGACGCGCCGCCACAGCCGTTCGAGTTCGCGATGGAGGTCGGCGTTGCTGCGCGCGTCGGCCTCGGGACGCGCGATCAGCAGTATGTCGCAAGGCGGAAGGGACGCGCGATGGCGGCGGAAACTGTCGCGTGCGATGCGCTTGATCCGATTGCGGCGGACGGCGCTTTTCGATACGCGGCGCGAGACGGCCAATCCGAGTCGTGCAGCCGTTTCCTCATGCGCCGGCGCGACTTCGGCGCGCAGGGTCTCGCCACCGACGCGGCGGCTGATGCCGCGCAAGCGGGCGAAGTCGGCGGGTGTGCGCAGACGGGCCGTTCGCGGGAACGGCGCACGCATGTCGCGGTCAGGTGGGGGCGTCCGCACGCGGCAGGCAGGCCGGAGCCGGCCTTGCTGCGTCAGACTGCGAGGCGCTTGCGACCCTTGGCGCGGCGCGCATTGATGACCTTGCGGCCACCACGGGTCTTCATGCGCGCACGGAAGCCGTGGTCGCGCACGCGCTTGAGGTTGCTCGGCTGGTAGGTGCGCTTGGTGGCCATGATTGCGTGCGATTCGAAGCGGAAAAAGGGCGCGGATGGTAGGTTGCGGCAGTCGCCGTGTCAACCTGGCGGAACCGCCGCGGCAGGTGCCGGGTGCGGTTCGGGTGCTAGACTGGCGGCTTCCTTCCGTTGCGCTCCGCGGCGGACTTCCAGATCGCGGCACCCGAATGAGCGAGCTTTGGCGCAGCTGCCTGTCCCGCCTGGAGGCGGAACTGGGCGCGGACGAAATCCACACCTACATCGCGCCGCTGCAGGCGTCCGAAACCGTGGACGGGTTGGTGCTGTGGGCACCGAATGCGTACACGATGGACGCGGTGCGGGAGCGTTACCTGGACCGCATCGAGGCGGTCCTGACGCATCTCGCGGGCGCCCCGCGCACCGTGCAGATGCAGGTCGGGGTGGCGCGACGCTCGCGACCGTCGGCCGCGGGCGATGCCAGGCCACGTGGTCCGCAGCGCGAAACGGCCGACCAGCAGGGCCTCGATCCGCACTACACCTTCGACACCTTCGTCGAAGGCAAGTCCAACCAGCTCGCGAAGGCGGCCGCCACCCAGGTCGCGCAGAATCCGGGGCGGGGCTACAACCCGCTGCTCCTGTACGGCGGCACCGGACTCGGCAAGACGCATCTGATGCACGCGGCCGGCAACCTGATGCGCGCCAACAAGCCGGACGTGAAGATCCTCTACCTGCGTTCCGAGCAGTTCGTCAGCGGCATGGTGCGCGCGCTGCAGCAGAAGAGCATGGACGAGTTCAAGCGGCGCTTCCGCTCGGTCGATGCGCTGCTGATCGACGACATCCAGTTCTTCGCCGGCAAGGACACCACGCAGGAGGAGTTCTTCCACACGTTCAACGCGCTGTTCGAGGGCAAGCAGCAGATCATCCTCACCTGCGACCGCTACCCGAAGGAAGTCGACAAGCTCGAACCACGTCTGAAATCCCGGCTTGGCTGGGGGCTTTCGGTTGCGATCGAGCCGCCGGACTTCGAGACGCGCGCGGCCATCGTGCTGTCGAAGGCGCAGGCCAAGGGCGTGGAACTTCCCGAGGAAGTCGCAGTGCTGATGGCCAAGCGCATGCGCTCGAACGTGCGCGACCTCGAAGGAGCGCTCAACACGCTAGTCGCACGGGCGAACTTCGAGGGACGCTCGATCACCAGCGAGTTCGCGCAGGAAACCCTGCGCGACCTGCTCACCGTCCATGCGCAGGCAATCTCGATCCCGAACATCCAGCGCACGGTGGCCGACTACTACCAGCTGCGTCTGGGCGACCTGCTGTCCAGCAAGCGCAATCGATCGATCGCGCGCCCGCGCCAGGTTGCGATGAGCCTGGCCAAGGAGCTGACCGAACACAGCCTTCCGGAAATCGGCGACGCATTCGGCGGTCGCGACCATACGACCGTGCTGCATGCTTGCCGCACGATTCGCGACCTGCGCGAGACGGACGGCAAGCTGCGGCAGGACTGGGACAAACTCATCCGCGTGCTGACGGAATAGGTGGAACGTTTCGCGTACAGGCAGTGGACATCCTGTGCATGAATCGCCGGCGATTTATTATCCACAACTGTTCCACACGGAAACGGAGCGGTTTTCCCGCGTCAGATTTGACGACAAGGCATTGATCCAAAAGCAAAAACTGACGGTTTTCGAGCCGTGCACAGGCACAGCAACAACAAAACCTTCCACATAAAGACAAACAACGGGTAGGGGCGACTCATGCGATTCAGCATCCAGCGCGAAGCATTCCTGAAGCGATTGCAGTATGTCGTCGGCGTTGTCGAACGCCGGCAGACCTTGCCCGTGCTCTCGAACCTGCTCGTCGCCGTGAACGACGAGGGCGTGGCACTGACCGGAACGGATCTGGAAGTCGAAATGGCCGCGCGGTTTTCTGCAGACGACCTCGAAGCCGGCGAAGTCACGATTCCGGCACGCAAGCTGTTCGACATCTGCCGCGCATTGCCGGACGGATGCCGTTTGAAGCTGGAGCAGAACGGCGAGCGCGTGACGCTGTCTGCAGGACGCAGTCGTTTCACGTTGGCGACCTTGCCGGCGACCGAGTTTCCGACCATCGACAGGATCGAGATCGTCGAGCGCGTAGAGCTGCCGGAGGGCGGTCTCAAGGAACTGATGGAACGGACGGGTTTCGCAATGGCGAACCAGGACGTCCGTTACTACCTGAACGGCATGCTGCTTGATCTGCGCGAGGAATCGCTTCGCTGCGTCGCGACCGACGGTCATCGACTCGCCCTCGCCGAAGCCCGGATCGGCTCGCGAGTCAGCGCGCCGCGGCAGGTGATCGTGCCCCGGAAGGGCATCCTGGAACTTCAGGGGCTGTTCGAGAGCGGGGACGGCACGGTGGAGCTCGAGTTCGCCCGCAATCATCTGCGCGTGCGCCGCGGGGACGTTACGTTCACGTCGAAGCTCATCGATGGCCGCTTCCCGGATTACGAGGCGGTCATTCCAATTGGCGCCGACAAGGAAGTGCGCGTGCAGCGAGACGAGATGCGCGCGGCGCTGCAGCGTGCCGCGATCCTGTCGAACGAGAAGTACCGGGGCGTGAAGCTGGAAGTAGGCCCGAACCGGCTGCGGATCGTGGCGCACAATCCGGAGCAGGAGGAAGCGATCGAGGAGATCGAGGCGCGCACCGGCGTGAGCGACCTGGCGGTCGGCTTCAATGTGAACTACCTGCTCGACGCATTGGGCGCGCTGAACGGCGAGGACGTGCTGCTCTGCCTGCGCGACGGGCAATCGAGCTGCCTGATCCGCAAGCCGGACAGCGAGGACATCCGGCACGTGATCATGCCGTTGCGCCTGTAACGGCGGTCACGCAGGGAACGCCCGCCGGCAGACGGCAACCGGCACCCGCATGCATTTCCTCACCCTGCGAGCAGACAACCTGCGCGTATTTCGGTCGGCGCAGCTGGTGCTGGAGCCGGGCTGGAATCTCATTGTCGGCGCGAACGGGGCCGGCAAGACCACGCTGCTGGAGGCGGCCTATCTTCTGTCGCATGGGCGATCGTTCCGGACCGCGCAACGCGAGGCGTTCGTGCGTGTCGGAGAGACCGGCTGCGCGGTGTTCGGCAGCATCCAGCAGCAGGCGCGCACGCGGCGGGTTGGGTTGGCACGTCAGGCCAGGCGCATGGAGGCGAGGGTGGACGGTGCCACCGTGCCGCTGGTCGAGCTGCTCGGCCACGTGGCCGTACTGTGTTTCGAGCCGGATTCCCACAATCTGATCGCGGGCGCGGCCGATGAGCGGCGACGCTATCTCGATTGGGGCGTGTTCCACGTGGAACACGAGTTCCTCGTCACATGGAGGCGGTATCAGCGCGCGCTGCGTCAGCGAAACGCGCTGCTGCGCGCAGGCACACAGGATTCCGAGCGGGAGCCATGGGATCACGAGCTTTCGCGATTCGCCGCGCCCTTGGCGCAGATGCGTTCCGCATATTTCGATCGATTGGTGCCACTGGTCGAAGAGGAGCTGGCCCGGCTGGTTCCCGAACTTGGTGCCCCGTTGCTGACGCTCGATTGCGGGTTCGATGCGAGCCGAGCGTTGCTGGATTCGCTGGCCGACCGAATCGATCGGGACCGCGCGCTGGGTCACACGACGGTGGGTCCGCATCGAGCCGACATGCGACTGGGCTTCGCCCTCGCGCCGCGGCGGGAACATCTTTCGCGTGGCCAGCAGAAGCTGGCCGCGCTGGCGCTGGTGCTTGCGCAGGCACGACTGTTTCAAGCGGAGCGTGGCGATTGGCCCGTGATCTGCCTGGACGACATCGCATCGGAGGTCGATCAGGCGCATCGGGATCGAGCCCTGGGCGCGGTTGCAGCGACCGGCGCCCAGGTGTTGCTGGCCGGAACGGAGGTTCCGGAGATTCCGTCGTCATGCAGGAAAACAGCCGCGACGTTCCACGTGGAACATGGCGAGGTCCGCCGCCTGCTATAATCCGTTGATTGACCTGCGATCGTGCGCCCGGCGCCGATCCGCTTCCGGAGACGGCATGAGCGACACCTACGATTCCAGCAAAATCAAGGTTTTGAAGGGGCTGGAGGCGGTTCGCAAACGCCCCGGCATGTACATCGGCGATACCGACGACGGCACGGGCCTCCATCACATGGTGTTCGAGGTCGTCGACAACGCGATCGACGAAGCGCTCGCCGGATACTGCGATCACGTCGTGGTAACGATTCACGGCGATGGCTCGGTCAGCGTCTCCGACAACGGTCGCGGCATTCCGGTCGACATCCAGCCGGATGAGGGCCGGTCCGCGGCCGAAGTCGTCATGACCGTGCTGCATGCGGGCGGGAAGTTCGACGACAACAGCTACAAGGTGTCGGGCGGTCTGCACGGCGTCGGTGTATCGGTGGTCAATGCCTTGTCGGACCATCTCTGGCTGACGATCTTCCGGGATGGCAGCGAACACCGGCAGGAGTACGCGAATGGCGAGCCGCTGTATCCGTTGAGGGTGGTCGGTCCGTCGTCGAAACGCGGCACGACGGTGCGTTTCCACCCGAGTCCCGCGACGTTCTCGGTGACCGAGTTCCATTACGACATCCTTGCCAAGCGGCTGCGCGAACTGTCGTTCCTCAATTCCGGCGTGCGCATCGAACTCGTCGACGAGCGCGCCGACAAGCGGGACGTGTTCGAGTACGAAGGCGGCATCCGGTCGTTCGTCGAGCACCTGGCGCAGCTCAAGACGCCGCTGCACCCGCAGGTCATCGCATTCAGCGCACAGCACGAAGGCACGACCGTCGACGTCGCGATGCAGTGGACGGACGCGTATCAGGAAACCGTGTTCTGCTTCACCAACAACATCCCGCAGCGCGACGGCGGCACGCATCTGGCGGGTTTCCGCGCGTCGCTGACCCGTACGCTGTCCAACTACATCGAAACGGCCGGCCTGCAGAAGACGGCGAAAGTCGCGTTGTCGGGCGACGACATGCGCGAGGGCCTGATCGCGGTGCTGTCGGTCAAGGTGCCGGATCCGAAGTTCTCCTCGCAGACCAAGGACAAGCTCGTCTCCAGCGAGGTGAAGGGCATCGTCGAGTCGGTGATGAACCAGAAACTCGAGGAGTTCCTGCTCGAACACCCGAACGAGGCGCGCGCGATCGCGGCCAAGGTCGTCGACGCCGCACGTGCGCGCGAAGCCGCACGCAAGGCGCGAGAGATGACGCGCCGCAAGGGCGCGCTGGACATTGCGGGCCTGCCCGGAAAGCTCGCCGACTGCCAGGAGAAGGATCCGGCGCTGTCGGAACTCTTCATCGTCGAGGGCGACTCGGCGGGCGGTTCGGCCAAGCAGGGCAGGAACCGCAAGAACCAGGCGATCCTGCCGCTCAAGGGCAAGATCCTCAACGTGGAGCGCGCGCGCTTCGATCGCATGCTCTCGTCCGCCGAAGTCGGCACGCTGATCACCGCGCTCGGCACGGGCATCGGCAAGGAAGAGTTCAACGTCGAAAAGCTGCGCTACCACCGCATCATCATCATGACCGATGCGGACGTCGACGGATCGCACATCCGCACGCTGCTGCTCACGTTCTTCTACCGGCAGATGCCGGAGCTGATCGAGCGCGGCCACGTCTACATCGGCCTGCCGCCGCTGTACAAGCTCAAGCAGGGCAAGCAGGAGATGTATCTCAAGGATGATGCGGCATTGAACGCGTACCTGATCTCCAATGCCGTCGATGGCGCCGAACTCGTGTACGGAGCGGACATGCCGCCCGTGAGCGGAGCAGGGCTGGAGGCGCTGATGCTGGCGTGGCGTGCCGCGCTGGACCAGATCGACCGGCTTGCGTTCCGCTTCGATCCGGCGTTGCTGCACGCGATGCTGGAGGCGCCGATAACGCCCGAAGCGTGGAATGATCCGGCGCAGCGCGAGGCCTGGCGCAATCGCATCGAGCGAACGCTGTCGAGTGCCGGGCTCGGACGGCCTCGCTACCAACTGCGCGTGGAACCGGCTGGCGACGCCCATGCGCTGATCGTCGACCGCGATCAGCATGGCATCCGCCATACGCAGGTTCTGCCGGCCGGCTTCCTGACGTCCGCCGAATACCGGCCGATCGCCGATGCCGCGTCACGCGTCGCCGATCTCGTGCAGGCGGACGGCGAGGTTCGCCGCGGAGGTCGTCGCCAGCCGGTGTCGAGCTTCCGCGCGGCGCACGACTGGCTGATGGATGAGGCCCGTCGCGGGCGCACGATCCAGCGCTTCAAGGGCCTCGGCGAAATGAACCCGGATCAATTGTGGGAAACCACGGTGAATCCGGAAACACGGCGGTTGCTGCAGGTCAGCATCGAGGACGCGGTCGCAGCCGATCGGATCTTCTCCACGCTGATGGGGGACGTGGTGGAGCCTCGGCGCGAGTTCATCGAGCAGAACGCGCTTCGCGTGGCGAACCTGGACGTCTGAATCGGCTCGGGTCGCTGCAGCGCAGCATCGCGGGTGGGCGATGCGTGCGCTTGTTTCGGTCACGAAGCGGAGGGTACGCTTTGCGTCCGTTGTCGTCGCCACCTCGTATGCGACGACCTTCGTACGACAGAACGGGGTAGATGATGATGCGATTCTCGAAATGGCTGGTCGCGATCGTGTTCGGCGCGGGGCTCTCCATCGGCGCGGCGTACGCGAAGGATGACGCCAGGAAGAACGAATACCCGAACGCGACGCGCACCGAGCCCAAGGTGTCGATGTCCGAACGCGATCAGCGAGCCCTCAACAAGGCGACGGACCTCGTCAACGACGGCAAGGGAGACGAGGCGGAGCCGGCCATCCGCAAGGTGCTCGAGAACAAGAAGTCGAGCCCGTATGCGAAGGCGTTCGCGCATCAACTGCTGGCGCAGGTCTACTGGGATCAGGAGAAGGGCAACGAGGCCATCGAGGAGTACAAGGCCGCGATCGCGCTTGACGCGCTGCCGAACGAAGCGCAGTTCCAGCTCGTCTACGCGCTGGCACAGACGCAGATCCAGGAAGAGAAGTACGAGGACGCACTCGCCACGCTCGCGCAGTGGGAGAAGCTGACCGGCACCCAGACCGCGGACGAGCTCGCGTTGAAGTCCAATGCGTACTACCGCATCGACCAGTTCCAGAACGCGATCGATGCGATGAAGAAGGCGATCGCCATGACCGACAAGGTCAACGAGAGCTGGAACCAGATCCTGATGGCGAGCTACTTCGAACTCGACCAGTACGACGAAGCAGCCAGGGTCGTCGAGGCGCAGCTGGCGAAGAACCCGACCGACAAGAAGCTGCTCAACCAGCTCGCGACCATCTACATCCAGGCCGACAAGACACAGCAGGCGATCGACGTGCTCGCCCGCGCGAAGAACCAGGGGCTGATCACCACCGAAGAGGACTACATGCAGCTCGCGCGCATGTATGCCGTTGCCGACAAGCCCAAGGACGGAGCGGCGCTGATGAAGGAAGGCTTCGCCAAGGGCGTGCTCAAGCCGACGTTCGACAACTACAAGCTGCAGGGCGACATCTGCATGCAGGCCGAGGACGACGCATGCGCGATCGACGCGTACACCAAGGCGTCGCCGTCGGCGAAGGACGGGAACGTCGACTACCAACTTGGCTATCTGCTGTACTACTCCGAGAAGTCGGCCGAGGCGGTAAAGGCGATGGACAGGGCGATCCAGCTCGGTGGTCTGCGCCAGGAAGGCGAAGCGTACCTGCTTCGCGGCGACGCCAAGAACGACCTGAATCAGAGCGCCGCGGCGCTCGAGGACTGGCGCAAGGCGCAAGGCTACGCCAGCACGAAGAAGATGGCCGAGCAGCGCATCAAGGCCGCCGGTGCCGGGGTGAAGATCCGTCGCCCGTCGAAGAAGTGACGAACGGAGCGATGCCGAGGCGCGCGCGGGTTTGCGCGCGCAGTCGCTGCCGCATGATCCTGCAAGAAAAACGGCTCGGGGCCGGAAACACGATGTCACGATTCCGCTTTAAGGTGTGCGCATGAACGCTTGTCGCAGAACGACGTGTGTTGTACCGTTCTGCGTTCCGCGCGCTTCGGACACCCAGGGGGGAACCGAGGCTGAAATGGTGACGCCACCCGCGCGACCGCCAAGACATTCTTCCGTTGGTCCACACGATGGCTGAAACCTATCAATCCGGCGACAAATCCTTCAGTTGGCAACGCGTGACCGCGTTCACCTGCGCATTCGCGCTGCATGCGTTCGCGTTCGCGATGATGATGGCGCCGGTTGCGCCACCGCCGCCGAAGGACAAGAAGATCGACCAGAAGGTCGTCGTCGAGTTCATCGAGCCGCCGCCGCCGCCTCCTCCTCCGCCTCCGCCGCCTCCGGAGCCGCCGAAGAAGCCGCCTCCGAAGATCATCGAGAAGATCAAGCCGCCGCCGACGCCGCCGCCGGAACCACCGCCGCCGATCGTGACGGAGGAGGCGTCTCCGATGTCCGTTCCCGCGCCGCCGCCTGCGCCGCCTGCTCCACCGGCACCGCCAGCCGACATCGCGCCGAGCGAGAACATCAGCTACCGTAAGATGCGTCCGCCGCGGTATCCGCCGCAGGCAGTCCGCCAGCGTCAGGAGGGCAAGGTCATCCTCAAGGTGCTGGTCGGCGTCGACGGTTCGCCGCAGGAGATCACGGTCGAGAAATCCAGTGGTTCACGCCTTCTGGACAACGCCGCGATCGCAGCAGTGAAGACCTGGAGATTCAATCCGGGTTCGAAGGGTGGCAGACCCGCTCCCGGGTATGCTTTGGTACCGATCGAGTTCAATCTGACTAACTAAGGTAGAGCCATGCAGCAAGATGCCTCTCAGACCCCCGCAGCGGCTCAGCCTGCTGTCATTCCGGCCCCGGGCGGCGGCGGCAATGCCGCGGCGATGAGCCAGATGGGCTTCGCCGATCTGATCCACAACTTCGACGTTCTGGGTTGGATCGTCTTCATCACGCTCTGCTTGATGTCGGTTGCGTCCATCTATTTCATCGTTGCGAACTTCCTGCGCAATTCGATGATCCGCAGCCGCATGGAGCGTGTGATCAGCACGTTCTGGGACACGCCGTCGGCACAGGATGCGGTGCGTTTCCTCGAGGAGCAGCCCAAGGGTGAGCCCTTCTCGAAGATCGCGCTCGACGCCGCGCAGGCCGCCGCGCACCACCAGCGCAACGAGGGCAGCCGCCTCGTGGAGGCACTCAACCGCTCCGAGTTCATCGACCGCGCGCTGCGTCAGGCCGTCGCCCGCGAGAGCCTGCGTCTCGAGGGCGGCATGACGGTGCTCGCCACGGTCGGTTCGTCCGCGCCATTCGTCGGCCTGCTCGGCACGGTGTGGGGCATCTACCACGCGCTGATCAAGATCGCGGCGTCCGGCAACGCCTCGATGGAAGCGGTGGCCGGCCCGGTGGGCGAAGCGCTGATCATGACCGCGTTCGGTCTGTTCGTCGCGATTCCCGCAGTGCTCGCGTACAACTTCTTCGTGCGCTCGAACCGCATCATCTACGCCCGCTTCGACGAGTTCGCCCATGACCTGCACGACTTCTTCGCGACCGGCTCGCGCGTCGAGGCAGGCTCTCCGGTTGCCGCCGCGAGGAAGTAAGCCATGGCTATGAGCACAGGTGGCGGCGGCAGCGGCGCGCCGATGGCGGAAATCAACGTCACGCCGCTCGTCGACGTGATGCTGGTGCTGCTGATCATCTTCATGATCACGGCACCTTTGATGTCCCACAAGATCCGCATCGACCTGCCACAGGCCAATCCGAACACGCAGGAAACCAACCCGCCCGAGCCGATCGATCTGGCCGTGCGCGAGAATGGCGACCTGTTCTGGAACGATGAGCCGGTGACGGAAGCGATCCTGCAGGCGCAGTTGCGTGTCGCGGCGCAGAAGAGCCCGCAGCCGGAGCTGCAGATCCGTGCGGACAAGACCACGCAGTACCAGAAGATCGCGTCGGTCATGGCCAACGCGAAGTCGGCCGGCATGGTCAAGATCGGCTTCATCACAACCGGAGCCGGCGACCAGTAAACCGCCTGCAAGCATCGAAGCAAGCGAACGGCGCCGCGGAAACGCGGCGCCGTTTTCGTTTGGCGCAGGATGCGCTCGACATGAGCGCCCGCCGCCATGCCGGGTGCCCATCACCGGTCCTCGTCGCGCCCGCCGCGCGAAGGCGGACGTCACCGGAAAAAGGGGTGTTTCCGAGCCGAAGGCACAGGCCTGCCGACCAAGGTGCTCTGCGGCTTGCTGTCGACAACAGGCGGGTCAGGCCGAGGCAAACCAAACGGCCTTCCAACTTTCCGGGACGGCTCAGTTCCGCAGGCGGCGCGTAACCGACAGCGTTCCGCAAGGCGCTGCGCGCAGAGCGGCAACGGATGGTCTGCGGAACTCCGGGTGGTCCGGAACCCTGGTACGGACGAGGGACAGCCGTCCCGTGACCTTCCACGCGCAGTTCGCGTGCGCCGAGCACCGAATGTCCGCGCGAAGGTCAATCCGCGAGGATCGCGAGGTAGTTGCGTATCGTCGGCGCCAGGCCGTCGAAGATGGCTTCGGAAATCAGCGCGTGACCGATCGAGACTTCGGCGAGGAACGGGATCGCCTGCCGCAGCAGGCCGAGATTGCGCTGATCGAGATCGTGTCCGGCGTTCACCGCGAGACCGGCGTCGCGCGCAGCGGCTGCGGTGCGCACGCAGGCCTCGAGCGCGACCTCTGGCGCCCCGCGCGCGAACGCGCTGGCGTATGGCTCCGTGTACAGCTCGATCCGGTCCACGCCGATTGCGGCGAGACGCCCGACCTCGACGGCACCGGCATCGACGAACACGCTGACGCGGCAGCCGAGCGACTTGAGCTCACGCACGACGGGCGCGAGTCGCGCCGAATCGCGGGCCGGGTCGAAGCCGTGATCGGACGTGAGCTGCGCGTCTCCATCCGGAACCAGCGTCGCCTGTGCCGGTCGGGCGCGGCGCACCAGTTCGACGAAGCCCGGATATCCATCCCGCGGCGGCGCGAACGGATTTCCCTCCAGGTTGAATTCCGCCGCACCGATCACGGCGGCGATCCGGTCCACGTCGTCGGCGCGGACATGACGCTGGTCCGGTCGGGGGTGCACGGTGATGCCATGGCACCCCGCATCGAGCGCGGCGCGCGCCGCGATCACCGGATCGGGGACGCCGTGACCGCGGGAATTGCGCAGCACCGCGATCTTGTTCACGTTGACGCTGAGTAGGGTCACGGCAGCGCTCGGCCGGAGAAAAGCGAAGCTTGCCGCCGGGACGCCGGCATCGCAATCCGCGGCAGCGCGATCGGGGTCGCGCCGCTCAGCGACACGGCTCCCGTTTCTCCTTCCATGCGACCGCGTCCCAGTACGCGGAAGGATCGTTGCGGCTCTCCTCGTTGAGTCGCGCGGCGATCAGCACCGTCGTATCCGGCGCCACGTCGACCGTGATCGTCCGGTACTGCCGCTCGGAAAGGCCCGAATGCCGTGCCCGATTGCCGAAACTGATGTACCGGCTTTCGATCGCCTCGGCCACCTTCACGACGTGCCTGCCCGCGTCCACCCGGAACGAACGGGCATTCGTCGGGCCCGGCGCGCGCCCGTCGATCGCGATGATCCGCGCCCCATGCAGATTCTGCTGACGGGGCGCCACATCGAAGTCGCTGATGCGCCCGCAGCCGCCGCTCGCGGCCGCATCGTCCGCACCGACGGCGGGCGCCGCCGGCCGTGGCTCGCCCTCCCCGACCGTCAGCCGCATCGGCGGAAGATCGACGCTGCGCATCGCGCCGGATACCGTCTGCATCGCGCCGTCGCGACGCACGTAGAACGCCAGCACGCTGCCATCCGGAAGCGAGTCCACGTATGAGCGCAAAGTCGCCGGCCCCGCCGCATCGTCCAGCGAGCGACCGTTCACCGCGACGAGACGGTCGCCGGTGCGCAGACCGATCCGCTCGGCGAATCCACCCGGTGTGACACCAACCACGCGCAAGCCGTCCGCACCCGCATGCGCGCTGTCCACCAGCAACCCGAGGTCGGCGACCCGCCTCGCCGGGGTCTCGACCGAAAGCGAGGAATCGGCGTCCAGCGACCCGCCCTGGACCAGCTCGGTCATCACCGCTACCAGTTCGTTGCGCAACCGCTGCTCCACGTCGGCATCCTGTTCCGCCCACGCAGCGCCACTCGCGACCATCGCCAGCGAGAGCACGAACAACACGGGAATCCTTGCGCCTACGGAAATCGGGGTGTACATCTCGTTCTCCAACATGTGTCGACCCGCACGTCGTGCGGCCTTCAGATCCGGATGACGCCCGCCACGGCGTCCTGTTGCAGGCTCGCGATCAATCCACGCAGCGCGTCGTTGCGTTGCCGCCAGAGCGGCTCCACTTCGTCTGCCGCGGCGCCGCGGTCGTAGGCGGCCTGGAGCGCGGCGTCGATCGCCCGGAGGCGCGTCGTGGATGACGGCGTGCTGCCTCCGGCCACGCGCAACCATTCTGCCTCGAGGCGCCGGGACTCGACCTCGCCGGCCGCGACGACCGGAGCCGGCGGATCGCGCAGTGGCCAGGCGGCCAGCGCGACCAGTACCACCACCGCCGCCGCCGCCGCGCTTGCGAAGGCACTGCGGCGTCGGTGCCGTCTCGCCCGTTCCGCGGACGCGATGCGCACCCACAGTTCCGGTGGTGGCTGGAACTCTGGCAATGCGTTCACGTCGATACCTTGTTTCATCGATTGCCCTCCTGCCCTTCCGGTGCACTCAGACGGTTCAGCGCGCGCGAAACGATCGACTTCGACCAGCTCTCGCTCTGCCCGAACAGCTCTGCCAGCTCGCGATGCGTGTAACCCTCGACCTCGTGCAGCAAAACCACCGCCCGCGCCCGCGCCGGCAGGCGCGCGAGCAGCGTCCATGCATCCACGCGGTCCTCGGCAGTCGCATTCGCGCCCGGCAAGGCAGCGAACACCGCCTCCGTGTCGTCGTCGCGGAATCGCTGGCGCGTCCGCACGATGTCGATGGTCGCATTCACCGCCATGCGTTTCAGCCACGCGCCGAATGGTGCATCACCGCGGAAGCCGCGCAGCGTCGCGAACAGTTTCAGGAACACGTCCTGCACGACATCCTCGGCCGCCGCCGGATCGCCAAGCACGCGCATTGCTAGCGTGTAGCACGCCGCGCCGTAGCGACGATAGATCGACGCATACGCGTCCATGTCGCCGCGCCGCGCCCGCGCCAGCGTCAGCGCGTCGAGCGGCTGACCGAAACCGCGGCCGGCCACCCCTTCCACGCGCACCGTTTGCTGTCCGTCGGCCATCGTTGCATCAGGACGGCCCGGAGCCGCCTTCCGTCGCATCGGATGCGAGCGTGAACAGGCGCAGGCGGCGCGGGCCACCGCGCCAGGCGAGCGTCCCGATCAGGCCCTCCGCGGGCGACAGCCCCGCCAGCCGCCACGCATCGGGAGGGCCCGCCGGCGGCGCGAGTGCGTGCAGTCGTGCCCCGGATGCGTCGAGCGCGAACTCGACGCGGTGCAAGCCGAACACCAACCCCTCGCCGAGCGCCTTGAGCACGGCTTCCTTGCCTGTCCATGCCTGCAGGAACGCGACCTTCCGCCGCTCGCCATCCATCGCCGCCAGCGCGGCATGCTCGGCCGGCGCGAAGTAGCGCGCCGAGATCGCCTCCGGCGCGACGCGGCGGTCGATACATTCCAGGTCGATGCCGAGCGGCTGGTCCGACGCGAACGCGAGCAGTACGTGCGAGCCGGCATGGCTCAGGTTGAAATGCAGCGCGGGATGTTCCGGCGCAAACGGCTTGCCATGCGCCCCGCGTTCGATGCGTGGCGTGAAGCGGGCTCGCGCGTAGCGGCGCAGAAGAACGCCCCGCACCGAGCGCGCCGCACGCAGTACCTCGCGCGGATCGCGCGTCGATGCCGGCATGTACCAGACATGGATGTCGTCGTCGCCGAGCGGGGGGGCGCCTTCGATCGCGGATGTTTGCAGCCAGTCGCATGCCATGCCCGCATGCTTGGCGCTGCGCGGCGCCACGTCAAGAACCGGCCATTGCCGGAATCGCCGCAATGCCGGTACTTTCACCGTGCTCGCATTGCGAGGGGGAGCCGATGATTCCCGGCTGGTTGCTGATGCTCGTTTCGGTCGTTTACGTCGGTGCCTTGTTTGGCATCGCGTACTTCGGCGACCGCCGCCCGCTGTACCCGGCTCGCGCATGGCTCCGTCCTACGGTCTACAGCCTTGCGCTCGCGGTCTACTGTTCGTCGTGGACGTTCTACGGCGCGGTGGGAAGCGCGGCGCGCTCGGGCTTGTCGTACCTGCCGATCTATCTCGGACCGATTCTGCTGTTCGTGTTCGGGTTCGGACTCATGGAACGGCTGGTGCTGGTCGCGAAGGAGCGCAACGTCACCTCGATCGCCGACTTCGTCGCGTCGCGTTTCGGCAAGTCGCATGCGCTCGCCGCGCTGGTGACGCTGATGGCGGTGACGGCCGCCGTGCCGTACATCGCGCTGCAGCTCAAGGCCGTGTCGATGAGCTTCCACGTGCTGACCGGCACGACGACGACCCACCCGACGCTGTTCGGCGACACCGCGCTGTATGTCGCGCTGTTGCTGGCGGTTTTCTCGATCCTGTTCGGCACGCGCGGGATCGACGCCACGGAGCACCATCACGGCATGATGCTCGCGATTGCCGCCGAATCGTTGGTCAAGCTGCTCGCGTTCATCGCCGTGGGCGCATATGCCTTCCATCTCGGCGACGGCTTCGCGGAGATCGCCGCGCCGATTCGCGCAGCCGCCAGCGAGGGACTGCCGACCGGCTTCATCGCGCAGACGGGTCTCGCGCTTGCCGCCATCCTCTGCCTCCCGCGTCAGTTCCAGGTGGCCGTGGTCGAGTGCGAGAACCCCGGGGATCTGCGCCGCGCGCGCTGGATGTTCCCGCTGTACCTTATGATCATCTCCGCGATGGTGCTGCCGATCGTCAGCGCCGGCGTGGCGGCGGCGGGCGGAACCGCCGTGGCGCCTGACGCGTGGCTGCTGTGGCTGCCGGCCATGAACGGCGATCACCTGCTCGCGGTGTTCGCCTACATCGGCGGCTTCTCCGCCGCGACCGGAATGGTGATCGTCGCGTCGGTCGCGCTCGCGACCATGGTCAGCAACGACCTGATGATGCCGGCCCTGCTGCGGGTTCGCGCGTTGCGCCTGGAGCAGCGCGCGGACCTCTCCTCGATCGTGCTCGCGGTGCGGCGTGTCGTCATCGTGCTGATCTCGCTCCTTGCGTTCGCGTACTACCGCAGCACGACGCAGAGCCAGAACCTCGCGGCGATCGGCCTGCTTTCGTTCGCCGCGGTGGCGCAGTTCGCGCCGTCGATCGTGTGCGGCCTGTACTGGCGAGGCGCGAGCCGCATCGGCGTGAGCGCGGGGCTGGTGGTCGGCTTCGCGATCTGGATCTACACGCTGCTTCTGCCGACGTTGGCCAGTTCCCAGTGGTTGCCCGGCGGATGGGTGGAGACCGGTCCGTTCGGCATCGAGTGGCTGAAACCGCAGGCCCTGTTCATGATGAGCGGATGGGACCCGGTCACGCATGGCGCGTTCTGGTCGCTGCTTGCCAACGTAGGCTGCTGCGTGTTCGTCTCGCTCCGCTTCCGGCCCGGCGTCGAGGAACGCCTGCGCGCGTCCGCATTCCTCGATCCATTCGCGCTGCGCAGCAGCGGCGTCGGTGCATGGCGCGGACGGGTGCGCATCGCCGATCTCGTCGCGATCGCCGAGCGCATTCTCGGCGAGCGTACGGCTTCGCGCGCATTCAGCGATTACGCACATTCCACCGGGAAGCCGCTGGCCGCCGATGGCATCGCCGACCGCGCGCTGCTGCAGTACACGGAGCGCATTCTCGCCGGCGCGATCGGTGCAGCATCGGCGCGTCGCATGCTGACCAGCGCGTTGCGCGGTACCGGACTGGACCTTTCGGAGGCGGCGACGCTGCTCGACGAGACGTCGCAGGAGCTGCGCTTCAACCGCGAGCTGCTGTCGGTCACGTTCGACAACATGGCGCAGGGCATCAGCGTCGTCGATCGCGACCTGCGCATCGTCGCCTGGAACCGCCGCTATCTGGATCTGTTCGACTACCCCGACGGCTTCGTCTACGTCGGCCGCCCGGTCGCGGATCTGATCCGCCACAATGCAAGGCGCGGCCTGCTCGGCACCGGCGACGTCGACGAACTCGTGCGCCGTCGCCTGCGTCACCTGCGTCGCGGAACGCCGCACGTGTTCGTGCGCGAGCGCCGCGACGGGCGCGTGATCGAGACGCGCGGCGATCCGCTACCGGGCGGCGGCTATCTCACGACGTTCAGCGACATCACGCCGTACAAGCATGTCGAGAACGCGCTGCGCGAGGCCAACGAGACGCTCGAACAGCGGGTCGAGCAGCGCACCGGCGAGCTCGAGCAGGCATTGGCCGCTCAGCGCCGTGCAGTGCTCCAGGCCGAAGCGGCCAACCAGACGCGCACGCGCTTCCTCGCCGCGGCCAGCCACGACCTGTTGCAGCCGCTGAATGCGGCCCGGCTGTTCACGTCGGCCCTGCGCCATCAACCGCTGGATGAGGAAAGCGGGCGTCTGGCCGAACGCATCGACACCTCGTTCAAGGCAGCCGAAGACCTGCTGGAAGCGCTGCTGGAAGCATCGCGACTGGAAGCCGGCAAGTATCGCGTCGATGTGACGGAATTCGAGCTGGCCGACGTTTTCGAGACGCTGCAGCACCAGTTCGGCGTGCTGGCTGCTGCGCGCGACCTTCGCCTGCGCTTTGTCCGGACGCGTGCATGGGTGCGCAGCGACGCGCAGCTGCTGCGCCGCATCCTGCAGAACTTCATCGCCAATGCGTTGCGATACACGCGCGGCGGTGGCGTCGTCTGTGGCGTGCGACGCAGCGGCGCGCGTCTGCGCGTGGAGGTATGGGACAGCGGTCCCGGCATCGAACCCGGCCAGATCGAGCATCTGTTCGACGAGTTCCATCGCGGCAGTCACGTGTCGCCATGGGGCGAGAAGGGCCTGGGGCTCGGACTTGCGATCTGCGATCGCATGGCGCGCCTGCTCGGTCATCGCATCACCGTGCGCTCTCGCTCCGGCTTCGGCAGCGTGTTCGCGGTGGAGATCGAGCGCGTCGCGCCACACGATGTCGCGACTGTCCATCCCGCGATGGGCGCGGTCAGCGGGCCGCTGACCGGCGACCTGCACGTGCTCTGCCTGGACAACGAGCCCGCGATTCTGGATGGCATGCGCGCGCTGCTCACACGCTGGGGTTTGTCCTGCGATGTCGCGGCGACAAGTCGCGAGGCTCGCGCGCTGGTACTCGAGCGACGGCCGGATCTGCTGCTGGTCGACTACCATCTCGACGACGACGAGGACGGCCTCGATGCGTTGCAGGCGTTGCGCGCTGCCTGCTCGCCGCCACCGCCGGCAGCACTGATCACCGCCGACACCAGTTCCGAACTGGCCGAGCGCGCACGTGCCCTCGGTGTCCCGCTGCTGCGCAAGCCGGTCAAGCCGGCCGCGTTGCGGGCGCTCGTCTCCCAGCTCGTCCGGCGCAAGGCCGCGACCGACCGCTGAGCGGAATCAGTCCCGGCCGTCCGGCTGGGCCAGTGGCTCGCCCTCGATCGCGAGGTGGCTCGCGAGCAGCGCAGCCTGCGTGCGATTGGAGACGCCGAGCTTGCGCATGATCGCGGTCATGTGCGCCTTGACGGTCGCTTCCGAAACGCCGAGTTCCCACGCGATCTGCTTGTTGAGCAGGCCATCGGCGATCATCGTGAACACGCGGAACTGCTGCGGCGTGAGCTCCGATACCTGCGCCGCCGCCCCTGCCTCGTCCGCATGCAGCGTTTCGCTCCGGCCGTGCAGGTCGGGCGGAAACCAGAGGTCGCCGTCGAGCACCTTCAGCACCGCGGTGACGATGCGGTCCGCCGACGTCGACTTCGGGATGTAGCCGGACGCGCCGTGTGCCATCGCGCGCCGGATCACGGCTGCCTGTTCGTGGGCGGAAACCACGATGATCGGCAGCCCGGGATGCATGCGGCGGATGTGCACCAGCGCCGAGAAGCCGGAAGCCCCCGGCATCTGCAAGTCGAGCAGAAGCAGCTCCAGGTCGGGATGCGTTTCGACTGCGCCGTGCAGGCCGGCGACATCCTCCACTTCGATCAGCCGCGCGTCGGGCACCGCCTGTCCCACGGCGCGCTTGAGCGCGTCGCGGAACAGCGGATGATCGTCGGCGATCAGGATTTCTCGCACGGGCCTGCCGCCTTCACTTGAGCAGCCTTCCGTCGACGAGGTTCTGCACCACGGAAGGATCGGCCAGTGTCGACGTGTCGCCGAGCTGCTCGGGCGCGTTCTCGGCGATCTTGCGCAGGATGCGGCGCATGATCTTGCCCGAACGCGTTTTCGGCAGACCCGGCGCCCATTGCAGGAAGTCCGGCGTCGCGATCGGTCCGATTTCCTTGCGTACCCAGGCCACCAGTTCCTTGCGCAGTTCCTCCGACGGTTCTTCGCCCACCTTCAGCGTGACATAGGCGTAGATGCCCTGGCCCTTGATGTCGTGCGGGCAACCGACCACGGCTGCCTCGGCGACCTTCGCGTGCGCGACCAGCGCACTCTCGACCTCGGCGGTGCCGAGGCGATGGCCGGAGACGTTGATCACGTCGTCGACGCGGCCGGTGATCCAGTAGTAGCCGTCCTCGTCGCGACGCGCGCCGTCGCCGGTGAAGTACATGCCCGGATAGGTGCGGAAGTAGGTGTCGATGAAGCGCTGTTGGTCGCCGTACACGGTGCGCATCTGCCCCGGCCACGAGTCGAGCAGCACGAGATTGCCCTCGGTCGCTCCTTCGAGCACGGTGCCGTTCGCATCGACGATCGCGGGCCGCACGCCGAAGAACGGCAGCGTCGCCGAGCCGGGCTTCTGGTCGATCGCGCCCGGCAGCGGCGTGATCAGGATGCCACCGGTCTCGGTCTGCCACCACGTGTCGACGATCGGGCAGCGTCCGTCGCCGACGACGCGCCAGTACCACTCCCATGCTTCCGGATTGATCGGTTCCCCGACCGTGCCGAGCAGCCGCAGGCTCGCTCGCGACGCCTTCTTCACCGGACCGTCGCCCTCGCGCATCAGCGCGCGGATCGCGGTCGGCGCCGTGTAAAACAGCGACACCGAGTGCTTGTCGATGACCTGCCAGAACCGCGAGGTGTCGGGCCAGTTCGGCACGCCCTCGAACATCAGCGTGGTCGCGCCGTTGGCGAGCGGTCCGTACACGAGATAGCTGTGTCCGGTCACCCAGCCGACGTCGGCGGTACACCAGTACACGTCATCCTCGCGCAGGTCGAACACGCACTCGTGCGTGAAACTGGCGAACACGAGATATCCGCCGGTCGTGTGCAGCACGCCCTTCGGCTTGCCCGTCGAACCGGAGGTGTACAGGATGAACAGCGGATGCTCCGCGTTCACCGCGACCGGTTCGTGCGAGGCGGGCTGGCCTTCCATCAGCGCGTCCCACCAGCGGTCGCGCGGCGCCTGCATCGCGACCGCGCCGCCGGTGCGCTTGACCACCAGCACCGTCTCGACGCTGTTGGTGCCGGGGCGCTGCAGCGCCTCGTCCACGTTGACCTTGAGTGCGACCTTGCGCCCGCCGCGCATGCCTTCGTCGGCGGTGATGATGAGTTTGCATTCCGAGTCGGCGATGCGTCCCGCCAGCGAATCGGGCGAGAAGCCGCCGAACACCACCGTGTGGATCGCGCCGATGCGCGCGCAGGCGAGCATCGCGATCGCGGCTTCCGGGATCATCGGCAGGTAGATCGCGACGCGATCGCCCTTGACGATGCCGAGGCTGGTCAGGAGGTTCGCCGCCTTGCACACCTCGGCGTGCAACTCGCGGTAGCTGATGCGCCGCGATTCGTCCGGGTTGTCGCCTTCCCAGATGATCGCGGTCTTGTCGCCGCGCGTAGCGAGATGGCGATCCAGGCAGTTCGCCGCGACGTTGAGCTCGCCATCGGCATACCACCGGATGTGCAGGTCGTCGGCGTCGAACGACGTGTCCTTCACTTCCGTGTACGGCTTGATCCAGTCGAGCCGCTTGCCTATCTCGCCCCAGAACCCGGCCGGATCGCGTACCGACTCGGTGTAGTCGCGATCGTAGCGGGCGCGGTCATAGCGCGCGTTGGCGGCAAATGTGGCGGGAACGGGATGCAGGGTCGACATGACTTCCTCCTCGATGAACCGATGCGGTGCACGCCGGCAGTTTGCCACGCCGCTATGCCCGCGGCCGACCGCATTCGACTTTGGTCTCGGTATCGACCAATGGCGAATAGGCAATCGCGCTGCAGCATCGGAAAAGTGCAGTCGTGCATCCATGCATGGGGAGATGTGGACATGTATATCCGTACTGCGACGGGCCTGCGTCGTGCAGGATTGGCGCTGGGATTGATGGCGGCCTTGGGGCCCGGCATCGCGTCCGCCGACGAAACGCGCGAAGCCGCGCTCGAGCAGCGCATCACGGAGCTCGAGCGCCAGCTGCAGGCGTTGATGAACGAGGTCAAGGCGCAGCGGGAGCAGGTGGAGTCCGTCGTCGCGGCACCACCGCCTCCGCCCCCGCCTCCGGCGGCGCCGCCGAGCTTCACGACCGGCAAGGGGCTCACGGTCGCACTGCACGGATTCATCGCTGCCAGCGCGTTCACGCAGGACGGCGAGTTCACGTTCGGAAACGGTCAGAACGCGCTGTATCCGGCCGCGGGAACCGACGGCAACCTGAGCGGATTCGACATCCGCAACACCCGCTTCTGGCTCGACATCACGGGCGCGCGGCTGAACGACAACTGGACCGGCGGCGGTCGCATCGAGATGGACTTCTTCGGCGGCTTCAATGGCACCGGCGCCTACAGCCGCCAGCAGCCGACGCCGCGTCTGCGCCAGGCGTATCTGGACCTCGCCAACGACAAGGGAAGCACGGTTCGCATCGGCCAGCAGTGGGATCTGATGTTCCCGATCGACGCCGTGCCTGCCTCCGTCACGCACCTCGCGTTCCCGCTCGGCTTCGGCAGCGGCATGATCGGCTGGCGTTTCCCGGGCGTGGTGTGGATGCAGAACATCAACCGCGGATCCGACGGCGCCAAGCTGCGCTTCGATGTCGGCGCCTTCGACGGTTCCTGGAGCGGGCCGGGCAACAACGTGAACTACGCGACCGCGGGCAATGTCGATTTCCGTCCGCAGATCCAGGGCCGCCTGCGGGCGCAGGGCTCGAACTGGGTCGCCTGGGCGGCGGCGCATTACAGCAGCCTCGACCTCCGCGGCGTTGCGGGCAACATCGACACGCCGCTCGATTCCAAGATCACCAGCCATGCGCTCGAAGTCGGCGGCTCGTGGAACCCGGGCAACTTCATGCTCAAGGGCATGGCCTACACCGGCAACGGCATCGGCCACCTGTTCGGCGCGCTGTCGCAGTTCGGCGACATTTCCGAAGTCGGCGGCTTCGCGCAGGTCGGCTACAAGTTCACGCCCGAGTGGAGCGCCAATGCGTTCTACTCGGTCGTGCTGCCGGACAAGAACGACGTGATCCGCTGGATGGGCAACGGCGCGGGCGGGAAGCTGCGCAATCAGCAAGCCGCGGTGAACGTGCAGTACGCGAGCGGAGCCTACGCCATCGGCGTCGAGTTCCTGCGCGACAAGCTGCGCTCGACCTCCGATGGCGCGAACCGGCAGGACACCACCGGCAACCAGCTCAGCGTCAGCGCGATGTACAAGTTCTAGGGTCCTGCGCGGAGCGGACGGCTTCGTTCCGCGAGCCGGTTTCCGGCCTTCCGGCCGGAAACCGCCAGGAGACGCCGGGAACGACCAGGCAAGAAGTCCTTCCTCGGTGCCGTGGCTGGCGCCGATGGACGGCGAAACGGGGAATGCGCCGCGGCGCATTGGATCACGACCGCCACGCACGGCGTCAGGTTGGGAGATGACATGGCAACCGCAGACACAACCATCACGAACACGCCCGCACTGACTTCCGGGCACAAGCGCGTCATCATCGCGTCGAGCCTCGGCACGGTATTCGAGTGGTACGACTTCTACCTGTACGGCTCGCTCGCCGCGATCATCGCGAAGCAGTTCTTTTCCGGCCTCAACCCGACCAGCGCGTTCATCTTCGCGTTGCTGGCGTTCGCGGCCGGCTTCGCCGTGCGACCGTTCGGCGCGATCATCTTCGGCCGCCTCGGCGACATGATCGGACGCAAGTACACGTTCCTGATCACGATCGTGATCATGGGCCTGTCCACGTTCCTCGTGGGCGTGCTGCCGACGTATGCGAGCATCGGCATCGCAGCGCCGATCATCCTGATCATCCTCCGCTTGCTGCAGGGTCTCGCCCTCGGCGGCGAGTACGGTGGTGCCGCAACCTATGTCGCGGAGCATGCGCCGCCCGGCAAGCGCGGCCTGTACACCAGCTTCATCCAGATCACGGCGACGTTCGGCCTGTTCCTGTCGCTGCTGGTGATCCTGGCCTGCCGCAAGATCCTCGGCCCCGAGTTCGACGTATGGGGCTGGCGCATTCCGTTCCTGATCTCGTTCGGCCTGCTGCTGATCTCGGTGTGGATCCGGATGAAGCTGCAGGAGTCGCCGCTGTTCCAGCAGATGAAGGCGGAAGGACGTTCTTCGAAGGCACCGATCTCCGAATCGTTCGGCAACTGGTCGAACGGCAAGATCGTCCTGCTGGCACTGCTCGGCGCAACCGCCGGTCAGGCAGTGGTCTGGTACGCCGGCCAGTTCTACGCGCTGTTCTTCCTCTCGCAGACGCTGAAGATCGACGGATCGACCGCCAACCTTCTCATCGCGGCCGCCCTGCTGATCGGCACGCCGTTCTTCGTGGTGTTCGGCGCACTGTCGGACAAGATCGGACGCAAGCCGATCATCATGCTCGGCTGCCTGCTCGCGGCGATCACCTACTTCCCGATCTTCAAGGCGCTAACCCACTACGGCAATCCGGCGATCGAGCATGCGGCGGAGAGCAGTCCCGTCGTGGTGACGGCGGATCCGGCGACCTGCAGCTTCCAGTTCAATCCGGTCGGCACCAGCAAGTTCACCAGTTCGTGCGACATCGTGAAGTCCGCGCTGGCGAAGGGCGGCATTCCGTACCAGAACGCGGAATCGGCATCCGGTTCGCTCGCCACGGTGAAGGTCGGCACCACGCAGATCGCCTCGTTCGAAGGTGCCGGGCTGTCGGGCGATGAGTTCAAGGCGCAGTCCGCCGCATTCAACGCGAAGCTGAGCGCGGCACTGACCGAGGCCGGCTATCCGGCCAAGGCGGATCCCGCACGGATCAACTATCCGATGCTGATCGTGCTGCTGACCATCCTCGTGATCTACGTGACGATGGTGTACGGCCCGATCGCGGCGTGGCTGGTCGAGCTGTTCCCGACGCGCATCCGCTACACCTCGATGTCGCTGCCGTACCACATCGGCAACGGCTGGTTCGGCGGCTTCCTGCCGACCACGGCATTCGCCCTGGTGGCACTGACCGGCAACATCTACTCCGGCCTGTGGTACCCGATCGTCATCGCGGCGATGACGTTCGTGATCGGCACGCTGTTCCTGCGCGAGACGAAGGACGTCGACATCTCGCGTTGATCACCTGATTTGCCTCGATGCGAAAAGAAGAAGGGGCCGGATCGAAGGATCCGGCCCCTCGCGTTTTCGCCGTGCGGAAACCGCGTCAGGTCGCGCGCTTCACAAGGCTGATCAGCACCAGCAGGATCACTGCGCCGATCAGCGCGTTGATGATCGCGGCGATGAAGCCGCCGCCGATCGCAAGGCCGAGCCGCGGCAGCAGGAAGCCGGCGATGAACGCGCCGACGATGCCGACGACGATGTTGCCGACCAGGCCGAAGCCGCGCCCCTTCACGATCAGGCCGGCAAGCCAGCCTGCGATCGCGCCCACGACGAGAAAGATGATGATGGATTCGATGCCCACGCCCAGCCTCCCATGATCGTCGCGGATGCGACGATCCGATTGTGCGCGCCCCGTGCGTTTCGCGCATGCGGCGACGCGGGAGGTGCGCGGGAACCCTTCAGGCAGCCGGATCGCGTGGCATGCGCGGCGCCTGTTGTTGCGGTGCGGCGGACTTCTTCGCGTCCACCTGGCGCCGCAGGGCGCTCAGTTCGTCGACGGACGCGATCGACGTCTCCGGTCGCGAAGCCGCCGAGATGCGATCCGCGGCGAGCGCGAACACGAAGCCGATGAAGCCGCCGATGCCGAGCAGCAGGCCGACGCCGAGCAGCGCCGGGCTGCGCGTCGTGAACACGACCACCAAACCGAGTATCGTCAGGCACAACAGGATCCAGCGAGCCATGAGCATGTCGTCCGCGTTGGTGCGCAGGCCGGTCAAACTAGCAGAATCGTCCGCATCGGCAACCCGCCGCAAGTCGGTCGAGCGCTGCCGTCCGCGGCATTGCGTGCCGCGCAACGCGAGCCGCGCCTGATGGATGCGCTGCAGCAGGTCGCGCTGGCCGGCGGTCTCGCCTGGGCCAGCGGCTTCCGGCTCTACGCCGCGATCCTGATCGTCGGGCTGCTCGGTCGGCAAGGCTGGCTTGCGTTGCCCGAGGCGCTGCAGGTACTGCAGCATCCGTGGGTGCTGACCGCCGCGGCGATCATGGCGGCGGGCGAGTTCCTCGCCGACAAGATCCCGGCGTTCGATTCGGTGTGGGATGCGCTCAACACGTTCATCCGCATTCCGGCCGGAGCATTCCTCGCATGGGGCGCCATGGGCGATGCCACGCCGGCGGCGCAGACGGCGGCGGCGATCGTCGGCGGCCTGATCACGAGCGGAACGCACCTTGCCAAGTCCGGTGGTCGCGCCGCGATCAACACCTCGCCCGAACCCGTGTCGAACTGGACCGCCAGCGTCGGCGAGGACGGACTCGTGCTCGGCGGGCTGTGGCTCGCGATTGCGCACCCGATGGCGTTCCTCGTGCTGCTGGTGCTGTTCCTCGCGCTGGTCGCATGGCTGTTGCCGAAGCTCGTGCGCTTCCTGTTCCGTGTCGCGCGGCGGATCGCGGGACGGCCTGCGGACACCCGCGCGCGCCGCTGATCCCGCGTGCTCAGCCCGTCAGCGCGCGATCGGCCACGACGATCCCGTCGTCGTCCGCGTACAGCCAGTCGCCGGGCACGAAGCGCGCGCCCGCGAATGCGACGACCCGATCGGCATGACCGGCATGCAGGCCCTTCTCGCTGCGGCGCGGGCTGGATGCAAGCGCCTTGATGCCGACCGGCTGCGCTGCAAGCTCCTTCGTGTCGCGCACGCAGCCGTTGACCACGATGCCGGCCCAGCCGTTGCGCGCGGCCAGTTCCGCGAGCTGGCCGCCGACCAGCGCGCAGCGCAGCGAGCCGCCCCCGTCCACTACCAGCACGCGGCCCGCACCCGGCTGCTCCAGTGCCGTGCGCACCAGCGCGTTGTCCTCGAACACCTTGAGGGTGCGGATCGGTCCGTGGAACGTCGTCGTGCCGCCGTAGTCGCGGAACAGCGGCTCGCAGACGGTCACGTCCGGATGCGCATCGCAAAGATCGGCCGTCGCAGTCATCATCGGCACCTCGTCGGAACACGCGGACAATCGCGATCCCGGCATGCTAGCAGCGACTTTCGTGTCGCCGCCATCCGCCGCCTCAGCGATCCGAATGCCCGGACGCGAGCTTGTCGTGGCGCGTGAACAGCCCCGGACGCACGAGATCGACGAAGGCGCGCGCCGCGGGACTCAGGTACTTGCCCTTGCGCACGACGATGCCGTAGCTGCGCTGCGGGAAATACGCCGACATGTTGCGCACCGCCAGCCGCGAGGCGTCTTCCGGCGCGATGCAGATGCCGGTCACGATCGAGATGCCCATGCCGAGCGCGACGTAGTGCTTGATCACCTCCCAGCCGCCGACCTCGATCGCGACGCGGAACGGCACCTTGCGCTGCTGGAAGATCAGGTCCACCAGCCGGTACGTGGTCAGGCGGCTCGGCGGCAGGATCAGCCCGTACGGCGAAAGGTCCTCGACGCGCACGTCGCGCAGCTGCGTCAGCGGATGATCCGGCGCCGTGATCAGCATCGGATCGTAGGATTGAACCGGCTCGTAGCCGAGATCGTTCGGCACGTCGAGCATCGAGCCCACCGCGAAATCCACCTGATCCGAGCGCAGCAGCGCCAGGCCGTCGCGGCCGGTGACGTTGTGAAGCTGCAGCTTCACGCCGGGGAATCGCTCGCGGAACGCGGCCACGTAGCGCGGCAGGAAATAGTGGATCGTCGACGTGCCGGCCGCGATCTGCAGTTCGCCGCTTTCGAATCCGGCGCGGGCGGCGTGGAAGCGCTGGTCCAGCCCGTCGAAACCCTCCACCAGCGGCAGCGCGAGCTCGTACAGTGCCTGCCCGGCTGCCGTCGGCGCGACGCGCCGCCGCCGCCGCTCGACCAGCGGCACGCCCAGTTCGCGCTCCAGTGCCGCCAACTGCAGGCTGATCGAAGGCTGCGACAGGAACAGCGCCTCCGCGGCGCGCGACAGCGTGCCGAGCTTCACGATCATGCAGAACGCGCGCAGCTGCTTGAGCCGACTGCCCTTGTAGTAGAAGCGCGGCGGCGAACCCGGTTCGGCGCCGCCATCGCTGCCGCGACGGCTCCTGGAACGACGCGATTTCGGCTGCTGGATCAATGCACTGCAACAAACATTGAAATTGCCAATACTTTCGATTGAAACGTTTGCTTTGTCAAAAGCGGGCTTCCGGTTCTAGCGTTTCCCTCCCCGGAATCGTTCGGAGCACCGCATGAGCGTGCCGATGCAGACTCTCGTCGAAGGCATAACGGTCAAGGCGCCAGCGTCGCCTGCGCAGGCGGCGATCCTCACGCCGGCCGCGGCCGGATTCCTTGCCGCGCTGCACCGCGCGTTCGATGCGCGTCGTCGCGCGCTGCTGGACGCGCGGGCCGAGCGCCAGGCGCGCCTCGATGCGGGCGAACTGCCGGACTTCCTGCCGGAGACGAAGGCGATCCGCGAAGCCGAGTGGACCGTCGCGCCGATTCCGGCCGCGCTGCAGGATCGCCGCGTCGAGATCACCGGCCCGGTCGATCGCAAGATGATCATCAACGCGCTCAACTCCGGCGCGAACGCGTTCATGGCCGACTTCGAGGACTCCACCTCGCCGACGTTCGCGAACCTGCTCGATGGCCAGGTCAACCTGCGCGACGCGGTCGCCGGCACCATCGCGTTCGATTCGCCGGACGGCCGCCGCTACGAGCTCGCCGAGCGCACCGCCGTGCTGATCGTGCGGCCGCGCGGCTGGCACTTGCCCGAGGCGCATTTCGAGGTGGACGGCGAGCCGATGTCCGGCGCGCTGTTCGATATCGGCCTGTTCGCGTTCCACAACGCCACGGCGCTGCATGCGCAGGACCGCGGTCCCTACTTCTACCTGCCCAAGCTGGAAAGCCATCACGAGGCGGCGCTCTGGAACGACGTGTTCGACCACGTCGAACAGGCACTCGGCCTCCCGTCGGGCACGATGAAGGCCACCGTGCTGATCGAGACGTTGCCCGCAGTGTTCGAGATGGACGAGATCCTGCACGCGCTGCGCACGCGCATCGCGGGCCTCAACTGCGGCCGCTGGGACTACATCTTCTCCTACATCAAGACGCTGCGCGCTCACGCCGACCGCGTACTGCCCGAGCGCGGCCAGGTCGTGATGACGGTGCCGTTCCTGAAGCATTACTCGGAACTGCTGATCAAGACCTGCCATCGCCGCGGCGCGTTCGCGATGGGCGGCATGGCCGCGCAGATTCCGATCCGCGACGACGCCGAGGCCAACGAGGCCGCGCTCGCCAAGGTGCGTGCCGACAAGCTGCGCGAGGTGACGGCCGGCCACGACGGCACGTGGGTCGCGCATCCGGCGCTGGTGCCGATCGCCAAGGCGATCTTCGACAAGCACATGCCGACGCCGAACCAGGTCCATCGCCAGCGCGACGACGTGGTCGCCGATCGCGACACCCTGCTCGCGCCGAGCACGGGCACGATCACGCGGCAGGGCTTCCTCGCCAACATCGAGGTCTGCCTGCGTTACACGGCGGCATGGCTGTCCGGCAACGGCTGCGTGCCGATCCACCACCTGATGGAAGACGCCGCCACCGCGGAGATCGCGCGCACGCAGATCTGGCAGTGGCTGCGCCACGGCGCACGCTTCGACGATGGAGGCAGCGTCTCCGCGATCGCGTTCGACGAAGGCCTGGCCGACGTCCGCGAGCGCCTCGCCGGCGCCGCCATGCCCGGCCATGCCGAACTCGACGCTGCCGCGCAGCTCCTCGCCTCGCTCACCCATGCCGACGAGCTGGCCGGCTTCCTCACGCTCGCCGCCTACCCGCGTCTCGGCTGACCACGCCGCGATTCCTTCACCCGTTGCAACCCGACATCCGCCCGAGAGGTATCCGATGAACACCGTGCTTCCGACCGCCGAACAACTCCAGCGCGACTGGACCACCAACCCCCGCTGGAGCGGCATCGTGCGCAACTACGGCGCCGAGGACGTCGTGCGCCTGCGCGGCAGCGTGCACATCGAGCACTCGCTCGCGCGCCTGGGCGCCGAAAAGCTCTGGAAATCGTTGCATGAACAGCCGTTCGTGAACGCGCTCGGCGCGCTCACCGGCAACCAGGCCATGCAACAGGTCAAGGCCGGTCTGAAGGCGATCTACCTTTCCGGCTGGCAGGTTGCCGCCGATGCCAACGTCGCCGGCGAGATGTATCCCGACCAGTCCCTGTATCCGGCCAACTCGGTGCCGCAGGTCGTCAAGCGCATCAACAACACGCTGCTGCGCGCGGACCAGATCGCGCACGCCGAAGGCAACGACGAGGTGGATTACCTGCAGCCGATCGTGGCCGATGCCGAGGCCGGCTTCGGCGGCGTGCTCAACGCGTTCGAGCTGATGAAGGCGATGATCGAGGCCGGCGCCGCGGGCGTGCACTTCGAGGACCAGCTCGCCTCGGTCAAGAAGTGCGGCCACATGGGCGGCAAGGTGCTGGTGCCCACGCGCGAGGCGATCGAGAAGCTCAACGCCGCGCGCCTCGCCGCCGACGTCTGCGGCGTGCCGACGCTGATCGTCGCGCGCACCGACGCCGAGGCCGCCGACCTGCTCACCTCCGACATCGACGACAACGACAAGCCGTTCTGCACCGGCGAGCGCACGCCGGAAGGCTTCTTCAAGACCCGCAAGGGTCTGGACCAGGCGATCAGCCGCGGCCTTGCCTATGCGCCGTATGCCGATCTGGTCTGGTGCGAAACCGGAAAGCCCGATCTCGAGTTCGCGCGCAAGTTCGCCGAGGCGATCCACGCGAAGTTCCCGGGCAAGATGCTCGCCTACAACTGCTCGCCGAGCTTCAACTGGAAGAAGAACCTCGACGACGCGACCATCGCGAAGTTCCAGAAGGAGATCGCGAGCTACGGCTACAGGTTCCAGTTCATCACGCTGGCCGGCTTCCACGCGCTCAACTACTCGATGTTCAACCTGGCCTACGGCTATGCGCGCGAGCAGATGAAGGCCTTCGTGGAACTGCAGGAGGCGGAGTTCGCCGCGGCCGACAAGGGCTTCACCGCGGTCAAGCACCAGCGCGAGGTCGGTACCGGCTACTTCGACCAGGTCACGCAGGCGATCCAGGGCGGCCAGAGTTCGACCGTCGCGCTGCGCGGCTCCACCGAGGAAGAGCAGTTCCAGGGCGACGACAAGCGCGCCGCATGATGCCGGGCCCCCGGGCGTGCGGACGTCCGGGGGCATCGCCCGCAACGGCGCGTGCATGCGCTACCATGCGGGACGGACCGAAGGGGAGGTTCGCGTGTCCGGTACCGGAACCGCATCGATGGGCGAAGGCGGGCTGGCGGCATCCGACGCCGGCGCGTCCGTGCATCCTCTGCCGCGTCACCTCTCCGACGCGGAAGCCGCGTTGTTCGCGCGCCGCGGCGCGTCCCGTTCGGTGCCGTCCGGCGAAGTGATCTTCCATCGCGGCGAACTCGGTCGCGCGATGTTCGTCATCGATTCCGGCCAGGTGCGCCTGGAGTTCGGCGGCGGATTGCCCGACAAGATCATCGGGCCGCGCGAGTACTTCGGCGAACTCGTCCTGTTCATCGGCAGCCACACGCGCGTCGCCAATGCGGTCTCCGTCGGTGGCGTCGAGCTGCACGTCGTCGACCAGGATGCGTTCGAGTCCCTGCTCGCCGAGGAGCCCGCGCTGCTCGCGCAGTTCATGCGGCGATCCTTCTCCTATCTCGTCGCCAGCGAACAGCAGCTCATCCAGAACCTCAAGCGTCGCAACGAGGACTTGATGGTGACCCTCGATTCGCTGCGCCAGACGCAGGCCCGGCTCACCAACGCGCAGCAGCTCGTGCATACCGACGAGCTCACCGAGCTGTGCAATCGCCGCGGCCTGTACGTCTACCTGGATCGACTGCCCGACCAGCGCCTCCCCGGCACGGAACTCGCGCTGCTGCTGGTCGACCTCGACCGCTTCAAGCAGATCAACGATCGCCATGGGCACCTGATGGGCGACCGCGTGCTGCGCGCGATCGCCGCGGAAGTGATGGCTGCGGCCTCCTCCGCAGACCTGCCGTGTCGCCTCGGCGGCGACGAGTTCGCCTTGCTGATGCAGCTCACCGGCGAGGAGGAACTCCATGCTCGCGCGACGCAGATCGTGCACGGCGTTCGCTCGCTGCGCTTTCCCGCGTATGCCGGCGAGCTGACCGTGAGCGTGAGTGTCGGCGGCTGCCTGTGCGCCGACGGGTCCGAATGGGCCATCTGGTACAGCGACGCCGATGCCGCGCTGTATCAGGCCAAGGGCAGTGGCGGAGACGGCCATCGCATCGCCGCCCAGCAACCATCCCGCGCACCGGTGCAAAGCATCGTCTGACGATGCCTGCGGTTCGGGCCCGGCTCGTGCGCGAGGCGCACCGTCCGGGCTTCGGCCATTCCCCGGGCGACGCGCGGGCAGGCGAGTCCCCTGACCGGGTTTGCGAGGGCATTCACGCGAGAACGACCGCTTCCACCCGCTTCCCGCGCCTGCAGGGGACGCGCCCGCAAGGAAGAACGGGGCATTGCCGCGGCGCTCGTGCCGCCTCCTTCGGGGGCACTGGCATGCCGTCGCCCCGCGAGGCACAATCGAACGACGGGCCGCACAGGGAGGGCTCAACGGCCATGGCTGCCGCCGATGCTCCGGCGCCTCCACTCGCGGAGGCGGTATCGCTGTTGCGCACGCTCGTCCTGTGCGATCTGGTCAACTCGACCGGGTTGATCGAACGCCTCGGCGATCGCCGCGCCGCCGAACTGATCCGCCGACACGATCGGCTGGCCCGCTCGCTCGCGCATGCGCGAGGCGGCACCGAGATCGACAAGACCGACGGCTTCCTGTTCCTGTTCGAGCGCCCGATCCAGGCCGTCGCGTTCGCGCTTGCCTATCAGCGCGAACTGCGCGCACTCGGCGAGGCGGAAGGCATTGAACTCGCCGCGCGCACCGGCATCCACGTGGGCGACGTGATGGTCTGGCACAACGATGCCGACGACGTGCGTCGCGGTGCCAAGCCGGTCGAAGTCGAAGGCTTCGTCAAACCCGTCGCGGCGCGCCTGATGGAGCTCGCGTTGCCGGGCCAGATCCTGCTCTCCGGCACCACCTACGATATCGCGTACCGCGCGCAGGGCGAGCTGGGTCTGCTGTTGCCGTCGGTGCGCTGGCGCACACATGGGCGCTACCGCTTCAAGGGTGTGCCGGATCCGGTCGCCGTGTTCGAGGTCGGCGAGGAAACGATCGCGCCGCTGCGGTTGCCGGCATGGTCCGGCAAGGCGCACCGCGAAGTGCCGTTCTGGCGCCGACCGGCCGTGCTCGCGATGGAGGTCGCGGCGCTGGTGCTCGCGGTCGCGATTCCCGCCTGGTACCTGTTCAAGCCGGCCCCGGCGATCGCGTTCGCCGAACGCGACTGGATCGTGATCGGCGACCTCGTCAACCGTACCGGCGACGTGCGCCTGGACGATTCGCTGCAGTCCGCGTTCCGCCTGGCGCTGGAGCAGTCGCATCACGTCAACGTGCTGCCCGACCTCACCGTGCGCGAGACGGTGCGGCGCATGCAGCGCGATCCGAAGACCACGCGGATAGACCGCGCGGTCGGCGCGGAAGTCGCGATCCGCGACGGCGCGCGCGCGCTTATCCTGCCCAGCGTCGCCGAGATCGGCGGCCGCGTGCGCGTGACCGCCGAGGTGGTCGACCCGCGCAGCCAGGCCACGGTGTGGAGCGAATCGGCCGACGGCCGCGGCGAGGAATCGGTGCTGCCGTCGCTGGACCAGGTCAACCGCCGCCTGCGCCTGCGCCTCGGCGAGGCGCTGGCCAGCGTGCAGCAGTCCAGCCAGCCGCTGCAGAACGTGACCACCGCCAACCTCGACGCCCTGCGCGCGTACTCGCTGGCCCAGCGTGAGCAGGCGCGCGGCGAGTTCGACGCGGCCGGCCCGCTCTACCGGCTGGCGATCGAGCTCGATCCCGCCTTCGCGCTGGCGCATGCCGGGCAAGGGCTGATGCTGAGCGACCTGGGCCGTGACGAGGAAGCCGAGCAAGCGTACCGCCGCGCGCTGTCGTTCGCGGACCGGCTCACCCCGCGCGACCGTGCCTACGTGCAGGCGCTGCTGGCGACCCACGGCGTGCCGGGCGCGGCGCTGGAACCATGGCGGCGGCTCACCGCGATGTACCCGGACTATTTCCCGGGCCAGGGCAAGCGCGCGATGACGGAATACCAGTTGGCGAACGACTACCCGCAGGCGCTGGCCTCCGCGCGCAACGCTGCCGACCCGAAGAACGCGAACGCGCCCGCCGCGCTGCACCTGGTCGGCCTGCTCGAGCTCGGGCAGGAGCGGATTCCGCAGGCGCGTGCCGCGTTCGAGGCGGCCGCCATCCGCTCGGTCACGCAGTTCCACGCCGCGGCCTTCGCCGCGCCGCGCGATTTCGCGAAGGCGCGCGCGGTGCTCGGCGCCGTTGGCGGGGCCAACCTCGGCGGATCGGTCTTCGGCGCTGTGTTCGAGGCTGACCAGGGGCGCATCGCCGACGCGCTCCGTACGATGCAGGAGATCGCCGACCGCGCGCACTGGAAGCCGTTCGAGCGCCGCCGCATCGTACTGTCGATGCTCGGCCTGCGCGTGGCGGTCGGCGAGCCCGGCAACGCGGCGTTCTACGGCGCGCGCGCTTCCGCGTTCGCCGGCGACGAGGCGCGCGACGACCGCCTCGCCGCGGCCTTCCTGCTCGCGCGCGGAGGCGAGCCCGCGCCGGCGCGCGCGCTGCTGGCCGGCGAGCCGGCGCCGGAACCGCCGTCTGCCTGGCCGGTCCGGTTCAACCTGCACCGGCTCGCGGCGGCGGAACTCGCGCTGCGCGAGGGCGACGCGGCAGAGGCCGCGCGCCTGCTGGCCGGCGTGCCGGCCGCGACCGCGCTGTACGCCACCCACGCGACCGCGCTGGAGGCGGCCACCGCGGCCGGGCAACGCGACAAGGCGCTGGAAGAGGCAGGCTGGCTCGCCGCGCACCGCGGCCGCGCCTACACCGAATACGGCAGCGAATGGGCGCTGGTGCCGTTCAATGTCGCGACCTCGGTGCTGGCGTGGCTGCGCATCGCCGAGCTGGAACACGCCGACGGTCGCGACGAGGCGGCGCAGGCCGCGCTGCGGCGCTTCCTCGCGCTCTGGCCGGCCGCCGCCGAACATCCCGCGCTGGCCGGGCGATTGCGGACGCTGCAGCCAGCGGCGGAACCGCGGAAAGGCTAGTCAGCGACTCGCCTCGCCGCTTCCCAGACGGAGCAGCGGCGAAATCATCGTCAGGCATTCCTCTTCGGAATCCCGGTAGCGATCGAGTTCCGCCTGGAACACCGCCTTGCCCGCGAGCCGCATCGGTGCGCGGCACCCCGCCGCGTCGAGGCTCGCCAAGGTGGCCTCGTCCACGCCGATCGAGCGCAGCGCCGCGTCCGGATCCTTCTCGAACCCGGCGCGGAACGCATCGTCCTTCGCCAGCTTTTCCAGCAGCGCGACCGAGTGCTCGCGCGAGAGCTTGCCGTCCTGCATGTCGTCCCCCCGGAGATGACCGAATCGCGCGCACGGAATGTACGCTGGCGGCGATACTAGCAAGGTTGCGTGACGCCGATCACGCTCCTTCGATCGCGGGGGAAAAGGGGAAGACCACGCATGCGAATACGCCGTTGCGCCCACCTCGCGGTCGAGCCGCGCGAGCGGATGGAGTTCGACCTGGCGCGCCTGTTCGCCGGCGGTACCGGTGTTGGCGCGGTGCGCGAATGGGTCGCGCTGGCGGCGCACCGCGACGGCGAATGCGTGCTGGACGCGGACCAGTTCGCGCTGCTCGGCGCGGTCTCGCCGGAGGACTGGCAGGACGCCGCCGCGCTGGCCGCGGCGCACGGGCAGCCCGCGCTCGATCACCTGCTCGATGCCGGCCTGCTGGTGTCGGATGCGCCGGCGCACGCCGACGCGCGCGAGGCCGACGAGCGCGTGCGCGCCGGGCACTGGCGCGGCCTGGCCGCGGTGCTGCACCGGCATTCGCGCTGGCAGGGCGTGGACACGCTGGAAGCCGAGCGCCGCTTCGTCCGGGAAGGCGACCGCAGCTTCCTCGACCGGCTCGGGCCGCCCCGGCCGCTGCTGCGCGAACGCACCGACGCGCCGCGGCGCATCGCGCTGGAGCTGGCACCGGATGAGGACAGCGCGCTGGAAACGCTGCTGCACCGGCGCGTGACCTGCCGCAACTTCGATGCGGACAAGCCGGTTTCCGCGCGCGATTTCTCGGCGATCCTGAAACGCTGCTTCGGCGCGCGCGCGGTGACCGATCTCCCCGGCATCCCGGTGATGAAGCGCGCGGTGCCTTCCGCCGGCGGCCTGCACCCGACCGAGGCGTACCTGCTGGTGCAGCACGTCGAGGGCGTCGCGCCCGGCCTCTACCACTACCACCCGCTCGACCATGCGCTGGAACCGCTGCGCGCGCTCGAACCCGCCGCCGCGCGCGACCTCGCGCAGCGGCTGGTCGCGGGCCAGCGCCATTTCACCGACGCCCACGTGCAGGTCGTATACGCCAGCCGGGTGCCGCGCACGACGTGGAAGTACCGCAACCACATGAAGGCGTACCGCGCCGTCGTGCTCGATGTCGGCCATCTCTCGCAGATGCTCTACCTCGCCGCCACCGAGCGCGGCCTCGCCGCCTTCGTTACCGCCGCGGTCAACGAGATCGACATCGAACGCGAGTTCGACCTCGATCCGATGCAGGAGGGCGTGATCGCGATCGGCGGCTTCGGCCACCGCGCCGCGACCCTCACGGAGAACGAGCTCGACCCGCTCGGCGTGGTCTGGGGCACGCCGACGGCGTAGCGCAGCGCCGCCATCCGGCCGCCTTCGCTGCTGGCGCAGGGGAAGGAACATGGTCGCGCCCTTCGCACACGGGAAAGCTGCGCGTTCGGTGACGGGAAATGCGTGCCGAAGAATCGCTTTGCCCGCACGCGGAGGAGGTTCACCGTGCAACACGGGGTACCGCATGATCCCGCCTCGCTTCCACGGCACGCGGGCGTGAAGGGGGCGGGCGCCGCGCGCGAAACCACGCGGGCGCGCTCAGCCGTGCAGCCTGCGGTACTGGATGGCTTCGGCCAGGTGCGGCGATTCGATGCGCGCGCTGCCGGCGAGGTCGGCGATGGTGCGGGCGACGCGCAACACGCGGTGGTAGGCACGCGCCGAAAGGCCGAGTCGCTCGGCGGCGCGGTCGAGCAGCGCGTGCTGCGCGGCATCGAGGGCGCAGTCGCGTTCGACTTCGCGGCTGCCGAGCCATGCATTCGGCTTGCCGGCGCGCTCGTGCTGGCGGGCGCGGGCTGCGCACACGCGCTCGCGAACGATCGCGCTCGATTCGCCTGGCGCGCTTTCGCGCAGTTCCGCCTGCGTCACGCGCGGCATCTCGATGCCGAGGTCGATGCGGTCGAGCAGCGGACCGGAGATGCGCGCGCGGTAGCGGGCGATCGCGTCCGGCGTGCAGCGGCAGCGGCCGGAGGGATCGCCGGCGTAGCCGCATGGGCAAGGATTCATCGCCGCGACGAGCTGGAACCGCGCGGGAAACTCCGCCTGCCGCGCCGCGCGCGAGATCGCGATGCGGCCCGATTCCAGCGGCTCCC
>Ga0207868_1000320_pt1 | contig 56843 bp, 57 predicted proteins | sample Passage237B_FD_187370 | JGI IMG/M metagenome (GOLD analysis project Ga0207868, IMG submission 187370) | Cellulose adapted compost microbial communities from Newby Island Compost Facility, Milpitas, CA, USA - Passage2 37B (SPAdes) (version 3) ... | reverse complement strand
TTGAGGACGCGCCCGCCTGTGGAAAGAACGCGCCCGCCTTCCGCTTTCGTTCCGGCATGGAAAATCTGGACACCGTCTTCTGCGCCAGCTTCAGCAAGGCGACGAATTTCCGTGTTTTTCTTGTAGTCGCCCGGATAACCCTCGGCGGCCATGACCACGGTGAGCGCCACCTCGTCCTTCCAGCGGACTTCGGCCTTGTCGAGCGTGCCATCATGGCTTGCCTTCAGAAGCGGCAGCACATCGCAATCAAGCCGCATCATCAGCACCTGCGTCTCCGGATCACCAAAGCGCGCGTTATATTCGATGAGCTTCGGCCCATCCGCCGTGATCATCAGCCCGGCATAAAGCACGCCCTTGAACGGGGTGCCGCGTTCGCGCATCGCGCGCACGGTAGGCTCCACGATCTCGTGCAACACGCGCTCATTGAGGACGGCTGTCATCACAGGCGCAGGCGAATAGGCGCCCATGCCGCCCGTGTTCGGCCCCACATCATTGTCAAAGACACGCTTGTGGTCCTGTGCGGTGGCGAGGGGCAGCACATGCGTGCCATCGCAAAGCGCAAAGAAACTCGCTTCTTCGCCTTCGAGAAATTCTTCCACCACGACTTCTGCACCGGCTGCGCCAAAGCGACCGCCGAGTATGTCGTCAATCGCAGCATTTGCCTCATCCACCGTCGCGGCGATGATGACGCCCTTGCCAGCCGCAAGCCCGTCAGCCTTCACGACAATGGGCGCGCCTTTTTCAGCGATGAAGGCCTTGGCGGCCTCCGCCTTGTCGAAGCGGCCATAGGCAGCGGTGGGAATGCCATATTCCGCGCAGAGATCCTTCGTGAAGCCCTTGGAGCCTTCAAGCTGTGCCGCAGCGGCGGAAGGGCCGAAGCTTGCAATGCCTTCGGCATCAAGCCGGTCCACCAGACCCTGCACCAGCGGGTCTTCCGGCCCGACCACCACGAAATCCACCTTCTTCTCGCGGATAAAGGCGATGATGGCGTCAAAATCCAGCGCGGCGAGCGGCACGCATTCCGCCACCTGTGCAATTCCACCATTTCCGGGTGCACAATAAAGCTTGCTGCAAAGCGGGCTTTGCGCGATGGCCCAGCAAAGGGCATGTTCCCGGCCGCCAGAGCCGATGACGAGAATATTCATGGGTACATCCCCTGGAAATGGCTTGCGCGGCCCGCCCGGAAAGGGTTGGGGCGCGAAGGGCCCCCTTGTAACATGGGGGCCCGCTCCGGCAAATAACCGCAGCCACCCCTATCGAAGCACAAGAGTGAGATGACCCCTCCGGATACCGCCGCAAACAATGCTCATGAATTCTCGGTGAGCGAGATTTCCTTCGCGTTGAAGCGCACCGTGGAGGAAACCTTCGGTCATGTCCGCGTACGGGGCGAGATTACGGGATATCGCGGGCCTCACTCTTCCGGCCATTGCTATTTCGGCCTGAAGGACGACAAGGCCCGCATTGATGCCGTCATCTGGCGTGGCGCGTTCCAGAAGCTCCGCTTCAAGCCCGAAGAGGGCATGGAGGTGATAGCAACCGGCAAGCTCACCACCTTTCCCGGCAGTTCCAAATATCAGATCGTGATCGAGCATCTGGAGCCGGCAGGCGTCGGCGCGCTGATGGCGTTGCTGGAGGAGCGGCGGAAGAAGCTTGCCGCCGAAGGCCTCTTCGCAGAGGAACGCAAGCGCCCGCTTCCCTTCCTGCCGCGCGTAATCGGCGTAGTGACAAGCCCCACAGGCGCGGTCATCCGCGATATTCTTCACCGCCTTGAAGACCGCTTCCCGCGCCATGTTATCGTCTGGCCTGTGCGCGTGCAGGGCGAGACGAGCGCGGCAGAAGTGGCCGCCGCTATTCGCGGCTTCAACGCGATGGGCGAGGGCGGTGTCTTTCCGCGCCCCGATGTACTGATCGTTGCGCGCGGCGGCGGTTCCATTGAAGACCTCTGGTCCTTCAATGAGGAAATCGTCGTGCGTGCTGCCGCAGAAAGCACGATCCCGCTCATCTCCGCCGTGGGGCATGAGACGGACACGACCTTGATCGACTTCGCATCTGATCGCCGCGCGCCGACACCCACAGCAGCTGCTGAAATGGCAGTGCCCGTGCGCGCGGAACTCATGGCGGATATGCGAGATCGTACGACGCGGTTGATGCGCGCCGAGGCGCGGCTGCTTGAAGCCGCGCGCACTCAGCTCCGCGGCCTCGCGCGCGGGCTGCCGCGTCTGCAAGACATCGTCGCTTTGCCGCGTCAGCGTTTCGACAATGCCGCAGAACGCCTCTCCCGCGCGCTCATCCGCGCAACGGAAGTGAAACAGGCACAGCTTCAGCGTGTGGAAGCGCGCCTCTCGCCGCAGCCGCTTCGCCTTCGCATCGTCGCAGAGAAAAAAGCCCTGCCGCAATGGATGGAGCGCCTTGGCCGCGCGGAAAGGCGCGCTCTTTCCGATGCCGGGCGGCGGCTCGACGGGGCGGCAAAGCTTCTCGAAAGTTACTCCTATCATGGCGTACTGAAGCGCGGCTTTGCCGTGGTGCGCGATGCCTTTGGCAAGCCGGTTCATGCGGGCACAGGGCAAAAGCCCGGTGCCGTCCTCGAGATCGAGTTCGCCAGCGACAGGCTCGGCGTTGTTGTGGCGGGCGGCAGTCCTGCCCCTTCACCCAAAAAGGTGCCCGAGAAAAAATCCGGCGGCGCGCAGGGGACGCTGCTTTGAACCCGGATTTTGCGCGATCTTCGCCCGCGCGCTAGAGTGCCGAAAAATGAGGATGATGTATGAACAGGATTGACCGACCCGGCAGCGGCGAAGCGGAACTCGTATATGGTGACGGGGAGTTTCACGTCGTGAAACCCGGCACGCATGTCACCTGCGCTGTAACGGGCGTGCAGATTCCGCTCGATGAATTGCGCTACTGGAATGTCGATCGGCAGGAGGCTTATGCAAGCCCCGACGCTTCGCTGAAGCGGATGATGGAAATTCTCAAGGGCGCGAAATGAAGAAACTCGCCCTTCTTGCTGCCACGCTGTTGCTGGTCGGTACCGCATGGGCGGCAGAACCACCGCTTGAGCTTCAGGGGCGGATGGAGCAAGGCGGCCTCGTCATTGGCAAGGCAGTGCCGGGCACAGAAGCCATGCTCGACGGCTTGAAGCTCGACATGGATGCGGAGGGCAATTTTGCCTTCGGCTTCGACCGCGATCACGGCAGGCAGGCGCGGCTTACACTGCGCTATCCCGATGGGTCATCGGTAGAGCGCCTGCTTGATATTGCCCCGCGCGACTGGAAGATCCAGCGCGTCGAAGGCGTACCACAAAAATTCGTAACGCCTCCGCCGGAAGCCGCCGCCGCCATTGCGCGCAGCACAAAGCTTAAAAATGAAGCGCGGGAGAAGCGCGCGGAAGGAAGCTGGTTTCGCGAGAATTTCATCTGGCCCGTCACAGGCCCGATCTCCGGCGTCTTCGGATCACAGCGCTACTACAATGGCGAGCCGCGCCGCCCTCATTATGGCGTCGATGTTGCCGCGCCAACGGGAACGGAGATCATCGCGCCCGCAAGTGGCGTGGTCACGCTTGCCGATATGGATATGTATTTTGAAGGCGGTCTCGTTTTTCTGGATCACGGACAGGGCGTGACCAGCCTGATGATGCATATGAGCCGGATCGATGTGAAAGCAGGCGACCGCGTGCAGCAGGGTGATGTTCTGGGCGCTGTCGGCGCAACAGGGCGCGCAACCGGCCCGCATCTCCATTGGGGGCTTTACTGGCGCGGCGCCTGGCTGGACCCGGAGCGGCTTGTCGGGCCGATGCCGCAGGGTAAACCGTCCGGCAGAAACTGAGGCCGGCCTACTCCTCGGTCTGAGTCCATCTGCGTCTCCGCCGCCGAGGGGCCGTCCAGCGGTCATGCAGCCAGAGCCATTGTTCCGGCCGCTCACGAATGCGCGCCTCGAGGAAATCATTTAGCTCCTGCGTGATGCGCTGCACTTCTTCCACCGGATCAGCGCCCGGCCGCGCGACAATCGGGTCGTAAACAACGACACGGAAATGGACACCTTCCAGCCGCTCGATCCAGGCTGGCACGACAGGAATATTGTATCGCACCGCCAGACCGGCAGGCGCATTCGGCGTCATCGCGGGCAAACCGAAGAAGCGGGCAGGAAGCCCGTCATTCATCTTCTGGTCCGTCAGCATGGCGACAAACTTGTTCTCCCGCATCAGGCGAACAATCACGCGCGCACCGGTGCTTCCTTTCGGAATCTGAATTGCCTGCGTCAGTTTCCTGCGATGCTCGACCAGCCATTGCTCGACATAGGGATTGTTGGCGTGCCGATAGACGCTGCCGCCCTCAAGCCCCTCGAACTGCATGACAGCGGGCAGCAATTCCCAGTTTGCGAAATGGCCCGAAACGAAAACCGCGCCATTGCCGGACGCGACAAGCGAGCGCAATAATTCGGCGTGTTGAATATCAAGCCGGTGTCTCTCCTCCGGCTCGATAAGGCGCTGGAGATGCGCATATTCCGCAATCGTCCGGCCGAGATTGTCCCACATGCCGATGACAATGCGCTCTATCTCTTCCGGCGAGAGTTCCGGCATTGCGAGCGCGAGATTGCTCCGCGCGCGATTGGTAACGCCCATCCGCGGTCCGATCTGACGCCCGAGCCAGCCGCCCACCGCCGAGGCACGGTCCACACCAAGCGCGCCAAAAATGCCGAGCGCGAGTCGCAGCCCTGCATATTCGGCGAGGTGTACCCATTTTTTATTGCGCGCCATATCGACCGATTCTTCTGCTTCTTCGAGGCTCGCTTATACCATCTTATCCACGCCGTCTCGCTCGTGTGACAGCATCGCGTATCAGCGCCATCAACGTGTCGATCTCGGCAATATGCGCGCGGACGGGCAGGGTAGCCGTCATCTCGGCAAGCCGGGCAAGCGGCGTGCCGGGTGCCGCATGGGTGAGCCGAACCGCATCCTTTTCCGTGGTAATGAGCCGTGCATCCAGCTCGCGCGCGCGCACCAGAAGCGCCAGCGCATCACTGTCGCGATAGACATGGTGATCGGGATAAGAGACCGTCTCGGCAATCTCCGCACCGAGATCGCGCAAGGTCTGGAAGAACTTGTCAGGCCGCCCGATCCCGGCAAAGGCAAGGAGGGGGCCGCCTGTTTCGGGCGGAGAAGGGGGCCGCACGATGGATCGGAAAACAGGAATGCCGCGCGCCCGCGCCCGCGCCGCGATGCCATCCCCCGCATGGCCGCGCCCCGTCAGGATCACGGCATTGGTGCGGGCAAGCGCGCTGTCCACCTTCTCGCGCAACGGGCCGGCGGGGATGAGGCGGCCATTGCCAAGCCCCACCGCTGCGTCCACCACCAATATCGAGAAATCCTTGGCGAGTGACGGATTCTGAAAACCGTCATCCATGATGATGAGGCCGGCGCCGCCGCGCTCCGCCGCCGCCGCGCCTTTGGGCCTGTCTGCCGCCACCCATGTGGGAGCAACGGCGGCAAGCAACAGCGGTTCATCCCCTACATCGTGCGCGCCATGATGAAACGGGTCAACACGGATCGGCCCGCGCTCGCGCCCGCCATAGCCGCGGCTTAAGAAATGAACTCGCTCGCCCTGCTTGAGCAGAAGCGAGGCGATGGTCATGGCAACGGGCGTCTTGCCGGCACCGCCTGAGGTGATGTTGCCAATACAGATGACCGGAAGCGTGCTTTGCACCGGCTTTGCCAGTTGGCGCTTGAGGCCGCCCGCCGCGCCATAGAGAAAACCCGCAGGTGCCAGAAGCCGCGCTGCGATGCCCGTCCGGTTGCGCGATGCCGGATACCAGAAACGCGGCTCACGCATGGGCGGTATCCTTCTGATCCGCTGTCGTGCGGAGAAGGGCGAGAAGCGCATCCGCGGTGCGAGCTGTCGCGCCGCTGCCCTGGCTCGCAAGGCTGTAGGCCGCCTCCGACATGCGCATGCGCACCGCTTCATCGGAGAGCAGACGGTCCACCACATCGGAAAGGTCTGTGGTACCGATCACGCGCTGCATGGCGTTCTTTGCCGTGAAGTCCTCGTAAGGTTCCGCGAAATTGAAATCGCATGGTCCGGCGATGAGCGCGCAGCCAAGCCGGGCCGCTTCGTATGGGTTGTGCCCGCCCGTCCTGTTGTCGAGTGTACCGCCGATAAAGGCGATGTCACACAGCGTATAGAAAAGCCCCATCTCCCCCAGCGTGTCGGCGAGATAGATCGCTGTCGTGGAAGTTACAGGTTCGCCAGCCTTTCGCTGCGCAACGGTGAGGCCGAGGGCGCGAAGCTCGCTTGCAATTTTATCTCCCCGCACGGGATGGCGCGGTACGATGATTGTCAACAGGTCGGGAAAGCGCGTGACAAGCGCCAGATGCACCTCTGCTGCGATGCGCTCTTCACCTTCATGCGTGCTGCTTGCAAGCCAGAGCGGACGAGGACCGATTTCGAGGCGAAGCTGCTCCAGCGCCGCAGGCTCACAGGCGAGCGCCGCCGCGTCATGTTTGAGATTGCCCGGTTCCGCGACATCTCCCGCACCCAGAAGCCTCAGCCGCGCCGCGCTCGCGCCATCCTGCGCCATCAGCAGGCGGAAGCGTGACAGGAGATCGCAGATAAAGCCCGGCGCGCGCCGCCAGTTGCGGAAGGAGCGTTCGGTAATGCGCGCATTCACAAGCGCAAGTGGAATACCGCGCCGATCCGTTTCAAAGATCAGGTTTGGCCAGAACTCGGATTCAATCCATACGGCAAGATCGGGCGACCAGTGATCGAGAAAGCGCCCGCAATAGGTTGGATGATCAAGCGGCACATATTGATGGATAGCGCGCTCGGGCAGCCGGTCCGCCATCAGCTTTGCCGAGGTGACGGTGCCGGTTGTCACGAGAACATGAAGATCAGGCCCTGCTGCCAGAAGTTGATCGACCAGCGGCAGCACGGAGAGGGATTCTCCCACACTTGCCGCATGAAGCCAGACGAGCTTTCCCTTCGGGCGCGGTCGGGCTGCAATGCCAAGCCTTTCGTCGCGCCGTGCCGGGTCTTCCTTGCCGCGCGCAGTGCGCCGGTCAAGCAGAAGCGGCACAACAGGCGCGAGGCAGCGTGTCAGGCTTCTGTAGATGGCGAGGCCCATGGAGAGCTTTCCATTCATGGCAGCGCGACGGGGCTCAATGGGCAGGCGCTCCCCGATCCTTTGCCGGAGAGGCGCGCCCCACAATTTCTTCCGCCTCGGCGGCAACGGCGTTCAGCCCGTCTTCGACACGCTTTCGCGCTTCCTCGATTTCTTCCGGTGTTGCATCGCGCGGCACATAGATCGGCTCGCCCCAGACAAGCGCTCCTTTGGAGAAGGGCAGGTTGATGGTGAAGCTGTCCCAGTTATTGAGCCGGATGCGCGCGCGCGTTGTGGCCGCAACAGGTATGATGGGGCAACCGGAGAGCCGAGCCAGCATGACAATGCCTTCGCCTGCAAGTCGCGCGGGGCCGGGCGGCAGGTCGGCAGTCAGGCCGATGGAAATATTTTCGCCAAGTGCGCGCACCATGGCGCGTAGAGCGCCAGCGCCCCCCTTGCCCTTCTGCTTGTGGGCGCGTTCCTCGCCCTTCGGCACGCCGGCCCCGCGGATCGTACCGACACCCAGAAACTCCATCACCTTGGCAACGATCTCGCCATCACCATGACGCGAGACGAGAATGCGCATCTCACGCCAGTTGTGCCAGAAGGTCGGCAGGATCATGTTCTGACCATGCCATGTGGCAGCAACGAAGGGCTTGTCCTCGCTCCAGAAGCGTGCGGCAATATCTCCGCGTCGTATTTCGAAACGGCCTGTGCGGCGCACCAGTTTGATGAACAGGGCGATGAGCCAGGCGATGATTTTCGTAAATCTCTCGCTCTTCAGGATCTTTTTCACAGGGCTTCAGTCTCCGCGCGCTCTTCCGCGTGGATGACAGGCGCTGCCGCCTTGTCATCTGCAGGTTCCGCGATGAACTGGGAGCGGGAAAGCTCTGCATAAAGCCCGCCCATCGCGACGAGATCATCATGCGTTCCCTGTTCGACCACGCGGCCTTCATCAATTACGCAAATCAGGTTGGCATGTCTGATGGTGGAAAGACGGTGCGCAATGACAAGCGTTGTCCGTCCCTGCATCAGCCGGGAAAGCGCCGTCTGCACCTGAATTTCGGAAGCCGTGTCGAGGGCGGATGTCGCCTCGTCCAGCAGCAATATGGCGGCATTCTTCAGCATGGCGCGCGCAATGGCGATGCGCTGGCGCTGGCCGCCGGAAAGCTTGAACCCTGCCTCGCCCACACGCGTGTCATAGCCGTCGGGCAAGGCAATGATGAAATCATGCGCGGCGGCATTGCGCGCCGCTTCCTCGATTTCCTCATCGGTCGCATCGGGCGTGCCATAGGCAATATTTGCGCGGATGGTGTCGTCGAAAAGGAAAGGCTCTTGCGTCACAAGGGAGCTCGCGGCACGCAGCGAGGAAAGCGTCACGTGACGCACATCCTGCCCGTCAATCAGTACGCGACCCTCTGTCGGGTCGTAAAAGCGCGGCACAAGATTGAGGATCGTGCTTTTCCCGGCGCCGGACGGGCCGACAAGCGCAACCGTATGGCCTTGCGGCACATCAATGGTGATGCCGGCGAGCGCGGGCGTATTGTCATCATAGTGAAAATGCACATTCTCGAAGCGGATCGATCCGCCGCGCACTTCCAGCGGCTTCGCATCGGCAGGCGCCGTGATGGATGGTTCGATATCGAGAATGGGAAAGACGCGCGCCGCCGCTGCCGCACCGTCATGCATCATCGTCTGCGTATTGGCGAGCTTCTTCAGCGGCTCATAGGCAAGCAGCATGGCGGAGAGAAAGCCCGCCAGATCACCAATGGTGAGGAACCCGGTCTGGACGCTTCGCCCGCCGAAATAGATGACGGCAGCAATGCCGATACCGGAAAGGACACCGGTGACGGGGCTTGCAAGATTGCGGCTGTTGATCGCCTTCAGCGCATGGTGGCGCACACGATCAATCGTCTGGCTGGTGCGCGTGATTTCTGTCGCTTCCTGATCATAGGCCTTGACGACGCGTATGCCTTTCAGCGCTTCGGAAATGGTCGCGGTGAGGTCGCCTGACCCTTCCAGATTGCGCTTTGTCGCCTTGCGGGTGCGCTTGCCCAGCACACGCACGAGAAGTCCGACAAAGGGGATGATCGTGCTGCCGATCAGCGCAAGCTTCCAGTTGAGCCAGAACATCGCGCCCACAAGCGCAATCACGGTGAGAAGGTTCTGACCGAGATCGATCACCGTCACGGTGATGCTGTCGCGCATCCGGTTCGCGTCATAAAGAAAGCCGGAAAGAAAGCGCCCCGAATGGGTGCGTGATACCCATGCCAGATCCGCATGCATGATGCGCGTGAACATGCGCTTCTGAATGGCGGCGACAATGTACTGGCCGATCTTCGCGATATTGGCGCGGGAGATATAGGTGCCGATGGCCTGCACCGTGGTGGCGATAATGGCGGCAAGTGAAACAAGCAGCAGCATCCATGCGTCGGTGCCGACAATATTATCGAGCGCATGTTTGATGAGCAGCGGCACGACGCCCGTGGAGGCGGCCACGATGGCGCTCGCAACCAGCGCGACGACAGCCAGCCGCCAATGCGGCTTCAGATAGTCGCGCGCCATGCGCTTGACGACTTGGCCCAGGCTGATCTCGCGGACAGGCGCAGGAGTGCCGGAATCGGCAGCGGTGCCCTGTCCGGTTTTGGGCGGGGTGCTATCGCTTGTTGGTTTCGGCATTCTGGCCTGTTTCTGACGGGCGCCTGGTCTCCGCGCCCGGATATCCGGTTGCCGCGGACAATATCACAGCCCGCGCCGCGCCACCATAAAGCCCGAAAATGGTAAATACTTCCCGGGACTGTCTTTTTTGCCCCTAGCGGTTCAGCACGGCCACGCCAATGGTCAGATAGGTCGCAAAAAGAGACCAGAGCAGATAGGGCACGAGCAGCAGGGCCGCAAGGCGGTTGAAGCGGGCAAAGGCGATGATCGTCGCCGCCACGGCCACATCCAGCACGACCACGTCGATCACGCCGAGAACGGGGCTCTTCAGGCCGAAAAAGAGGATGCTCCACGCAAGATTGAGCGAGAGCTGCGCGCCAAAAATGGCAAGCGGATAGCCGGAGCGGTCGAAGCTTCCGGTCGTCTTCCAGACGAGCCAGGCGGCAATCGCCATCATGAAATAGAGAAAGTTCCAGACCAGCGGGAAGACCCAGGGGGCCGGAATGAAGGGCGGCTTTTCGAGCGTCGGATACCAGTCATTGACGCTGGTTGCCGTCACCGCGCCACCCGCAGCGGCAACGAGAAACACGACAGCGATGAAAACGAAGAGATAAAGCAGGGAAGCAAGAGCGCCGGGGCTTTCAGCAGTCTCTCCGGACGCTTTGGCGGGTTCAGTGTTCATGCTGACCTTTTTGTTTGTTCTTGGTTCCGGTCTGTCGGCAGGTATGCGGCCATAATCTTAGCAGCAAAAAAGCGGGCTTCGCAGCAAAAGAGCAGGGTGCTAGCCGCTCGTTGCGGGCAGTTTGAGGGCACTCACACGGGCGGAAATCGCATTGTGAAGCACGGGGCCCGCCGCCAGCAGGCTTGGATGCCGCGTGGTGGGGCGGTTATAGGAAAAGAGGTTGCCGTCATGCGTTGTCATCCGGCCACCTGCTTCATGGAGAATGATGTCGGCCGCCGCAAGATCCCAGTCATTCTTCCCGTTGAGTGCCAGCGCCGCATCCGCCGCCCCGCAGGCAACAAGCGCGATGCGATAGGCAACGGAATTGCGCTCCAGAATTTCCATCTCCGGCCAGGGCTCCCGCCAGGCAGGGTGACGAAACATGGGCGGGTAGGCCGCCATCCGGCATCCTTCAATCGCAGTCGCCCCGCTCACATGGATCGGCCTGCCATTGAGAAAGGCGCCGCCACCCAGCCGAGCTTCGAAAAATTCATCTGTTGCCGGATTGAACAGCACGCCAAGCAGGGGGCGCCCCGCCTCTACCAGCGCCACGGAGATCACGAAATGCGGCCACCGCTTCGCAAAGGCGCGCGTGCCGTCAATCGGATCGACAACCCAAACACGCTCTCTTGTGAGGCGTGAATTGTCATCCTCCGTCTCTTCCGAGAGCCAGCCATAATCCGGGCGCGCGCTGCCGAGCCGCTGCAACAGCAGATCATTTACGGCAATATCGGCTTCCGTCACCGGCGTATTGTCATGTGCCTTTGACCATTGCTTGTGGTCGGTGCAGTAGAAGCGCATCGCAAGCGCGCCTGCCTCCCGCACTACCTCCTTGAGAAGCGCGAAATCACTGTCTCGCGTCTCAGGTGCCGGCAATGGTCATGCCCTCTACGCGAATGGTGGGTGCGTTGGTGCCATAGCGGAATTCAAGATCATCCGCGGGCGTCATATTGAGGAACATGTCCTTGAGGTTCCCCGCAACGGTGATCTCGCTGACGGGATAGGCAATCTCGCCATTCTCGATCCAGAAGCCCGAAGCCCCCCGGCTGTAATCACCCGTGACGCCGTTCACACCCATGCCGATGAGTTCGGTGATGTAAAGCCCGCTGCGAATATCGGCGATCAGCTCCTTCACCGTCAGGCAGCCCGCTTCCATATAGAGATTGGTGGTGGAAGGTGAGGGCGGTCCGCCCGTGCCGCGCGCCGCATGGCCGGTGCTTTGAAGGCCAAGCTGCCGCGCCGTCGCCGTGTCGAGCAGCCATGTCGTCAGCACGCCATTTTCCACCAGCGTCATGCGTCTGTTGGCAACGCCTTCCCCGTCGAAAGGCTTGGAGCGCAAGCCCCGCTTCATATGCGGATCATCAACGATGGAGATGCTTTCAGGAAAGATGCGCTGCCCCATAGCCTTCTTGAGAAAGCTCGTTCCCCGCGCAATGGCGCTGCCGGAAATGGCGCCCGCAAAATGGCCGATCAACCCGCCCGACACGCGCGGATCGTAAACCACGGGCACAGCTTGCGAACTCACCTTGCGCGGGTTGAGCCGACGCACGGCCTTTTCGCCTGCGCGGCGGCCTATCTCGGCTGGTCTTTCGAGGTCAGCCTTGTGCCGCATGCTCGAATAATCATAGTCGCGCTCCATCGCCGTACCTTCACCTGCCAGAACGGAACAGGAAAAGGAACTCGATGTGCCGGCATAGGTTCCCGCAAAGCCCGCACTTGTAACGAGCGTGGCGGTGGAACGTCCCGTCCCCGCACTCGCGCCACCTGAATTGGTAACACCTTTGACAGCAAGGGCCGCTTCTTCTGCCTCTGCGGCAAGGGCCGCAAGCTCTTCTGCAGAGAGAGACGGCGTCTTGTCCTCAATGTCGAGGTCGGGCCAGTCCCGCGCGAGCAGCGCCTTGTCTGCAAGGCCGCACCACGGGTCTTCCGGTGCTGCGCGCGCCATGGCGACAGCACGTTCAATCATCGGCTGCAAGGCAGCTTCCGATGTGTCTGTGGAAGAAACCGTCGCCTGCTTCTTTCCGATAAAGACGCGGAGCCCGATATCGCGCCCTTCCGAGCGCTCCACATCTTCAAGCTTTCCGAGCCGCCAGGAAACGCTGAGAGACGCGCTCTCGGCGACAAGCACCTCCGCTGCTTCCGCACCTGCATGGCGCGCGCGTTCCACCAGCATGGAAGCGAGATCAAGAGCGGAAGACTTGTCAGAAAAACTCATGGGCAGAAACCGGACAAAATCAGGAAAGGACCGTCAGACAATGACGTACCAGAGGCAGGCAATGCCCGCGACCAGCAGTGCAATCCATGTGAGAAGCGTGCCGATCAGGCGCGGCGGCGATGACTCGCTCGTCCGCGACACGCCAATCGCATGGAGTATGCGGCCAATCGTCAGCGCCAAGCCCACAATATGCATCACATAGATCGAAGCGGCGAGCAGATGCAGCACGATCAGTCCGGCAAGCGTGATTGGCACATATTCCACATTCGTCACATGTGCGCGGTTCGCATTGTAAAGCTGTTCGTCATCGCCCGTGCCCGTCATCACCTTGGAGCGCACGCGATTGGCCGAGACGCGATAGGCAAGGAAAAGATTGATGAGAATATTGAGCCCGACATAAACGCCAACAAGGCCGAGAGAAGTGGAATAAAATCCCATGGGGTCCTCCAGTGTCAGGGCGCATTAATATATGCAGAACAGGTGGCGTCTTGCGCCTCGCACCCTTGCGTGATTCGATCTTTTTCTGCGAAACGCTATCACGGGACGTTCGGCATGGCATCTGCGGCGATACTCACCGTAGAGACGGGCGACATTACGGATTTGGCGGTGACGGCCATCGTCAACGCCGCCAATGAGCGTCTGGCACCGGGTGGCGGCGTCTGCGGCGCGATCTTCCGCGCGGCAGGGCCGGGGCTTGAGGAAGAATGTCGCGCCATTGGCCGCTGCCCCACAGGCGAGGCGCGGCTCACCAGGGGCTACGGCCTTCCCGCTCGATGGATCATTCACGCTGTCGGCCCCGTCTGGCATGGCGGGGCGCAGGGCGAGGCAGATTTGCTCGCAAGCTGTTACCGGAACGCCCTCGCCATCGCGGCAGAACACCAGATGGAATCCATCGCCTTCCCTGCCATCTCAACCGGCATTTTCGGCTACCCGGCTGAGGAAGCGGCAAGGGTCGCCGTCGCCGCCTGCCGCGCGCATATGGCGGAGAATGAGTTTCCGAAAAAGATCATCCTCGTCGCCTTTGATGAACGACAGGCAGAGCCACCGAAACGCGCGCTCGCCGAATAAGCATCCTCATTGCGAGGAACCGTGAAGCGGTGACGGGATCAATCCTCAGAAGGCCGAACGCGGCGCAGCTTCTTCACTGTCCCGCGCTTTACCTTCTCTTCCACACGCTTCTGTTTTGCCGCGCGGCTTGGCCTCGTCGGCACACGGAATTTCGGCTGATGTGCTGCCTCCGCAATCATCTCGACAAGCCGGTCAATGGCATCGCGCCTGTTCGCCTCCTGCGTGCGAAAACGGTTCGCCGTGATGACGATGACGCCATCCTTTGTAAGTTTCGTCCCCGCAATCCGCTCCAGCCGCGCGCGCACCCGCTCCGGCAGGGAAGGGGAGCGCCGCGCATCAAAGCGAAGCTGCGCCGCACTCGACACCTTGTTGACATTCTGCCCGCCCGGCCCGCCCGCGCGAATGAAAGTGATGGAGATTTCATCCTCATCAATGCCGAGCCTGTCAGTGACGGGGATCATCTATCACTTCCAGATCGGCTTGCCCGTGCCCGGTAGTCCGAGCTTCGACCATTTGCGCGTCACCGCATCGATGACTTCTTCATCCATGCGGATTTCCTTGCCCCATTCGCGCTTTGTTTCGGGCGGCCATTTGTTGGTCGCGTCGAGCGCGATCTTGCCGCCAAGCCCGCTTTCGGGTGAGGCGAAATCGAGATAGTCGATTGGCGTGTTCTCGATCATCGTCACATCGCGCACCGGGTCCATGCGGGTGGAGATTGCCCACATCACATCCTTCCAGTCGCGCGCATTGATGTCGTCATCCACGATGATGAGCCATTTCGTGTACATGAACTGGCGCAGATACGACCACGCCCCCATCATCACGCGCTTGGCGTGGCCCGGATAAGCCTTCTTCATCGAGATAACGGCAATGCGATAGGAGCAGCCTTCAGGAGGCAGCCAGAAATCCGTGATCTCCGGGAATTGCTGTTGCAGCAGCGGAATGAACACCTCGTTCAGCGCCTCGCCCAGCACGGAAGGCTCATCCGGCGGCCGCCCGGTAAAGGTCGAAAGATAGATCGGGTCGCGGCGCATGGTGATCGCGCTCACCGTGAAGACCGGGAACTTCTCGACAGAATTATAATAGCCCGTGTGGTCGCCATAGGGGCCTTCATCGGCATAGTCGTCGAGCGAGACATGCCCCTCGATCACGATTTCCGCCTGTGCGGGCACCTTGAGCGGCACCGTCTTGCAATCCACCAGTTCAACCTTCTGCCCGCGCAGCAGGCCCGCAAACTGATATTCGCTGAGCGTGTCGGGTACCGGCGTCACGGCAGCGAGGATGGTGCCTGGGTCCGCACCGATGACGACGGCAGCAGGAAGCGGCTCGGACTTCTCCTTCTTCCAGCGCGCATGATGCTGCGCGCCGCCGCGATGATGCAGCCAGCGCATGATGGTCTTGTCGCGGCCAAGAAGCTGCATCCGGTAGATGCCGAGGTTGAAGTCATCTTCCTTCGTGCCCTTCGGCCCGCGCGTCACCACAAGCGGCCAGGTGATGAGCGGTGCAGGCTCGCCCGGCCAGCAGGTCTGGATCGGCAGCGCCGTCAGATCGATGTCGGAGCCTTTCAGCACAACTTCCTGACAGGGTGCAGAGGACACCGTTTTCGGCTTCATCGCCATCACGGTTTTCAGAAGCGGCAGCATGGATACCGCCTCGCGGAAGCCGCCCGGCGGCTCCGGCTGGCGCAGAAAGGCGAGCGCCTCGCCCACCTCGCGCAGATCCTTCGCCCGTGTGCGCTCCACCGGCGCACCGCCCGCAAAGTTTGCCGTCACGCCCCGCGCGACGCGCTCCACCGTGCCGAACAGATTGACCAGCACAGGCATGGAGGCCGCGCTGCCATCCGGCATCAGCGGCTTCTCGAACAGCACCGCAGGCCCTTCCTCGGCGAGCAGGCGGGTCTGGATTTCGGTCATCTCCAGAACAGTCGAAACCGGCTCCTTCACCCTGGCGAGGTCGCCTGTGGCGTCGAGCTTGGCAAGGAATTCCCGGAGCGAGGCATAGGACATGGGTTTGGCCGGACTTTCTTGATCTCTGCGAAGGGGCCGAGAATGCCGCAAAGCAGGCGCAAAGCCAAAGGCGGCTGCGCGCGGCGCGAAATGCGCCGAAATGGCCCGAAGCGTTAACGGCATGCCAACCCATGCGCATTAGGCTTCCGTCATGATCTGTTTCGGGAGAAGTGCCTTTGGTGTCCGGTAAGTTCAGTGAAGCGAAAAACCGCAAGCGCATCTGGCGCGGGGGCGAGATTGACGCCGACCCTTTCAATCTGCCGGAGCATGTTGCCATAAAGGCAACGGCTTGGTCGGAGAGGGCGCTGGGCTTCATCCGTTTCGCGACGATCTACAAGGATGCCGTCTCCGCCTATGACAGTTCCCCCATTCTCGGCCGCTTCGAATGGTCGGAGCCGATCTCCGCTTATGAAGGGGTGGCGCTGCGCATCCTGCCGCGCGATACGGAGCGGAAAAACTTCATGGCCATCGTGGAGCTGAGCCACCGCGACCATCCCGCGCACAGCCTTGTTATCTATGCCGGAGAAGATGGCGTTGACGCTTCCTCGCGCTGGCGGGCTTGGGGCCGCGTGCTCAACTTGCAATTGCTGATTGAAGACCGAGAAGGCACGCTGCACCCGGCAGAGCGCAGGCTGGGGGCAATCCAGATCGCAAATCCGCAGCCTCATATGGCTGCAAACCCGCTTTCCCATCGCCGCCCGCTTGCCTTCGGTCAGTCAGGGCAGGCCCGTCTGTGGGGCAGCCGCCTCGCCGTAGGCGCCCGCCCTCACGCCTATTGAGCGTCAAGGCACAGTTACTTGCCGACGCGGCAAATCAAATCAGCCGAATTTTGAAAAATCAGGCTGGCGCTTCTCGAAAAAGGCGCTGATCGCCTCTTTTACCTCTGCTGAGCGAAGCTGCGCCCCGAAATGCGCGCCTTCTTCCGCCATGCGGGCTGCCACTTCCGCATGATTTGCCCCACCGCGCAAAAGCTGCTTGGTCAGTTTGATGGCGGTTGGTGCCTTGGCGGCAATTTCCTGCGCAATGCCCCGTGCCCGCTCCTGCAATTCTGCGTCGGGGAAGACATCCGCGACAAGCCCGAGCTGTTCTGCTTTGGCAGCGCCGATTTTTTTGCCGGTAAGGAAAAGCTCGCCTGCCTTCTGAACACCGATCATGCGGGGCAGCAGAAGCGTTGAGCCGGCTTCGGGAATGAGGCCGAGATTGACGAAAGGCATCTGGAAAGTGGCGCTTTCGCCCGCATAGACCAGATCGCAATGAAGCAGCATCGTCACTCCGACACCCACGGCAAGACCGTTCACGGCGGCAATGATCGGCTTCTCCGCCGTTGCAATAAGCCGCAAGAAGCGGGCCACGGGGCGCTCGACAGAGCCGTCATCAACGGGTCGGTTTCCCGCAGCGGCAAAATCTCCGAGATCATTGCCCGCCGTGAAGGCGTCGCCATTGGCAGTAATCAACACGGCGCGGATGGAGGGTGTTTCGGCGGCCCGCTGCAAGCCATCCCCCAGCGCCGCATACATGGCTTCCGTCAGCGCATTCTTCTTGTCAGGGCGGTTGAGCGTGATGGTCAGCACGCCCTTGTCGATGCTTGTCAGAACATGGTCGCTCATCTGGCTCTCCTAAGTCGGTTCCGTTTCGGAATTATGGTCTGTGGTGAGGCCGAGGGAAGCCCAAATTGGGGAAGCAGATGTGCGGGCGCGCAAGTGCGGAGGCGCGATTTTGAACAGTCAGACCGCAAGAAGCCGCCAGACGCTCGTATTTCGGACATCGGAATCCTCAAGCTCCCGTGTGGTTTTCACTGCATAGGAGACGAGTTTCTCAAGCCCGCTCTTGGGCAGATAGGTGCGGCCCGGATCGCCGATCAGCACCTCTACCCCTTCGCTCACAAGGCGGCGCAGCCAGGCCTCGATGCGCGCCGCAAGCGGTCCCTCATAGCACATGTCGCCCACGAGAATGACCTGCCAGCCCCGGTTCTCCCCGCCTACAAGGTCTTCGGTCGTGGCGGTGAGGGAGGTCTGGTTCTCGGCTGCGTTCAGAATGATTGCCTGCTCGGCAAAAACATCAATGTCGGCACAAAGAACTGATCGCGCGCCCGCCATTTTGGCCGCAATGCCGATCAGGCCGGAGCCGGATCCGAAATCCAGCACGTTTTTGCCACTGACGACATCGGGATTGTCGAGAATATAGCGGGACAAAGCCTGCCCGCCCGCCCAGGCGAAGGCCCAGAAGGGCGGCGGAAGGCCGTTCTCCTGAAGCTCTTCCTCAGTCATTTGCCAGATAGGCACAATCTCGCTGGCAAGATGCAGCCTGATTTCAGGAATGAGGGGCGGTTCGTGGAGCGCCGTGTTGCGGCGGATAAAATCGGCAGGATCGCGGATGGCGCTCATTCTTCATTAGCCAGTGCGGCAAGAATGGCTCGGGCCTTTTTGCTGTCTTTGGCTATCTGAGCCTGCAAACTCTCCAGCCCGTCAAATTTCTGCTCCGGGCGGAGGTAATCGATGAAGGAAACAGCCGCATGAGCGCCATAAATATCGCCTGTAAAGTCGAATATATGGACTTCCAGCAGCACATCCTGCTTGTCGAAGGTCGGGCGGCGGCCAACATTTGCCACACCGTCATAAACGCCCTTATGCGGCCCGTCCTCGATCTCGATCCGCACCGCATAAACGCCAAGCGCGGGCTCCACATGGTCCTCAAGCGGCAGATTGGCGGTCGGAAAGCCGATGGTTCGGCCCCGCTGGTCGCCCTGCTGGATATGGGTTTCGACCGTCCACCAATGGCCGAGCAGCTTCGCGGCTCCGCGCGGATCACCCTTGGCAAGCAGCTCGCGAATGCGGGTTGAGGAATAGGTCACGCCATCCTCCTTCACGGCGTCCACAATGCTGACGCCAAAGCCTTCCATCTCGCCCATATAAGAGAGTGTCGCCACATCGCCGCCACGCCCCTTGCCGAAGCGGAAATCATATCCCGCGACGACATGCACGGGCTGTAGCCCGTTCACCAGCACATCCATCACGAATTCGGGGGCGAGCATGTGCGACAGGCGGGTATCGAAGGGCAGGGCGGCCAGCACATCCACGCCCATTTTTTCGAGCAGGCGCGCCTTTGCCCGAAAGGGCGTGAGGCGGAAGAAAGGCTTGTCGGGAAAGAAGAATTGCTGCGGATGCGGCTCAAAAACCAGCACGCCAAGCGGCACGCCAAGTTGCCGTGCCACCTCTGCCGCCTTCCCGATCACCTGCTGGTGGCCGAGATGCACGCCGTCGAAATTGCCGAGCGCATAAACCGCGCCCCGGAGACCGGGCGGTACCTGCTCGTAGTGACGGATGATCTTCATGGACGGGGCGGAGGCTCCGGAGGGAAAAACTCAGGCACAGGTCATGGCGGATCGACCGGGGAGCGTCAAGTATGCGTATGTGCAAGGCACCCCGCGCCGCGCCCTACCAGACGAGGCGGGGCATGGCCCCCACAGCGCGCACTCCGGCGCGGGCGAGGACATGCGCCACGCGCTCCTCTTCCGGCTTTTCAGGATCGGCACCGCAATCCGCAGCGGCAATACCGCCGGTAATAAAGAGAGCATCAATGCCCGCATCATTGCCGCCCTTGATATCCGTCAGCGGGCCGTCACCCACGGCAAGAATGCGATTGTCAGGAATTGTCACGCCGGCAAAATCCGCGAGACGTTGCCGCGCGATGCCATAGACCGGCCCATGCGGCTTGCCGAAATAGATGACCTTGCCGCCGAGTTCCGCATAAAGCTTTGCAAGCGCCCCTGCGCAATAGATGAGGCGGTCGCCGCGCTCCACCACAATATCGGGATTGGCGCAGACCAGTGTCAGCCCCCGTGCGGCCAGCCGCTCGAACATCTCGCGGTAATCTTCCGGCCCTTCCACATCATCATTGAAGGGGCCGGTCGTGAGAACGAACTCCGCTTCCGCTTCATCCACACAAGCGACACCTGTGTCCTCGAAAAGCGGCAGGTCGCGCTCCGGCCCGATATGGAAGCAGCGTGTGCCATGCTCATGGGAAGCAATGCAGGATTTCGTGGCGTCACCGGATGTCAGAATCCCGTCATAGACATCTTCCGGGATCCCCATCTGGCGGAACATGGCAGGCAACTGGCCCGAAGGGCGCGGCGCATTGGAAAGCAGAAGCACATGGCCTCCCTTCGCGCGAAACCGCGCCAGCGCATCCGCCACGCCCGGATAGGCCGTGCGACCATTATGCAGCACGCCCCAGACATCGCAGAGCAGCGCATCATAATCATCGGCGAGAAGGGAAAGACCGGGAAGCAGTGTCACGTCACGCTCCTTGCATGAAGAAAATCCTGAACCAGGACGGGAAACTCATGCGAGGCGCATGAAAATGAGTTCTGTGTCGCGGTATCTGCGCCGGTCCACTTCCTCGAAGCCCTCGGGCGCTTCGAAATCCGCCATCGCAATTTCTTCCACCACGCAGAGCGCGCCGGGTGTGAGCCAGTCTCCCTCCCTCGCGGAAAGAAGGGCCGCCGTGGCAAGCCCCTTGCCATAGGGCGGGTCTGCGAAGAGGAGCGAAAAGGAAGGGCCGACGCTGCCGGGGCGCGGGCCGAGTTTGGTGGCGTCGCGCTTGTAAATCTTCGTATTGCCGGTGAGACCAAGCGCCTCGACATTGCTGCGGATCGCCGCCCGGCTTTCGGCATGTTCTTCCACGAAAAGCGCGAAGGAGGCGCCCCGCGAAATGGCCTCGATGCCTAGCGCGCCGGAGCCTGCGAAGAGATCCAGCACACGCGCGCCTTCAAGATCGAACCCCTCGAAATCCGCATGGGCAAGAATATTGAACAGCGCCTCGCGCGTGCGGTTGCCTGTCGGCCGCACGACATCGCCCTCGGGCGCTTCAATGATGCGGCCTCTAAGGGTTCCGCCGACGATCCGCATGCGGTTTTCCTTTGTGTTTTGGTTTCGGCTTTTCAAAACGGGCGGGGCCCTGTCCGGCCTTTGCGCCTGTCTTGGTGCCGAGCGTCAACTTTCCCTTGGGCCGCGCTGCGCCGCCCTTCGGCTTTTCCTTGCTGGGGCGGGCCGGCTGCTTTCCGACTGCCTCTTTTGCCGTGGTCCAGCCCGTATCGCCTTTCGGCCTTGCGTTGGCAGGCCGTGCAGACCGGGATGCGCCCGGTTTCGCATGTTGGTTGCTGGTGCGCGCCGCTGTTCCGCCTGCTTCTTTTCGTGTGTCTTGCCGCGCTTCCTTCCGCGCATCCTTGCTCGTTTCCGGTCGTTCGAAGCGGGCGGCATGTGCGCCGAGCTGGTCCATCAACACACGGTTCGGCACGGATTTCGCTTCGCCCGGCTGCATGTCGCCGATCTGGAAGGGGCCGAAGGAGAGCCGGATCAGGCGGTTGACCTTGAGGCCCAGCGCACCGAGCACGCGCTTCACTTCGCGATTCTTGCCTTCCTTGAGGCCCAGCGTGAGCCACACATTCGCACCCTGCACCTTGTCGAGTGTCGCCTCGATGGGGCCGTAGCGCACGCCCTCAACCGTGATGCCGCCTTTGAGCTTGTCGAGATCGGCTTGTGTGACCGCGCCGAAAGCGCGCACGCGGTAGCGGCGTGTCCATCCCGTTGAGGGAAGTTCGAGAAGCCGCGCCAGCTCGCCATCATTGGTGAGAAGCAACAGCCCTTCCGTGTTGACGTCGAGCCGACCGACCGAGACGACGCGCGGCATACCGGGCGGCAATTTCTCGAACACGGTGGGACGCCCTTCCGGGTCGCGCGCCGTGGTGACAAGGCCCGCCTCCTTGTAATAGCGCCAGAGCCGCGTCGGCTCCTGCGGGGGAAGCTCCCGGCCATCAACGATAATCTTTTCCGCTCCGGTGACGTTGAGCGCGGGGCTTGTAATCACCTGACCGTTCACGGTGACGCGCCCTTCCGTGATGAGGCGCTCGGCTTCGCGGCGCGAGCAAATACCCGCGCGCGCAATCACTTTCGCAATGCGGTCGCCTTCGGGGACGGGGGAGGTGGGGGCATCTGCTGGTGTCATGGCCCTCTCTTTATCAGGGGTGCCGCTGAACCGGAAGCTGATGCTTGCCAAGCCCCCGGCAGCGCGGCAGGGTCGCCTTTATGAGTAATGACCAGACAGACGAGAAAACCGGGCCGCAGCGCCCCATGGAGCTTGCCCTTGCGGAAGCCGCGGCGGCGGCTGCGCGTGGCGAAGTGCCTGTGGGGGCGGTTATCACCGGCCCGGACGGCAACATCATCGCGCGGGCGGGCAATCGCACGCTAGAGCTGAAAGACCCGACCGCCCATGCCGAAATCCTCGCCATCCGCGAGGCTTGCCGCATTTTGGGATCGGAACGGCTGATCGGCTGTGATCTCCATGTGACGCTGGAACCCTGTCCCATGTGTGCGGGGGCCATCTCGTTTGCGCGGCTCAGGCGGCTCTATTACGGCGCGGCCGATGAGAAGGGGGGCGGCGTCGATCACGGCCCCCGCATATTCGCGCAAGCCACCTGCCATCATCGACCGGATGTGTACGGGGGCATCAGTGAACGGCGCGCGGCGACGCTTTTGCGGGATTTTTTTGCAATGCGGCGTGATTGAGACGGCATTTTGCCGCGCGCGGCTTTGTGCGTGATTTGCAGCCGCCAACCCGCTAGAGTGCCTTCATTCGACATTGCGACGAGGGTTTCCGCCCTCGATCCAGAAGTCCAAGGGGAGAAGGATGAATTTCGACCATAACGAGAAAACAAAAGAACTGATCGCTCGTCTCGAGAAGTTCATGGATGAGTACATCTATCCGAACGAGCAGACCTATGCCGACCAGATGGAAGCTTTCCGCGCGGCGGGCAATCCGTGGCAGGTGCCGCAGATCCTCGAAGATCTGAAGCCGAAGGCCAAGGAAGCCGGCCTCTGGAATCTCTTCCTGCCGGACTCGGAGCGTGGCGGCGGTCTCACCAACCTCGAATATGCTTCGCTGTGCGAAATCATGGGTCGTGTTGGCTGGGCGTCCGAAGTGTTCAACTGCTCGGCACCCGACACCGGCAACATGGAAGTGATCGAGCGCTACGGCAATGAGCGTCAGAAGAAGGAATATCTGGAGCCGCTGCTCGAAGGCAAAATGCGATCCGCCTTCCTGATGACCGAGCCGGACGTTGCCTCTTCCGACGCAACCAACATCTCCACCCGCATCGAGCGTGATGGCAATGAGTATGTCATCAATGGCCGCAAGTGGTGGTCGTCGGGTGTTGGCGATCCGCGCTGCAAGATCGCGATTGTCATGGGCAAGACCGATCCGAAGGCTGACACCTATCGCCAGCAGTCGCAGATCCTCGTGCCGCTTGATGCGCCGGGCGTGAAGGTCGTTCGCATGCTTCCCGTGTTCGGCTATGACGATGCGCCGCATGGGCATGCCGAAGTGATCCTCGAAAATGTTCGCGTTCCGGCTGAGAACCTGCTTCTCGGTGAAGGCCGAGGCTTCGAGATCAGCCAGGGCCGTCTTGGGCCGGGCCGCATCCATCACTGCATGCGCACCATCGGCGTTGCAGAACGCGCGCTGGAAATCATGGTGAAGCGTCTGCTCACACGCGAAGCTTTCGGCAAGAAAATCGCTGATCACTCCGTCTGGGAAGAGCGCGTTGCGCGTGCCCGTATCGACATCGAAATGGCGCGCCTGCTCACGCTGAAGGCCGCCTATATGATGGATACGGTCGGCAACAAGGTCGCCCGCGCCGAGATCGCGATGATCAAGGTGGCGGCGCCGAATATTGCGCTCCGCATCATTGACGATGCGATTCAGGCGCATGGCGGCGGCGGCGTGACGACCGACTTCGGTCTCGCCCGCATGTATGCCGGTATGCGCACACTCCGCCTTGCGGACGGCCCGGACGAAGTCCATGCCCGCACCATCGCGAAGCTCGAATTCCGCAAGTACAAGGAACAGCTTCGCGCGGCGGCCGAGTAATCATGAACGACAAGCGCGTCATCCGTCGGCATGTGCCTGCGGTTGACTGAAGAATGATACGGCCGGTTCCGAAAGGGACCGGCCGTTTCCAATGCGATGATCGGGTGAGGAAGGACAGAGCAATGGGCATTCCGACGGGCATGAAAATGTATGATTCGCAGCTTTCGCCCTTCGCGGCGCGCTGCCGTCTCGCCATTTATGCGAAGGATCTCGAGGTCGAGCTTCTGCGTATGCCTGATCCCGCGCTCGAAGCGGAGTTCAATCGCCTCGCGCCCATGCGCAAGATACCCGTGCTTGTCGATGGCGAGACCATCGTGCCGGAATCGGCGGTGATCTGTGAATATCTCGAAGACCGCGGGTTTGGCCTCTCCCTTCGCCCGACTGATCCGGCTCAGATCGCAAGGATGCGCGTCCTCTCCCGCATCGGTGATCTCTATGTGATGGAGCCGATGGGCGAGCTTTTCGGCCATATCAACCCCGGCTGTCGCGACCAGCAGCGCGTCGCGCTTGAACTGGCGGAACTCGCCAAGGCGATGGGTTGGCTCGAACAGTTCATCGAAGGGCCGGAATTTGCTCTGGGGGACAGCCTCACGCTTGCTGATTGCGAGCTTGTTCCCGTCCTCTTTTTCTTTGACGCTATCGGCCCGCTCTTTGGCGAGGCGCAACCCTTTACGGGTTTTCCTCGCTGCGAGGCCTATTACCGCACCGTGCAGAAGCAGCCCGCCGCCGCAAAAGTCGTTGCTGAGCTGGACGAGGCGCTGAAACGGATGATGGGAAGCTGAGAGTTCACTTCGCTGCGCGTCTGGGCGCGGCTCTTTCAGCGACGCTTGAAGCGGCAGATTTCTCGTTCACCGCACAGGGAGGCGCTTTGGGCAGGGTGATCGTTACCTTGGTGCCCTGACCAAGCTCACTCTCGATCATCATGGCGCCGCCGTGAAGTTCGGCAAGCGAGCGCACCAGCGCAAGGCCGAGGCCCGTACCTTCCTTTGCGAGCGCCGCATCCGTTGCGATCTGTTCGAAGGGCTGGCCAAGCCGGTCAATCTGATCGGCCGGAATACCGCGCCCCGTATCGGCAACGCTGAAGCGGATCTCATCTTCAGAGGCGATTACCTCCACCGTGATCACGCCTTCTGCGGGCGTGAACTTGACGGAGTTTGACAGCAGGTTGAGAAGGATCTGCTTCACCGCGCGCTCATCTGCAATGATCGCGCCGCCTGCCTCGCAGCTGATTTTCTTGATGAGCTGAATATTCTGCTCTTCGGCCCGTCCGCGCATCAGCCGCACACAGGCCTCGATCAGAGTGCCCGCATCAAGCTCTTCTGTATGAAGCTCATATTTTCCGGCCTCGATCTTCGACATGTCGAGAATGTCGCTGATGAGATCGAGAAGCAGCGCACCGCTTTCGTTGATGAGCTGCGCATATTCGGCGTAGCGCGGATGACCAATCTCGCCAAACATCTGCATCCGCAGGATTTCCGAAAAGCCGATAATGGCGTTGAGCGGCGTACGAAGCTCGTGGCTCATATTGGCAAGGAAGCGGGATTTCGTCCGGCTTGCGGCTTCCGCGCGTTCCCGTGCTTCGAGCAATTCCATCTCGTATCGCTTGCGCTCGCTGATATCGCGCGTGACACCGATAACTTCCTTGGTGCGCCTGCCCTCGCCATCCACCGCTCCTCGTAGGGTGGTCTCGAGCCAGATGTAATGCCCGTCGCGATGACGAAAGCGATAATCAACCTGCACCGGCTCACCGCGCAGCGTGCATTGGATGAAGGCATCGCGCGCGCGCGGAAAATCGGCCGGGTGGACATGCTCTTCGGAAATCGGCTTGCCGATAAACTCTTCGGGCGCGCGACCAAGAATGATTTCGGCGGCAGGAGAGATGAAGATCACACGCGCATTCGCATCGTAATGCGCAACGATGTCTGATGCCTGCTCGGTCATCAGGCGGTACTTCGCCTCGCTGGCTTTCAGCGCTTCTTCCGCCTCGATTTCCTCATGCACATCTTCTGCAAGACCGACCAGCGCGCCGATCTCGCTGAAAGCATCGGATTCGGCATAGGCATAGGTCTTGATGTAGCGATAGTCGCCCTGTCCGCAACGAAAGCGCGTGACGCAGTTGATCGGTTCATGCGTCTCGAAAGCGTCAAGGAAGCGGGAAAGGAGTTCATCGCGATCATCGGGATGAACGAGATGCTCATACCAGTCACCGCCCGCCGGGAGCTGATCTTCATTCAGTCCCAGAATGCGTGCCACGCCGCGCGACCATTGCGGCGCGGGTTCGCCCTTCACCCAGCGCCAGTGACCAAAACGTGCAAGCTGCTCTGCTTCGCGCAACTGGTACTCAAGCCGATATGTCTCGGTTATGTCTCGCGAGACGCAGAGAACACCGGCAATGTTGGAATCGTGAAAAAGGTTGCGCCCGCGCGCCTCGACGCGCCGCCAGCTTCCATCCTTGTGAGCAAGCCGCATCTGCTCCACGACTTCGGAACCGGGCTTCGCCACGCATTCCATAAAGCTTCGGGTTACGCGCTCAAGATCGTCAGGATGAATATATTTCTCGACGGGCTGGCCGATGATTTCTTCCGGCGGGGAGCCGAGTACCTTCGCACCAGCCGGGCTCTGATAGAGGATCACCGCATCGCGGTCGAGAATGGTGAGAATGTCACCCGCATTATCGACCAGTGCGCGATAGAACTCCGCACTTGGAACCCGGCAGAACGGCGCGTCGGCGGCTCCTGCCGCCTGACCATCCGGCCCCATTTCCTCGGGACGCTCCATCAGATTCCCCGTTTCCGGCATTGCGCCGACCCCTCACGAGACGAACATTCTTGTTCGGAATGGAGGGAGTTTAGGGGCTATCTGTTTAATGTTTCATTGAGGGGAGGGTGGAAATTAACCCCAACTTAACCTTGCCCTGAATGAAACCTGGATTAATCCGGTCGCTGAAGAATTTGCCACGCATTTTCCGCAAGGTTGCGGCACGCATCACCCAGCGTCATGGCGCGTTCCGAACTGGCATTGCCATCAAGCCCGCGCTTGTAAACGCCCTGGCTGATGGAGGCGAGGCGGAACATCGAGAAGGCGAGATAGAAGTTCCAGTTCGGAATGCCGTCGCGCCCTGCATGGCGGCAATATTCCGCAACGAACTCTTCTTCCGTCGGCACGCCCGGCGTCTTTTCCCGGTCAATCGCCGTCGCGCCGCCTGCAACGCCAAGAAGGTCATACATGCAGGTATAGGCCACATCCGCAAAGGGATGGCCGATGGTGCAAAGCTCCCAGTCCAGCACCGCGATCATGCGCGGCTCTGTCGGGTGGAACATCGTATTGCCGATACGGTAATCGCCATGTGCGATGCAGACAGAAGGCTCATCGGGAATATGGGCAGGCAGATAGGTGATGAGATCTTCCATCGCCTTGATGTCGGTCGTCTGCGCGCCACGATACTGCTTGATCCAGCGGCCAATCTGACGCTCGAAATAGTTTCCGGGACGACCGAAATCCCCAAGGCCGACTTTCTCGTAATCAACCAGGTGCAGCTTGGCGAGGTTCTCGGCGAGATTGGCATAGAGCGCGCGCCGCTCCGCTTCGGTTGATTCCGGTATCACCGAGTCACGGAAGACACGTCCCTCAAGATATTCCATCACATAGAAGGACGTGCCGATGATGCTGTCATCCTCGCACAGCGCATACATATGCGGTACGGGCACGCCAGTGCCCGCAAGCGCCTTCATCACGCGATATTCGCGATCAACCTGATGCGCGCTGGCGAGAAGCTGCCCGGGTGGCTTTTTGCGCATGACATAGCGCTTGCCGCCGCCGGGGCCGGAGGTGATGAGCAGAAAGGTCGGGTTCGACTGACCGCCTTCAAACTGACGAACCTCAAGCGATCCGCCATAGCCTTCCACGGCCTCGCGGCAATAGGCATCAAGACGGGCCACATCAAAGCGATGTGCTTCGCGAATGGGCGTGGTTTCCAGCGCGGCGGGTCCGGTTTCGGCCATGTCTTCCCTCTCTCCCCGAAGAGAATTTCTTGTTGGAGCGACACTTAGCACGGTGTCGCAGACCCGCAAAGACGGCGAAATCGGACGCAGCGTTCCCCTTGGCGTGACAGCGCGGGGAGGTCAGGCCGCGCTCGAACTTTCCTCAAAACCTTCCGATGTAATGCCGGAGACGCGGCGCTTGCGCGCATTGTGGATAAGCTCGCCGCGCTGGTCCTCATCATCGGGCCGCGAGGTCGCCATGCGCAGTACCTCCGCATAGCCGGACTTCGTTTCGATCCGGTCGCCATGCCCGTTGGCAATCAGGAAACGGCGCAGCATCGGCAGATTGTAGCAGGGCACCCACATCATCAGATGGTGCTCCACATGATAGTTCACCCAATAGGGAGCGATGAGGGCACGCTCGACAATATTGGCCAGCGTGGTGCGCGCATGGCGGAAGGGATCGTCATTATCCGGCACCATGGCATGCTCAGCGATATTGCGGATGCGGGTGATCGCCTGATGCCAGGTGAGAAAGGGCACGAGCCAGAGAATGAAATAGAGATACCAGTGCCCGCTCGCCGCAAGCGCGCCAAAAATGGCGAGATTGGCAAACGTCGCGCGACCCAGCTTCTTCCAGTAGTTCGCAAGACGCTGCTGCAGCGGCCAGTCGGGTTTGCCGAGTGCGTTGAGGATCTGTGCCTTGCGCTGCTGATAGCCGGTCTGGCCGGTGATGTCGCGAAACATCTTCCGCTTGAAGCTCTTGCGCGTGATGGGAAAGGGCGCAGACAGAATGAGGTCCGGGTCTTCCTTCTGCTGCGTATGCATATGATGCTTGAGATGATAGCGCCGATAGGCGCCCGTCTCCGCCATCATCGGGTAGGCGCAGAGCCACTGGCTGAGAAAGGTGTTGAGCTTCTGGTTCTCTGTCAGCACGCCATGCGCCCCGTCATGCATCAGAATGGCAAGGCCAAGCTGCCGCGCGCCGATCACCATGACGGCGAGGATATAGGTGAGCGGATTTGGGAAGGCGACGAAAACGGCCATCGCCCCGAAGATTACGCCCCAGGCATGAAGAACAAGCCATGTGCCGCGCAGGTCAGAGCGTTTGCGCACAAGCGCGATCTGGCCGGGTGAGAGAACATCCTTTGCAAGCACACTCATGCCATCGTCCTCCGTTCATCAATATCATTCGCGCCTGCGGCATGCGCGATCCCCGCGCCGCGAAGGCAGAAATTCACGATCTCGCCGACAACGCGGCCGGTATCTCCGTCAAGCTCATGCGATTGCGGAGCGAGCGGGCCGACAAGGGCGGTTGGAATGGCGCCCGCAATGCAGGCCGCTGCAATCCGCACATCGACTTCCGGCAGCTCGCCGCTTTCAATTCCGTCTTCAAGGATGCGCGCAAAAATCTCGGCATGGGTGCGGCGGAAAAAGGCACGCTCTTCGGCAAGGTTCACATCCACCGGCTCGGCGAGCAGCGCATAGGCAAGGCGCCGCGCCCGCACCGCGCGCCCGGCAAAGGTGCGCAACACCTTCACAAGCCGCTCGCTCGCCGAACCATCGCCCGAGGCGATATCGGCAAGCACGCTCATCTCGCGGGAGGAAACCTCGCGGAAGAGTTCGCGGCAGAGCGCTTCCTTGGAAGAGAAATAGCGGTAGAGCGTACCCGTCGCGACACCGGCCTTCTTGCCCACTTCCGACATCTGCAATGCGGCAAAGCCGCCTTCGGCCACAAGGGCGCGTGCGGCATTCAGGATGCCGCGCCGCGTATCAGCAAGCCGTGCCGCCACCTTGTCTGTCTGCCGGTATGCCAAGAAGTGAACCTCCGTTCATTCTGAAGAAATGAACCATGGTTCAGGATGCCCGGTCAAGCACTAAGCTGAAGCCAGAGACGTCCCAGACACGACAAAGCCCCGGCCTTGAGCTTCAGGGAAGCTCAAAGAGCGGGGCTTCGGATCGTTTCGTCTCTAGTTAGTCGGCGGCCTGCAGAACCGGGGCGAATTCCTTGGCTTCGCGAGCCTCTGGAGCCTTTTCGCGGGCGACCGCGCCTTCGTCGTCATTGGCGGCATTATAGAGATGTGCCTGCCCGGCAAAGGCTTCAGTCGCGAGCGCTGCATAATGGATCCACTGCAGAAAAAACTTCTTCATCTGGACCTCCTTGTTAAAAAATATTGCGCTGCGGTAGTTGCGTTGCAGCATATGTAACATCGTAACGGCGCTATTCAAGCGGCGAGACCTGCGGCAAAACGACTTGCACGGAATGGGCAGGACTTCCCCCCGCGCTTGAGGCATAACCGCTGAAAATACGGGTGCCACGCCATGACCTCGCCTGATACGCCGTCGCTGGATGAAGACCCTGCGGGAGCGAATACGACCGCAGCGCTTTTCCGGCTGCATGATTTCCGCCTCTACGCCTCGGCGCGCTTCATCGGCACGCTCAGCATGCTCATCATGTCGGTGGCAGTGGGCTGGCAGGTCTATGACATAACGGAAAGCCCGCTTGCGCTCGGCTATGTCGGCCTTGCGCAATTCCTGCCCATGACGCTCTTCACGCTTCCGGCGGGTGACATCGCGGACCGCATTGACCGGCGCTATATCGTGGCGGCATCGGGACTGCTTGAAACGGTAGCCGCAGGCTGGCTCATCCTGCTGACGCTCACCCATACCGGCAATGTCACCTGGTTTTATGCGGCGCTCGCCCTGTTCGGCACGGCTCGCGCCATCATGGCGCCCGCATCGCGCTCCTTCGTACCGCTTCTTGTTTCGAAGGCGCAGATGCCGCGCGCCATTGCGGTGAGTTCTTCTACCTTCCAGATGGCGGTCATCATCGGGCCGGCCATTGGCGGTTTCCTCTATCTCTTCGGCCCGGTCATCGTCTATGCGACCTGCATGGCGCTCTTTGCTTCCGTGTCGGTTGCCTTTCTCGCAATCCGTACTCGCACGAAAGTGGAGCCTGCAAGCCCCGGCGTCGGTCCACTCTCTCGCGCCGTTGCCGGCATTCTCTATATGCGCCGCTCGCCCATCGTGCTTGGTGCGATCTCACTCGATCTTTTCGCCGTGCTGCTTGGCGGTGCGGTCGCTCTGCTGCCGATCTATGCGCGTGACATTCTCGATGTCGGCCCGGCAGGTCTCGGCCTCATGCGCTCGGCACCTGCTGTCGGTGCCATTGTGGTGAGCCTTCTTCTCGTCTGGCGACCGCTCGGGCGACGCTCCGGCCATATCATGTTTGCCTGTGTCGCTGTTTTCGGTCTGGCCACCATCATCTTCGGCCTCTCGACGAATTTCCTCCTCACGCTTGGCGCCCTCACCGTGATGGGCGCGTCGGATATGATCAGCGTCAATATCCGCTCCACGCTGATCCCGCTCGCAACGCCGCAGCAAATGCTCGGCCGCGTCACGGCGGTGGAGATGCTGTTCATCGGCGCGTCAAACGAGCTGGGTGATTTCCGCGCAGGCGTCTCCGCCGCGCTTTTCGGCACAGTGCCCGCCGTACTGATTGGCGGCGTCGGCACGCTGGGCGTGGTGGGTATCTGGATGTGGCTCTTCCCGGCGCTCCGCAAGGTGGACCGCCTGTCGGATGTGAAGCCCGTTACCTGATCAGAAAATCTGGCCCGCAATGATCGCGGCAAAGAGCACCAGCCCGAAATCCCGGTTGGAGCGGAAGAGGCGCAGGCATCGTGCAGGGTCGTTGATGTCGAGTGTCACGATCTGCCAGACGAGAAGTGCCGCGCCGAGAGCAAGCACCGGATAGAAGAAAGGCCCAAGCCCCGCCGCAGCCCCTGCCGCTGCAAAGGCGAGCGTGGCAAATCCATAAAAACCCCAGAGCCAGTGCTTCGTGGAAGCACCAAACTTGAGCGCCGTCGATTTCACACCGATCAGCGCGTCATCTTCCTTGTCCTGATGCGCATAGATCGTGTCATAGCCGATCGTCCAAGCCACCGCGCCGACATAGAGAAGCATGGGCGCGAGCGACAGCGAGCCATGTAGGGCAGCCCAGCCCATCAGCGCGCCCCAGTTGAAGGCAAGGCCAAGCACGAATTGCGGCCAATAGGTGATGCGCTTCATGAAGGGGTAGATCGCCACAAGAAGAAGCGATGAAAAACCAAGCGCAATCGCAAAGCCATTGAAGGAGAGAAGGACGCCAAGTCCGACGAGACATTGCAGGACGAGAAAGAAAAGCGCGCCTTTGAGCGTCACTACGCCGGAGGGAAGGGGGCGCAACCTTGTGCGCTCCACCGCTGCATCAATGTCGCGGTCCACAATGTCATTCCAGGTGCAGCCCGCCCCGCGCATCGCAACCGCGCCGATGAAAAAGAGGAGGAGCAATGCCACGGGTGGCCAGGTGCCCTGACTTGCAAGCGCAACGGACCACCAGCAGGGCAGCAGCAGCAGCCACCAGCCAATCGGCCGGTCGAGCCGCGCCAGCCGCGCATAAGGCCGCGCCCATGCAGGCGCGTAACTGTCCACCCAGTTCTCCGGCGGGGCATCCGCTATGCGGGCCTGATCCTGTGAGTCGCTCATGCAGAAGTTCTGCCCTTGATTCGATTTGGAGGCCAGCCCCGCTTCAGGGAACAATGGCGACGGGGTTGGCGGGCAGATGCCCCGCAAGAAGCGGCGGCAGATGCTGCACCAGCGAAGTGGGGAAGATCATTTCCCGCGTCGCCTGAAGCTCACCGAGAGACCACCACCTCATATCGTGGATGACCTGCCGCTCAAGCTCGGTCCAGCCATCCCTGCCTAAAGCCGTCCTGGCTGTCCTCGCAAGGATGAATGTCTCCTGCATCAGCCGGTTTTTGCCGCCAATGCAAAGCGTGTGCTCGGTTGTCCACACGGGCGGGCCGAGTGCCACATCCACAAGTCCTGTTTCCTCGGCAATCTCGCGCCTTGCCGCGCTGGCAATATCCTCGCCTGTGTCAATCTCGCCGCCAACCGTCACCCAATAGGGCCTGGCCAGCACCTTGCCCGAGGCGTCGCCCACATTCGGATCATGCATGCGGATGAGAAGCAGCCGGTCTTGCGAGTCCAGCAGGAGGATTCGAACGGTTTTTCGGGGCTGCATGGCGGGGCATATGGCTTTATGGCGGACGAAAAGAGGGGATACTCAGCCCATGAAGAATCGCAAAGACGACGACATTTCCGAGGATAGCCCCCGCTGCGCGAGCGGCAAGGCGCGCCTCTATGTGGAAGAAAGCCTTGGCGGGGGCATGCAGATCACGCTGGACAAGGACCAGTCCCACTATCTGGTGACGGTTCTCCGCATGGAAGAGGGCGCGCGCGTGCTCCTTTTCAACGGACGCGATGGCGAATGGGCCGCGCAGATCTCGGAGCCGCATCGGAAAGCCTGTGTGCTGGAACTGACCGGGCAGACGCGCCCGCAGGAGCCGCTTCCCGATATCTGGCTGCTCTTTGCGCCCGTGAAGCGCGCAAGGCTCGACTTCATCGCCCAGAAGGCAACCGAAATGGGGGTCGCCGTCATCCAGCCCGTGCTGACGGAGCGCACCATCGCCACGCGGCTGAAGGATGAGCGCCTTCAGGCAAATGCGGTGGAAGCAGCAGAGCAATGCGGCCTTGTCGCCGTGCCGGAAGTGCGCAGCGCGGAAAAACTCTCGGCGCTTGTCTCCCGCTGGGAAGAAATTGCGCCCGGCCGGCTCATTCTCTTCTGCGATGAGAATGAAGGACCGGGCGCCACGCGGGCGGCGCTGGAGCGTCTGGCTGCCGAGGGAAAGCGCGGCGCCCCGCTTGCTGTTCTCATCGGTCCCGAAGGCGGTTTCTCACCGCAGGAGCGCGCGGCTTTGCGTGCGCGGCAGGACACGCTCGCCCTCTCGCTCGGGCCCCGCATCATGCGGGCGGACACGGCCGCCATCGCCGCGCTCGCAGTGACGAGCCTCATGCTGGGGGATTGGTAAGGGAAGTTCAAAGGAACGGCGCTTCCTGCGGTTTCGTTATAGCCAGGGCTGAGGGACAGGCGGGAAGAGGAGAGACATATGCGGATGCTCGTCATTTACTGCCACCCGCGGCCCGAAAGTTTCACCGCCGCCGTGCGCGATGCCGTGATCGAGGGGCTGAAAGAGGCAGGCCACGAGATTGATCTTGTCGATCTCTATGCAGATCATTTCGATCCGCGCCTGAGCGCCTGCGAGCACGAAAATTACGAAGACCCGAACATCAATACCGAAGGGATCGAACGTTACGTCGAGCAGCTTCACGCAGCCGAAGGCATTGTCTTTGTATTTCCGACATGGTGGTACGACATGCCCGCCATGCTGAAAGGCTGGCTCGACCGCGTCTGGGTGCCGGGCGTTGCCTTCGACCTCGCCGAAGGAAAGACCATCCGCCCGCGCCTTCAGCATATCCGCTTCATGGGTGCGGTCACGACCTGCGGCGCGCCCTGGTGGTGGTCGAAACTGGTGGGCGAACCCCATCGCCGTGTCCTCATGCGCGGCCTCCGCGCCCTGTGCAGCAAGCGCTGCAGGCAGCTCTGGGTCGCCTGCTACAAGATGGATGATTCTACACCCGAAAAACGGGCGGCCTTCCTCGTCTCGGTCCGCCGCCGCATGGCGCAGGGGACGTAACGCTGCCTGATCCGGGAGCGGAAGAGCGCGAATCGATCGCCGCCTGTGTCTTTCCCGTCCATCCGCTGTGATTTTTTGAACCGGCTTTGGCGCTTGCCATGCCGAGATTGCGCTCCTACATCTGAACAGCGCCGGGGCAGGGTTGTAACCGGCGCGTGACTGGGGACCGGCAGCGGGGCGGTCGGCTCGCTCCGCATAGGCGCAGGTCCATATAAAAACAAAAGGGGCTCGAATGAGCATTCTCGTCGCCGGGCCCGAGCCCATTACCGACCGTCGTGACCTCGTGGCTGCGCTGGAGCGCGGAAACAAGCCGCGCCAGGAATGGCGCATCGGCACGGAGCACGAAAAGTTTCCCTTCTGCACGAAAAACCTGACCCCCATCCCCTATGGCGGCGATCACGGCATCCGCGCCATGCTGGAAGGCATGAAGCGTTTTGGCTGGAAGCCCGTGATGGAAGGCGAACACATCATCGGTCTTGAGAGCGAGAGCGCAGGCAACATCTCGCTGGAGCCGGGCGGGCAGTTTGAACTTTCCGGCGCGCCGCTTGAAACGCTGCACCAGACCTGTGCGGAGCTTCATGAACATCTGGCGCAGGTGAAGGAAGTTGGCGCGGAGCATGGGATCGGTTTTCTCGGCCTCGGCTTCACGCCGAACTGGCGGCGCGACGAAATTCCCGTCATGCCCAAGGGCCGCTACAAGATCATGACCGAATACATGAAGAAAGTCGGGACCATGGGTCTCGACATGATGTATCGGTCCTGCACCGTGCAGGTGAATCTCGACTTCTCATCAGAAGCCGACATGGTGCAGAAGCTGCGCGTCGGCATTGCGCTTCAACCCGTTGCAACGGCCATATTTGCAAATTCTCCGTTTACGGAAGGAAAGCCCAACGGCTATCTATCCTTTCGTTCCCATGTATGGACCGATACGGACAATGCGCGGGCAGGCATGGTGCCCTTCGTGTTTGAAGATGGTTTCGGCTTTGAACGCTGGGTCGATTACGCGCTCGATGTGCCGATGTATTTCGTTTACCGCGACGGAAAATATATCGACGCGACAGGGCAGAGTTTCCGCGACTTCCTTGAGGGCCGGCTTCCCGCGTTGCCGGGCGAAACCCCGACACGCGGTGACTGGAACAATCACCTGACCACGATCTTCCCCGAAGCCCGCGTGAAGAATTATATCGAAATGCGCGGTGCTGATGGTGGCCCCTGGGCGCGCATTTGCGGGCTGCCCGCTTTCTGGGTCGGCCTTCTCTATGACCAGTCCTCGCTCGATGCCGCATGGGATCTCGTGAAGGACTGGACAGCACAAGAGCGTCAGGCGCTGCGCGATGGCGTGGCCAAGCACGGGCTTCACACGCCTTTCCGGGGCGGCACGCTGCTGGATATTGCGCGCCGGGTAGTTGCCATATCGCGCGCGGGCCTCGAAGCACGTGCGCAGGGCGATGGTGTCGGCGCCAGCGAGGCAATCCATCTCCGTGCGGTTGAAGAGATTGTCGAGAGAGGCAAGTCACCCGCAGAAGATTTGCTCGACCTCTATCATGGCCGCTGGAACGGCTCGGTCGATCCGGTCTTCAAGGAATTCGCTTTCTGATGCTATCCGGTATCTGACGTTTCCGAAAAAGGGGAGCGCTTTCCATGTTCAGCCATGTCACCATCGGCTCGAATGAACCGGAAAAACTCGAAGCCTTTTATGATGCGCTGCTGGCAACGCTCGGCATCGAACCCTTCTTCAAGGTGCCGGGTACACTTTCCTATGGCACGGCGACGGGGCCGAAGCTCTTTGTGGTGAAGCCCTTTGACGGCGCACCGCATCACACCGGCAATGGCTGGCACGCCGCCTTTCTCGCACCCGATCGCGCTTCGGTGGATGCGTTCCACGCAAAGGCGCTTGAAATGGGTGGCAGCAGCGAAGGTGCCCCCGGCCTCCGCCCGCATTACCACCCGAATTATTACGGCGCCTATATCCGCGACCCGCATGGCAACAAGCTGCAGGCTGTCTGCCATAGCAGCAAGGGGTGACGGTCAGGACGTGACCGCGCGGGCCGACAGGAAATCCGTGATCACATCCTTGTCCGGCAGGATGCCGTTTTTTTGAAGGATCACGCCGATATTGCCACGGTGATAGGTGCCGTGATTGACGACGTGAAGGATCATTTCCTCCCGTGTCATGGACGCTTTCTCGCCACTCGTGAAGCGAAAATCGATGCGCTGGATGAGTTCCGCTTCGCTTAGCGAATGGGCGTAATCGCAATACCATTCATCAATTGCCCGCGCTGACGCGGAAAGCTCGTCAAGCGGCAGCGGCTGTTCGGGATTGGCGGAATGATAGTCATGGCGCTCGCCCGTCATATGCGCGCGAAAAATCTGACACACCGCATGGGCATGGTTGAGGATCGCAAGCAGGATCGGCGCTTCGGGAATACGCTGCGCCTCATCCGTCGTTTCGAGAAGGGTGAAAAGCCCGTCATTCGCCCACGCATTATAGGCGGTAAGGGTGCGGACGGCGCGGGAAGCGGACATGGCGGTGCTCCATGAAATGTTGAGGGAGCCTGACGCTAGCGCGCGCAGGACCTGCGGCGCTTGAACGATCCTGCTGTCTTCAGCGCAGCAGTTTCATGCAAGCGCCGCTCTCTCACGCCCCGATAGGCTCGAAAAATCATTGCAAGCCATCGGGAGAAAAAAGATGAGTGAATGCAAGCCACCTGCGATCGAAACGGGCAATCCTGCAGAAGAACTGTTTCATCTGAAGCGAAACGGAAAAATCTCGCGCCGCAGCTTTTCCATTATCGAAATGCAAAGGGCGGGTGAGGAGGGCGGTCTCCTTCTCGCGACCACAACGGCCAACACACCGGATGACCTTCACGCGGACCATTGGGAGATTCATCCGCAGGGAGATGAGCTGATCCTTGTACTTGAGGGTGAAGTTCGGCTCGTCCTTGAAGGGCCGGATGAAAACGGCACAACAATCCGCGCAGGCAATGCCGCTATCGTGCCGCAAGCGCGCTGGCATCGCTTTAAGTGGATGGGGCCGGTGACGCTTCTCTTCGTGACGCCGCCGGGCGGCACGGAACTCAGGGAAGTAGGCAAGCCCGCTAGTCATCACAGATCGTGATGGTGGTTCGCGGCTTTCGGCCGAATACATCGGACGGTGTAATGCCGGTCATGTCCCGGAATGTCCGGCTAAAATGTGCGGAGTCCGCAAAGCCTGCCTCATGCGCCGCCTCTGTCAGATTGGCACCGCCATGCACCGCTTCCAGCACGCAGCGTATGCGCTGCCAGAGCAGGTAGCGGCGAATGGGCATGCCCGTATGGTCGCTGAAGAGATGCTGCAGGCGGCTTGGTGACAATCCCGCCATGTCGGCAAGCTGCTGCGTATCCGGGTGCTGCATCGGATGAGCGGCAATGAACTGCATCACCTTCTGCACCCGCGGATCAATCGCCGGTTGGGGTGCGGGCGGAATGAAAAGCGAAAGCAGTTTTGTTCGCGTATCCGATGCTTCCGCCCGGCTGAGGCTTCCCGTTCTGACCTGCATAAGTTTTGCGCGCAATTCCGCATCAAACGGCATGTCGCGCACGATCAGCCCCGGCGGTGATGCTCGTGTCGGTACTGCCTTTGCGGCGCTGGGCGGAAAGAGAGTGCGTTCAAGATAGAGAAAGGCGATCTTGCCTTCGGGACTGGAGACGCAATGGGGAATGTTGGCGTCAACAAAAACGGCGCCTTCTGTCTCCACCTCGAAACCGTTTTCGGTGCGCACGACCAGCGGCCCGTCAAGCGCAACCGCGCATTGGGCGGCGCTGTGGCGATGCATTTCAGGCGCAACATCGTAGCCGACATAAAGCGCCGAATGACGCCACAGATAGAGTGCGCCCGTCTCCCTTTCGGTCACTGTGCAGGAACGGGGCATCTCCCTGGTCCGGTGTTCTTTCTTACGCCGCCTGCGCGGTGCCACCGACCGTCAACCCCTTCACCAGCAGCGTCGGCTGGCCGACGCCTACCGGCACGCCCTGACCGGCTTTGCCGCAGGTTCCGATGCCGGGATCAAGCGCCATGTCATTGCCGATCATGGTGACGCGGGTGAGCACGTCCGGCCCGTTGCCGATCAATGTCGCGCCTTTCACGGGACGACCGATCTTTCCGTTCTCGATGAGGTAAGCCTCGGTGCAGGTAAAGACGAACTTGCCAGACGTGATATCCACCTGCCCGCCGCCGAAGGAGACGGCATAAAGCCCCTTCTTCACGGAAGAGAGAATTTCCGCCGGATCGTGATTGCCGCCGAGCATATAGGTATTGGTCATGCGCGGCATGGGCTGATGCGCATAGGACTGGCGACGGCCATTGCCCGTGGGCGCCATGCCCATCAGCCGCGCATTAAGCCTGTCCTGCATATAGCCTTTGAGAATGCCGTCTTCGATCAGCACGGTGCGCGAGGTCGGCGTACCCTCATCATCAATGGTAAGTGAGCCGCGCCTGTCGGCAAGCGTGCCGTCATCCACGACCGTAATGCCGGGCGCGGCAACGCGGCTGCCGAGAAGCCCCGCAAAGGCGGAAGTCTTCTTCCGGTTAAAGTCACCCTCAAGCCCGTGGCCGATTGCTTCATGGAGCAGAATGCCTGGCCAGCCGGGGCCGAGCACGACATCCATTTCACCGGCTGGGGCGGGCACGCTTTCAAGATTGACGAGCGCCTGCCGCAGCGCCTCATCCACCTGCGCCTGCCAGCGCTCGGGATTGATGAAGGCGGCATAGCCTTCGCGGCCGCCGACGCCATGCGAGCCGGTCTCCTGCCTGTCGCCTTCACCGGCAACGACCGCCACATTGAGCCGCACAAGTGGGCGAATGTCGCGCAGGCTCGACCCATCCGCGCGGATGATCTCGACCGCCTGCCACTCGCCGGAAAGCGACGCCGATACTTGCTGCACACGCGGGTCTTTCGCCCGCGCATAGGCGTCAATCTCCGCGAGAAGCTTCACCTTCTCCTCGAAGCTCTGCGCACCGAGTGGGTTCTCATCCGTATAAAGATGCGTGTTGGTGCGCGCCGGACCTTCAGCGGCAACGCCCGTGTGACCGGTCTTTACCGCCTGCACGGCATCACGTGCCCGCTTCAGTGCGGCTTCGGAAAACTCCGACGCATGGGCAAAGCCCGTGGCCTCGCCTGCCACGCAGCGAAGCCCGAAGCCCTGATCCGTGTCAAAGCTCGCCATCTTCAGCCGGCCATCATCAAAGCCCAGCGCTTCCGACTGGCGGAACTCCATGAAGAGTTCGCCATCATCCGCCCCGTTCAGCGTGTCGGCTACAAGACCGCTCACACGCCCGCGGTCTAGCCCAGTGCGGCTGAAGAAAAGATCGTCGGAAGAAGCACTCATGGGTTTACCCGTGATTCAATAAGGTCCGGAAGGGTTGGGAGGGCCGGGCGCCTAGCGCGCCAGCCATTCCTCAACCGGCACAAGGCGGCGCGGCAGGCCCGAAAGGTCGCACGGCACGATCTGCGGGGCACAGCTATAAAGTGGGTATTGCGTCACCTTGAGGGAAGCGAGGTCCACCAGAAAAACGCCATTGATGCGGCCGAACCAGTTATCCCATTCGACAAAGCGCCAGTTTTCCCAGCCGGGAGGCGGCGGGGCGGTGACATCGCCCACAAGATCGGGATGGGCAGCGCAGAAACCCACCACACAGCGGCCCGGATCCCGCGGATCGAGCCAGGGGGCCGCCTCGGAGATCAGCTCGGGCGCCGCACCGCCATTCTGCGGCAGGAGAAGCCCCGCCGAAATATGCCGCCCGAAGTGGAAATGGATCAGCGCCTCATCCCGCATGGTCAGCGATTCCCGTCTTTATACCCAAGGAAACATGTCGGATATTCATTCTAGGTGTTTTTGCGAGTCGATATAAGGCCGGAACCGTCAGATGCCCGTTTTTCCCCGTTAGGGAGCCGGAAGAGTGCCGCAATTGTGGCAAAACGTCGCAAAACGGACGCGGCTCTGTGGTTTGTCGTCACACCTTGACTATACTGCTGCGCACGAGTCGCCCGCGGGGAGGAAAACCCGAAAACCGCCGCCCTACGATAAAAAACAAGCAGGGTTGCGGCGAAACTTGCGGGCGACGGGACTTTATGGTTTCTGACAGCCACCGCTGCAGCCTGCTCGCAGAGCCGGGCGCGGCCAATGGTTCGAATGTTGACTGACTACCCTGGGGACAAGCATGCGGTTTCTGAACGGAATTGGCCTTTTCGCCGTCGCTCTCGCGGCCACATTTTTCAGCGGTGCTGCAGCTTTTGCGGCCCCGGTCGATGGGGGCTTTGGTCTTCAGGCGCCGGTCACTGAGGTGGCTGCAGACATCATCTCCTTCCACAATCTGCTGCTGACGATCATCACCGCCATCGTCGTGCTGGTGATGATCCTGCTCCTGATCGTGGTGGTGCGCTTCCGGAAGAGCAAGAATCCCACCCCCTCCAAGACCACGCATCACACCATGCTTGAGGTCGCCTGGACGGTGCTGCCGGTGATGATCCTCGTCATCATCGCGATCCCGTCCTTCCGTCTGCTCTACAAGCAGGTTGTCGTCCCCGAGGCCGAGCTGACGGTGAAGGCGGTGGCCTACCAGTGGTACTGGGGTTACGAATATCCCGATCATGGTGACATCTCGCTCATCTCGAACATGGTCGAAGATGCCGATCTTCAGCCGGGCCAGCCGCGCCTCCTTGCGGCGGACGAGGCGCTGGTCGTTCCCGTTGACACCACGGTTCGCGTGATCGTGACATCGGCCGACGTCATCCACGCCTTTGCCGTGCCGCCCTTCGGCGTCAAGATCGACGCTCTTCCCGGTCGTCTGAACGAGACATGGTTCCGCGCCGAAAAGACCGGCATGTATTACGGCCAGTGCTCCGAACTCTGCGGCACGCGCCACGCCTTCATGCCGATCAACGTCAAGGTCGTCACGAAGGAAGAATTCCAGGCTTGGACGGAGCAGCAGCAGGCTGCGACCTCCAATGATAATGTAAAGGTCGCCGAATTGTCGGTTACGGAACGCCACTGAGGCGCGCGTTCCATTCACCGGCATAATGAAGCAAGAATGAAGGGTTAGAGAGATGGCAGGCCAAGCTGCAGGAGCGCACGCCGATCACGCCGACCACCCCACGGGCTGGAAGCGGTACGTCTATTCGACGAACCACAAGGACATCGGCACGATGTATCTGATTTTCGCGATCATCGCGGGAATCATCGGTGGTGCATTCTCCGTCGTGATGCGTATGGAGTTGCATTATCCCGGCGACGGAATTCTGCAGGGCGACTACAACCTCTTCAACATGCTGGTAACGGCGCACGGCCTCATCATGATCTTCTTCATGGTGATGCCTGCCATGATCGGCGGTTTCGGCAACTGGTTCCTGCCGCTGATGATCGGCGCGCCGGACATGGCCTTCCCGCGTATGAACAACATTTCGTTCTGGCTGCTGCCGCCGGCGCTTCTGTTGCTCGTTATCTCGATGTTTGTTCCGGGTGTTCCCGGCGGCCAGGGTCCGGCAGGCGGCTGGACCATCTATCCGCCGCTTTCCACATCCGGCGCGCCCGGGCCGGCCATGGATTTTGCGATCCTGTCGCTCCACATCGCCGGTGCCTCGTCGATCCTCGGCGCGATCAACTTCATCACCACTATCTTCAACATGCGTGCCCCCGGCATGACGCTGCACAAGATGCCGCTCTTTGCCTGGTCGATCCTCGTCACCGTGTTCCTGCTGCTTCTCACGCTGCCGGTTCTTGCCGGTGCGATCACCATGCTGCTGACGGACCGTAATTTCGGCACGACTTTCTTCACGCCTGAAGGCGGCGGCGACCCGATCCTGTTCCAGCACCTGTTCTGGTTCTTCGGGCACCCGGAAGTCTATATTCTGATCCTGCCCGGCTTCGGCATGATCTCCCACATCATCTCGACCTTCTCGCGCAAGCCCGTGTTCGGTTATCTCGGCATGGCCTATGCGATGGTCGCGATTGGCGTGGTCGGCTTCATCGTGTGGGCGCACCACATGTACACGGTTGGCATGTCGGTCAACACGCAGGCCTATTTCGTGGCGGCCACCATGGTCATCGCGGTTCCCACCGGCATCAAGGTCTTCTCCTGGATCGCCACCATGTGGGGTGGTTCGCTCGAGTTCCGCGCACCCATGTACTGGGCCATCGGCTTCATCTTCCTGTTCACCGTTGGTGGTGTGACGGGTGTGGTGCTGGCCAATGCGGGCGTGGACCGTGCGCTGCATGACACCTATTACGTCGTGGCTCACTTCCACTACGTCCTGTCGCTCGGTGCGGTCTTCGCCATCTTCGCGGGCTGGTACTACTGGTTCCCCAAGATGTTCGGCTACATGTATTCCGAGTTCATCGCGAAGCTGCACTTCTGGATCACCTTTATCGGCGTGAACCTGATCTTCTTCCCGCAGCACTTCCTTGGCCTGCAGGGTATGCCCCGCCGCTATGCGGACTTCCCCGATGCCTACGCGACGTGGAATGAAGTTTCCTCGATCGGTTCCTACATCTCGGCCTTCGGTGTCCTCGTGTTCCTCTTCGGTGTGGCTCAGGCCTTCTTGAAGAAGGAAAAGGCGGCCGACAATCCGTGGGGCGAAGGTGCGACGACGCTGGAGTGGACGCTGTCCTCGCCGCCTCCGTACCACCAGTTCTCGGAACTGCCGCGGATCAAATAATAAGCCGCTCCGGCCGGGGTATCTCCCGGCCGGAGCACCTTTGCCTGTTACCCGGCAAAACCGGGAGAACAAAAAGCGGATTTCATGTCGGATACGGCTTTCAGCAATAATCGTTCGCACAGCCTGCCCGAAGGCGGGATGGGAAGTGCGCGCGACTTTTTCGAGCTGCTGAAGCCGCGCGTCATGTCGCTGGTCATCTTCACTGCGCTTGTCGGCATCGTTGTTGCGCCGGGAAGCATTCATCCGGTGATCGGCTTTACGGCGTTGCTCTGCATTGCGGTCGGCGCGGGCGCATCCGGCGCACTGAATATGTGGTACGACGCCGATATCGACCGGAAGATGGCGCGCACCGTCAACCGTCCCATTCCGTCCGGTCGCGTTACACCTTCGGAAGCCGCCGTCTTCGGCTCGATCCTTTCCGTTCTGTCCGTGATGACGATGGGTGTGCTGGTGAACTGGATCGCGGCAGCGCTCCTCGCTTTCACCATCTTCTTCTATATCGGCATTTACACGATGTGGCTGAAGCGTCGCACGCCGCAGAACATCGTGATCGGTGGTGCCGCCGGTGCCTTCCCGCCCATGATCGGCTGGGCCGCGGTTACAGGCACGGTCACGCTCGAATCTTTCGTGCTGTTCCTCATCATCTTCATCTGGACGCCGCCCCATTTCTGGGCGCTCGCGCTTTTCCGCTCCGAAGATTATGAGAAAGTCGGTGTGCCTATGATGCCGGTCGTCTCTGGCGAGCGGGAAACGCGCCGCCAGATCATGCTTTATTCTCTGGCGCTGGTGCCTGTCACGCTGGCGCCGGGCTTCATGGGTTTTGCCGGGCTTCTTTATACCGCAGCAGCGGCGCTGCTGGGCGCGGGCTTCCTTGTCTGCGCCTATCGCGTCTGGCGCGCGGAACCGGGGGCTTTACAGGACAAGGCGGCCAAAGGGCTTTTCGCCTATTCGATTCTCTATCTTTTCCTCATTTTCTCGCTGCTGCTCATCGAGAAAATGCTGGGGCTCAGCGGTAACGCGCTGATCCCGGTTCTGTGAGGCTGATCCATGCAGAACCAAGATGAAAGCGAGCGCCACAAGATCGCGGCGCCGCACTGGACAGAAGAGCAGGTCAAGCGCCGCAGGCAGCGCAATCTCGCCATTGCCTGGACGCTTGCCGGCCTGATCATTCTGTTCTTCGTGGTGACGATTGTGAAACTTGGAGGCAATGTCGTGAACCGGCCGCTGTGACGCCGACGCATTGCTTTCAGAAGAAACGCCCCGACCGGACACCGGAACAGGGTTTAAGGGTTTGATTGGTAGCGCCGCCGTCAATTCGGTGCGCTGAAGCGGAGAAGAGGGGACATGGCTGACGCCCACGCCAAGAAACACGATTATCATCTCGTCGATCCGAGCCCCTGGCCGTTCGTGGGTGCACTGGGCGCCTTCGTGGCGGCGATCGGCTTTGTGATCTATATGCATGGTTCTCCGATCTGGACCATGCTGATCGGCCTCGCCATCATCTTCTACACGATGTATGGCTGGTGGCGTGACGTGGTCCGCGAGGGTCGTCGCGGTGATCACACGCCTGTCGTGCAGCTTCATTTGCGCTACGGCATGATCCTCTTCATCGCTTCCGAAGTGATGTTCTTCGTCGCGTGGTTCTGGGCCTTCTTCGATGCGAGCCTTTTCCCCGGCGAAGCTATTCAGGAAGCGCGCACCACGCATACGGGTGGTATCTGGCCGCCGCAGGGCATCGAAGTCTTCGATCCCTGGCACCTGCCGCTCATCAATACGCTGATCCTGCTGACCTCCGGCACCACGGTCACCTGGGCACATCACGCGCTGCTGCATGATGATCGCAAGGGCCTTGTCCGGGGTCTCGCGCTCACCGTGCTGCTTGGCCTCGTTTTCACAGGCGTGCAGGCCTATGAATATGCCCATGCAGCCTTCGGCTTCAGCGGCAGCATCTACAGCGCCACCTTCTTCATGGCGACAGGCTTCCATGGTTTCCACGTTCTGGTCGGCACGATCTTCCTGATCGTCTGCCTGATCCGCTCGATGAAGGGCGACTTCACGCCGAAGGCCCATTTCGGCTTCGAAGCGGCTGCCTGGTACTGGCACTTCGTTGACGTGGTCTGGATCTTCCTGTTCTTCGCCATCTATGTCTGGGGCGGCTTTGGCGGCGTGGTCGCTGCCCACTAAGTGAACCTCGGGCGAGGCTCCGGCCTTGCGCGGGTGAGATCAGGAAAGTGAAAATGGGGGCGGGTGCGCGACAAGCGGCCCGCCCTCGTGGTTTTCAAATAGGCCGATCATGGAAAGCAAATATTCCGCGCCTTCGTCGCTTGAAGTGGGATTGAAGGGGTGCTGTCCGCGCTGCGGCAAGGGCAAGCTCTTTCGCGGCTTCCTCAATGTCACGCCGAGTTGCAGCAATTGCGGGCTGGATCTCGCCTTTGCGGATTCAGGCGATGGTCCTGCCGTCTTTATCATCCTGCTTGCAGGCTTTGTGATTGTCGGGCTCGTGCTCTGGGTGGAGTTCACCTGGTCGCCGCCTTACTGGGTTCACGCCCTGATCTGGATTCCTGTCACACTCGCTTTCACGGTCGGCCTTATCCGTCCCTTGAAGGGCTGGCTCGTCGCGCAGCAATTCCGCCATGACGCATCAGAAGGGCGGCAGGAAAAATGAGGGGTGCGCAGAACCGCTTCTTCCGCCCTCTGCTCTGGCCGACATTGTTCACGCTGGCGGCTCTGCCCGTGCTGCTCGGCCTCGGTTTCTGGCAGCTCGATCGGCTTGAATGGAAAGAGGCGCTTCTCGTAAAGCTCGAACAGCGGATGGTGGCTGATCCTGCGCCCTTTCCTGCGCCGGAAGAATGGGGAGAAATTGATCCCTATAAGGAAGAATATACGCGCTTTCAGCTTGAGGGCCGCTTCCTCGCGCGCGAGTTCCATTATTTCCAGCAAAATGCAAAAGGCACGCCCGGCTATGCCGTGATCTCGCCACTCGAAGTAACGGAAGGGACTGTCGTTCTCGTCAATCGCGGCTTCGTCCCCGCGCATCTGAAAGAGACGGATGCTCATGGCGGTATACCGGAAAGCGCAGACGGCGCACCGCTCCGCTTTACCGGCATCCTCCGCGCGCCCGCTACACGCGGAGCCTTTGATGGTGTGGACGATCCTGAAAAGAATGTCTGGATGGTGCGCGATCCTGCGGCAATGGGCGCAACGCTCGATGTGGCCCTTGTCGCGCCCTTCATCATTGATGCAGAGCCAGGCTCCTTTCCGGGTGAATATCCGAAGGCCGGCGCGACACGGCCCGAGCTTTCGAACAATCATCTCGATTATGCGCTGACATGGTTCAGCCTCGCCGCCACTCTCCTCATCATCTATCTCCTCTATCACCGTGCAAACGGGCGCATCGGAAGACCCTGAGCCAAATGACATTGCGTAACTCGACCGCCGCCTATGAGGCGCTGAAGGATCGCTTCAACCGTCTCTCCGCCCTTGGAGGCGCGCAAGCGGTGCTGCATTGGGACCGCGCGACCATGATGCCGGAAGGGGGTGCTGCTGCCCGCGCCGAGCAGCAAGCCGTTCTTTCCCTCATCGCCCATGAAACGCTGACCGCGCCTGACACGGCGGAACTGCTCGCCGAGGCAGAGGATGCCGCGTCCTCTCTTGGCGAATGGGACCGCGCAAACCTCGCCGAGATGGTGCGCATCCACGCCCATGCCACCGCTACACCCGCTGACCTCGTGATGCGGCTTTCGCGTCAGAAATCCGAGACGGAAATGATCTGGCGCCGAGCCCGCGCTGCAAATGACTATGCGAGTCTCGCCCCCGCGCTTGACAAGCTGATCAGCCTTGTGCGCGAACAGGCCGCCGCCAAGGCCGAGGCGCTTGGCCTCTCGCCTTATGATGCCTTGCTGGACAGCTATGACCCCGGCCGCCGCGCGAGCGACATCGACAGGCTCTTCGCGGAGCTTGAAGCCTTTCTCCCCGATCTGCTGCGCGAGGTGATGGAGCATCAGGCGAGCGAAGCTGCTCCCCTTGTACCTGAAGGTCCGTTTCCGGTCGCGCGTCAGGAAGAGCTTGGCCGCGAGGTGATGCGCCTGATGGGCTTTGATTTCGCGCATGGCAGGCTCGATGTGAGCCATCATCCCTTCACCGGCGGCGTGCCGGACGACAGCCGTATCACCACCCGCTATGACGAGGCGGATTTCACCGAAAGCCTCATGGCCGTGATCCACGAAACCGGCCATTCGCTTTATGAGCGCGGTCTTCCGGCTGAGTGGCGCGGCCAGCCCGTGGGCCGTGCGCGGGGCATGACGATCCATGAAAGCCAGTCCCTGCTTTATGAAATGCAGGCGGCCCGCACGGAAGGCTTCATTGCATTCCTCACGCCCCATTTCCGGGCGGCATTCGGTGGCAATGGCCCCGCCTGGGAGGCGGACAACATCCTTCGCCACTATCGCAAGGTGCGCCCGAGTCTGATCCGCGTGCAGGCCGACGAAGTGACCTATCCGCTCCATGTCATGCTGCGCTACCGGCTCGAGCGGGCGATGATTGCGGGTGATCTTGAGGCCCGCGATCTCCCGGCGGCTTGGAATGACGGGATGCAGAGCCTGCTTGGCATCACCCCGCCCGACGATGCGAGCGGCTGCATGCAGGACATTCACTGGCCGTCCGGTTCTTTCGGCTATTTCCCGACCTATACGCTCGGCGCACTTGCTGCAGCACAGCTCTTCGCAGCGGCGAAGCAGGCAGAGCCGGGGCTTGAAGCGGCGCTGGGGCAGGGCGATTTCGCCCCGCTCACCCGCTTCGTGCGTGAGAAAGTGCATGGCATTGGGGCGCGCATGACACCGGATGAGATCATCCTGCATGCGACAGGAGAGCCTCTTGGTGTGAGCGCCTTCCGTCGCCATATAAACAGGCGTTATCTCTCTAAATAGCTGTATATAAAGAAGTTTTCAGGCTGATGCCGAGTTTGTTTGCCAGCGCGCGCAGGCCCGGTTAGGTTACGCCCCGTCCAACCCCGGCGTAAGGCCGGGGCAGGCTATCCTGGAGATTATGGTGAAGTACGTCAGCACGCGGGGCAGCGCTCCGGAGCTTGAATTCGAGGATGCCTTGCTCACGGGCCTCGCCCGTGATGGCGGCCTCTATGTGCCCGTTGAATGGCCGCAACTGAGCGAGCGCAAGATCAAGGCGCTGGCCGGGCTCTCTTACGAGGAAACCGCCTTTCGCGTCATGCGGCCCTATATCGGCGACAGCATAGGCGATGCCGACCTTCAGGATATGATCGCTGCCGCCTATGCCTCTTTCCGGCATCGCACCGTTGTGCCATTGCGGCAAATCGCGCCGAATGACTGGCTGCTGGAACTGTTTCATGGTCCGACGCTCGCCTTCAAGGACGTGGCGATGCAGATCCTCGCTCGTCTTTTTGATCATGTGCTGGAGAAGAAAGGCAGACGCATCACCGTTGTTGGCGCCACATCCGGCGACACCGGCTCCGCCGCCATCGAAGCCTTCCGGGGCCGCGACGCGACGGACATTTTCATCCTGCATCCGAAAGGCCGCGTCTCGGAAGTCCAGCGCCGCCAGATGACGACAGTGCTGGACGCCAATGTCCACAACATCGCCATTGAAGGCTCGTTTGATGATTGTCAGGCGCTGGTCAAGGCGATGTTCAACGACCTCGCCTTCCGCGATGAGGTGAGCCTTGCTGGCGTGAACTCGATCAATTGGGGCCGGGTCATGGCCCAGATCGTCTATTTCTTCACCAGCGCCGTTGCGCTCGGCGCGCCCGCGCGCCCGGTCGCTTTCTCGGTGCCGACGGGCAATTTCGGCGATATTTTCGCGGGCTATGCGGCCGCGCGCATGGGCTTGCCGGTAGCAAAACTCATCGTCGCAACCAATGTAAACGACATTCTCGCCCGCACGCTGGAAACAGCGCGCTATGAGGTGGGAACTGTCGTCCCGACCATCAGCCCCAGCATGGATATTCAGGTCTCATCCAATTTCGAGCGCCTTCTGTTCGATGCCTATGGCCGTGATGGCGCGGCAGTGACGCGCCTGATGCAGAGCCTCAGCCAGTCCGGCGCCTTCGAGATTGATACTGTGCGCCATGAGGCCATAAAGGCGCAGTTTGGCGCGGCGCGTATTGATGAGGACGAGACCAGGGCCACCATCTCCCGCTTGCGCGAGGAGACGGGCGAACTGGTCGATCCTCATTCTGCCGTGGGCCTTGCCGCCGCGGCAAAGTTGCGGGGCGATACATCGGTGCCGATGGTCACGCTTGCCACGGCCCATCCGGCAAAATTCCCGGATGCGGTGAATGCCGCAACGGGGGTCCACCCGGAGCTGCCGCCCGCCATGGCCGATCTCTTTACGCGAGAGGAGAGGCTTGCCGCCCTTCCGAATGATCTCGGCGCGGTTCAGGCTTTTATCCGCGAACGGGCGCGTTCCGTGGCTGCCTGAAGCCCGCCCGATATCCGTGTTCGTGATGTGCGTGTTGTAAATGAAGGAGTATGCCGATGTCCGTTGAAGTGACCCGCCTTGAAAACGGCCTCACCATTGTGACGGACAGCATGCCCCACCTTCAGACGGCATCTGTCGGCGTCTGGGTGAATACCGGCGCGCGTCATGAAACGGCGCGGGAGCATGGTGTTTCCCACATGCTCGAGCATATGGCTTTCAAGGGTACGGAACGCCGCTCGGCGCTGATGATCGCGGAAGAAATCGAAACCGTTGGCGGTCATCTGAACGCCCACACCACGCATGAGGCAACCGCCTATTACGCGCGCGTGATGAAGCAGGATGTGCCCCTCGCCGTCGATATCATCGCCGATATTCTGCAGAAATCCGTCTTCGATCCCGATGAGCTGGAGCGCGAGCGCGGCGTCATCATTTCCGAAATCGGTCAGGCGCATGACACGCCGGATGATGTCGTTTTCGACCATCTGCTCGAAGCAGCCTACGAAAACCAGCCGCTTGGCCGCTCGATCCTCGGCACGGTGGACACTGTCTCAAGCTTCAGCCGCAACGAGCTGCAGGGCTACATGAATGCGCGTTATCTCGCGCCCGGCATGGTGCTCGCAGCCGCAGGCGGCGTGGATCATGCGGAACTGGTGAAGCTCGCGGCGGACCGCTTCGCCGCGCTGCCGACGCGGGGCACGAACGGCGCCGAGATCGCCCGTTTCGGCACAGGCGAACGCCGCACCATGCGCGATCTGGAGCAGGTTCATCTCGCGCTCGCCTTTGAAGGCCCGCAATATCGTGATCCCGACTATTACACCGCGCAGGTCTTCTCCGGCGTGCTCGGCGGCGGCATGTCCTCGCGCCTCTTTCAGGAAGTGCGCGAGAAGCGCGGCCTTTGCTACTCCGTCTTCGCGTTCTCTTGGTCCTTCGCCGACACCGGCATTTTCGGCGTCTATGCCGGGACATCGCCCGATCAGGTGGCCGAACTCGTGCCCGTGCTGGCGGGCGAGATGGGCCGCCTTGGCGAAGACGCTACCGAGGAAGAGGTCGCCCGTTCTCGCGCGCAGATCAAGGCGGGGCTTCTGATGGGGCTTGAAAGCTCCTCCAGCCGCGCCGAACAGATTGCGCGGCAATATATGGTTCATGGCCGCGTGCTGCCGATTGATGAGCTGATCGAGAAGATCGACGCGGTGGATGCCGCTGCCGTGCGCCGTTATGCGACCCGCCTCCTTGAAGGGCCGGGCCTTGCGCTTTCTGCCATCGGCCCGCTTGAGGGGCGTAATGGCGGGCTTGAATCCTACGACCGTATCGCGGCAAGATTCGCCCATTAGGGTCGCGGGCAACGCGATTCCGGGAGGGTGAGGCGTCGATCAGGCGTCACGGACAGGCGGGGCGCTTCGGGTCATGGCATTTCTTCGTTCAATGTCGAGACCGGATGTGACACCCACAATCCATGGCGACGGCGTTTATCTGAGGAACCCGCTTCCCACGGATTTCCTGCAATGGGCGACGTTGCGCCAGCAAAGCCGCGCCTTTCTCACGCCCTGGGAGCCGACATGGGGGGTGGATGATCTGACCCGCACCTCCTTCCGCCGCCGCCTGCGCCGCTATCAGCGTGAAATTCGGGAAGATCAGGCTTATCCCTTCTTCATCTTTCGCCAGCAAGATGATGTGTTGGTAGGTGGCTGCACGCTTTCCGGTGTGCAGCGCGGCGTGCAGCAAAGCTGCTCGCTTGGTTATTGGGCGGGGGAGATACATGCGGGCAGGGGGCACGTAACCGCAGCCGTGCGGGCACTTATCCCCTTCGTCTTTGAAGAGCTTAAACTGCACAGGCTTCAGGCAGCCTGTCTGCCGGAGAATGAGCGGTCCCGTGCGGTGCTCCGCAAATGCGGTTTCACGGAAGAGGGGATTGCGCGGGGCTATCTCCGGATCAATGGTGCGTGGCGCGATCATGTCGTGTACGCAATTCTCAGCGACGATCCACGGCGCTGAATGAGTGAAGGGAAGTTTATAAGGATGCGGCGAGGGGTTCGGGGATCGGTACGCGGGACAATTGCGCTCGCAGCCATGCTGCTCACCTTCGCGCTGGGTTCCGGCGCGGCTGAAGCGCTGGATGCGATTGCGATGGATGACAGCCACCCCGTAATCGACCTGTCACCCTTCGCGGAAACCTATGAAGCCGCAGGCCAGCGCCTCACCATCGAGCCACCTTCGAATGGCGTTGCCGATATCAGCAGTGAAGCGCTGGAGGAAGCGGAAGCGCTTGATCTCTCCACGCTGGATGACGAAACCATCGTGCTGTCGGACGGAGAGGGCGCAACAGGTGTCTGGTACGCCTTTGCCCTGCGCAATCGGGGTGAGGAGCCGATAATCCGTCTCCTCGTGGCAGATCGTCGTGCGGATGGTTTCGCAAATCTGTTCTGGCCGCGCCCGCATGTCACTTTTGACCGTGCGCTCACGGCAGGCGGGGAAGACCCCCAGCCACAGGCCTCGCGGGCAAAGGCGGGCTTTTCCGTTTACGCGCTGTTCGGTGATCCGCAGAACAGCATGACGGTCGCGCTGCATGCAGACCGCAGCGGCGAGCCGGGGCTTTATCTCTGGCATGAAGCCGCATGGGAAGGTTTCACCCGCCGCCTCGCCTTCATCGAAGGCGGTATGCTCGCGGTGATCGCCGCGTTCAGCGTCTATATGACAGCGCTCGGCATCCTCACGCGGGTAGCCGCCGCGCGCGCGACGGCAATGGTGCTCGGGGCCGGTTTTCTCGTGCTCTTTGCCGAGTTCGGCTATTTCGGCGGCCTGCTCTCACTCTCGCCCTGGTGGGATCTTTTCTGCCGCACGGCAGCGCTCGCGCTTTTCACGGCTGCCATCTTCACGCTGGAACGCTTCTTCCTTGAAAGCGAGCGCCGCTCTGTCGAACTGGCGCAGGCAACGCGCTGGCTGAGCTATGCCGTCCTCGCAGGCATTCCGCTTGCGCTGCTCATCCCCTCTGGCGGCGCGCTTTATGTCCGGCTCTTTCTCGCAGCAGCCCTTCTCGGCGGGGCGCCGCTTGTCGTCATGGCAGCACTTCGCGGCGTGCGCCCGGCGCAGCTGCTCATTCCGGGCGCGGCGCTCTTCCTCATTTCGGGCTTGCTCGCAGCCTTCCACGCGATCGGCTGGCTTGGCAATTTCACGGGTACTGCGCTTGCGGGCGGTGTCTTCACCGCAGCCCTCACGCTTTTTGCCTTCGCCGCCGCCTATCACGCGCAAGGCGGCCGCCGCCGCGCCGATATCGGCACGCTGCGCAGCGAGCAGCGCCACGCTTTCGCTCTCACCGGCGCGCGCATGGGCGTGTGGGACTGGGATATTGCGAGCGATAATCTCTATGTCTCGCCTTCCGTCGAGGCAATGCTCGGACTTGATGCAGGTACGCTTGGCGGCAATGAAGTCTCGTGGCGCGAACATATGCATCCCGCCGACCGCGAAACCTATCGCACCGCGCTGAATGCCTATATCGGTCGGGGCAATGTGTCCTTCTCGCTCGAGTTTCGCATGCGCCATTCAGATGGTGTTTTCCGCTGGGTGGCGCTGGCGGCAAGCTGCGTTGCAGGGCCGGAAAATTACGCGACACGCTGCATCGGCACGGTGAGAGATATTTCGGCGCAGAAACTCGCCGAAGAAAGGCTGATGCATGACAGCGTGCATGACAGCCTGACGGGCCTGCCGAACCGCGCGCTCTTCATGGACCGCATGGAGCGCGCCATTCGCCGTCGGGGCCTGCTGGAGCGCCCGCGCGCTGCGCTGCTGCTGATCGATCTCGACCGCTTCAAGACGGTGAATGACAGCCTTGGCCATTCAGGCGGTGATGCGCTGCTGATCGCCGTTGCCCGCCGCCTTGAATCGCTTGTCACCATGGATGACACGGTCGCCCGCATTGGCGGTGATGCCTTTGCGGTGCTGCTCACCACGCGCACCGAGCGCGGCGATGCGCTCGCCTTTGCCGAACAGGCAAGCGAGTTCCTGCGCCAGCCCATCGAGATTGCCGATCACGAGGTCTATCCGACCTGCTCCGTCGGCATCGCGATATGCGAGGATACGCATGAGCATCCCGTCGAACTTCTGACGGAAGCCGAGATTGCGATGTATCGCGCGAAGAAATCCGGCAAGGCGCGGATCGAGCTTTTCGAGCCGGGCATGCGCAAGGATACGGATGACAGCCTCACGCTCGAAACGGATCTGCGCCACGCCATCGAGCGGCGCGAGCTGGAAGTCTATTACCAGCCCATCATGTCGCTGCATGACGGGGTGGTGCGCGGCTTTGAGGCGCTGATCCGCTGGAACCATCCGAAAGACGGGCTTCTCACGCCGGACAGTTTCGTGCCATTGGCCGAAGAGCTTGGCATCATCACCGAGATCGGCCGCTTCGCGCTTCGTGCTGCAAGCGAGGAGCTTGCTACCTGGCAGAAACTTTTCCCGATGGAAAAGCCGCTTTTCGCAAGCGTCAATGTGTCGAGCAGGCAGCTGCTGCGCCACGATCTGATCGACGATGTGAAACGTGTGCTGAACCGCATCGATATCGAGCGCGGGTCGCTGAAGCTTGAAGTGACGGAATCTCTCGTCATGGAGAATCCGGAATTTGCGGCCAGCATGCTCCGCCGCCTCAAGGAACTGGGTGCGGGTCTCTCGCTCGATGATTTCGGCACGGGCTATTCAAGCCTGAGCTATCTGCAACGCTTCCCCTTTGACACGCTGAAGGTGGATCGCTCCTTCGTGGCGGGCATGTCGGCGGATCGCGAAACGCCGCTCATCATCCGTTCCATGGTCACGCTTGCGCATGATCTCGGCATGGAAGTTGTGGCGGAGGGAACGGAAAGCGAGACGCAGGCCGCTGACCTGCGCGCCATGGGCTGTGACTATGGGCAGGGCTATTATTTCGGCCAACCCATGCGCGCGGCAGAGGCGCTCGATTTCATCGCGCATCACTGGAAGCGATAAGCCGCCTCAGGCGTGCCCGGCCTCTGCCGACAGAAGCGAAATATTGATGCCGAGCTTTGCGAGCGCGCCGTCATATTTCGCATCAAGATCGAGCCCGAAAAGAAGCTCCGGGTCCGGGTCGCAATGGAGCCAGCCATTCGCCTGAATTTCCGCATCAAGCTGTCCCGGCGCCCATCCTGCATAGCCGAGTGCGAGAAGCGCGCGGCTGGGGCCAGCACCTGATGCCATGGCGCGCAGAATATCGACACTTGCCGTGAGGCCGACATCTTCATCCACCGGCAGCGTGGATTCTTCCGAGAAGTAATCCTGCGTGTGGAGCACGAAACCGCGCCCCACTTCCACAGGCCCGCCAGCAAGCACGGGGCATCTGATCTCATTTGCGCGCCGGTCACCGGAGACGGGAATGGCAAGCCGCTCCAGCAAATCAGGGAAAGTCACATTGTTTGCAGATTTGTTCACGACGATGCCCATGGCACCATCGGGATTGTGGACGCACATGTAAATAACCGTGCGCTCGAAGCGATCATCGCTCATGCCCGGCATGGCGATCAGCATCTTGCCTTCAAGAAAGCCGTCTTCGTCGGGACGGTAGGTCAGACCGGACGACATAAGGCTCATGGCGTACACTGCCTCCGTGTCGATGGGCGCAACAGGCGCCGGATGTTGAAATCCTGCACTTTCGCGCGGCGGATGTCACGTCTGCCGCTGATGACAAAGCCGTCATGTGTGCGGCAAATTGATTGCGATTATTATGGCGAGAGCATGATGGCGGCTTCGTGGCGGCGTGAGGGGCGGATGAAGAAGGCAGGGTTAATGAGGAAAGGGCAGGCTCTCGCGCTTTTCGCGGGGCTTGCGGCGGCAACCCTGATGCCCGCGGCGGCGCAGGCGCGCGGGGCGGAAGCCGTGACGCGGATTGCGCTGGTTGCCGCACAGGATGCGCATGAGGGCGCGCCTTTCCTTGCCGGGCTTGAACTCGGCCTCGCGCCCGGCTGGAAAACCTACTGGAAACGCGCCGGCGATTCGGGCTTCGCGCCGCTCTTTGATTGGTCTGCTTCGGAGAATGTCGCTTCTGTCGATCTGCGCTGGCCCGCTCCGCGCCGCTTCGATGAGCCGGGCGACACGACTTTCGGCTACACGAATGAAGTGGTCTGGCCGCTGCTTGTCGAGCCTGTCGAGGCAGGCGCGCCGGTGACGCTTCGCCTCACAGTGCAATATGGCGTCTGCGCAAAGATCTGCATTCCCCGTGAGGATGAAATTGAACTGGTGATACCGCCCGCGTCGGCGGAAGGAAATGCGCCCTCTGAAAACGCCGCTGCAGCGAAACTGCGTGCCGCCCTTGCGCGCGTGCCGGTGGCGGCTGCCGATCCCGATATTCTCGATATTCGCTGGCGGGAGAACACCGCGCCTACGCTCGACATGGAACTGAAGGGCTGCGGTGCCGGTTGTGTACCGCCGCAACTGGTGATCGAGGAGCCGCACCATATATGGTTTGGTCCGCCCGAGGTCAGGCGGCATGGAGATCATGTTCGTTATTCCATGCCGGTCGAAGTGCTCTCCCCGGGCATGATCGAAGGCGAGGAGCTTGTGGTCATCCTTTCGGATGAAAAGGACGCGCTTCTCATCCGCCGGAAAATGTAACGCCGGGAAGGCTGGTGCCGCCCTGCGAATGGGTCTTTAATGCGGCCCTTATTCTGCGGGCACCGATCCCGCGCCGATAGCACCCCGGAAACAGGAGGAGGTTCCCATGGCCATCAAAGTCGGAGACAAGATACCCGAAGCGACCCTGATGCAGATGACAGACAAGGGTCCGGCCCCTGTGAAGACGGGTGAATTCTTCAAGGGCCGCAAGATCGTGGTCTTCGCGCTGCCCGGTGCGTTCACGCCGACCTGCTCCAACCAGCACCTTCCCGGCTTCGTGAAGAGCGCCGACGAGATTCGCGCCAAGGGCGTGGATGAAATCGTCTGCCTCTCCGTCAACGATGCTTTCGTGATGGGCGCATGGGGCAAGCAGCAGGGTGCGGATGGCAAGGTCACCATGCTGGGCGACGGCAATGGCGACTTCACCAAGGCGCTTGGCCTTGATTTCGACGGCTCGGGCTTCGGCATGGGTACGCGCTCGCTGCGCTATTCCATGCTGGTGGAAGATGGCGTCGTAAAGACCCTCAACAAGGAACAGAATCCCGGTGAGGCGAAAATCTCCGGCGCAGAAAATATTCTGAGCCAGCTCTAATCCCACTCGCGAAATGAATAAAGGCAGCCTCTTGCAAAAGAGGCTGCCTTTTTGTTTTCGCGGAGCGGCTTATTTGCAGTAGGGCGCCATGCCCTGCCGGGCGAGCGCATCGGCGCGGTCATTTTCCGGGTGATCAGAATGGCCCTTCACCCAATGCCATGAGACATCGTGCCGCTCGATCGCCGTTTCGAGGCGCTGCCAGAGTTCAGCGTTTTTCACCGGCTTCTTCGCGGCTGTCCTCCAGCCGTTCTTCTTCCAGCCGTGAAT
>Ga0207868_1000318_pt1 | contig 57267 bp, 46 predicted proteins | sample Passage237B_FD_187370 | JGI IMG/M metagenome (GOLD analysis project Ga0207868, IMG submission 187370) | Cellulose adapted compost microbial communities from Newby Island Compost Facility, Milpitas, CA, USA - Passage2 37B (SPAdes) (version 3) ... | reverse complement strand
GCCGGCCCGCGCGCCGCCCGGGCGCCGCACCTTCTGGATGGCCCATTGCAGCGCGGCTTCGGCCGGCGTGGTGGTGGTGTCGATGTCGTGGCCGTAGAGGCAAAGGCCGGCCTCCAGCCGCAGGCTGTCGCGGGCGCCGAGCCCGATCGGCCACACCTCGGGCTCTGCCAGCAGGGCGGTTGCCAGCGTCTCGACCTCGGCGGCCGGCACCGAAATCTCAAAGCCGTCCTCGCCGGTATAGCCGGAGCGCGAGATCAGGCAGGCGACGCCGCGGATGTCGTGGGGCGCCACGTCCATGAAACGCATCGCGGCGGCGGCCGGGCTGAGCCGCGCCAGCACGGCCGAAGCCTGCGGCCCTTGCAGCGCGATCAGTGCGCGCTCGTCCAGCCGCTCGACCTCGCAGAGATCGGTGACATGGGCGCGCAGATGCGCCTCGTCGGCGTTCTTGCAGGCGGCGTTGACGATCAGGAACAGGTGGTCGCCGGCGTTGGTGACCATCAGGTCGTCGAGAATGCCGCCGGCGTCGTTGGTGAAGAAAGCATAGCGCTGCCGCCCGGCCGGCAGCTCAAGGATGTCCTGCGGCACCAGCCGTTCCAGCGCGCGGGCCGCGTCCTCGAGGCGGCCGGACTTCGGCCGCAGCACGATCTGGCCCATGTGGGAGACGTCGAACAGCCCGGCGGCGGTCCGCGTGTGCAGGTGTTCCTTGAGCACGCCGGTTGTGTATTGCACCGGCATCTCGTAGCCGGCGAACGGCACCAGCTTGGCCCCGCGCGCGACGTGCAACGCGTAAAGGGGCGTCCGTTGCAGCAGTGGCAGCTCAGTGTCGCGGACAGCCGTCTCGCGGGCAGCCGTGTTGCAGGCAGTCATGGGTCGCTCCGGCAAGGGCGGGTTCGATCGTCCCGCATCCTGTGTAGAAGCCCCATCTGTCGCTGCGCCTGAGAGTATTATCCCGTCGGCGGATACCGCGGCCAAAAGCCCGGCGTCTCTTTCCAGATGTCGTCCCGATCGCGAAGGTCCTTTTGCCTGAGAGTTTCCGGGGCGGTTGCTCCTTCGGCGCCAGCGTAAAGCCGGTCTCTCCCGACGCGATCGTCATGGTCGATAGTTAGGAGGGAAACACGGCTTTCCCAAGACTGTCAACGGAGGCCCCCGACATATCCAAGGCGGAAAAACCGCCCGGCACGGCCCGCCCCGGCGGTCCCGGCGGGGCGTCCGGCGGGGCTCCTTCATGGGCCGGTTTGACCCGGCAAACCCTTGGTCCCATATCCACTTTCTGGACAGGGGATGGCCCCACCGCTACAAGCGGGGCCGGAGAGGCAAGCGGCGGAACAACCGCCGCGGACAACAGAGTTGGACCGAGATGAGTGGCGTCAACGAGATCAGGTCGGCGTTCCTGGATTACTTCGCCAAGCACGGCCACGAGGTGGTGCCGTCATCGCCGCTGGTGCCGCGCAACGATCCGACGCTGATGTTCACCAATGCCGGCATGGTGCAGTTCAAGAACGTGTTCACCGGCGTCGAGAAGCGGCCCTATCGCCGCGCCGCTTCGTCGCAGAAATGCGTGCGCGCCGGCGGGAAGCACAACGACCTCGACAACGTCGGCTATACCGCGCGCCATCACACCTTCTTCGAGATGCTCGGCAACTTCTCGTTCGGCGACTACTTCAAGGACGTCGCCATCGAGCACGCCTGGAACTTGATCACCAAGGAGTTCGGCCTGCCCCGGGAGCGCCTCATCGCCACCGTCTATTCGGAGGACGACGAGGCGTTCGAGCTGTGGAAGAAGATCGCCGGGCTGCCGGACTCCCGCGTCATCCGCATCCCGACCTCCGACAACTTCTGGCAGATGGGCGATACCGGCCCGTGCGGACCGTGCTCGGAGATTTTCTACGACCACGGCGAGCACATCCCGGGCGGTCCGCCCGGCTCGGCCGACGAGGACGGCGACCGCTTCATCGAGATCTGGAATCTCGTGTTCATGCAGTTCGATCAGGTCGCGCCGGGCCAGCGTAACCTGCTGCCGCATCCCTCGATCGACACCGGCATGGGGCTGGAGCGCATCGCCGCGGTTTTGCAGGGCAAGCACGACAATTACGAGATCGACCTGTTTGCAGCGCTGATCCGCACCATCGCCGATTTCACCGGCGTTGCCGGCGACGGTCCGCAAAAAGCCTCGCACCGGGTCATCGCCGACCACCTGCGCGCCTCGTCGTTCCTGATTGCCGACGGCGTGCTGCCCTCCAACGAAGGCCGCGGCTATGTGCTGCGCCGGATCATGCGCCGCGCCATGCGGCATGCGCAGTTGCTGGGCGCCCGCGAGCCCTTGATGTGGCGGCTGGTGCCGGCGCTGGTGCACGAGATGGGGCAGGCTTATCCCGAACTGGTGCGGGCGCAACCCCTGATCACCGAAACGCTCAAGCTGGAAGAGACCCGCTTCCGCAAGACGCTGGAGCGGGGCCTGGCCATCCTCGACGAGGAATCGCGCGGGCTCGGCTCGGGCGACCGGCTCAAGGGCGAGACCGCGTTCACGCTCTACGACACCTACGGTTTTCCGCTCGATCTCACGCAGGACGCACTGAAGCCACGCGGCATCGCGGTCGATCTCGATGGCTTCAACGCGGCGATGGAGGAGCAGCGTGCGAAAGCCCGCGCGGCGTGGGCCGGCTCCGGCGACACCGCGGCTGAAACGGTGTGGTTCACGCTACATGAGCGCCATGGCGCAACGGAATTTCTCGGCTATGAGACCGAGACCGCCGAAGGGGTGGTCGCGGCGCTGGTCAAGGATGGCCACGAGGTCGAAAGCCTGAAGGCCGGCGAGAGCGGCGCGGTCGTGCTCAACCAGACCCCGTTCTATGGCGAGTCCGGCGGTCAGGTCGGCGACGTCGGCGTGATGGTCGGCGAGGGCGTGCGGGCGCGCGTCACCGACACCCACAAGAAGGCCGGCGACCTGTTCGTTCACTCCGTCACGGTCGAGGAAGGCACGCTGACGCCCGGCACGGCGTTGCAGCTCGAGGTCGATCACAGCCGCCGCGGCCAGATCCGCGCCAACCATTCGGCGACGCACCTATTGCACGAGGCGCTGCGCCAGGTGCTCGGCGACCATATCGCGCAGCGCGGCTCGCTGGTCGCGCCCGACCGGCTGCGCTTCGACTTCGCCCATCCCAAGCCGATCTCGGCCGACGAACTGCGCCAGGTCGAGGACATCGCCAACGCGGTGGTGCTGGAGAACGGCGAGGTGACGACGCGGCTGATGGCGGTCGACGAGGCGCGCGCCTCAGGCGCCCGCGCGCTGTTCGGCGAAAAATACGGCGACGAGGTGCGCGTGGTGTCGATGGGCGCCGGCTCCGGCAACGCGCTCGGCTGGTCGGTGGAATTGTGCGGCGGCACGCATGTCAAACGCACCGGCGACATCGGCGTGATCTCGCTGATCGGCGAGGGCGCGGTCGCCTCCGGCGTGCGCCGCATCGAGGCGCTGACCGGCAACGCCGCGCGCCACGCCGCCAACACCCGCATCGACATCGCGAAAACCGCGGCGGCGGAATTACGCACCACGCTCGAGGAGATGCCGGCGCGCATCGCCGCCCTTCTGGAGGAGCGCAAGAAGCTCGAGCGCGACCTTGCCGACGCACGCAAGAAGCTGGCGATGGGCGGCACGGGCGCGGGCGACGCCAACGGCGCTGCCGCGCGGCAGGTCGCCGGCACCACGCTGATGGCGCGCCGGGTGGAAGGCATCGAGATGAAGGATTTGAAGAGCCTCGCCGACGACGGCAAGAAGCAGATCGGGTCGGGCGTCGTCGCGATTGTCGGCGTCACCGGCGACGGCAAGGCCGGCATCGTGGTCGGCGTCACGGGCGATCTCACCTCGCGTTTCAACGCCGTCGATCTGGTGCGCAAGGGCTCCGAGGCACTTGGCGGCAAGGGCGGTGGCGGCCGTCCCGACATGGCGCAGGCCGGCGGCCCGGACGGCTCCAAGGCGGATGCCGCGCTGGAGGCGATCGCCACGGCGATGGGAGCTTAGCGGCCTCTGCCGTCACCCGCGGGCTTGACCCGCGGGTCCACCCCACCCAACCCTCCCCCCGCAAGCGGGGGAGGGATCAAGGGAAGCGGGCTTTGTGTCCCGGACGCGGCGCAACGTGAAACGATGCGCCGCAGAACCGGGACCGTTGCAAGTGCTGCAACTGGTACGATCCCGGATCAGCTGCGCGGCATTTCATGCCGCGCAGCATCCGGGATGCGCGGCGTCTTCGACGGGTCGAAGGGCAGTTACGCCCGTCTTCGACGGGTAAAGGCCCGGCCATGACACTGTTTGCTCGGAATAGCGGCCTCTATCCCAGCGCCTTGCCGAGGTTGTCGGCCACCTTGTCGAGGAAGCCGGTGGTCGAGAGCCAGCGCTGCTCGGCACCGACCAGCAGCGCCAGGTCCTTGGTCATGAAGCCGGCCTCGACGGTATCCACGCAAACCTTCTCCAGGGTCGTTGCGAATTTCGCCAACTCGGGATTGTTGTCGAGCTTGGCGCGGTGGCTCAAGCCCCGCGTCCAGGCGAAGATCGAGGCGATCGAGTTGGTCGAGGTCTCGTTGCCCTTCTGGTGCTCGCGGTAATGGCGCGTCACGGTGCCGTGCGCGGCTTCGGCCTCCACTGTCTTGCCGTCGGGGGTGAGCAGCACCGAGGTCATCAGCCCGAGCGAGCCGTAGCCTTGCGCCACCGTGTCAGACTGCACGTCGCCGTCGTAGTTCTTGCAGGCCCACACATAGCCGCCCGACCACTTCAGCGCCGATGCCACCATGTCGTCGATCAGCCGGTGCTCGTAGGTCAGTCCCTTGGCCTCGAACTCCTTTTTGAACTCGCGGTCGTAGATGTCCTGGAAGATGTCCTTGAAGCGGCCGTCATAGATCTTGAGGATGGTGTTCTTGGTCGAGAGGTAGACCGGATAGCCGCGCAGCAGGCCGTAATTGAGCGAGGCGCGGGCAAAATCCTTGATCGAGTCGTCGAGGTTGTACATGCCCATGGCGACGCCGGCGCCGGGCGACTTGAACACTTCCCTCTCGATCACGCTGCCGTCTTCGCCGACGAATTTCATCGTCAGTGTGCCCTTGCCGGGGAACTTGAAGTCGGTGGCGCGGTACTGGTCGCCGAAGGCGTGGCGGCCGATAATGATCGGCTTGGTCCAGCCCGGCACCAGCCGCGGCACGTTGCTGCAGATGATCGGCTCGCGGAAGATCACGCCGCCGAGGATGTTGCGGATGGTGCCGTTCGGCGACTTCCACATCTCCTTGAGGCCGAATTCCTTCACCCGCGCCTCGTCCGGGGTGATGGTGGCGCATTTGACGCCGACGCCGACCTTCTTGATGGCATTGGCGGCGTCGATCGTCACCTGATCGTTGGTCTTGTCGCGATATTCCATTCCGAGATCGAAATACATCAGCTCGATGTCGAGGAACGGGTTGATCAGCTTGTCCTTGATGTACTGCCAGATGATCCGGGTCATCTCGTCGCCGTCGAGTTCGACGACGGGGTTGGTCACCTTGATTTTAGCCATGGGACATCAAGCCTTTGGTTTTGCGGGTGGTCCGTCAGGGGAGGGGCCGAAGGCGGCTTCGGCGCCGTGCCTATAGCACCGCGGGAGCGCGTGCGGAAGCCGCAAGGGCCGGCTTTACAGGACGGCCTGGGTTGCGGTGCCGGCGACGATGTACCAGGTCACCACCGGGCCGCAGATCAGCGTGCCCGGCAGGCTCGATCCGGTGCGGCGGAAGGTGAAGGTGCTGACCACGGCGACGGCGGCGAGCAACGGCACGAACTGGATCGCCAGGATGGTGGAGAGCGGCACGAATGTCGGGTCGGGCAGCGGGTTGATCAGCCGGCCGGTGAGCGCCAGCGCGCCGTACTGCACGGCGAGCAGCACCGCGAAGCCCAGCGTCAGCGCCGCGATGCTGGTGAGATATGCGCCGGCGGCGGGCGCATCGGGGCGGCTGAAATTGCGGTGCAGGACGTGCAGGGCGATGGCGAAGAACGCCGTGAACGGCACCACGTAGATCGCAAAAATCAGCCACTGTTTCGGGCTCATCGGCTTCAGCGCCACCACCCAGAAGCGGAAGTCCGACTTGAAGGCGAGATCAGTCAGCCGCAGCGCGACGAGGCCGGCAATCACCGTGATCGCCGCGATCACCACCGAAGGCACGATGATGCTGACGCGGCGCGCCCGCTTCGGCGCGAACGGCGCCAGCGCCAGCGCGATCACGGCGTTGATGAGCGCCCATACCAGGATCTGGTTGGTGATGCCCTGCGGCAGCCATTTCATCGGGGTGATGAAGGTGCCGCCGAGCGCCAGCGCCGGGTAGTAGGTCAGCGCCGGCACCAGTGCCGACAGGATGAGGATCGCCGCCTTGACCGCGCCTGTGGGTTGCGGCGGCGTCACGGCAGCGGCGCCACTGGCGCGGGACAGCCGAAGGGCCGCAAACGCCGGCAGCGCCAGCAGGGCATCGAACACCCCGATCAGCAGCGCGACGAAGCCGATCAGGGCCAGCGCCGTGCCGGTCTCCTTGCGCGGCCAGAGCTGGTCGTCGCCCGGCAGCGGCCGGCCGCCTTGCAGCGTTTGGGCGAACCAGTCGAGGCTCGCCGCGACCGCCTCGCGCGACAGGTGCTCGCCGGGGTGGGTGACGGCCGGCATATAGAGCGCGCGTCCGGTGCCCTTGGCGATCTCGCCGTAGACCCGACCCGGCTCGACGGTGCCGCTCGAGCCGAACAGCGCCCACAGTTTCGGGCTCGCCGCGGCGTCGCGGCCACGCGCCACGCCCCACATCAGGTCGGCGAACTCGTCGTATTGCCCGAACACCACCGCGGCGTTGCGCGGCCATGTCGGCGTGCCGTCGGCGGCGAACGGCTTGCCGGTGGCCGAGCCGACCAGCACCATGGCCTTGTAGTCACGCGGCATCGCCGCCGCCGCGGCGAGCACTGCCCAGCCCCCCATCGAGTGGCCCTCAAGGCCGATATTGTTCTTGTCGACGATGTCGAGGCCGCGCAGATAGGCAAGCGCGTCCGGCCCGCCGAAGCCGTGGGCGAGCGCCGGCGGGTCGCTGGTGCCGTGGCCGGTCTGGTCGATCGCCAGCACCACATAGCCGCGGCGGGCGAACTCGATGGCGAAGCTCGACTGGGTTTCCCGCGAATTGATGTAGCCGTGGACGGCGAGGATGGCCGGCGCGGGCTCAAGCGCCGTTGCCGTGCGAGGCACATAGAGCAGAGCGCCCATGGTGTTGCCGGCCGCGCCGCGGAAGCGGATGTCGGACACGGTGACGCCGTTCGCGGTCTGGGCGGTGGTGGCGAGAAAGCCCCCGAGCCCGATCAGGACGATCCCGACGATCAGCCAAATCCCTTTGCCGCGCATCGGCCTGCCCTTCGTTCCGATCGTCGCGACCGGGTGTGAGTCCGGTTGCCATGCTTATAGCGTTTCGGCCGAAAGGGGGAGCGGCGGCGGCCGGCTTGTGGATGGCCGGGCGGGGGCGCGCCGCGCCACAATTTCCTTGAGATTCGCCGCCGGACGCGCCAAGCGAGGCGGACAAACCCGTAAAACTCTCCAAGCCCGCACCCAACGAGGACTGCCATGCCCGGCGCCGGCACCGATCGATCGCATCCTTCATCCGGCGGCGCCGCGCCGGTGGTGATTCTGGTCGAGCCGCAGCTCGGCGAGAACATCGGCATGGCGGCGCGCGCCATGGGCAATTTCGGGTTGACCGAACTGCGCCTCGTCAACCCGCGCGACGGCTGGCCGAACGTCGCAGCAACGCGCGCCGCCTCGGGCGCCGATCACATCATCGGGAACGTGGCGCTGTTCGACACGGTCGCGGCGGCGGTCGCCGACTGCTCGCTGCTCTACGCCACCACCGCCCGCGCCCACGATCAGGCCAAGCCGGTTGTCGGCCCGGAAGCGGCGGCGACCGAGGCCGCGCGCGAGATCGCCGCGTCCGGCCGCGTCGGCATTTTGTTCGGGCGCGAGCGCTACGGGCTCCTTAATGAGGAAGTGGCGCTGGCAGACCGCATCGTCACGTTTCCGGTCAACCCCGCCTTCGCATCCCTCAACCTCGCGCAAGCGGTGCTGCTGATGGGCTACGAATGGTTCAAACGGGTGAACGCTGGTGCGCTGCCGTTTTCCGCGCTCGAGCGCTCGGAGCGCGCCTCGCAGCACCAGATGCAGGCGTTTTTCGACAATCTCGTGCGCGAACTGGATAAGGCCGAGTTCCTGCGCCCGCCGGAGAAGCGGCCGACCATGCTGGTCAACCTGCGCAACATCTTCACCCGCATGGAGCCGACCAAACAGGACCTGCACACGCTGCACGGCGTCGTCACCGCCATTGCCGAAGGGCGGAAAGGCCCGGCCAAGGGCGGCGTGCTCGACGAAAGCCAGGCGACGCGGCTGCGCGCGCTGCTCGCCGAGCACGGCCAGAACCGTTCCCCGCATGACAGCGGCACGGTGCGCGGGCTGGCCCGGCTGTTGCGCCGCAATCCGACCGATGCCGAGCGGGCGTTGTGGGCGGCGCTGCGGAGCGACCGGCGCTTTGCCGGCGCCTTCAGGCGGCAGACCCCGATCGGTCGCCACATTCCCGATTTCGTCTCGTTCGAGCGCCGGATCGCGATCGAACTGATCAATCCCGGCGAGACCGACGCCATCGTTGCCGACCGCGCCGAGCGCCGGGCGTGGCTTGAGGCGCGCGGCTATGCGGTGGTCGATGTCGCGGCCGACGGGCTGGAGCGCGCTCTTGGCCCCGCGCTTGACGCCATTGCCGCCGCGCAGCCGAGCGGCGGCCGATGACGCGATCGTGACCGGCGGCGTGCAGGCGCCGGGTCGTCGCCCCGTTACTGCCCCGCCTTGATCTGGGCCACTGCCTCGGGCAGCAGTTCGTCCATCTTCTTGCGGACCTCGGTATCGCTCACGCCGTGGCCGGCAAGATCGCCGGCCACCTTGCGCAGCACGTCGTCGTCGCCGGCTTCCTCGAAATCGGCCGCCACCACTTCCTTGGCATAGGCGTCGGCCTCAGTGCCGGATTTGCCGAGCTTTTCGGCCGCCCACAGGCCGAGCAGCTTGTTGCGCCGGGCGACCGCCTTGAACTTCTGCTCCTCGTCGAGCGCGAACTTCTTCTCAAAACCTTCCTGGCGCTTGTCGAACGTTGTCATGGTGTTTCGGGTTCCGATGGCAAGAGAGCGTTTCCGCCGCATTGCGGCGAGGGGCGTGCGCGCATAGATAATCGGCGGCACCGACCAAGACAACGGCCTCCGGGTCGCAGGGACCGGGTAAAACCCCGTAAAACACCCGGCCGGAGCCAGCCGGTCGATTGTATCGGCAGGTTTGATGCGTTAGGTTGCGGACGGGTCTGGTTCGCGTTCTGTTTCTTTGCCCTGACCTGCGCAGCACGCTCCGCTGCGGGTCGGCTGTCACACGGAGCACACCCTTCCCATGGATTTCAACAAAACCCGGTACATCCCCATGAGCCGTCGTCGCCGCATTTATGAAGGCAAGGCCAAGGTCCTTTACGAGGGTCCCGAGCCAGGAACGCTGATCCAGCACTTCAAGGACGACGCCACCGCCTTCAACGCTAAAAAGCATCAGGTGATCGAAGGCAAGGGGGTGCTGAACAACCGGATCTCCGAGTACATCTTCCAGCACCTCAACGACATCGGGGTGCCGACGCACTTCATCCGCCGCCTCAACATGCGCGAGCAGTTGATTCGCGAGGTCGAGATCGTGCCGCTGGAGGTGGTGGTGCGCAACGTCGCCGCCGGCTCCCTGTCGCAGCGCCTCGGCATCGAGGAAGGCACGCAGCTGCCGCGCTCGATCATCGAATTCTACTACAAGAACGACCAGCTCAACGACCCGATGGTGTCGGAGGAGCATATCACCGCGTTCGGCTGGGCGACGCCGCAGGAGATCGACGACATCATGGCGCTGGCGATCCGCGTCAACGATTTCCTGTCCGGGCTGTTTCTCGGCATCGGCATCCGGCTGGTCGATTTCAAGATGGAATGCGGCCGGCTGTTCGAGAACGAGATGGTGCGGATCATCGTCGCCGACGAGATTTCACCGGATTCGTGCCGGCTGTGGGACGTCAAGTCGAACGAGAAGCTCGACAAGGACCGCTTCCGCCGCGATCTCGGCGGCCTCGTCGAGGCTTACACCGAAGTTGCCAAGCGGCTCGGCATCATGAGCGAGAACGAGCGCCCGGCCGGGGCCGGCCCGGTGCTGGTGAAGGGCTGAGCCGCGATGAAAGCGCGCGTCACCGTCACGCTGAAATCCGGCATCCTCGATCCGCAGGGCAAGGCCATCGAGGGCGCGCTGAAATCGCTCGGCGTCGATGGCGTCGCCAGCGTCAGGCAGGGCAAGGTGTTCGACATCGAGCTGGCCGGCGGCGACCGGGCCAGTGCCGAGGCGCTCCTGAAGGAAGCCGCCGACAAGCTGCTCGCCAACACCGTGATCGAGAATTATGCTGTTGAGGTCAAAGCGTAGGACATCGCGATGGCTGAAGTGACGTCGGAGCTCATTTTTGAGGTGCTGAAGTCGGTTCATGTCCGGCTTGCGCAGGTCGATGGCAAGATCGATGAGCTCAAGCAGGAAATGCAGGCGTCCCGAACGGCCCAGAATGGTATCCGTCAGGAAATCACCGGCGTATTTCAGGAAATATCGAGCATCCACGCCACTCTGGTGCGGCACGAAGGTCGCCTTGACCGTATCGAACGCCGCCTTGAGTTGAACGACGCACCAAGCCTGACATGAACTCCGCAGTCCTCGTCTTCCCCGGCATCAATCGCGAGCGCGACATGGCACGCGCGCTCACGCTGATCTCCGGCCGCGCGCCGGCCATGGTCTGGCACGCCGAGACCGAGTTGCCCGCCGGCACCGACCTCGTGGTGCTGCCCGGCGGCTTCTCCTACGGCGACTACCTGCGCTGCGGTGCCATCGCCGCGCGCGCGCCGATCATGGACGCGGTGCGCCGCTTCGCCGAGGGCGGCGGGCTGGTGCTCGGCGTCTGCAACGGCTTTCAGATTCTCTGCGAGGCCGGGCTGCTGCCGGGCGTCCTGATGCGCAATGCCGGCTTGAGGTTCATCTGCCGCGACGTGCACCTGCGGGTCGAGCGCTCCGACACGCCGTTCACCCGCGGCTACAACGCGGGGCAGGTGATCCGCGTGCCGGTAGCGCATGGCGAGGGCAATTTCGTTGCCGACGACGACACCGTGCGCCGCCTCGAAGGCGAGGGCCGGGTGTTGTATCGCTACTGCTCGGCGACCGGCGAGGTCGCCGATGACCACAATATCAACGGCGCGGCCGCTTCCATCGCCGGCATCGTCAATGCGGGCGGCAACGTGCTCGGCATGATGCCGCACCCCGAAAACCACGTCGAAGCCGTGATGGGCCCGACCGACGGCCGCGGCCTGTTCGCCGGCCTCGTCGATCACCTGAAGCAGGCGGCGTAAGCCAAATGGACTATCGACTATTCCCGGCGCTGCATCGCTGATCGCGGCGGCCGCCCACTTTATCGGATGTCATGATCCCCAACGAGCCGAAGATCACGCCCGAGCTGGTCGCCGCCCATGGCCTCAAGCCCGACGAATATCAGCGCATCCTCGACCTGATCGGCCGCGAGCCGAGCTTCACCGAGCTTGGCATCTTCTCGGCGATGTGGAACGAGCACTGCTCCTACAAGTCCTCGCGCATCCATCTGCGTGGCCTGCCGACCAAAGCGCCCTGGGTGATCCAGGGGCCGGGCGAGAACGCCGGTGTCATCGACATCGGCGACGGGCAGGCGGTGGTGTTCAAGATGGAGAGCCACAACCACCCGAGCTTCATCGAGCCGTATCAGGGCGCGGCCACCGGCGTCGGCGGCATCTTGCGCGACGTGTTCACCATGGGTGCGCGCCCCATTGCCTGTCTCAACGCGCTGTCGTTCGGCGCGCCCGAGCATCCGAAGACCCGCCACCTCGTCTCCGGCGTCGTCGCCGGCGTCGGCGGCTACGGCAATTCGTTCGGCGTGCCGACGGTCGGCGGTCAGGTGCGCTTCCATAGCCGCTACGACGGCAACATCCTCGTCAACGCCATGGCGGTCGGCCTCGCCGATGCCGACAAGATTTTCTACGCCGCCGCGTCCGGCGTCGATATGCCGATCGTCTATCTCGGCTCGAAGACCGGCCGCGACGGTATCCATGGCGCCACCATGGCCTCTGCGGAGTTCGACGACGATAGCGAAGAGAAGCGCCCGACCGTGCAGGTCGGCGATCCGTTCGCCGAAAAACTGCTGCTGGAAGCCTGCCTCGAAATCATGGCCAAGGGCTGCGTCGTCGCCATTCAGGACATGGGTGCGGCGGGGCTGACCTGCTCGGCGGTGGAAATGGGCGCCAAGGGCGACCTTGGCGTCGATCTCGATCTCGACGCGGTGCCGACGCGCGAGCGCGGCATGAGCGCCTATGAGATGATGCTGTCGGAGAGCCAGGAGCGCATGCTTATGGTGCTCAAGCCGGAGAAAGAGCAGGAGGCCGAGGCGATCTTCCGCAAGTGGGGGCTCGATTTCGCCATCGTCGGCCGCACCACGCCGTCGAAGCGCTTCGTCGTCCGCCATGGCGGCGACGTGATGGCCGACCTGCCGATCAAGGAACTGGGCGACGAGGCGCCGGTCTACGATCGCCCGCACGTCGCCTCTCCCGCGCTGCCGATCCTGCACGCGCGCGACATCAAGGCGCCGATGCCGGTCGCGGACGCGCTGGAGAAGCTGATCGGCTCGCCGGAGCTGTGCTCGCGGCGCTGGGTGTGGGAGCAGTACGATCACGTCATCGGCGGCAACACCGTGCAGCGGCCGGGCGGCGACGCCGCCGTGGTGCGCGTCGAGGACGGGCCGAAGGCGCTGGCGCTGACCGTGGACGTGACGCCGCGCTACTGCGAAGCCGATCCGTTCGAGGGTGGCAAGCAGGCGGTGGCCGAAGCCTGGCGCAACATCACCGCGGTCGGGGCTAAGCCGCTTGCCGTCACCGACAACCTCAACTTCGGCAACCCCGAGCGGCCCGAGATCATGGGCCAGTTCGTCGGAGCCTTGCGTGGCATCTCGGACGCCTGCGTCGCGCTCGATTTCCCGATCGTGTCCGGCAACGTCTCGCTCTACAACGAGACTAACGGCCGCGGCATTCTGCCGACGCCCTCGATCGGCGGCGTCGGCCTGATCGACGATTTCACCACGTCGGCGACCTTGGCCTTCAAGGCCGAAAATGAGGCGATTTTGCTGATCGGCGAGACGCAGGGCTGGCTCGGCCAGTCGGTCTACCTGCGCGATCTCTGCGGCCGCGAGGAGGGCGCTCCGCCGCCGGTCGATCTCGCCGCCGAGCGGCGCCATGGCGATGCGGTGCGCGGCATGATCCGCGGCGGCGTCGTGAGCGCCGTGCATGACCTGTCGGACGGCGGCCTCGCGGTGGCGCTGGCCGAGATGGCAATGGCCGGTACTATCGGCGCCGTGCTCGACGCCGCACCGGCCGAGATCGTGCCGCATGCGTGGTGGTTCGGCGAGGACCAGGGGCGCTATCTCGTCACCGTGCCGGACGAGCACCTGCTTGGCGTGCTGACCAAGCTCAAGGCCGTCGAGGTGCCGGTCAGGCAGATCGGCAAGACCGGCGGCGACGCCCTCGCCATCGCCGGCGAGCGGCCGGTTTCGGTCGCGGAGCTAAAGGCGCGCTTCGAGAGCTGGCTGCCGGACTACATGGCCGGCAAGCGGTAGGGCACGGCCGGTCTAATTGCCGTCAGAGTCGTCATGCCCGGCTTTATGCCGGGCATCCACGTTTTTGTGACGATCCATCAAGAAGGCATGGATGGCTGGGATAACCCGGCCACGACCTTCTTTCTTCACCTCTCCCGTGGGGAGAGGTCGAATCGCGTAAGCGATCCGGGTGAGGGGATTTTATCTATTGATGGATTTGACCCCCTCACCCCAACCCTCTCCCCGGCGGGGAGAGGGGGTGCGCTGCATCCACGGCAATTCAACATGAATGCAACTCGCTCGCCCCCTCAGCCGCGCAGCGTGCCGCCGGTCTTCTTCGCGACCTCGGCGACGATCCTGGCCGCCACCGCCTCGATCTCCTGATCGGTCAGCGTCTTGTCGCGCGGCTGCAGCGTCACGGCGATCGCCACCGACTTCTTGTCGTCGTCGATGCTCTTGCCCTCGTAGACGTCGAACACCGTGACATCGGCAATCAGCTTGCGGTCGGCGCCTTGCGCGGCGCGCACGATGTCCTGCGCCTTGACGGTGCGGCCGACGATGAAGGCGAAGTCGCGCGACACCGGATGGAACGGCGACAGGTCCAGCGCCGGCTTGGCGCGGGTCGGCCGTGCCTTCGCCTCGGGCAGCCGGTCGAGGATGATCTCGAAGGCGACCATCGGCGCGTCGGCATTGAGCGCCTTCAGCACGCGCGGGTGCAGTTCGCCAAAATAGCCGAGCACGTTGTGAGGGCCGATCTGCAACGCGCCGGCGCGGCCCGGATGCAGCCAGCCGGGCGCATTCTTCGCTTCGCGAAGCGGCGTGACCTGGATCGCCTGCATCGGGGCGCCAGCGCCGGCCAGCGCCGCCAGCGCATCGGCCTTGGCGTCGAACGCATCGACCGCGGCGCTGCCGCTCCAGTGCCGGCCGGAGCCGCGTGAGGACGCGCGCCCGGTGCGCACGCCGCTCGCCGCCACAAACTGATCCTGCGGCCGGTCGCCGCGAAACACCTGGCCGACCTCGAACAGCGCGACGTCGCCGAGCCCGCGGTCGATATTGGCCTGCGCCGCCGCGATCAGGCCGGGCAGCAAGCTCGGCCGCATATCGGAGAGGTCGGCGGCGATGGGATTCGCCAGGGCCAGCTCGGGCTTGCCGCCACCGAACAGCGTTGCCTGCGCATTCGAAATGAACGACCACGTCACGGCTTCGGTGAGGCCGCGCGCGGCGAGCGCGCGCTTGGCGCGGCGGGTGCGCAGTTGCAACGGCGTCAGCACGGCCTTGCGCGGGTCCTCGCCGCGCGGGAATGGCGTCAGCGGCACGCGATCGACGCCGACGATGCGCACGATCTCCTCGACGATGTCGGCCTTGCCGGTCACGTCGGCGCGCCATGTCGGCACCGCGATCTTCACCACCGGCCCGCTGCCGGCCACCGTGAAGCCAAGATGGGAGAGGATGCGGCGCACTTCCACCAGCGGCACGTCGATGCCGGCAAGCCGCTTCACCTCGCTCAACGGGAAGTCGATGATGCGGTCGTCGCCATGGGTTTTGCCGGTGACGACGATCTCCGACGGCGTGCCGCCGCACAATTCCATCACCAGTTCGGTGGCAAGCTCCAGCCCCGGCACCATGAACGCGGGATCGACGCCGCGCTCGAAGCGATAGCGCGCGTCCGAATTGATGCCGAGCCTGCGGCCGGTCTGGGCGACGTTGATCTCGTTCCACAGCGCCGATTCGATCAGCACATCGGTGGTGGTCTCGTCGCAGCCCGATGCCTCGCCACCCATGATGCCGGCAAGCGATTCCACACCGTTGTCATCGGCGATCACGCAGACATTGCTATCGAGCGTGTAGGTCTTGCCGTCGAGCGCCAGCAGTTGCTCGCCATCCCGCGCCCGGCGCACCGTGAGATTGCCCTTGACCTTGGCGGCGTCGAAGACATGCAGCGGCCGGCCGCGATCGTAGGTCATGAAGTTGGTGATATCGACCAGCGTGTTGATCGGGCGCAGCCCAATGGCGGTCAGGCGCCGCTGCAGCCAGTCCGGCGACGGGCCGTTGTTGACGCCGCGGACGAGGCGCAGCGCGAAGCCGGGACACAGCGTCTCGTCCTCGACCTTCACAGTGACGGGACAGGGAAACTGGCCTTTCACCGCCTTGATCGTCGGGTCCTTGAACGTGCCCATGTCGGCGGCGGCAAGGTCGCGGGCGATGCCGTGGACACCGGTGGCGTCGGCACGGTTGGGCGTTAAGTTGATCTCGATCACCGGATCGCCGAATCCCGCCCATTGCGCGTAAGGCGCGCCGACCGGCGCATCCTCGGGCAGCTCGATGATGCCGTCGTGATCGTTGGACAGTTCGAGTTCAGCGGCCGAGCACAGCATGCCGCGGCTTTCGACGCCGCGGATGGTGCCGACGCTCAGCGTGATGTCCTTGCCGGGAATGTAGCTGCCCGGCGGCGAGAACACGCTTGTCAGGCCGGCGCGCGCGTTCGGCGCCCCGCACACCACCTGCACCGGTGCGCCGTCGCCGGTATCGACCATGCACACGCGCAGGCGGTCGGCGTTCGGGTGCTGCTCGGCGGAGATCACCCGCGCGACCACGAACGGCGCAAGGCGGCTGGCCCGGTCCTCGATGCCCTCGACCTCAAGCCCGATCATGGTCAGCTTGTCGGCGAGTTTTTCCAGCGGCTCGTCGGTGTCGAGATGGTCCTTGAGCCAGGAGAGGGTGAATTTCATGACGACAGTCCTCCCGCCAGCGTCGGGATGTCGAGCGGCCTGAAGCCGTAATGGGCGAGCCAGCGCGCGTCGCCCTCGAACAGCTGGCGCAGGTCGGGCATGCCGTATTTCAGCATGGCGATGCGGTCGATCCCCATGCCCCAGGCAAAGCCCTGATAGACGTCCGGGTCGATGTCGCAAGCCTTGAGCACGTTGGGGTGCACCATGCCGCAGCCGAGAATCTCCAGCCAGTCCTCGCCCTCGCCGAAGCGGATTTCGTTTTTGTCGCGGCGGCACTGGATATCGACCTCCAGCGACGGCTCGGTGAACGGGAAGAACGACGGGCGAAAGCGCATGTTGACGTGATCGACCTCGAAGAACGCCTTGCAGAACTCGGCGAGAATCCATTTCAGGTGGCCGAGATGCGAGCTCTTGTCGATCACCAGCCCCTCGACCTGATGGAACATCGGGGTATGGGTCTGGTCGGAATCCTTGCGGTAGGTGCGGCCGGGGCAGATCACGCGGATCGGCGGCTTTTGCGTCAGCATGGTGCGCACCTGCACCGGCGAGGTGTGGGTGCGCAGCAACAGCCGCGAGCCGTCCTCCTTCGGGTTGAAGAAGAAGGTGTCGTGCATCTCGCGCGCCGGGTGGCCTTCCGGGAAGTTGAGGCGCGTGAAGTTGTAGTCGTCGGTCTCGATGTCCGGCCCTTCGGCGACCGAAAAGCCCATGTCGGCGAAAATGGTGGTCAGTTCGTCCCAGACCTGGCTGAGCGGATGGATGCGGCCGGCGTCGGCAGGCGCCTCGCGCAAGGGGAGCGTGACGTCGAGCGTCTCGCGGGCGAGCCGGGCGTCGAGCGCGGCGGCCGCCAGCAGGTCGCGGCGCTCGCCGAGCGCCGCCGTGACCGCATCCTTGACCTCGTTGATGGCCGCGCCGCGACTCTTGCGGTCCTCCGGCGGCAGCTTGCCGAGGGTGGCGAGCTCGGCCGACAGCGAGCCCTTCTTGCCGAGCGCGGCGACGCGCACCGCCTCGAGCGCCGCCTCGTCATCGGCGGCCGCGATGGCGGCGATCAGTTGTTGCTCCAGCGCCTCGATATCCGTCATCGTTCTACTCCGGCATGACGAACAGGTCGGTATCGTGCGGCTTGCCGCCGGCCTGCGTCAGCATCGCATGGACCTGCCCGCGATGATGAGTCTGGTGATTGAAGAAGTGCGTCACGAGTTGCCAGCGCGGCTTCGTCATCACGCGCTGGGTCACGCCGGAGATCCAGGTCAGGTCGGCCTTGATCCAGTCGGGGTCGAGCCGGTCGGCCCAATCGATCAGGCTCGCATCCGCCGCGATGCGCGCTTGCTTGAGGTCGTTCCAGTCGGGAATGAGCGCGGGCGATTCGCGGGCGCCGCAATCGGGCTTGGGCCAGCCGGCGAACCGGCTCATCCAGATGCGGTCGCCCCACAACAGATGATTGAGCGTACCGTGGATCGAGCCGAAGAACGCGCCGCGGTCAAGGCGGCGCTCGTCGTCGGAGAGGCCGTCGGCAACCGTGTACAGATTCTCATTCTGCCAGCGGTTGTATCGAGCCATCCGCTGGATGTAGGCGGCATCGATCATCCATCGCTCCCGACGGCCGAACGCCGTCGCGGCGTCAGGCGGCGCTCGGCAGCGCTGCTTTGGCCTTCTCGACGATGGCCTGGAACGCGGCCGGCTCGTGGATGGCGAGGTCGGACAGCACCTTGCGGTCGACGGTGATGCCGGACCGGGCGAGGCCGTCGATAAAGCGGCTGTAGGTCAGGCCGAACGGGCGCACCGCGGCGTTGAGGCGCTGGATCCACAGGGCGCGGAAGGTGCGCTTTTTGCGCTTGCGGTCGCGGAAGGCGTACTGCTGTGCCTTGTCCACCGCGGCCTTGGCGGCGCGGATGGTGTTCTTGCGGCGGCCGCGGAAACCCTTGGCGGCCTTGTAGACTTTCTTGTGTCGGGCGTGGGAGGTCACACCGCGCTTGACGCGAGCCATGACGAAACTCCTCTGGAATACAATGGATTACGGGACGCCGCGCGGGCCGCGCAGCCGGGTTCAGCTCAGGCGTTCGGCAAGAAGTATTTCTTGACGTTGTCGCCGTCGGTCTTGAACAGCACGCGGGTGCCGCGCAGCTGGCGGATCTGCTTGGTGGTCCGCTTGATCATGCCGTGGCGCTTGCCGCGCTGGGCGTGCTTGACCTTCCCGGTGGCCGTAACCTTGAAGCGCTTTTTGGCGCCCGACTTGGTCTTCAGCTTGGGCATTTGGCTCTCCTGATAGGCCACGAACCGCCGCGCGAGCGCGACGGGCAGCCAAAAAATGCTCGCTAGAGCGTTGAAAGTGCGCCGATTTTTGCGAAATTCGCAAGATAGCGCAGACATCGCCACGGCAGCCCTTGATCAGCCGGGCGATGAAGGCTGGGCTTATGCCAGAGGATGGCGGCAATGGCAACGGGGAAGCGTGTGCCGGGCGCGATGCGGCATTCCTCATGCAGCTTCGCAGAACCGGGACCACTACACGGACAGCAGTCGCGACGGCCCCGGATCAGCAGCGCACCGCTGACGCGCTGCGCGGCATCCGGGGCACGAAAGCGGGCGCGGTTTTCGCGCGTTAGCGCGGCGCCAGCACCATGACGACCTGGCGGCCCTCGAAGCGGGCGTCCTGCTCCACCTTGGCGAGGTCGGCGACTTCCGACTTGACGCGGTCGAGCAGCTTTGTGCCGATCTCCTGGTGCGCCATCTCGCGACCGCGGTAGCGCAGCGTGATCTTGACCTTGTCGCCTTCCTCGAAGAAGCGCTTCATCGACCGCATTTTCACGTCGTAGTCGTGATCGTCGATCATCGGCCGGAGCTTGATCTCCTTGATTTCGACGGTCTTCTGCTTCTTGCGGGCTTCGGCGGCCTTCTTCTGCGCCGAGAACTTGTATTTCCCGTAGTCCATGATCTTGCAGACGGGAGGGCTGCTGTTCGGGGCGATCTCGACGAGGTCGAGCCCGGCCTCGTTGGCCATCCGGATGGCTTCGATCGTCTCGACGACACCGACATTGGTGCCGGCGGCATCGATGAGCTGGACTTGCAGGCTGCGGATGGCGTCGTTGATGCGCGGCCCATCCTTGACGGTGGGCGGCGGAGCTCTGTTGGGACGGCGAATGGGATGATCTCCAATGTTGTTGACAAGCGCAGTCAGTGTGAAGCATTCGGTCGGCACGGGCAAGCGCAACGCTGTCGCGATGGCGCTGGTCGCGCCCTCGCGGCGCGCGGGCAGGCACGTGCGCGCCCGGCGGATGCTCCGGCTCCGCCCACATAGAGCGGCAGGCTGCGCTCCGCAAGCGGTGCCGTCGTCTTTGCCGCGGGAGAACCGATGACCGCCCCGGATACCCCCGCCTTTCTCGATGTCGGCAACGGCGCCGGGCGCCGCCGGATCGCGGTGCGCGCCCGCGCCGGGCGTGCGCCGGGGCTGTTCTGGCTCGGCGGTTTCAATTCCGATATGGCGGGCACCAAGGCGACTGCCCTTGACGGGTTCGCCGCGGAGCACGGCCGCGCCTGCGTGCGTTTTGACTATTCCGGCCACGGCGAATCCGGCGGCGCCTTCACCGACGGCACCATCGGGCGCTGGCTGGAGGAGGCGCGCGCGGTGTTCGACGCTTATTGCGAGGGCCCGCAGGTGGTGGTCGGCTCGTCGATGGGCGGCTGGATCGCGCTGCTGCTGGCGCGCCACCTCGCTGCACGGACGGACGGTCCGGCCTCGATCGCTGGCCTTGTGCTGATCGCGCCGGCGCCGGATTTCACCGAAGAACTGATGTGGAAGGAACTGCCGCCCGACGCGCGCGCGGCGATCCTGCGCGACGGGGTGTGGAACCTGCCGTCGGACTATGGCGACCCTTATCCGATCACGCGTGCGCTGATCGAGGACGGCCGCAACCACCTCGTGCTCGGCGGCTCGATCGCAGTCGGCTGCCCGGTGCGCATCCTGCAAGGGGTGCAGGACCCGGATGTGCCGTGGCGCCACGCCTTCCGCATCACCGAGCGGCTGCCGGCCGACGACGTGGTGCTGACGCTGGTGCAGGACGGCGACCATCGGCTGTCGCGACCGCAGGACATCGCCCGCATGCTGGCGGCGGTAGCGGAGTTTTGAGCGCGAGGGAGCGCCCTCTCTAGGTCTATTCCGATTATGTTGAACCACTGTCATGCCCGCGCTTGTCGCGGGCATCCACGTCTTTGCGGCGCTTCATTCAGGAAGACGTGGATGGCCGGGACAAGCCCGGCCATGACGCCGGAGGAAACGGCCGGACCTTCGATTCAATTTAGTGGAACCGCGCGTTAGCTGCCGATCCCGATCGAGGCGAGGACGCCGCGCGCCTCGCCCTTGATGAGCCTGCGCACCGCGTTCGAGGCCGCGACCTCGCCCTGGTTGGCGTAAGCCTCGTGGTTCTTCTCGATGTCGTCGAGATCGTAGAGGTAATTGACCATCAGCCCGGCCGACTCGCGCAAGCCTTTCGGCGAGCGGTCGCCGAGCCAGCCGATGCGCTCCAGCCGCGCGCCGTTGCCGAGATGGAAACGCGCCACCGGATCGACCGGCAGCCCGCGCGGCGTCTTGGCTTTCAGAAAATAATGCGCGGCAAGCGGCTCCAGCAGCGCGCGCAAGGCGGCGGCGCGCTCGGCGTCGTCGGGCCAGCCGGGGTCGTCGAGCGCCGCGAGCAGCGGCCGGTCCTCGTCGGAGACCACGGTGTCGCGTTCCTTGTCGAGCCACGCCATGAAACCCGGCACCGGCGACAGCGTCACGAAGGTGTCGAGCTTCGGCAGTTCGCGGCGCAGTTCCTCGACCACCTGCTTGATCAGGAAGTTGCCGAAGGAGATGCGCGCCAGCCCGCGCTGGCAGTTGGAGATCGAGTAGAATACCGCGGTGCGGGCATTGGCTACGGCGACCGGCTCGCGATCCTCGGCGAGCAAGGGCGCGATGGCCGACGGAATGGCTTCGGTCAGCGCCACCTCGACGAAGATCAGCGGTTCGTCGGTCAGTGCCGGATGGAAGAAGGCGTAGCAGCGCCGGTCCACCGGATCGATGCGGCGGCGCAGGTCGTCCCAGTCGTGGATCTGGTGCACCGCCTCGTAGCGGATGACCTTTTCCAGAATGTTGGCCGGCGTCGACCAGTCGATCCGGCGCAGCACCAGGAACCCGCGATTGAACCACGATCCGAACAGGTGGACGAGATCGCGGTCCACCACGGCGAGATCGCGGTGCTGCGGAATCAGGCCGAGCAGGTCGGCGCGCATCGCCACCAGCGCCGCGGTGCCGCCAGGCGCACGGTTGAGCCGGCGGAACAATTCCTGCCGGCGCGGCTCGGAGGCAAGATGCAGTTCGCCGGTATCGCCGTCGGGCGCAGTCTGCCACGCAGCGATCGCCCCGGCGAGCCGCTCGGTGTCGGGACCAAAATCGCGCGCCAGCGTTTCGAAGAAGGTGATGCGGCCGCCGGCGTCAAGCGCCTGGTAGCGGTCAAGCACGGCGCGGGCGGTGGCGGTGCCGGACGCCTCGCCGTGGCCGGTCAACAGCTTCTCGCTGAGATCGATGAGATCGGCGGCGCGCTTGTCGGGATCGACCGGCGCCGGCGGCAGCCGCAACAGCGCCCGGCCGCGCTCGGTGATCGAGGCCAGAAGATCGGACACGAAAGCATTGCTCATGGTCGCTCCTGTGGCGTGAGCCGCCGCGTCATCCTGTCACGGAACGCGGCTTGCGAAAATTGACGTGTGCGCGAGCGGTTGCCGTTTGGTTTCTCTAATCCCGGATGCGATGCGGCACGGAGTGCTGCTTCGCCGGTCCGGGATCGCCCGTGCCTCGACGGCCCCGGCTCTGCGGTGCATCGTTCCGCTGCACCGCGTCCGGGACACGGGTGAGCGTCCTGACGCATGCCTTCCCTAATGCGCCTCCTCCCAGTTGCCGGCCGCCCGCGCCTCGACGGCGAGCGGCACCGACAGCACAACCGCCGGGAACGGCGCGTCCCGCATCACTCGCTCGACCACCGGCAGCGTCGCCGCCACCTCCCTGTCGGGCACCTCGAACACCAGTTCGTCGTGCACCTGCAACAGCATTTTCGCCGACAGTTTTGCCTCCGCCAGCGCCGCGTCCATGCGGATCATGGCGCGACGGATGATGTCGGCCGCCGTGCCCTGCAGACGCGCGTTGATGGCCGCGCGCTCGTTGAAGGCGCGCAGCGAAGGATTGGACGCCTTGATGTCGGGATAATGACACTTGCGCCCGAACAGCGTCGTGACATAGCCGTGGCTGCGGCAGAACTCGCGCGTTTCGTCCATGTAGGCGCGGATGCCGGGGAAGCGCTCAAAGTATTTCTTGATGTAGGCGCCGGCTTCCTCGCGGCCGATGCCGAGCTGGTTGGCGAGGCCAAACGCCGAGATGCCGTAGATGATGCCGAAGTTGATTGCCTTGGCGCGGCGGCGCACCTCGCCCGGCATGCCTTCGATCGGCACCCCGAACATTTCCGACGCCGTCATGGCATGGATGTCGAGCCCGTCGCGGAACGCTTGCCGCAGCGCGGCGATGTCGGCGATCTCGGCCAGGAGCCGCAACTCGATCTGCGAATAGTCCGCCGATACCAGCTTGTGGCCCTTGGTCGCGACGAACGCGCGGCGGATCTTGCGGCCGTCCTCGGTGCGCACCGGGATGTTCTGCAAGTTGGGTTCGGATGAGGCGAGCCGCCCGGTGGTGGTCGCGGCCAGCGCGTAGGAGGTGTGGATGCGGTCGGTCTGCCGGTTGACGAACAAGGGCAGCGCATCGGTGTAGGTCGATTTCAGTTTCGACACTTGCCGCCATTCGAGTATCTTCTGGGGAAACTCGTGGCCGGCTTCCGCCAGTTCGTCGAGCACCTGCGCGGAGGTGGACCATGCCCCGGTCTTGGTCTTGCTGCCGCCCGGCAGGTTCATCTTGCCGAACATGATGTCGCCAAGCTGCTTCGGGCTGCCCGGATTGACCGGCTCGCCGGCCAGTTGCTGGATCTCGGCCTCGACCCGCGCGGCAGTCTGCGCGAACTCGCCGGACAGCCGCGCCAGCGTCTGGCGGTCGATGGCGATGCCGCGGCGTTCCATGCGCGACAGCACGCCGACCATCGGGCGCTCCAGCGTCTCGTACACGGTCGTCATGCGCTCGGCGACGAGGCGCGCCTTCAACACTTGCCACAATCGCAGCGCCGCATCGGCGCGCTCGGCGGCATAAGGCGCCGCCGCCGCGATCGCCGCCTGCGCGAAGCCGATGCGGGCCTTGCCGCTGCCGACGAGATCGCCGAGCGCGGTCATGTCGTGGCCGAGCACGGTCGCGGCCAGCGCCGCGAGGTCGTGATCGGCGCGGCCGGCGTCGAGCACATAGGCCATCAGCAGGGTGTCGTCGGCGGCGCTGAGCGCGATCCCGTGCCGGGCGAGCAGCAGCGCATCGGTCTTGAGGTTGTGGCCGATCTTGAGCACGCCCTCGTTCTCGATCAGCGGCTTGAGCGCTTCGAGCGCCGCGCTGGCCTCGATCTGGTCGGCGGCGAGGCCATCGCCGAACAGGCCGGCGCTCTCGCCGCCCTGGCGATGGCCGAGCGGCAGGTAAGCGGCCTCGTTCGGCGCGACGGCAAGCGCGATGCCGCAGATGTCGGCCTGCATGGCGTCGGGGCCGCTGGCGGCGAGGTGAAAGGCGAGGTGGCCCACGTCATGCGCACGTGCGATCCAGTGCGCGAGGCGGGCGCTGTCGCGCACCACCTCGTAGCGCTCGGGCGCGAAAGGCAGGCCGCGCGCGGCCTCGGCACGGGCGCGGGCCAGCGCCTGCGGGGTCAGCGCCGGCACCGCAGGCGCAGTGGCGGCCGCAGTCGCCGGCACGGCAGGGTCGGGGGTACCGCCGCCGAGCGGCAGCGTCTGCGGCGAGGTTATCGCCGGGGCCACCGGCGCGGCGGTGCTTTTCAGCCGCTCGTCGGGCGCGATGCCGGACGGATCGATCTCGGAGTACTCGGCGACGCGGCGCGTCAGCGTGGAGAACTCCATCGCCTTGAGAAAGGCGATCAGTCGCCGCGCATCCGGTTCGTGCACGGCCAAGTCGTCGAGCGGCACTTCGAGGGTGACGTTGTCGTCGAGCAGCACCAGCTTGCGCGACAGCCGCGCCTGCTCGGCATGGGCGATCAACGCCTCGCGGCGCTTGGGCTGCTTGATCTCGGCGGCGCGGGCGAGCAGCGTGTCGAGGTCGCCGTAGTCGGTGATGAGCTGTGCGGCGGTCTTAACGCCGATGCCGGGCACGCCCGGCACGTTGTCCACGGAGTCGCCGGCGAGCGCCTGCACCTCCACCACCTTGTCGGGCGGCACGCCGAATTTCTCGATCACCTCCGGCACGCCGAGGCGGCGGTCCTTCATGGTATCGTAAAGTTCGACGCAGTCGTTGACGAGCTGCATCAGGTCCTTGTCGGAGGTCACGATGGTGGTGCGCGCGCCGCGCTCGCAGGCGAGCCGCGCATAAGTGGCGATCAGATCGTCGGCCTCGAAGCCGGCCTGCTCGAGGCAGGGCAGTTCGAACGCGTGGACCGCCTCGCGGATCAGCGCGAACTGTGGCACGAGATCGTCGGGCGCCGGCGCGCGCTGCGCCTTGTATTGCGGGTAGAGCTCGTTGCGGAACGTCATCTCGGACTTGTCGAACACCACCGCGAGGTGGGTCGGCCGCTCGTCCGGCGGCATGTCGCGCAACAGTTTCCACAGCATGTTGCAGAAGCCGAGCACGGCGTTGATCTGCAAACCGTCCGACTTGCGGTTGAGCGGCGGCAGCGCGTGATAGGCGCGGTAGATGTAGGACGAGCCATCCACCAGGAACAGGTGGCCGCCTTTCGCAGGCGCAGGCGTGGGGCGGGCGGGAACGGCGGGGCTGGGCTTTTTCGGCATGGCGGCAATCTAGAGTGTTTTCTGGCGAAGTGGAATCGCGTTTCTGCGACTCGCTTCGCAGTCATGCCCGCACTTGTTGCGGGCATCCACGTCTTGATAGCGATTCAAACAGACAAGACGTGGATGGCCGGGATAAACCCGGCCATGACGGTATGAATGTCGGTGTCCCAACTCAGGGAGTGCCGATCGGCTATTCCGCCGCCTGCAGCGCCGGGCGAGGTTTGCGCGGGGCGATCCAGAACGCGTCCGGCCGCTCGAACAGGAAGTGGGCGCGGGTGTTGCGCGTCGCCCACCAGATCGCGAGCGCACCGATCACCCCGATCGCCGTCACCAGCACCGAGATCGTGCCGACGTCGCCGATCAGGCCGCTCTTCAACAGCACGATGCGCGAGACCGCCATCGGCAGGAAGAAGGCGAGGTAGATGACGATCGAGTGCTCGCCGCAATAGCGCAGCCAGTCGAGCCAGTTCATCTTCGCAAGCAGCGCACCGACGACGATGACGGCGCCGGCGCCGGCCAACCCGAGCGCCAGCGACACGCCCGGCAGGTGCGAATAGCCCTCGAACACCACGATGCCGTTCACAAGCGCCCATGCCATCAGCGCGGTGATGGCGAGGCCGGGCTGTGCCTGCGCGCCGCGCGCCAGCGCGAACACCATGCCGGCGGCGACATAGCCGGTGTAGATGTAGACGAAGCGCGCGCAGAACTCGTCGATCGCTGTCCAGCCGGTGTGGATGGCAGCGGCCTCGAGCGCTGCCGCGATCAGCCAGACGATGAGCGGCGGGACGCGTTTCGTCAGCTTGATGACGACGAAGAACACCGGCAGCATGTAGATGAACCACAGCGTGCCGAATGGCTCGATGTACGACAGGAGGTAAAGCTGCACGACGTGGGCCCAGCCGTGCTCGGCGGCGAACACCGGCGCCTTGAAGGCGAACTGGATCGTCACCCACAGCGCGTAGAAATAGGCGAAATGCACCACCTTGCGGTCGAGATAGGTGCGCCAGTCGCGGTCGATGACGAGCGCGAGGAACAGCCCCGAGATCAGGAAGAAATCCGGCATGCGGAAGGGCCGCGCGAATTCGACCACCGCATTCATGAAGCCGGTGCGGCCGGCGGCAGCCTCGACGCCGAGCACCGAGTGCATCATCACCACCATGACGATGCAGATGCCCTTGGCGTAATCGACCCAGTCGACGCGCGAGGGGGGTGAGGCGGCCTTGCCGGCCGTGGCTGCTGGCATGTCCATCGTTCCTGTCCGGCCCCGCTCTTTCTTAGCCGTGTTTCGCCGGCGAGGGAAACCGGATATGAGGCGGTGGTAAACCGCGGGGCGCGGATTAACCATGTGGGGCGGGCGGCATGCGCATCGCGATGATCGGAACTGGCTATGTCGGGCTGGTGTCGGGCGCCTGTCTGGCCGATTTCGGCCACCGCGTCACCTGCGTCGATAGCGACGGCGACAAGATCGCGGCGCTCAAGCGCGGCAAGATCCCGATCTACGAGCCGGGGCTGGAGGCGCTGGTGGCCACCAACACGGCGGCCGGACGGCTCGACTTCTCGACCGACCTTGCGGCTGCGGTCGCCGGGGCAGAGGCGGTGTTCATCGCGGTCGGTACCCCGTCGCGGCGCGGCGACGGCCATGCCGACTTGAGTTACGTCCACGCCGCAGCCCGCGAGATCGCGGCCGCTTTGCGCGGCTTCACCGTGGTCATCACCAAATCCACGGTTCCGGTCGGCACCGGCGACGAGGTCGAGCGGCTGATCCGCGCGGCCAACCCCGAGGCCGACGTCGCGGTGGCGTCCAACCCCGAGTTCCTGCGCGAGGGCGCGGCGATCCGCGACTTCAAGCACCCCGACCGTATCGTTGCCGGTATCGAGGACGAGCGCGCCCGCAAGGTGATCGATGAAATCTACCGGCCGCTCTACCTCAACCGCGCGCCCTTGATGTACACCGGGCGGCGCACCGCGGAACTGATCAAGTACGCCGCCAACGCCTTCCTTGCCACCAAGATTACCTTCATCAACGAGATCGCCGATCTGGCCGAGCGCGTCGGCGCCGACGTGCAGGAGGTGGCGCGCGGCATCGGCCTCGACAACCGCATCGGGTCAAAATTTTTGCACGCCGGCCCCGGTTTCGGCGGCTCGTGCTTTCCTAAGGATACCCGCGCGCTGATGCAGACCGCGCGCGACCACGAGGTGCCGCTGCGCATCGTCCAGGCGGTGCTGGCGGTCAACGATGCGCGCAAGCCGGCGATGGCGGGCAAGGTGGCCGCCGCGCTCGGCGGTGAGTTGCGGGGCTGCGAGATCGGCGTGCTCGGGCTCGCCTTCAAGCCCAACACCGACGACATGCGGGAAGCGCCGTCGATCCCGCTGATCGCCGCGCTGATCGAGCAGGGCGCGCGGGTGCGTGCCTACGATCCCGCCGCCATGGCGCAGGCGAAAGCCGCGCTGCCGGACATCCGCTACTGCCGCGATGCCTACGCCTGCGCCGAGGGTGCCGACGCGCTGGTGCTGGTCACCGAGTGGGAGGAGTTTCGCGCGCTCGACCTTGCCCGGCTTAAGGCAGCGATGCGCCGCCCGGTGCTGGTCGATCTGCGCAACGTCTACCGACCGGAGGAAATGGCGGCGCTCGGCTTTGCTTACGAGAGCATCGGCCGCGGGGCACGCCCGCGTTGATGCGCGCCGCCTCGCAGCCGTTGCCGATCGATGCGGTGCTGGGCGAGCTTCGCGCCGCGCTTGCCGCGCACAACGCGGCGGTGCTGGTGGCGCCGCCCGGTGCCGGCAAGACCACGCGGGTGCCGCTGGCATTGGTCGATGAGCCATGGGTCGCGGGCCGGAAGATCATCGTGCTGGAGCCGCGCCGCATCGCCGCCCGCGCCGCCGCCGCGCGCATGGCGGCGACGCTCGGCGAGCGGGTCGGCGAAACGGTCGGCGTGCGCGTGCGCTTCGGCAGCCAGGTGTCGCGCAACACCCGCATCGAGGTGGTGACCGAGGGCATCTTTACCCGCCTCGTTCTCGACGATCCTGAACTGACCGGCGTCGCGGCCGTGCTGTTCGACGAGTTTCACGAACGTTCCCTCGACGCCGATCTCGGTCTTGCGCTGGCGCGCGATGCGCAAGGCGGTTTGCGCGAGGACCTGCGCATTCTCGTGATGTCGGCGACGCTCGACGGCGCGCGCGTGGCGCGGCTCCTGGGCGATGCACCGGTGATCGCAAGCGAAGGCCGCGCCTTTCCGGTCGAGACGCGCTATCTCGGCCGCAGGCCCGACGTGCCGCTCGAGCGGCAGATGGCCGACGCAATCGTGCAAGCGCTTGGCGCCGAGCACGGCTCGGTGCTGGTGTTCCTGCCGGGTGCTGCGGAAATCCGCCGCACCGAAATGCGGTTGCGCGAGCGCATCATCGATCCTGCGATCGATATCGTGGCGCTGTTTGGCGCGCTCGACGCGAGTGCGCAGGACCGCGCCATCGCGCCATCGCCTGAAGGCCGGCGCAAGGTGGTGCTGGCGACATCGATCGCCGAGACCTCGCTGACCATCGAGGGCGTGCGCATCGTGGTCGATAGCGGCCTTGCCCGCGTGCCGCGCTTCGAGCCCGATATCGGACTGACGCGGCTCGAAACGGTGCGTGCCGCGCGCTCGAGCGTCGATCAGCGTCGCGGTCGCGCCGGCCGCACCGCGCCGGGCGTATGTTATCGGCTATGGGACGAACCGCAGACGGCGGCGCTGCCCGCCTTCGCGCCGCCGGAGATTCTCGCCGCCGATCTGTCGGGGCTGGTGCTCGACCTCGCGCAATGGGGCGTCAGCGATCCGGCGCAACTCGCCTTCCTCGATCCGCCGCCGCGGCCGGCGCTCAACGAGGCGCGCGCGCTGCTATCCGAACTTGGCGCGCTCGACGGCGACGGCCGCATCACCGATGAGGGCCGGCGCTTGCGCCGGCTGGCGCTGTCGCCGCGGCTCGCCCGCATGATCGTCGATGCCGCACGTGAAGGCGCGGCCGGCGACGCTGCGCTGATCGCCGCCGTGCTGACCGAGCGTGGCCTCGGTGGCGACAGTCCCGACCTCGATGCGCGGCTCGATGCCCTGCGCCGCGACCGCGGCCCACGCGCGATGGCGGCGCGGCAGGCCGTGCAGCGCTGGGCGGCACAGGCGGGCGAGGGTGTCTCCGTCTCGCCGGACGGGGGAGGGAGGCCGCTGTCCACTGGCGTCGCTTTGGCGCTGGCCTTTCCCGACCGCATCGCCAAGAATCGCGGCGACGGCAGCTTTCTGCTCGCCAACGGCCGCGGCGCCGGCATCGACCGCGCTTCGCACCTGGCCCGCGCCCCGTTTCTTGCGGTTGCCGAGCTTGCCGGCCACGCCGCGCAGGCGCGCATCCTGCTCGCCGCCGAGATCGCTGCTGCCGAGATCGAGAACCGCTTCGCGGACCGTATCGCGAGAGCCGACGAGACAACCTTCGATGCCGCCGCGATGGCCTTGCGCGCTCGCCGCCGCAGCCGGCTCGGGGCGCTGACGCTGTCCGAGCAGCCGTTGCCGGTCGCGCCGTCGGAGGAGGCCGCGCGCATCTTCGCCGACGGCGTGATCGCGGCCGGCCTCGACCGTCTGCCGTGGTCGAAGCCGCTCACGCAGTGGCGTGGCCGCGTGATATTTTTGCGCGGCGCGCACGGCGACCCTTGGCCGGATCTATCCGACGACGGACTGATCGCGGCGCGCGCGATGTGGCTCGAGCCGCTTCTCTACGGCAAGACCGGGCTGGCGCAGATCGAGGCGGGCGCGCTCAGCGATGCGGTGATGGCATTTTTGCCATGGGAATTGCGGACGCGGCTGGAGCACGAGGCACCGTCGCATATCGAGGCGCCGACCGGTTCGCGGCTGGCGATCGATTACGAGGCCGCGCAGGGGCCGACCGTCGCGGTGCGCCTGCAGGAACTGTTCGGGCTGACGGTGCACCCGAGCGTCGCCGGTGGCCGCGTGCCCCTGGTGCTCGAACTGCTGTCGCCGGCCGGGCGGCCGGTGCAGGTGACGCGCGATCTGCCCGGTTTCTGGCGCGGCAGTTATGCCGATGTCCGTGCCGACCTGCGCGGCCGCTACCCGCGCCACCCATGGCCCGACGATCCTGCCACCGCGCTGCCGACCCGTCGCGCCAAGCCGCGCGGGACGTGAGGGTGCGGGGCCGTCGTTGTCCGTCATGCGCGGGCTTGACCCGCGCATCCACGTCTTAACAAAGCCTCCGCAGCCAAGACGTGGATGGCCGGGACGATGCCCGGCCATGACGACGGCAAACAAGATTTGTGCAAGGTGCGTTCACGCCGGTCCTTCGCCGGCGGCGCGCAGGGCGGCAAGGCCCTCGCGATAGGTGGGATAACGTAAGCTCACACCCAGTTCCTCGCGCGTGCGGCGGCTGTCCACCCGTTTGCACTCGGCGTAGAATGAGCGCCCCATCGGCGACAGTTCAGCATCTTCAAACGTGATCTCCGGCGGCGGCGCGACGCCGCACAGCCTGGCCGCATAGGCCACCACGTCCTGCGGCGGCGCCGGCTCCGCGTCGGACAGGTTGTAGATTGCGCCGTGGCGCGGCTGGTTGAGCGACGCCGCGACGGTCGCCGCGATGTCATCGACATGGATGCGGTTGAACACCTGCCCCGGCTTGACGATGCGCCGCGCCGTGCCGGCGGCGAGTTGCTTAAGCGCATTGCGGCCGGGGCCGTAGATGCCAGCGATGCGAAAGAGATGAGTGGGGCGCCCATGCGCCGCGCCGAACGAAAGCCACGCGTTCTCGACCTCGGCGCGTAACCGCGAGCGTGGCTCGGTGGGCGCGGGCGGCGTGGTCTCGTCGACCCACGCACCGTTGCAGTCGCCATAGACGCCGACGGTGGAGAGATAGCCGATCCAGCCAAGACGCGGCGCGCGGGCCAGCGCGTCGGAGAACGTGCGCAGCACGATGTCGCCGTCGCCAAGCGGCGGAATCGAGATCAGCGCCGCGTCGGCGCGGGCGATGTCGTCGAAAATCCCGGCGTCATGCGCGTCGTCGGCAAACACCCGCGCCGTCAGCCCCTCGGTTGCAAGGGCGTCCGCCTTGGCGACCGTGCGCACGGTGGCGGCGACCTGCCAGCCGCCTGCGATCTGCGTGCGCGCGAGAGTGTGGGCGGCGTAGCCGAGCCCGAAGATGACAAGCCGCATGCGTACCCCGTCGTTGCGCCGATGGCGCCGCCCGCGGAGCAGCGAGTCTTGGCGGGCGGTCAGCCCGCGGCTGCGAGCTTCTTCTTCTCGATGGCGCGCTTCAGTTCAGCGGCCCGCGGCGACAGTTCGTCGACCTTCGCCTTGATCAGGAAGGCGTCGAGCCCGCCGCGATGATCGATGCTCTTGAGCGCGCGCGCCGACACGCTGAGCCGCACCGAGCGTCCGAGCGTGTCGGAGATCAGCGTGACGTTGCACAGGTTCGGCAGGAAACGCCGCTTGGTCTTGCGGTTGGAGTGGCTGACCTTGTGGCCGACCAGAACCGATTTGGCCGTGAGTTCGCAGCGCCGCGCCATCGTCATTATCCTTCGATACGGTCCGGCCGCGTCCGCGTTCCGGCCCGGTGTTCTCGATATAAGGCGCGGGCCGCAGCCGGATCGCGCCGCCGTCTCCGGGTCGCGCGGCTTGGCAGCGCAAAAAGGCCCGAAGGTGAATGGGGTGTCCATTTCAGGAACGGCGGACGTATAAGGGCGGCGGTCGGATGCGTCAAGGTCGATGCGGCTGCGAGCCGGTCTATCCGCAACCCCCGCATTCGACGGGGTACCGGCGCGCGGCCCGGTTGCGGCCCGGATGCGCTGCCTTGCGGCGTTGTGCTGGCGGCGGAAGCCGCTTAACTGTCCCGATGCATGAATCTGGAATTCTGCCGATGCAGCCGAGGCACCGGACGGGGAACAGGAAAGGCGGCTTGCGCCGCCTCGCGGTCCTGTGCGCCGCCTTTGCCGTGCTCATGGTTCCCGCAGCCGCCCGCGCCCAGGCCAAGCTCGATGCCCGCTATACCGCCTCGCTGGCCGGCATTCCGATCGGCGCCGGCAACTGGGTCGTCAACATCGGCGAGGACCGTTATTCCGCCGTGGTCAACGGCGGCACCTCGGGGCTGCTCAAGGCGTTTGCCGGCGCCACCGGCAGCGGGCTGATCCAGGGCCGCGTCGTCAACGGCGCGTTCGCGCCTGCCACCTACCTCGTCTCCACCACCTCGCGGAAGAAGACCGAGACCATCCGCATTGCGCTGGCCGCCGGCGGCGTGAAGGATTTTTCCATCGAACCGGAGGAAGACCCCAACCCGGACCGCATCCCGGTCACCGAAGCGCACAAGCGTGGCGTCATCGACCCGATGACCGCCTCGCTCCTGCGCGTCGCCGGCAACGGCGATCCGCTCGGCCCGCCGGCGTGCCAGGGATCGACGGCGATCTTCGACGGCCGCATGCGTTACGAATTGCGGCTGGCCTACAAGCGCATGGCGGCGGTCAAGGCCGAGAAGGGCTATCAGGGCCCGGCGGTGGTATGCGGGGTGTACTTCACGCCGGTGGCCGGCTACGTGCCCGACCGCGCCGCGATCAAATACCTCGCCGCGCAGCGCGACATGGAGGTGTGGTTTGCGCCGATCGCCGGGACGCGGGTGCTGGTGCCGTTCAAGGTGACGATCCCGACGCCGCTCGGCACCGGAATGCTGGAGGCGACTGAATTCGTCGTCAGCGCCACGGTGGCCCAGGGCACCTCCCGCACGCACTGACCGGGCAGCCGCCGCCGTTTCGTCCGCTGTCCCGATCCTCAAGAATCCGCCCCCAAGAATCCGGTTGACTCAAAGTCGGTTCGGAGTCCTCGGGCATCTTAACGTTCCGGACGCGGATCGGCCGGAAACGCGCCGACGCAACCCATCATGTGGGGTTGTATTCTTGCCGGAGGTGCACATCTTGCGGGGAACGAAGCGGAACACGGTCCGGGTCGGTGATTCGGCCGCGTTTCGTTCGGGGCTCGTTCCGAATCTTAAATTGCGCGGCGCGATCCGTCGCATTATGGCACAGGCGGTGGCCGGCGATTTGCATTTCCGCGCTCCGGCATGATCTGATCGGCGGGCGCGCGATGCGCGTCGCCCAATAACCTGACAGCACCACCGACCGCGTACCGGCGACGCGACGATCGCCTCGGGACTTCCTGATTTCATGATGTCTTTTCCTTCAGCGGGCGGCCGCGCCCCCGGCGCCGGCGTCACCGCGGTCCTGGGGCCGACCAACACCGGCAAGACCTTCCTCGCCATCGAGCGCATGCTGGCGCATTCCTCCGGCGCCATCGGCCTGCCGCTGCGGCTCCTGGCGCGTGAGGTCTACAACAAGGTCGCGGCGCGCGCCGGCACCGACGCCGTGGCATTGATCACCGGCGAGGAGAAGATCAAGCCGCGCGAGCCGCGCTACTGGGTCTCGACGGTGGAGGCGATGCCGCGCGACCTCGACGTCGCGTTCCTCGCCATCGACGAGGTGCAACTCGCTGCCGATCTCGAGCGTGGCCACGTCTTTACCGACCGCGCGCTCCGCTATCGCGGCCGCGACGAGACGCTGCTCTTGGGCGCGGCAACGATGCGGCCCCTGATCGAGAAGCTTTTGCCCGGCGTCAGCATCGTCACGCGGCCCAGGCTGTCGCAACTGACCTTTGCCGGCGAGCGCAAGATCACGCGGCAGCCGCGCCGCACCGCCATCGTCGCGTTCTCCGCCGACGAGGTCTACGCCATCGCCGAACTGATCCGCCGCCGCCACGGCGGCGCCGCCGTGGTGATGGGCTCGCTGTCGCCGCGCACCCGCAACGCGCAGGTCGAGCTGTTTCAATCCGGTGACGTTGATTACCTCGTCGCCACTGACGCCATCGGCATGGGTCTCAATCTCGACGTCGATCACGTCGCCTTTGCCTCCGACCGCAAGTTCGACGGCTACCAGTTCCGCCGCCTGACACCGGCGGAGTTCGCGCAGATCGCCGGCCGCGCCGGCCGCGCGGAGCGGGACGGCACCTTCGGCACCACCGGGCGCTGCGAGCCGTTCGAGCCGGAACTGGTCAATGCGCTGCAGAACCACGCCTTCGACAGCGTGAAAATCCTGCAATGGCGCAACTCGGATCTCGATTTTTCCTCGCTCGGCGCGCTCGAAGCCTCGCTGGCGCGGCCGCCGAACCGGGAGGGACTGACCGGCGCGCCGCCGGCCGACGACGTCCGCGTGCTGGCGCATGCCGCGCGCGACGAGACGGTGCGCCGGCTGGCGCAAGGCGCACAAGCGGTGGAGCGGCTGTGGGACGCCTGCCAGATTCCCGACTACCGCAGGCTGTCGCCGGCGGCGCACGCCGAACTGGTGACGACGCTTTACGACTTCCTGATGCGCAAGGGGCGCATCCCCGACGACTGGTTTGCCGCGCAGGTGGCGCAGGCCGACCGCACTGACGGCGGCATCGACACATTGTCGGCGCGCATCGCGCAGGTCCGCACCTGGACCTTCGTCGCCAACCGGCCGGACTGGCTCGCCGACCCCGCGCACTGGCAGGACACCTCGCGCGCGGTTGAGGACAAATTGTCCGATGCCCTGCATGAACGGCTTACGGAGCGTTTCGTTGATCGCCGGACCAGTGTATTGATGCGCCGGTTGCGGGAAAACGTCATGCTGAATACCGAGATCGGAAAGACCGGCGAAGTCGTCGTCGAGGGCCACACCATCGGCCGTCTCGATGGGTTCATGTTCGCGCCCGAGACGGCGGAGGCCGGCTCCGATGCCAAGGCATTGCAGGCAGCGGCGCAGAAGGCGCTGGCCGGCGAGATCGACGCCCGCGCCGAGCGGCTCGCCGCCGCGCCCGACGATCAGCTCGTGCTGGCGTCCGACGGCGTACTACGCTGGACCGGCGATGCGGTCGGCCGGCTGATGGCCGCCGACGACGTGTTGCATCCGCGTGTCCGCATCCTCGCCGACGAGCGGCTGACCGGCGCGCCGCGCGACGCGGTGCAGGCGCGGCTCGACCTGTGGCTGGCAACGCATATCCAGAAACTGCTCGGGCCGCTGTTCGACCTCGCCAAGGCCGAGGACGTCACCGGCATCGCCCGCGGCATTGCCTTCCAGCTCGTCGAGGCACTCGGCGTACTGGAGCGGCAGAAGATCGCGGCAGAATTGAAGGACCTCGACCAGCCCTCGCGCGCGACCTTGCGCAAGTACGGCGTGCGCTTCGGCGCTTACCATGTCTATATCCCGACGCTGCTCAAGCCCGGTGCCCGCGCCCTTGCCTCACTGCTGTGGGCGATCCGGCAGGATAACATCGACTTGTCGGCGCTGGCCGGCGCGCAGCAGCTTGCAGGCAGCGGCCGCACCTCGTTCGCCGCCGATCCGGCGCTCAATCGCGACGCCTACCGTGCGCTCGGCTATCGGCTGGCCGGCGACCGCGCGGTGCGGGTGGACATTCTGGAGCGGCTGGCCGATCTCATTCGCCCGGCATTGGCCTGGCGCGAGGGTGCGGCGGGCGAGAAGCCGCCGGGCGCGTTCGACGGCCGCGGGTTCGTGGTGACGCAGGCGATGACGTCGCTTGCCGGCTCGGCTGGCGAGAGTTTTGCCTCGATCCTGAAGTCGCTTGGCTATCGCATGGAGCTGCGTGCGCCCCTGCCGGAGCCGCCACCCGTGCAAGCGACTGCACCTGCGCCAGAGGAAGCGCCTGCGCCGGAAACTCCGCCCGCGTCCGACGCCGCAGGCGAGGCTCCGCCTGATGCCGCCGAGCAGCCGGGGGCTGTCGAGGCGGCAGCGGACGCGCCGCAACCGGAAAGCGCAGCCGAAGACGTGACCGCCGTGGAGGCGAGCGCCCAGCCTCCGCAGGTCGTCGAGCCTGCGCCTGCGTCTGCGTCGCCACCGGATGAACCGGCCCCGCAGGCCCTCGCATCGGACGATGCGGCGCGGGCCGAACAGGCCGACGCAGAGGTGACCGATGCCGCGGCGCCGCTTGAGGCGACCGACGCGGAGGCCGCGCCTGCTCCGGCGGAGACAGCGGCTGCCGCCGAGCCGGCCGCGCCGCCGGCGATGGTCGAGGTCTGGCGGCCGGCGGGCCATCCGCCACACCAGCGGCCGCGTCATGACCGCAACGCGCGCCAGCGCGGGCCCCGGCCGCAGGGCGCCGCGGAGGGCGAGGGAGAGGCACGCCGCCCCCGCCGCCCCGATCGTCGCAACAAGCCGCGCGTCGAGGCAGAGGCCGGTACGGCAGCCACAGCTTCCGCCGGAGAGGAGCGCGGGCACCGCCCGCGTTTTTCCGGCAAGGGCAAGCCGAAATTCAAAGGCGGAGCAAAAGAGTTCGGCGCGAACCGCGAGCGCGCCGAGCGCGATCGGCCGGTCGATCCCAATTCGCCGTTTGCTAAGCTGGCCGCGCTCAAGGAACAACTGGCCGCCAATCAGAAGGACAGGTAGCGCCTACGCGATCACCGATGCCGTGATCGCCTGCAGCGCCATGGCCGCATCCTGCGGCGTGAGCCGAACCTGCAAACCGCGCTGGCCGCCGTTGATGTAGACGCGCTCGTGCCCGAGCGCTTCGATCTCGATCACTGTGGGGACTTTCCGCATCTGTCCGAACGGGCTGATGCCGCCGACCTTGTAGCCGGTGATGCGCTCGGCGTCGGCCGGCTTCATCATCTCGGCGGCCTTCCCGCCGAACGCCGCCGCCAGCTTCTTCATCGAGACCTCGTGGTCGGACGGCACGATGACGCAGACCGGCTTACCGTCGACGCGCGCCATCAGCGTCTTGAGCACGCGCGCCGGCGGCTCGCCGAGTGCTTCGGCGGCCTGAACGCCGATGCGGTCGGCGTCGGGATCGTAGTCGTAAGCGTGAACGGTGAAGGCGACGCCCGCCGCGTCCAGCGCCTTCGTCGCGCGGGTCACCTTCGACATTCATTTCTCCCGTCGTGTCGCCGTGGCATCTATCGCTATGAGGCGACGACGTGCGTCGTCAAGGCTGTCCGCACGTGATGGCGTGGCTCGGCGAGATAGCCTTGACCGGGGATTTGCCATCGTGAAAGCTTGAGGCAGCAACGACAAAGGCGGCCGGGCGGTGGCGATGATCGATCAGGAAACCAGCGACGACACGGCCGCGCTTCTCCACGACAGTGCGCACCGGCTGTTTGCATCGCTTGACGAACGTGACGTCGTTGCGGTCGAGCAGGGCCACTGGCCGAACGAAACCTGGGGCAAGGTCGCGGACGCGGGCTTTCCGCTTGCGTTCGTCGGCGAGGCCGCCGGCGGCTTCGGCATTGCCGCCGCGCAAGCGATGACGGTGTTACGCGTGGCGGCCTTTCATGCGGCGCCGGTGCCGCTTGCCGAGACGATGCTGGCCAACCGGCTATTGACCGAGGCCGGCTTTCCCGCCGCGACGGGACCTGCGACGATTGCGTCCACGGTGCCCGGACGTGTCGTGCTTGAACGGCGCGGATCGGGCTTTCGGCTCCGCGGGCACGCTGCGGGTGTGTCGTGGGGCCGCCATGCCGATATCATCGTCCTGCTGGCCGCGGCCGGCGAGCGATTGTCGGTGGTGCGGCTGCGGCGAAGCGTGGTCGAGATCGAGCCGCATGCCTCGCTCGCCAACCTGCCGGCCGATCGTGTCGCGGTCAATTCGGATATCCCGGACGACGACGTGCGCCCGGCGCCGGCACAATGGACGCAGGATACGCTGAGGGCCGCGGGTGCCGCCGTGCGCACCGCGGAGATGGCCGGCGCGCTGGCGCGGGTTCTCGAACTCACGGTGACTTACGCCAACGAGCGCGTGCAGTTCGGCAAGCCGATCGGCCGGCAGCAGGCGATCCAGCAGCAGCTTGCGGTGCTGGCCGGGCAGGTTGCGGCGTGCGGCGGCGCGGCGGATATCGCAGCCAGAGCCTTCGCGCGCCTCGACGAGGTGGCGATTGCGGCCGCGAAAGTGCGCGCCGGCGAGGCTGCCAGCATCGCCGCGCCCATCGCGCATCAGGTGCATGGGGCGATCGGCTTCACCGAGGAGCACCGGCTGCGCCTGTTCACGCGGCGGCTATGGGCGTGGCGTGATGAGTTCGGGTCCGAACGGTCGTGGAGCCGGGTTCTCGGGCGGCAGGCGATGGCGGCCGGAGCGGAACGGCTGTGGCCGTTCATCGTATCCGTCGGGGCAGGGCAGGGGGCGTGATGTCGTTCTTCACCTTTTCCGATCCGCCCGTGCTGCCGGAAGCCGAAGCGCTGCGCGCAGAGGTTCGCGCTTTCCTCGCGGAGGAATTGAAGAACGTGCCGGCGCATGTGGGCGCAGCCTCGTGGAGCGGGTTCGACGCCGGCTTCTCACGCAAGATGGGCGCGCGCGGCTGGATCGGCATGACGTGGCCGAAGCAGTACGGCGGCCACGAGCGGACCAGCCTGGAGCGCTACGTCGTTCTCGAGGAAATGCTCGCCGCCGGCGCGCCGGTCGCCGCGCACTGGATCGCCGACCGGCAGAGCGGGCCACTGTTGCTGCGGTTCGGTACCGAGGAGCAGCGCCGCGCCATTCTGCCGAAAATCGCCGCCGGCGAACTCTATTGCTGCATCGGCATGAGCGAGCCGGATGTCGGCTCCGATCTCGCCGCGGTGCGCACCCGCGCCGAACCCGTCGCGGACGGTTTTCGCATCAACGGCACCAAGCTATGGACGACCAACGGCCATCGTGCCCATTACATGCTGCTGTTCTGCCGCACGAGTACGGACAGCGCCGACCGCCATGGCGGCACCAGCCAGTTTCTCGTCGATCTCAAGCGGCCCGGCATCTCGATCCGGCCGATCGCCGATCTTACCGGCAACAGACACTTCAACGAGGTGGTGTTCGAGGATGTTATCGTGCCGGCCTCGGCGCTGGTCGGCAAGCTCGGCAACGGCTGGCAGCAGGTGGTGAGCGAACTCGCCTACGAGCGATCCGGCCCCGAGCGCTTCCTGTCGTCCTTCGTGCTGCTCAAGGAACTCGTTCGCGTGCTCGGCGCGGAGCCGTCCGATCATGCCACGATCGCCGTCGGCCGGCTCGTCGCGCACCTCGTCGTGCTGCGGCAGTTGTCGCGTGGCGTGGCCTGGCTTTTGCAGAACGGGCGCAATCCGGCGCTCGAAGCGGCCATCGTCAAGGATCTCGGCGCGCTCGTCGAACAGGAGATACCGGACATCGTGCGCGCCGTCGTCGAGATCGAGCCGGACGCGGAACGGACGCGCGAACTGGCGCGCACGCTGAACTACACGGTGCTTGCCGCGCCGTCGTTCTCGCTGCGTGGCGGCACGCGCGAAATTCTCCGCGGCATCATTGCCCGCGGCCTCGGGCTGCGCTGACGGGTAGCGACATTTCGCGGCCGGCGTGACCGGCCTTTTCGTTTACGCCGTCTTTACCGTTTCGCCTCACGCGCGATTCACCACGCCGCGCGAAAGCCGCTTGGCCTGCAAGGCGCATGCTTGCCTGTGGCAGCGGCGCATCGGCGATTAACGCCGCGGCAACTTTAACGGTGTATCACCGCAATCGATCGAATTGCGCCGAAGTCGCGGGGCTCGGTCGTTCCGTTGCGTTGCGTGAGTTGCGTATGTTCCGAGTACGTCAGCGGCCGGGTGGCGCGCGCCTCGCGCCATTCTGCTTCGGTCTTTGCGTCTTCGCGCTGCTGCCGACGCAGACCGCCTATCAGGACCTCGCCGCCTTGCTGGCGCGCCAGCCCGGTGTCACCGAGCGCTGGCAGCAGCAGACCATTCCCAACGCGTTCCGTTCAATTCAGGTGGCAACCTTCGGCTTCTCGCGGCCGATCGGCACCGAGACCCCGGAAAGCACTCCCTATCTGCTCGCAAGCCTCGGCGAAATGCCGGGGCAACTCGCACGCGCGTTGACGCGGCGCGCACTCGGCGAGCCGGTGCGGCCGCTTCAACCCTCCGACTACCCGGTCGTCGATCGCACGCTGAAAGGGCCGCGGCTGGTGCTGCCGGCGCGCCCCACGCTGCCCGATGATGCCGCGCCGAGCGCGCCGGCGGGTGAAGCGGCGCAAGCCGCGGCGCTCGATGCCGAACTGACTGCCGCACTGAATGCGCCGCCGCTGCCGCAATACGAAGAGGATGCCGACGACACAGCGAGCGCGCCGGAGCCGGCCGCGATGGCCGCCGCCCCGCCGCAGAGCGGCTTCTCCGTGCGCACCGCCGGACTTTATTTCGGCAGCGATGCCCTGGGCGTCGGCGGCGGTTCGCTGATGCGCTGGCAGCCCGGCGAGGAGCCGGTGATCGTGGTGCCGCGCGCCGATCCCGATCTCAAGACCGCCGCGCTCGCGGTCGCGCCGGCGTCGCTCCCCGAGGCAGGCGAAACGCAGGCCGGCAAGGGCCTGGTCGAGGTCGCCAAGCCGCATCTGAAAAGCCCGGCCGAGCGCCTGAAGCTCGATACCAAGGCGCGCGCCAAGGCCGAGAAATGCCTCGCCGAAGCCGTCTACTTCGAAGCGCGCGGCGAGCCGGTGCGCGGCCAGATCGCGGTAGCGCAGGTGGTGATGAACCGGCTGTTCTCCGGCTTCTATCCGACGACCGTGTGCGGCGTCGTCTACCAGAACGCCCACCGCAAGTTCGCCTGCCAGTTCACCTTCGCCTGCGACAACGTTCCCGATGTGGTGCGCGAGCCGGAGATGTGGGTGCGGGCGAAGAAGATCGCCAAGGCGACGCTCGATGGCCATCTGTGGCTGCCGGAGGTCGCGAAATCCACGCACTATCACGCCTACTGGGTGCGGCCGCGCTGGGTGCGCGAGATGCGCCGCATGTACAAGCTCGGTGTCCATACTTTCTACCGGCCGCGCAACTGGGGCGACGGAGCTGACGCGCCGAAATGGGGCACGCCGGAAGAAACCGCGGCCATCGCCGCAAAGCTCGCCGCCATCAAGAACTGACGGCGCCCGCGCCCGCCGCGCGGCGGGGGTTGGCACGAGTGTCCGATCTGTCGTAGCAACGGTTGCAGCATCACGACAGCGACGGGAGAGGCGCGTGGCGACATTCAAGGCGATCCGGATCGACAAGGCCGACAAGGGGACCACGGCGGCGCTGACGCAGTTCGATGACGCCGAGCTGATGGACGGCGACGTCACCGTTGCCGTCGAGTGGTCCACCGTCAATTACAAGGATGGCCTTGCCATCGCCGGCAAGGCGCCGGTGGTGCGGCGCTTCCCGATGATCGCCGGCATCGACTTCGCCGGCACCGTGACGCAGTCCTCGCATCCCGACTGGAAGGCGGGCGACAAGGTGGTCGCCAACGGCTGGGGCATGGGCGAGACCCATCTCGGCGCCTATGCCGAGAAGGCGCGCGTGCCGGGCGACTGGCTGGTGCGGCTGCCGGCGAACATGTCGGCGCGCGATGCGATGGCGATCGGCACCGCCGGCTATACGGCGATGCTGGCGGTGCTGGCGCTGGAACGCCACGGCCTCGCCCCCGACGACGGCCCGGTGGTGGTCACGGGCGCGGCCGGCGGCGTCGGGTCGATCGCGATCGCGCTGCTGGCCAAGCTCGGCTACCAGGTGATCGCCTCGACCGGGCGCGCGGCGGAGGCCGACTATCTGCACGGTCTCGGCGCCGCCGAGATCATCGACCGCAACGACCTGTCCGGCCCCGCCAAGCCGCTTGCCAAGGAACGCTGGGCCGGCGGCATTGACAGCGTCGGCTCCACCACGCTCGCCAACCTGTTGTCGATGACGAAATATCGCGGCGCCATCGCCGCCTGCGGGCTGGCCGGCGGTATGGACCTGCCGTCGTCGGTCGCACCTTTCATTTTACGCGGAGTGTGCCTTTTGGGCATCGATTCCGTGATGTGCCCGATTGCGCTCAGGCGAACCGCGTGGGAACGCCTGGCGAGCGATCTCGACCGCGGGAAACTGGCTGAAATCACGCGGGAAATCTCGCTCGACGAGGTGCTGGCCAAGGCCCCGGACATTCTCTCCGGCAAGGTCCGCGGCCGCATCGTCGTGAAGATCGCTTGAGTGCGTTCAGACTTTCCCAACCAAGCTGCGCCATTGTCGCCGCAGTTGGTATGGTAAGCAGTGGGTAAAAGGGGTGCGCTCGCCCGCGCACCCGTGCCAGGCGTGGAGTGGCGATATGCGTTTTGTTCTGGGTGCCGTAGTGGCGGCAGCGATGGCGGTTCCGGCGTTTGCCCAGGAAACTCCGAAACCGATGAACGCCACCGAGGCTCAGAGCTTCGTAACCGGCAAGGTGTTCGCGTTCACCTGCTTCGACGGCACGCGCGGCGCCGGCCGCGTATTCGGCGACGGGTCCGCCGCCGGCAAGGTGCAGTTCGGCGGCAAGGGCCCCGAGCGCTACATGCGGGTGCCGGCCAATACGTTGCAGGTGCGTGGCGAAGCGGTCTGCGCTTCGCTGAAGGGCCTGCCGTTCTCGCCCTGCTTCGACCTTCAGAAATCGAGCGAGCGTTCGTTCCGGGGCTCGGTCTCGGGCATGGGCTTCGCCTACTGCGATTTCCACCGTCACGGCACCGGCCACATCATCATGGCGCGCTCGCTGTCGTCGCATCGCGCCTCGCGGCCGCGCTCGCTGCACGCCCCCGGCGTGAAGCAGGAGGCCAACGCCTCGCGTTCGGTGCAGCCGACGACGGTCGGCAGCGCCATGACGTCGGAGCTGCGCCGCTCCACCGACTGAGCCGTCCGGCGCGCGGCCTGATGCCCCGGCTCACAGCTCGCGCCAGGTTCTTGCGTCAGGTCCTTGCGCTGCATCAATGCGCCGGCGCGCTCCCACCCCATACTTATCGAGGTTAGAGCTGATTCAACTGCGTTGAATCAGGCTCGTCGGTTATCCTTTTGCTTGAGCATGATCTTGTCCGAAAACCGGTTCCCACTTTTCGGGATCATGCTCCAGGAGGCCGGGATTGGCTGACGTTCCGAGTTTGATGGTTGTTGCTGGGCCACCGATGACGCTGCGCGCGGGCGGAGCGTGGACGGTGAGCCATGTCGAAGCGCTGGAACAGTTGTTCGAGCGCATCCGCCCCGATCTTACCGCGCCTGCGCATCTGCGCATCGACCTGTCCGCGGTCAGCGCCATCGACACCACGGGTGCGTGGCTGCTCGAAAAAATCCGCCGGGCCCGCGCCGGCGCAGGCGGTGACGCGCGCGAACCGGAACTGATCGGGCTCGCGCCGTCGATGGCCGACCTCGTGCGCCATGTGCAGACGCTCAACCGGCGCACACCGGTGGCGGAGCCGCGGCAGAACGTCATCTTGCGCCAGCTCGACCGCCTCGGCGTGGCGACGCTCGCCTTGAAGGACGAGGCGACGGTGTTCCTTGCCATGCTCGGCGCGTTCGCCGCCGCGCTGTTCCGCGTGCTGCGGCGGCCGGCCTCGTTCCGCATGACCTCGACCGTCTATCAATTGTCGCGGGTCGGCTGGCAGGCGATCCCGATCATGATGCTGATCACGTTCCTGATCGGCGCCATCATCGCCCAGCAGGGCATCTTCCACTTCCGCCGCTTCGGGGCCGACGCCTATGTCGTGGACATGGTCGGCATTCTGGTGCTGCGCGAGATCGGGGTGCTGATCGTCGCCATCATGGTCGCCGGCCGCTCGGGCAGCGCCTACACCGCCGAGATCGGCTCGATGAAGATGCGCGAGGAGATCGACGCGCTCTCCACCATGGGGCTCGATCCGGTCGAAGTGCTGATCGTGCCGCGCGTCATCGCGCTCATCATCGCGCTGCCGATCCTGGCCTTTCTCGGGGCGCTCGCCGCGCTCTATGGCGGCGGCCTGGTCGCCTGGCTCTATGGCGGCATGAGCCCGGCGATCTTCATCGCGCGGCTGCACGAGGCTGTCTCGGTCACGCATTTCCAGGTCGGCATCATCAAGGCGCCGTTCATGGCGCTGGTGATCGGCCTCATCGCCGCAGCGGAAGGCTTGCGTGTGCGCGGCAGCGCCGAATCGCTCGGGCGGCAGACCACGTCCTCGGTGGTGAAATCGATCTTCCTCGTCATCGTGCTCGATGGCATGTTCGCCATCTTCTTCGCCTCGATCGGAATGTGACGATGGCGGCAACGGACGACTGCACCATCCGCGTTCGCGATCTGGTCGTCGGCTTCGGCCGCCGCACCATTCTCGACCGACTGTCGCTTGACGTCCGGCGCGGCGAAATCCTCGGTCTCGTCGGCGCCTCGGGCGGCGGCAAGTCGGTGTTGATGCGGGCGATCATCGGGCTGTTGCCGATCCGTGGCGGTTCGATCGAGGTCGACGCGGCAGGCGAGCACGGCGACATCAGCCGCTGGGGCATTCTGTTCCAGCAGGGTGCGCTGTTTTCCTCGCTCAATGCCCGGCAGAACATCCAGTTTCCGCTGCGCGAGAGCGCGCGCGTATCGCAGACCCTGATGGACGAGATCGCGACGGCCAAGCTGGAGATGGTCGGCCTTGCACCGGAGGACGGCGGCAAGTTTCCCTCGGAACTGTCCGGCGGCATGACCAAGCGCGTGGCGCTGGCGCGCGCGCTCGCGCTCGATCCGGGGATCCTGTTTCTCGACGAGCCGACCTCCGGGCTTGATCCGATCGCCGCGGGCGAGTTCGATTCCCTGATCCGGATCCTGCAACGGACGCTCGGGCTGACGGTGTTCATGGTGACGCACGACCTCGGCAGCCTGACGGCGATCTGCGACCGGGTGGCGGCGCTCGCCGACGGCAGGATCGTAGCGCTCGGCACCATGGAGGAGGTTCGCGCCTCCGATCACCCATGGGTCCGGGCCTATTTTCACGGCAAGCGGGCACGCATGCTGCGGCCCGACAGCGGCGAGAGCACCTGATGGAAACCCGTGCCCCCTACATCACGATCGGAGCCTTCGTTCTTGCAGTCATCGTCGCGGTGTTCGGCTTCGTCTATTGGCTCAACACCGGCGGCGGCATCGAGCGGCGCAGCACCTATCGCATCGCCTTCGAGGGACCGGTGCCCGGCCTGTTGACCGGCGCCGCGGTGCTGTTCAACGGCATTCGCGTCGGCGAGGTGACGGCGCTCGGGCTCGACGCCGGCAAGCCGCGCGGGGTGGCCGCGACCATCGCGGTCGCGGAGACGACACCGGTGCGCAAGGACACCAAGGTCGGACTCGATTTCCAGGGATTGACCGGCGTGCCGGTGGTGGCACTCGAAGGCGGCGACGGCACCGAGCCGCTCGAAGCCGGCGGCGTGCTCGTCGCCGACAAGAGCGCGGGGCAGGGCATGATGCAGGCGGCGCGCGCGGCGCTCAGCCGGGCCGATGCGGTGCTGGCCGACAATGCCGAGCCGCTGCGCGAGACGCTGGCGTCGTTCCGCACCTTTGCCGACGCGCTGGCGCGCAACACGCCGCGCCTCGAAGGCATCGTCGGCGGGCTTGAGCGGATGACCGGCGGCGGCGCGGCCGCGGTGCGCAAGGTGTCTTACGACCTGCCGGCGGCGGAGACCTTCCCCGAGCCGCGCACCGCGCTCAAGGCCGGGCTTGCGATTGCCGAGCCGACCGCCATCGTCCGATTGCAGACGCAGCGCATCCTGCTCGCGGCCGGCGCCGACGGGCCGGAGTTCGAGGACGCACAATGGGCCGACTCGCTGCCGCTTCTGATCCAGGCCCGGCTCTTGCAAAGTTTTGAGAACTACGACATCGCCCATCCGCCGCTGCGGGCCGACAACGGCGCCGACGCCGAAGCCCGCCTTGTGCTCGACCTGCGCCGGTTCGAGATCGAGCCGGGGCCGCCGTCGCGTGCAGTGATCTCGCTCTCGGCCAAGCTCGTCGATCAGGCCGGGCACGTCGCCGCTGCGCGGGTGTTCGATGTCTCGCGCGACGTTGCGTCCCTGACCTCCAAGGACGCCGCGGCCGCTTTCGCTGCCGCCTTTGCCGATCTTGCCCGCGACGTGGTGACGTGGACCGCGGCGCAGCCATAGGCCGGGATGAACAACGCGCTGTGGGGCGATAGACTTGAGCTTGCAATTCTGATTCCGCCGCGCGCGGCGGATCGGGCCGGCGCGAGATCATGCGATGAAGGTTTTGGTGCTGGGGGCTGGCGTGATCGGCGTCACCTCCGCCTACTATCTTGCGAAGGCCGGCTTCGAGGTGACGGTCATCGACCGGCAGCCCGGCCCGGCGCTCGAGACGAGCTTTGCCAATGCCGGCGAGATATCGCCCGGTTATGCCTCGCCGTGGGCGGGGCCGGGGGTGCCGTTCAAGGCGGTGCGCTGGCTACTGGAGCGCGACGGCCCGCTAGTGGTGCGCCCGCAGTTCAATCCGGCGATGTGGCGCTGGCTTCTCGCCATGCTGCGCAACTGCACGGCGGCGCGCTATGCCCGCAACAAGGCGCGCATGGTCGGCATCGCCGAATACAGCCGCGACTGCCTGCGCGCGCTGCGCGGCGAGACCGGCATTGCCTACGACGAGCGTAGCCTCGGCACGCTGCAACTCTTTCGCAAGCAGGCGCAACTCGACGCCATCGGCGGCGACGTCGCCGTGCTCAGCCAGTACGGTGTGCCGTTCGAGGTGCTGGACCGCGACGGCTGTATCAGCGCCGAGCCGGGACTGGCCGCGGTGCGCGACCTCATCGTCGGTGGCCTGCGGCTGCCGGACGACGAGACCGGCGACTGCTACCTGTTCACCGTGCAACTGGCGAAGCAGGCGGCGGCGCTCGGCGTGCGTTTCGTTTACGGCACCACCGTGCACGCGCTCGATGTCTCCGGCGGGCGCGTCGCGCAGGTGACGACGGACAAGGGCGTGTTTGCGGCTGACCGCACCCTGGTTGCGCTCGGCAGTTTTTCGGCCCTGCTGCTGCGCCCGCTCGGCCTGCGCATTCCGGTCTATCCGGTCAAAGGTTATTCGCTCACCGTGCCGGTCAGGGACGATGCGGCCGCGCCGCAATCGACGGTGATGGACGAAAGCTACAAGGTGGCGATCACCCGGCTTGGCGACCGCATCCGTGTCGGCGGCACTGCCGAGGTCGGCGACTATCGCGTCAGGCTGTTGCCGGCGCGTCGCCGTCCGCTCGACCGCTCGCTGGCCGATCTGTTTCCGAACGGCGGCGATCCGGCCCGCGCGACGTTCTGGAGCGGGCTGCGGCCGATGACGCCGGACGGCCCGCCGGTGATCGGCGCCACTACGGTCGGGGGCCTCTACCTCAACACTGGCCACGGCACGCTGGGCTGGACCATGGCCTGCGGGGCCGGCCGCGTGATCGCCGATCTGATCGCGGACAAGGCTCCGGAGATTGCGGTGGAGGGGTTGTCGATCGCGCGCTACGGGTGAGGCATCGGGCGGCTTGTCGTTGCCTCCGACGGCTGTGTCTTAAGCCCGCAAACGACAACGCGGGCCAGCGGCCCGCGTCGAAAAGCATCGGATCGGACAGGAGAGGGTCAGCGCGGCGGGCGCGGCGCGCCGGGGCGGCCACGGTCGGCACCGAATGCCGGCTTCGGCTTCATTGGCAGCAGACCTTCACGCTGCAGCTTCTTGCGCGCCAGCTTGCGCGCGCGACGCACGGCTTCGGCCTTCTCGCGCGCCTTCTTCTCGGAGGGCTTCTCGTAGTGCCCGCGGAGCTTCATCTCGCGGAAAATCCCCTCGCGCTGCATCTTCTTCTTCAGTGCCTTGAGGGCCTGATCGACATTGTTATCGCGGACGAGAACTTGCACGCGGCATCCTTTTCCAACTGGACCTGCAAGCGAAATTGCCAAGCGGGTATTGATGAATTTCGGCACGGCGGAATGCGGGCAAAAGCCTGTGCCCGCCGTTCAGGGTGGCGGATGTAGCAGATCAAACCGGGAATGTCCATGCGTCGCGACGCGGGGTGGGGCGGAATTTACGCAAGTCCGGACGGCTTTTCGAGGTTTTCCGGAGGATGACGCGACGGCGCGGGGCGGCTTCCCCGTTGCCGGAACCGGGCGAATCGATTCCGGTTGGCACCCGGCCGACCGGCAGGGGCGCGCGGGCGCCCGCCGGGCTGGCTGTTGCGATCGGGGGTTTGTCATGAACGCGAAAAAATATGCCGCCGAAGCCATTGGTACGTTCTGGTTGACGTTCGGCGGCTGCGGCGCGGCGATCTTTGCCGCGGGTTTCCCGCAACTCGGCATCGGCTTTGCCGGCGTCGCGCTGGCCTTCGGCCTGACGGTGCTGACCATGGCTTACGCCATCGGCCACATGTCCGGCTGCCACCTCAACCCGGCGGTCACGGTCGGGCTTGCCGCCGGCGGGCGCTTCCCCAATGCCCAGGTGATCCCCTACATCGTCGCCCAGGTGGTCGGCGCCATCGTCGCCGCCGCGGTGCTGTACTGGATCGCCAGCGGCGCCCCCGGCTTCGATGCCGCCAAGGGGTTCGCCGCCAACGGCTACGGCGAGCATTCGCCCGGCAAGTACGGGCTGGGCTCGGCCTTTGTCGCCGAGGTGGTGCTGACCGCGGCGTTCCTGTTCGTCATCATGGGCGCGACCCATGGGCGGGCGCCGGCCGGGTTCGCGCCGATCGCCATCGGGCTGGCGCTGACGCTGATCCACCTGATCTGCATCCCGATCACCAATACCTCGGTCAACCCGGCGCGCAGCACGGGGCCCGCGCTGTTCGCAGGGACCTGGGCGCTGCAGCAGCTCTGGCTGTTCTGGCTGGCGCCGCTGATCGGCGGGGTGATCGGCGGCGTGGTCTATCGCTGGCTCAGCCCGGACGAGCCGGCCGGCACCGTCAAAGGGCGCTGACGTTAGGGAATTGCGTCGGGCCGCGTCACTTGGGTTGTGAAACCTGAGTGACGTGGCCCATCTTGCGGCCGGGGCGCACCGCCGCCTTGCCGTAGAGGTGGACGGTCGCGCCGGGCACCGTGAGCCAGCGCGCATAGTCCTCGACCTCGTCGCCGATCAGGTTGGTCATGGTGACCTCGCCGTGGCGTACGGGCTCCGCCAGCGGCCAGCCGGCGATGGCGCGAATGTGCTGCTCGAACTGCGACACCGAGCAGCCGTCCAGCGTCCAATGCCCGGAGTTGTGCACACGCGGGGCGATTTCGTTGACGAGCAGCCGCCCCTTGCCGTTGTCGGCCACCACGAACATCTCGACGCCGAGCACGCCGACGTAACCAAGCGCCTCCGCGATGGTGGCGGCGATCCTGTGCGCCTCGGCTGCAAGCGTCGGCGCGATGCGCGCGGGCGCGCGCGAGACCTTGAGGATGTGGTTGTGGTGCTCGTTCTCGGTGACGTCGAAGGAGACGACGCGGCCGTCGGCGCCGCGCGCGGCAACCACCGAGATCTCGCGCTCGAACGGCACGAAGGCTTCGAGGATGGCGGCGCGGGTCGCAAGCCGCGCCCATGCCGCGTCAAGATCGTCGCCGGCACGGATCGTGACCTGACCCTTGCCGTCGTAGCCGAAGCGGCGGGTCTTGAGCACCGCGGGCAGGCCGAGCGCCGCCACGGCGGCGCGCAGGCCGGCGGCCGACGACACCTCGGCATAGCGCGTGGTCGCAAGCCCGAGCCCGGTGACAAAATCCTTCTCGGCCAGGCGGTCCTGCGTCGTCTCCAGCACGCGGGTATCGGGCAGCACCGGCCGTCGCGCCGCGAGCACCAAGGCGGTGGCGGCCGGCACGTTCTCGAACTCGTAGGTGACGACATTGACGTCGGCGGCGAACAGTTCCAGAGCCTCGACATCGGCATATTCGGCGCAGGTCGCGTTCTGCACCACGTCGAAGGCGGGCGAATCCGGGTCGGGGGAATACATCTGGCACTTGAGGCCGAGCCGCGCCGCCGCCAAGGCCAGCATGCGTCCGAGCTGGCCGCCGCCGAGAATGCCGATGGTGTCGCCGGGCGCAAGCGTCACCTGCTTGACTGTATTCACGATGCCGAATCCTCCGGGCGCTCGGCAACGTCTTCGCTTTGCCGGCGCCGCCACGCGGCGAGCCGTGCCGCAAGCGCCTCGTCGGACAGCGCCAGCACCGCGGCGGCCAGCAGCGCGGCATTGATCGCGCCGGCCTTGCCGATCGCCAGCGTTCCGACCGGCACGCCGGCCGGCATCTGCACGATGGAATAGAGCGAGTCCACGCCGGCGAGCGCCTTGCTTTCGACCGGCACGCCGAACACCGGAAGGTCGGTGAGTGCCGCCGTCATGCCGGGCAGGTGGGCCGCGCCGCCGGCCCCGGCGATGATCACCTTGTGGCCGGCCGCCCTGGCCCCCTTGGCAAACGCGTAGAGCCGCTCCGGGGTGCGGTGCGCCGACACGATTTTGGCCTCGACGGCGATGCCGAGCGCCGCCAGCGTCTCGGCGGCATGGCGCATGGTGGTCCAGTCAGACTGGCTTCCCATGATGATGACGACGGGGGCGGTCACGATGCTGAGACTGGTGAATTGACGCGGAGTGGGAATGGAACTCGCCGCGCGGCCTTCTGGGCCGGCGCGGAAGGCCCATGGACTAGCCTGTTCCGCTCCTTACCGGCAAGGGTAAAACGGTCCCCGCCGGCTGCTTGCCTCATTTGTGGTGACCAATGTGGCAATAAGGTCGCCTCCGGCGGGCCGGGCAGTCCATCAGGCGATGATATCGGGGGTGATCTGGTCCTCGATAAAGGCGATGCGGTCGCGCAACTGCAACTTGCGCTTCTTGAGCCGCTGCAGGCGCAGGAGGTCCGGTGCCGGCGACTCATGCAGCGCCTCGATGGCGGCGTCGAGATCGCGGTGCTCCTGCTGCAGCCGGGCAAGTTCGGCAGCTAGATCGGCCTGGGAATTGTCGCTGGTCATCGTCGGTCCGATTGCTGCCTCATCGTGTGGCGAACCTGTGTCGGGCGGTATTCAGGCACTTGAAACCCGACGTGGTTGCCACGCCGGACGTTCTGCCAGCAGCCGGACACCGTTGGCCCCACACATGGTGGTTGCTGGTTCCATTTATCGGCGCGTTTACGCTGCGCGAAAGTATAGCGCATTTGCCCTTCGGCTTATCGACAGAAGCCATGGCTTGTGTACAATTCCGTTCGTGCACCGAGTTGAGGTCCAATCTTCACCGAGGAGACTTCGAATGGCGATACAGGCGCATCTCGTCGAACTGGAACGGAAGCACCGCATCCTTGAAAGCGAGTTGCATGATGCCCTGCAACATCTTTCCACCGATGATCTGAAGATCATCGAGTTGAAGCGGCGCAAACTGATGGTCAAGGACGAGATCGAACGCCTGAGACTCGCTGCGGCGGACACGCTGCACTAGGCGTCGTTATTTAGCCTCCTGCGCGCCCGCCCTTGGCGGATGTCGAGAGCGTCGTGCAGGGGCGGCGCGAGCGAACGCGTTAAAGCGCCTCGGCGACATGATCGGCGAGGGCAAGTGAGGCTGTGAGCCCCGGCGACTCGATGCCGAACAGGTTCACCAGCCCCGCAAGCCCGTGCGTGTGCGCCGTCTGAACGATGAAATCCTGTACGGCGACTGCGGGCGGCACGATCTTCGGCCGGATGCCGGCATAGGCTGGCTCCAGCGCGCCGTCGGGCAGGTCCGGCCAGTAGCGCCGGATGGCAGGATAAAACTTTTGTGCCCGTGCCGGATCGACATTGTAGTCGATGGTTTCGATCCACTCGACGTCGGGGCCGAAGCGCGCCTGACCTGCCATGTCGAGGGTGAGATGGACGCCGAGCCCGCCGGGCTCCGGCACCGGATAGATCAGCCGCGAGAACGGCGCGCGCATCGTGCAACTGAAGTAATTGCCCTTGGCGAGGTAAGCGGTCGGGATGCGGTCGCGCGGCATGGCGTCGATCGCCCGCGCCACCGCCGGAGCTGCAAGGCCGGCCGCGTTGATGAGAACGGCGCTTGCGAGCGTCGCCGGCTCCGCACCGCCGACCTCGAGGACGAAGCCGTCGGCGGTCGCGCGGATGCGCTCGAGCGGCGCGCGGAAAGCGAAGACGGCGCCGGCGTTTTCGGCGTCGCCGCGCAGCGCCAGCATATAGGCATGGCTGTCGATGATGCCGGTCGCCGGCGATAGCAGTGCACCCGTGCAGGCGAGCGCCGGCTCCAGCCGCGTCGCTTCCGTGGCGTCGAGCAGTTCAAGCGTCACGCCGTTGGCCGCGGCGCGGGCGCCGATCGTTGCAAGCCGTGCGCGATCCTCCGCAGTCGTGGCGACGATCAGCTTGCCGCAGTTGCGGTGAGCGATGCCGTGATCGCGGCAGTAGGCGTAGAGCGCCTCGCGGCCCTCGACACACAGCCGCGCCATCAGGCTTCCCTGCGCATAGTAGATGCCGGCATGGATGACTTCGCTGTTGCGCGAAGACGTGACGGTGCCGATGGTCTCTGCCGCTTCGAGCACCACGACCTCGCGGCCGGCTTGCGCGAGCCGCCGCGCCACCGCAAGGCCGACGACGCCGGCGCCGACGACGACGCATTCGACCTTATCCATGGAAGGGGAGCCGGCGGACACCGCCGCCCGCAATGGCGAAGACGGCTCTTAGGGCGGCGTTAAGCATGTCGCACCAATTGTGCCTTGTTTGTGGCAATCCGGGGCTGGCGGCACCATGCCGTTTACCCGATTCAAACGTGTTGAGCCAGACAGTGCCGCGGTATCCCGCGGGTGAACCATGGCTGGCAAGAAGTGGCAGATGGGCGCACGGGCGAACTGCGCCGTCGGAATCGTGGCGGCTTGCCTGGGCGTGTTTTTAGTGTCGGGAGGTTGGGCAGCGGCGTCGGCCGCCATCGCCGCACTCCCGGTGGAAAGTTGGGAAATCGTGGCCGGTATCGCCATCGGCGCGATGCTCGGCCTTGCGGCGGCGATGTGGGTCGTCGTGGCGAGGCGCCGGATGAACAGCGCGCGCCTGCGCTACCTGGCGCTCGGCTCGGCGGCTCTCAACAACATCGGCGACGGCGTCGTGATGATCAACTCGCGCAAGCGCGTGGTGTTCTGCAATGACCGTTTCCTTGAGATGTACGGCCTTGAGCGCGCCGATATCCGGAACAGTCTGACGAGTCGCGAACTAGCGGAGCTGCGCTGGCGCAAGGGCACCTTTCCGATCGACATCGATGATTCTGCCGACCTGATGCGCTCTTCCGATGCGCAGGACTTCGAACTGCCCGACGGTCGCCTGATCTCGATCCGTGCCAGCCGGCTGGCGAACGGCAGCGTGGTGCTGACGCATCAGGACTGCACCACGCAGCGCCACCTTGCCGGGCAACTCGCCACCACCATGCAGTTTCTCGAGTCGGTGGTGGACAACATCCCGGTCTGCGTCGCCGTGAAATCCATCGATGACGGCCGCTATATCCTTGCCAACCGTGCCTTCGAGGAATTTTTGCGGCTGTCGCGAGAGCGCATCATCGGCGCGACTTCCGAGGAACTGTTCTCGCCTCCCGCCGCCCGCACCATCAGCGATGCCGACCGCGCGGTGCTGGCCACGCCGGATGGGCGGATGCGCATGCAGATGACCGTCGAACGTGACGCTGAGCGGCGCGTGCTGGAGAGTACATATGTGGTCGCCCGCGGCGCCGACGGTCGGGCGGAGTTTCTGGTCGTGCTGTTCAAGGACGTCACCGAGGACGACACGCTTGCGCGCGAACTGGAAGACACCAAGAAATTTCTCGAACTGGTCGTCGATCACATCCCGGTCGCGCTCGAAGTGCAGCGCGTCACCGACGGTGAGCCCTTGATCGTCAACCGCAAGGCGCGCCGTTTCACCGATGGCGGCGAAGGCGGTGCGCCCGACCCGGACAGCGACGGCCTCGCGCTGCGGATCCGCAACGACGTGATGGCCCGCGATATTGCTGCGATCCGTAAAGGCGGGCTGCACATCGAGGAGCATCCGGTGCAGACGCCTGAGGGCTTGCGCCTGTTCCTGACCCGCCGCGTCACCATCCCTGACGGCAACGGTCGGCCGCAGTACCTCGTCAAGACCAACGAGGACGTCACCGAGCGCCGCGAGGCGGAGTCGCGGATGGCGCACATGGCTTATCACGACAGCCTCACCGATCTGCCGAACCGCGCCGCGTTCGTGCAGGCGCTGACGCAGATGATCGAGGCGTGCTCGGCCCGCCCCGACGAATTCGCGGTGCTGTCGATCGACATCGACCGCCTCAAGGAAATCAACGACGTGTTCGGCCACGCCTTCGGCGACAAGCTGATCGTCGAGGCGGCGCGGCGGATGCAGGCGGTCGCCTGTGGCGGCGTGCTCGCGCGGCTCAGCGGCGACGAGTTCAGCCTGATCATCGACGGCCCGCAGCCCGATGCCGGCCGCGCCGTCGCCGAGCGCCTGCACGAGACGATGCGGGCGGAGTTCACTATCGACGGCAAGACGGCGCGGATCGGCCTGTCGATCGGCATCGCGGTGTTCCCGCGCAACGGCAACGACGCTGCGACATTACTCGCCAATGCCGAGGTCGCGCTGTTTCGCGCCAAGGCGGTGGCGCGCGGCTCGGTGTGCCTGTACGAGGCCGAGATGGATCAGCAGATCCGCGATCGCCGCGCTCTGCACCAGGATCTCGCAGGCGCCATCCGCAACGGCGAACTGCGGCTGCACTTCCAGCCGCTGGTTAATGTCGGCCGCGACGGGACCCGGACCGTGGCCGGTTTCGAGGTGCTGACGCGCTGGTTCCACCCGACCCGCGGGCTGGTATCGCCGGGCGTGTTCATCCCGCTGGCCGAGGAAAGCAGCCTGATCGTCGAGATGGGCGAGTGGATTTTGCGCGAGGCGTGCCGCGAGGCGGCGTCGTGGCCGCAACCGTTGCAGGTCTCCGTCAACCTGTCGCCGGCGCAGTTCAAGCATGGCGACGTGGTGCGGATGGTCCATGCCATCCTTCTGGAGACCGGGCTGTCGCCGGTCCGCCTCATTCTCGAAATCACCGAAGGCGTGCTGATTTCCGATACCGAACGCGGCCTGTCGCTGCTGCGGCGGCTGAAGGCGCTCGGCGTCGGCATCGCTATGGACGATTTCGGCAGCGGCTATTCCTCGCTGACCTATCTGCAGGCGTTCCCGTTCGACAAGATCAAGATCGACCAGGCGTTCGTCATGAATCTCGGCCGCAATCCGCAATCGGCCGCGATCGTTCGCGCGGTGATCGGATTGGGCCACGGGCTCGGCATCACGCTGGTCGCCGAGGGCGTGGAGACCCAGGAGCAACTGGCTTTCCTCGCCGCCGAGGGCTGCGACCAGATGCAGGGCTACTATCTCGGCAAGCCGGCGCCGATCACGCAGTTCGCCGCCTTGCTGGCCGGCCAGCCGTTGGCCGCCGCCGCGCCGGCCAAGGCCGAGACGGTGGATTTTGCGCCGCGACAACAAGCCTCGCGAGGGTTCCGCTAACGCCATCTTGCCGCAGCCCGCAGCGCGGGCTAGAGCAACGCCCCGACTGCAGGTGATGGTTTCCCGTCGCGGGCGGAGGATCATGGCGGACGACGAGTTGAAGGCCCAGGTCGCGGCCTCCGCGGCGACGGCTCCGGGCGCGCCGCTGCTGCGCATGGCGGGCGTCGTCAAGCGGTTCGGCAACGTGACCGCCGTGGACGGCGTGTCGCTCGACATCCGCGCCGGCGAGTTCTTTGCCCTGCTCGGCCCGAGCGGCTGCGGCAAGACCACGCTGCTGCGCATGCTGGCCGGCTTCGAGACGCCGGACGAGGGCGCGATCCTGCTCGACGGCGTCGATATCGCCCACGCGCTGCCGCACGAGCGGCCGCTCAACATGATGTTCCAGTCCTACGCGCTGTTTCCCCACCTCACCGTGGCCGGCAACGTCGCCTTCGGACTGAAGCGGATGGGCCTCACCAGGGCCGAGACCGAGGCGCGGGTCGCCGAGCTTCTGGCGCTGGTGCAGCTCGGCGGCTTCGAGGGGCGGCGACCCGACCAGCTCTCCGGCGGCCAGCGCCAGCGCGTGGCGCTGGCGCGCGCGTTGGCGCGGCGGCCGCGCGTCCTTCTGCTCGACGAGCCGATGGCGGCGCTCGACAAGAAGCTGCGCGAAGGCACCCAGCGCGAGCTGGTCGCCTTGCAGCGCCGGCTCGGCATGACCTTCATCGTCGTCACCCACGATCAGGAGGAGGCGATGACGCTGGCCGACCGCATCGGCGTCATGAATGCCGGGCGGCTTGTCCAGGTGGCACCGCCGCGCGAATTGTACGAGACGCCGGCCTCGCGCTGGGTCGCCGAGTTCGTCGGCGACGTCAACGTCCTCGAGGCCGAGGTGACGGCGCGCGACGGCGCGCGGTTGACGCTGTGGAGCGATGCGGCCTGCGCCATTTCGGCGGTCGCGCCGCCTGCGCCGCCGGCGCCGGCCGCAGGCAAGGTGTGCGTCGCCGTGCGACCGGAGAAGATCAGGCTGGCGCCGCGCGCCGCCGGGGAGCCGGCGGCGGCGTTCAACGCGCTGCCCGGCGAGGTGGTCGGCCACAGCTATCTCGGCGACGTCTCGCTCTATCAGGTCAGGCTCGTCACCGGCGCGCTGTTGCGCGCCGCCGTCACCAACACCGCGCGCGCCAGCGGCGGCTTTGCGGTCGGTGCGCGGGTGGTGGCCTCGTTCGCGCCCGACGATTGCATGGTGCTGTCCGAATGAGCGCGCGGCGGCTGTTCACCGGTCCGGCGCGGCTGGCGGCGATCGCCCCCTATCTGTGGCTCGCGCTGTTCTTCCTGGTGCCGTTCGGCTTCGTCATCAAGATCAGCCTGTCGCAGACCGCGGTGGCGCAACCGCCGTATCTGCCGGTGTTCGATCTCGCCGCCGGCTGGGACAGCCTTGTCGCGGCATTCGGCGAACTCACGCTCGACAACTATCGCCTGCTGATTGCGGACAACCTTTATCTGCTCGCCTATCTGCGCAGCGTCATGGTGGCGTTCACCGCGACCGCGATCCTGCTTCTGATCGGCTATCCGGTCGCCTACGCCATGGCGCGGCTGCCGAGCCGCTGGCAGGCAACGGCGATGATGCTGGTCATCATTCCGTTCTGGACCTCGTTTCTGATCCGCGTCTACGCCTGGATCAACATCCTGCAACACGACGGCCTGCTCAATACCGTGCTGGTCGGCCTCGGCATCGTTTCCGCGCCGCTGTCGTGGCTCGCCACCGACACGGCGATGTATAT
>Ga0207868_1000314_pt1 | contig 58149 bp, 50 predicted proteins | sample Passage237B_FD_187370 | JGI IMG/M metagenome (GOLD analysis project Ga0207868, IMG submission 187370) | Cellulose adapted compost microbial communities from Newby Island Compost Facility, Milpitas, CA, USA - Passage2 37B (SPAdes) (version 3) ... | reverse complement strand
GGACAACATCTTCGGCATGGACCCGGCCACCACGCCGGGGATCCCCCTCTTCTTCGGCGCCTTCTTCTTCGCCTTCCAGATCTACGGCGACTTCAGCGGGTACTCCGATATGGCCATCGGCATGGCGCGGCTGTTCGGCTTCCAGCTCTCGCGCAACTTCGCATATCCCTACTTCTCCCGGTCCATCAACGAATTCTGGCGCCGCTGGCACATCACCCTCAGCAGTTGGTTTCGCGACTATGTCTACATCCCCTTGGGCGGTTGGCGCACCCGGGCCGGACGCCTGCGCAACATCATGATCACCTTCGGCCTTAGCGGGCTGTGGCACGGGGCCAACTGGACCTTCATCAGCTGGGGCGTGCTGCACGGCCTGTTCCATGTGCCACTGGTGAGGCAGGACCGCAGTGCCGACATGAGGGAGCCGCACCTGCGCGATCTGCCGCGGATCCTGGGCACCTTCATGCTCGTCACCGTCGCGTGGGTCTTCTTCCGCTCCGATACCGTGGGGCATGCGGCGACCTATCTCCACGCCATGGCCACCCACATCGCCTGGAGCCCCGGGGCGCTGTTGCTGCACGTGGTGCGACCCGAAATGCTGTGGATCTCGGTCTTGCTGGCCATCGAGTGGTTCGGCCGCACCAGCCAGCATCCGCTCGAACTGCTACCCCGGCACGTACCGGTGCGCTGGGCGGTGTACCTGGGCCTGATCGCCGTGGTGCTGGTAACGATGGACCTCCGCACGAGCCATGCCTTCATCTACTTCCAGTTCTGAGGCCATGACCAACGGCCCCTTCACCCTGCTGGCACGCGCGCTCCTCTTCGGACTGCTGCTGCTCGCGTTGCTCGTGGTGGTGGCCCTGGTCTCGGGCAGCCGACCACGCGTGGACTACTATCAGGCCCTCGGCCCCAAGCAGGAACGGCTGCATGCCCTGGGCTCGCCCAAGCTGGTGGTGATGGGCGGAAGCAATGGTGCGTTCGGCATGGACAGCCGGGCGTTGGAAGAGGCACTCTGCCTGCCTGCGGTGAACATGACGCTGCACGCCAGCCTCGGCATCCGCTACATGACCAACGAAGTGGCTTCGGCGCTCGGCAGCGGTGATGTCGTGCTGCTTACGCTGGAACCCGGCATGTTCACCCCGCACGCCAAGGACCTTGAACTGGCTTCGGCGATCGATGGCCATCCATCCACCTGGCGCCATGTGCCGGCAGGCGACCTACCCAAGGCCCTCGCCTACTTCCTCACCATGCGACTGAAGGGGGCCTGGCGCGCCGTGTCGAAGAGCAAGGCCGCCGCCCATCGCGATCCGGTGTATCGGGCCGAAGCCTTCGATGCCCGGGGCGATCTGCACGTGGACGAGGCGGCCCTCGCCGCCGACACATTGCCGCTGACCGTGGCACAGCGCGATACCGTGTTCGACCCGCACATCACTGCCGATCTGACCCGCCTGCATGCGTTCGCCACCGCGGCCGGTGCACGTTTGTTCTTCGTCTGGCCCTCCACGGCGACATCGGCCTTCGATCCGGCCTTTGCTCGACGCATGGCCCATGCCGTGAACGAAGCGGGCATTCCGATCATCGGGGGACCAGTGGACTATGTGTTCCCCGACACAGCCTTCCTTGACACGCCCTTCCACCTGCACCCTTGGGGACGGGATGCACGGACACGGAAGCTGATCGGCGATCTATGCGCCGCACGGCCCGAGCTCTGCTGCGGGCGGCCTTGACCTATTGTTCGGGAACGAGCACGAAGATCTCCTCGTTCTCGCGCTTCATCAGGTAGCGCTCGCGGGCGAACTTCTCCAGCAATTCCTTGTTGCTGGAAAGCTCGTGCAACTGCTCGCGCGTACGCTCGATCTCGTTGGCGTACCACGCATGCTGCTTGCGCATGGCCCGCAGCTCACGGCTGTTCTTCCACGTGGTCCACACATCGTTGCTGTCCACCACGGTGATCCACGCCAGGAAGACGCCCACGGCCAGCGCATAGCGGTTGCGCAGGCGTGTGGGGATGCGATCGACCAGGCGCTTCATGCGGGAACGAAGGTAGATCGGCACCAAGGCCAGGCCGGATCGGCAGGCGTCGGTCTGTTCACGATCCCCTGTTCACCCGCCACGACGACCCAGCTCCACCACCTCAAGGTCGCGCGGTACGCCCGCGGCCAGGGTGAAGCGCAGGATGGTGCGCATGGTGTGCCAGCCATGGCGACCGGCGGCGCCCGGGTTCATGTACAGGCACTGGAGCACCGGATCGAACTGGACCAGGCAGAGGTGCGAATGCCCGCAGATGAAGAGCCCCGGCGGATCGGCCTTCAACTCGGCGATCACACGGCGATCGTAGCGCGGAGGCCTTCCACCGATATGGGTCATCCACACACGCACGCCGCCGCAGGTGATGCGCTGATGCTCCGGGAAACGCTGGCGCAAGGCTGTGCCATCGATGTTGCCCCACACCGCACGCAGCGGCTTCCAGCTTTCCAATTGGTCGGCCACGGCGGGATCGCCGATATCGCCCGCATGCCAGATCTCGTCGCACTGGGCGAAGTGCTCCTCCACGCGCGGATCCAGCCAGCCGTGGGTATCGCTGATCAACCCGATCCTGCGGGCGGTGGAAGTCGGTTCGGCCATGGGGCGAAGTTGCACATCTCCCCATCGTTCGCTCAAGAAAGCCGTGCGTTCGCTCGCCCGTCGGGATCGATCGTGCCACCACGCTCAGAAGGCCCTATCCTTGCCGGTCACACGCATCTGTCCATGCCGAAAACCTTCGCTCTCCTGTTGGCGCTCGCGTTGTTGCTGGCATGTGACCGTGCTCCGGAAGTCCATACGCCTGCACCAACACCGGCGGAGGACACGCTCGGTCGCCAAGCCGCCGCCCAGGCGATGGACCTGTACCGTGCCGGTGAGGTCAACGAGGCGGTGCGCATGGCCGAGGACCTGCTGGGTTCACCGCTCGACCTCGTCGGCCCGAAGGCCCGGACCGCGGCGTGGATGGTGATCGGCCGTGTGGCCCAGGACGAGACCCGTTTCATGGACGCACTGGAGGCCTACGGCCAGGCCCGGGAGATCGCACGTAGTGCCGGTGACCACCAAGGCGAGAGCAGCGCATTGAACCAACTGGGCAACGTGCATCTGATGCGTGGCGATCATGAGGCGGCGCTCGGTCACGCACTGGAGAACCTTCGACTGAAGGAGCAGCTGGGCGATACGGCCGGAATGGCGCGCGCCCACCACAACCTGTCGATGATGTACTTCGAGCAGGGCGACCTCGACGCTGCTGAAAAGGCGCAGGGGATCTCCCTCGCGATCAAGGAACAGTTGGGTGACAGTCTGGGGATCCACAATGCCTTGAGCGTGTTGTGCATGTTGGCGATCGAGCGCAACGAACCCGAACTGGCGGTGGCCCACATGGAACGCGCACTGGATATCCAGCTCCGCAACTTCCCCCACCTCGATATCGCATCCACCTATGTGAACCTGGGCCTGGCCCACGACAAGGCCGGCCGCCCCAAGGAGGCGACGCGCTATTACCGCGAGGCATTGCATGAACTGGACGAAAGGCCCAACGATGCCCACCGTGCCGTGCTCCTGACCAACATGGGGCAATTGCTGATGGACCAGGGATCGACAGCAGAGGCCGGTCCCTTCCTGCGCGAGAGCCTGGAACTGGCGCGCCGTGTGGGTTCGCGGCTCGAAGAGCGGTCGGCGCTGGCCGCCCTGTTGAACCACCACAAGGCCGAAGGCCGGTACCGCGATGCACTGGCCGTGAGCGAGGCCCTCATGACGCTGAACGACAGTTTGCTGAACGAGGAGAAGGTGCGCAGCATGAACGAAATGCGCGTGCGCTATGACACCGAGCGCGGCGAGGTGGAGAACGAGCGACTTACGCAGGCCAATGAACTGGCCCAGGCACGCCTGGAGCGCCAACACCTGATCATGCTGGGGTTTGCTGTCGCAGCGGTGCTGGTCCTTGCCATGGTCGTTGTGCTGGTGCGGAACTGGCGCCGCCGCATGACCCGGCGTATGAACGAGTTGGAGCATCAGGCCCTGCGCGCACAGATGGACCCGCACTTCCTGTTCAATGCGTTGAGTTCCGTGCCCGGCCTGTACTATGAACACGGGCCTGCACGCGTGTCCGACTACGTGGGGCACCTGGGCCAACTGCTCCGGCTCATCCTGGATTCCTCCGCCACCCGCCTGGTGCACGTGGGATCGGAGGTGGACCTGATCACGCACTATTTCCGGGTGATGGAATTCCGGCATCCGGGCCGGTTCACCTGGACGATCCGCGTCGATCCGGACATCGACACGCAACGGACCGGCCTGCCGCCCATGCTGCTGCAGCCTTTGGTGGAGAACGCCCTGTTGCACGGGGCCGTCGAACGGGCCGAGGGCGGCCACGTGGAGGTGCATATCTCCTCCGCAAAAGACGGCCTGCATTGCCGTGTACGTGACAATGGTCCGGGCATGATGGCCCCGCCCGACCTTACGAAAGGCCGCCCCACCGGCCTGCGCATCACCGAGGAACGCATACGCCTGGCCAATGGCCGTCGCGGCACCGGCCTCGTGTTCCGAACAGTGAGCGCACCCCCAGGCGAGGAAGGCACCGAGGTTTGTTTCACCGTTCGATCCGCCGATCTTTGGTCATGAAGCTGCGGGTGTTCATCGTGGACGACGAGGCTCCTGCACGCCGGGGCCTGCTGGAGATGGCGCAGGCCGATCCCCTCGGCGTGGAGGTTGTGGGACAGGCGGGCACGGTGGACGAGGCCTTGGAAGGCATCCGCGCATTGGAGCCCGACCTGCTGCTGCTGGACATCCACTTGGGAAAGGGCAACGGCTTCGACCTGTTGGACCGGCTCGGTGATGACGCGCCGCGGGTGATCTTCATCACCGCCGACGACAAACACGCCCTGCGGGCCTTCCGCATGGCCGCCGTGGACTACCTGCTGAAGCCGGTGACCAACAGCATGCTCCACGAGTCGCTTGCACGCATGCGGAACGGGCACGGAAAGGAGGCCCAGCGGATCGCGATCGACGTGCTGCGAGCCAACCGTAGCGGCGGAGCGCGCATCGCCGTGCCCACCAACGACGGGCTCCACCTTTACGACCCACGCCATCTTCTCCGCTGTGCATCCGATGGCAACTACACCACCCTGTACGACGACTCGGGCGGTCGGCTCGTGTGCGCTCGAACACTGAAGGAGTTCGACGACCTGCTGACACCGCACGGCTTCCTGCGTACCCATGCCAGTCACCTCGTGAACCTGCTCGCTGTGCGCCGCTATTCTGCGCGGGATGGCGGGTTCCTCGAGCTCAGCGACGGCAGCCGAGTGCCCGTGGCCCAGCGCAAACGCCAGCACGTGCTCGATGCGCTCGCCGCGCTCGGGTCCTAGCCCTTGCAGATGCTCGGCCGAGGCCCGCGCTTGCTCAACGCACCGTTCCCCGACGCGCACCACGTCCGGCCATCCCCTATCCTTGCTCGTCCCCACGCACAACGAACACATCACCACGACCACATGACGGCATCCTTTCCGCCCCGAACGGCGTTACTGCGCCCTGCCAAGGCCCTTGCGATCGCACTGCTGCTCCATACATCGCTGCAGGCGCAGGTAATGATGCCGATCGGCAACGAGTTCCTGGTGAACCAGACCATCGCCGGCTCCCAGACCATGCCCCATGTGGCGAGCGATGAGGACGGGGGCCATGTGATCGTGTGGACCTCGGGCAACAGTATCATGGCCCGCCGCTATGGTGCGGATCACCAACCGACCACCGACGAATTCTTGGTGACCGCCAACGGCACCCAAGCCTTCGTGTACCACTGGAGCGATGGTCGCTTCGTGATCGCGTGGAGCGGGAACCCGTCCGGAATGAAGGTGCTGTACGCCGACAACACACTGAGCGAGACATACACGGTGCCCGGTGGCGACGGTGTGGACATGGACATCCGGAACGATGTGCTGCTTGTCGCCAGCACCGCGGGCCAGCACATCCAGCTGCGCAAATGGGACCTGCTCACCCACGCCTGGATGGGTGCTGCGGTGCAGGTGAGCGAGGCCCCATCGAACAGCTACCAGTTGCCGCAGGTGCGGTGGACCAGCACGGGCAACATCGTGGTGGTGTACAGCAACGGTTCGGGCATTCGACGCATCTATCGGAAGACCTTCAACGCTGCTCTACTGGCGCAGATCCCGGAGGAGATCGTGACCTCGTTGAACACCGGCACCGTGGGCGTGGTCAACGTGTCGATCAACGCGCTCGATCAGCTGCTGATCTTCGCCCGGTTCGGCGTGAACGGAACGGACGTTTTCTGGGGCCGTGTATTGGCCGCCGATGGGACCTCCCTTTCGGAGGGCGTGGGGAACATGTCGGCACCCTATGCCTACTACCACACGGATTGCGAGCTCTACGACAACGGTGCGGTGGTGCTCACGAACAATTACCGCACTTCGCTGAACGACCCCGACGGGTACAACGTGCGGGCGAACTACGGCCTTTTCCTGGGCAACCCGAACACCGGCTGGCAGGTGGCCAGCACCACGGTGAGCGGCGAGCAACGGTATCCCGCGGTGACCAAGTTGCCCAATGGCGGCTTCCTCATGGTGTGGAACGGCAACGGCTTCCAGGGCGATAGCGACGGGGTGTACGCCCGCGCCTTCAGCGCAGCGGACTTCCCCACTGCGGTGGTCGCGCCGGGGACGGACGCTTTTCAGGCCTGGCCCAACCCCTTCATTGATCAGCTTCACATCGTGGTGAATGCCTCCACCTGGCTGGACGTGCTGGACCCCACGGGCCGCTCGGTGAAGACCACGCGTCTGCGTTCCGGGACCAACGACCTTTCCCTACAGGACCTGGCACCCGGCCCCTACCTCCTGCATTGGGCGCAGGCCGATGGATCGCGACATGTGCATCGTGTGGTGAAGCAGTGAACCCAGAAAGGGAGGTGCGACCTCCCTTTCACATTTCCATACCCGCTCGGACGGCTTGGATCCGACAGATCCGGTGGCTCAGTGCTTGCCCTGCGCCGCCAGCCAGCGCTCGGCGTCCAGGGCCGCCATGCAACCGCTGCCCGCACTGGTCACGGCCTGGCGATACACCTTGTCGGCCGCATCGCCGGCCACGAACACGCCGGGCACATTGGTGTAGGTGCAGTCGGGCTTGTGCTTGATGTAGCCCTGCTCGTCCATCTCCAATTGCCCCTTGAAGATCTCGGTGGCAGGCTGGTGGCCGATCGCCACGAAGAGGCCGGTCACGTCCAGCCTCCGTTCCTCGCCCGTCTTGTTGTTCACCACGAGCAGGCCTTCCACAGCGTGTTCGCCCAGCACGTCCTTCACCTCGGTGTTGAACAGCACCTCGATGTTGGGCGTATTCTCCACCCGGTGCACCATCGCCTTGCTGGCACGGAATCGATCGCGACGCACGAGCATGTACACCTTGGGGCAAAGCTTGGCCAGGTAGGTGGCCTCCTCGGCGGCGGTATCACCGGCGCCCACCAGGGCCACGGTCTGTCCGCGATAGAAGAAGCCGTCGCACACGGCGCAGGCGGTGACCCCACCACCGATGTCGCGCAGCCGCATCTCGTTGGGAAGACCCAGCCACTTGGCATTGGCCCCGGTGCTGATGATCACCGCATCGGCGTGGATCTCCTTCGTGTCATCGACCCACACCTTGTGCACGGGGCCGCTGAAGTCCACCTTGGTCACCCAGCCGCTGCGGATGTCGGTGTTGAAGCGCAGGGCCTGCTCACGCAGATCGTTCATCATGTCGGGGCCGGTGCGACCCTTGGGATAGCCGGGGTAGTTGTCCACCTCGGTGGTCTGGGTAAGCTGCCCACCGGGCAGCGGACCTTCGATCAACACCGGCTTGAGGTCGGCGCGAGCGGCGTAGATGGCGGCAGTGAATCCTGCGGGACCCGATCCAATGATCAGGCATTTGACGTGTTCGGGCGTGGTGCTCATTTGCGGGCGCAAAGGTACCAGTAGGGGGGCAACATGTTGCCCCCCCCTACTGGCACACGATCGTATCGGCGTACACGCCCCAGCCCGCCCAGATGCCCAGGCCGCCGCTGATGTTCGACCGCACGTTGGTCGGCGTACCGAACATGTCGCCCGTGCTGCCCACGTTCTCGTCGTAACTGGTGTAGAACTCGTGCTCGTTGTAGCCGATGCTCACGAATTTCACGGCGATGGTGTCGCCCACCTTGAAGTAGCCCTGCTCCTCGTTCTTGTCCTCGGGCTGATCACTGAAGAATTGCCGCCCACGGATGAAGTTCATGTCGAAGGTGAGCCCGTTCACGTACTTGTCCTGGAAGGTGTGGCCGAGCGGCGAGATGAAGGTGGGGTCCTTCACCGAGCCATCGGGCCGGTGGTTGATGCGGCGGGCCAACCAGCGGTAATAATTGCCAACGGTGTCGGGGTCGCTAAGGCGGGCCCATGCGTAGCCGAGGCTGTCGTCGCCCGGGCGTTCCAACGCCAGCTTGAACCATACGCTGTCCAAGGGCACGGGGGTGGGGATACGGGTGGTGCTCGTGAGCACTTCGCCCTCTGCCTCCACGCGCAGTGCGTAGGAACGCCCTACCTCACCGAACAGGGCGGTGTTGGTGGTGCTGTACACGCAGATGTCAACGGCCGCCAGCAGTGCGGGGTCCAGGCCGGTGAGCTCGCTGAAGAGCGCCTGCTGTTCGGGCGTCAACGAGCTCGTGCAGATCTGGTCCAAGGCGATGGGACCGCTGCCGTTGTCCACGGTGATCAAGGCGTTGCGCACGAACATGTTGGCCAGGGCCGCGACGTTCGTGGGCTCGAAATAGCCCTGGGTGCGCGTGAGGATCACGATCGGTGGCAGGCCCGGCTCGATGGTGCCCTCCACCACAAGGCGCGGCGGCGTGTCGGGCAGGTCGACGGTGATCTCCTTTTCGCAACCGGCCAACAGCAGTGCGGCAATGGCGAGGGGCCCGATGGTGGTGCGCATGGACATCAGAATTCGAAGTTCCAGGTGATGGACGGAAGGATGCTGAACAGCGACACCTGCTTGGCCAGCACGCGCAAGTCGCCCGAGGCCGTGTTGCCCTCGGTGGTGAAGTAGTAGAAGTACGGGTTGGCGCGGTTGTAGGCGTTGTACACGGCGAAGGTCCAGCTGCTGCGGTACTTGCGCCGCACGGTGGTGGTCTCGCCGGTGGCCTTGTCGGTGATGGTGCGCACGGGCTTGTTCTTCAACGTGGCGGCCAGGTCCAGGCGGTGGTAGGGCGCCATGCGGAAGCTGTTGCGCTCGCTGAACTGGCTCACCAAGCGCCCCTCGATCCAGTAGCGCTGTACGGGGAGGGTCGTGGCCTGGCCGGTGCTGTACACGAAGGTTCCACCGAAGCTCCAGCGGTCGTTCAACTCGTAGCTCAGCACCAGGCTGCCGTCGTGGCGTCGGTCCCAGCGGCTCGGGAACTCACGCCCTTCGTTCACGTCGGGGAAGCGGCGCATGGTCTTGCTCCAGGTGTAGCCGACCCAGCCGGTGAAGCGGCCCAGACGGCGTTTCAGGAAGAACTCGGCACCGTAGCTCCAGCCCTTGCCGAAGACCAGGAGTGCGTCGTAGTTGGTGTTCCCACCGTCCTGCGGGCTCGCTCCCTCGGCGTACTCGATCTGGTTCAGCATGTCCTTGTAGTACACCTCCACGCTCGCTTCGTACTTGTGGTCCCACAGGTCGCGGAAATAGCCCACGGCGTACTGGATGCCCACCTGCGGCTTCACGTTCTTCCCGCTGGGGATCCACACGTCGGTGGGCAGGCCCACGCTGCTGAAGCTGGCCAGATGCACGTATTGCAGGTTGCGGTTGAAGCTGGCCTTCACACTGCTGCGGGCATCGAGCTTGTAGCGCATGGCCAGGCGCGGTTCCAGCCCCATGTAGTCCTTGATCACCTGCCCGGCGGTGTACTCGCGCATGCCCGTGCTCCGGCCCATTTCGTCCAGCAGGTACTCGTTGAAGAGGCCCACATGGGCGAACCAGCTCAGTCGTACGCCGACGTTGATCCGCACCGCATCGCTCACGTCGTATTCGTCCTGCACGTAGCCGGCCGCCTCGTGGGCACGCAGCTTCGAGGGCTCGTCGATATTGAACTCGGTGCCGCCGCTCTCCACGTCGACCGTGCTGGGGGTATAGATGTGGTAGGTGTAGTGCAGGCCGTAGCGCAGTCGGTGGCGGATATCCGGGTAATGGCTCAGGTCGAGCTTCAGGCCGTAGTCCTTGATGCCGCTCTTCAGGCTGAACTTGAACTGGTCCTGGCCACCGGCGAAGCTGAACTTGTAATCGCTGAAGATGGCCGTGGTGTTCAGGAAGAGCTTGGGCCCGAACACGTGGTTCCAGCGGGCGCTGAGCGTGGCGTTGCCCCAGGGGATGCGGAAATCGGGGCTGCCCGGCTGGTTGCCGGCGAGGGTGAAGACATCACGACCGAAATACCCGCTGATGAAGAGCCGGTCCTTGTAGCTGAAGCGGTAGTTGCCTTTGGCGTTGATGTCGTAGAAGTAGTAGCCGCTCTCGGAGAATGTGCTCTCGGGGTTGATGAAGGGCTTGGCCACCACATCCACATAGGTGCGGCGACCACTGACGATGAACGAGCCCTTCTCCGTCGCGATCGGACCTTCGAGCGTGAGGCGGCTGCTGATCAGGCCGATGCCACCGCGCCCGTGGAACTCCTTGTCGTTGCCTTCCTTCATGGTGATGTCGAGCACGCTGCTGGTACGACCGCCGTAGTTGGCTGGCATGCCGCCCTTGATCAGCTCGATGTTCTTCACCGCATCGGCATTGAACACGCTGAAGAAGCCGAACAGGTGGCTGGCGTTGTACACGGTGGCCTCGTCCAGCAGGATCAGGTTCTGGTCCGGCCCGCCGCCGCGCACGTAGAAGCCGCTGTTGCCTTCGCCGTTGCTCTTCACCCCGGGCAGGAATTGGATGGTCTTCAAGATGTCGACCTCACCGAGCAGGGCGGGCAGGGTCTGCAACTTGGTCACGTCCACGTCCATGGTGCCCATGGCCGTGCTTTCCACGTTGCTCTTGGCCTTCTCCCCCACCACTTCCACCTGCTCGATCTGCTGGGCCACGGCCTCGAGCATCAGGTTCAACTTGGTGTCGGCCGTGAGGGTGATGGTCTTCTCCAGATCGCGGTAGCCGATGTAGCGCACCAGCAGCGTGTAGGTGCCGGGCTCCAGCGTGATGGCATAGTAGCCATAGGTGTTGGTGGAAACGCCCTTCTGGATCTCCTTCACGAACAGGCTGGCCCCGATCAGGTCCTCGCCCGTGGCGGCATCGCGCACGTAGCCGCTGATGGTGGGACGGCCGCCCTGCGCGGAAACGGGTGCACCGACCAGCAGGAGGAGAAGGAGGGAAAGAAGTGAGCGCACGCGGTTCGGGAAAAGCGGGCGCAAAGCTACCTGCAATGGCCCATGCCGAGAGTGGGAAAGCCTGCCGCTCATGGAGTTGGAACGGACGCTCATGTAAGTCGTTGGCCATGGTGCGCACGCCCCCGCAGCACGCTCGGGCGTTCTTCCTCGTTCGCCCATTCACCATGGATGTATACATTTGCGGCCCCTCGGGGTGTAGCGCAGCCCGGTAGCGCACTTGCATGGGGTGCAAGTGGTCGCTGGTTCGAATCCAGTCACCCCGACCGGAGAGCGAGGCCGTCCAACCGGACGGCCTTTCGCTTTTTGGACGCCGCTGTCGCCGACCGCTCACGCAGGTGCACAGGGAAAAGCCCATGCACCACGCACGGCACACGCTTCCCGACCACCCGGCCCACCTCCCCTACCTTTGCCCCGCCTCCATCGATCGTTCATGACCTTTCGTACCGCCATACTCGGCCTTGTTCTTCCCCTGCTATCCGCTTGCTCAAGCGACACTTCCTCCCCGGAGGAGGCCACGCAAGCCAATGTCCCGACGGCGATGACGGACCCGCACAGCAACGCCCGGCCCGCGGAGGCCGTGATCAAGCACCTGGACCTGGACATCCAGGTGGACATGGAACGGACCCGGATCGACGGTGTGGCCGCGTACACGATCGAGCGCACCTCGGGCAGCGATGTGGTGTTCGACACCGATGGACTGGTGATCCACGAGGTGACCGCGGGCAACGGCGACCCGCTCCCCTTCGAGCTGGGCGACAGCACCCTGCTCGGACGCGCCCTGCGTGTGGCGCTCACGCCCGGCACCGACCGGGTGAAGATCCACTACACCGCAGGGAAAGGGTCCAAGGCGTTGCAGTGGCTGGCCCCTGAACAGACCTCGGGCAAGACGCACCCCTTCCTGTTCACCCAGGGCCAGGCCGTGCTGGCCCGTACTTGGATCCCCGTGCAGGACAGCCCCGGGATCCGGTTCACCTACAAGGCCCGCGTGCAGGTGCCCCCCCACCTGATGGCCGTGATGAGCGCCACCAACCCGCAGGAGACGTCGAAAGAAGGGGTTTATGAGTTCCACATGGAGCACCCCGTGCCGGCCTACCTGATCGCGCTGGCCGTGGGCGACCTCGCCTTCAAGCCGCTGGGCGAACGCACGGGCGTGTACGCCGAACCGGCCCTTCTCGAAAAGGCGGCGTGGGAGTTCGGCGACACCGAACGCATGCTCGCCGCGGCCGAGAACCTCTACGGCCCCTACCGCTGGGGCCGGTACGACATCCTCGTGCTGCCACCCAGCTTCCCCTTCGGTGGCATGGAGAACCCCATGCTCACCTTCGCCACGCCCACGATCATCGCCGGCGACCGCAGCCTGAACGCCTTGATCGCCCATGAGCTGGCCCACAGCTGGAGCGGCAACCTGGTGACCAACGCCACGTGGAACGACTTCTGGCTGAACGAGGGCTTCACCGTGTATTTCGAGAACCGGATCGTCGAAGCCCTGTACGGCGCCGAATACGCGGGCATGCTCGCCCAGATCGGCCGCCAAGACCTGGAGCACACCCTGGCGCACATCGATTCGAGCAGGCATCCGGAGGATACGCACCTGCGGCTCCACTTGGAGGGCCGCGACCCCGACGAGGGCATGACCGACGTGGCCTATGAGAAAGGCGCCGCCTTCCTGCGCATGCTGGAGGGGAAAGTGGGCCGGGAGAAGTTCGATGCCTTCCTGCGCGACTACTTCGACCGGTTCGCCTTCACCAGCATGAGCACCGACAAGTTCATGGACCACCTGCAGGAGCATCTGCTGGGGCCGAACAATGTCAAGGTCGATCTGAAGGCATGGATCGATGGGCCAGGATTGCCCCCCGATGCGCCGGTGCATCAAAGCCCGCTCTTCGCCCAGGTGGAGGCCGAGATCGAGCGCATGCAGAACGGTGCACGTTCGGCCGATCTGGCCACGGAGGGTTGGAGCGCCTTCCAGTGGCTGCACTTCCTCCGCCACCTGCCCCAACCGGTGAGCAAGGCACGGATGGAAGCGCTGGACAAGGCCTTTCACTTCAGCGAGAGCGGCAACGCCGAGATCCTGGCGGCCTGGCTGGAACAATGCGTGCGCAACAACTACGACGACGCCTACGCCAAGCTCGACAGCTTCCTCGTCACCGTGGGGCGCAGGAAGTTCCTCGTACCGCTGTACACCGAACTGCTGCGCAGTGAGAAAGGAAAGGTGCTGGCGCATACGATCTACGGCCATGCGCGCCCCAACTACCACGCAGTGGCCGTGCATACGATCGATCAACTGCTGGCCTGGAAGGATAACAAGCCTCCGGTGGACTTCTGAGCTGCGGAAGAACCCGGGAACGAAAAGGGGCGTCGGTGACCGACGCCCCTTTTCGTCAAGTACGTATCACTCAACGCATCATCACCAGCCGATACGTGCCAACGGATGCACCATCCAAGGATAGGCGCATCATGTAATTGCCTTCGCTCAGGCGCCCCAGGTCCATGGTATGTACGAAACTGCCTGCGGCACGCATGCCCAACATTTCGCTGTGGGCCGTACGACCGGTGGCGTCGATCACCTCGATGGCCACCGCACCGGCCGTTGCCAGGGCCACCTCCAACGTGACCGGGCCATGGGCCGGCACAGGGAACACGTTCTTCACAGCGGACACCTTGTGCTCGTTCATACCCACCACGGCACATTGCGCCGGTTGGATCGAACTGCCGACAGGGAAGGCGTTCACAAATGACTGCATGTTGGAGACCGGCCAGATGTCCCCGTTCTTCAATTTGTTGTCCGGGCCGATGAGGCAATAGGTCGGATAGGCAGTGATACCGAAAGCGGCATCAACGGCGGCACAGCCTCCTTCGATCCCGACCGCCGGCGAATGTGCGTACGGGCCGCCGTAGGTGGCCTCGAACGCGGTCACGGCCGCATTGTTGTCGGTGCCGTTGTCGATCGAGATCACGAACAGATCATGCCCATTGCACCCGTACACCTCATGCAGTTGGTTGTAGAAGGGCTGGGTTTGCTGGCAGGGTGGACAGGTGTCGAAAAAGAAGTCGAGCATCACATGCTTGCCAGAGGCCGTGATGGTGTAGAGATTGTGGACATTGCCTTCGGTATCGGTGACGGTGAAATCGTTCACGGTCTGTCCGACACTGTAATTTTGCACCTGCGCCATCGCAGTTGCAGCAAGTAGGAACAGGGCCCATAGGTGTAATGCTCTTCCATTTGTCATGGCTCCGGGGTTCAGGTTGTTCACCAAAGATGATCACGCCATTGGGGGCGCATGGCCGAAAAACGCACGATCATGGCAAAGCCGAACCCGGCTTTCACCGGACAAGTCGCCCCAATAACACGGGTTCAAGCTGGTGGCCTCCCGTAAAGCGATGCACCCGATAGCGGACGCCGGAACGTTCCAGCCTGCCGACCTGCTCCTTCAATGCCTTGTCGCCGGCAAGATGATCGGTGGTCCCCAGCACCAGATCGACCTGCAGATGGGACCACTTTTCGCGGAGTTCCTCCATGGTGGGTTCCGGGGGCAGGCCACCGGCCCATAGCACCAGGCGTTCGATGCGCGTACGGCCCAGCAGGCTCCATCGGCAGGCGGTGGTCCCGCCTTGCGAAAATCCGAGCACATGGACCGGGAGCTCCTGCCGATCCCCACGCAGCTCCTTCACCACCGCATCGAGGTACTCGCTTTGGTCACCGATCTCGTGCTCGCGGTCCTCGCGCGTCATCCACGTGGCCCCCACACGCTGGTGGGCTTCGTCCAGGTAGAAGCGGTTCAAGGCCTCGGGCGCGGCGATCAGGAGCCCCTCCTCCAGGCCCTCGAACTTGTTGAGGAAGTAGCGCGCCAGCTGACCGTAGCCGTGCAGCACCACCCAGATCGCGCGTGCGGTGCCCAAGTCACCCAGCACGTGGCAGCGGGCGGTACGCGGTACACGGATATGGTGCTCGCGCATGGTCAGTAGGCCAGCAGGGCCTCCAACGCGGAGGCCACCTTGTCCGCATCGGGGATCATGGTGGCCTCCAGGGTGCTGTTGAGCGGGATCGCGGGCATGTCCTGGGCGCCCAGGGTGCGCACCGGTGCATCGAGCCGTTCGAAGCACGCGTCACTGATGCGCGCCGCCAATGCCTGGGCGAAGCTGTTGGTGAGCTGCTCCTCGGTGAGCACCAGGCAACGTCCGTGGCTGTGCACCGCACCCATCACCATCCCCTCATCCAAGGGCACCAAGGTGCGCAGGTCGATAATGGTGATGCGCCCCGGGAAACGCTTGGCAGCGGCGCTGGCCCAATACACCCCCATGCCGTAGGTCACGATCACAGCAGCTTCGCCGCGCTCGATGGCCTGCGGATCGGCTTCGAGCACCAGGCGCGCCTTGCCGAAGGGGATCACGTAGTCGGCGCTGGGCTCGATGGTCTTGGCGGCCTCGGTGCCCTTGATCTTGCTCCAGTAGAGGCCCTTGTGCTCGAGCATCACCACGGGGTTGGGATCGTAATAGGCGGCCTTCATCAGGCCCTTGAGGTCGGCGCCGGTGCTGGGGTAGGCGATCTTGATGCCCTTGATGTTGCACAGCACGCTCTCCACGCTGCTGCTGTGGTACGGCCCACCGCTGCCGTACGCACCGATGGGTACGCGCAGGATGCTGCTCACGGGCCATTTGCCCACGGTGAGGTAGCAACTGCGGGCCACCTCGGTGAAGAGCTGGTTGAGGCCTGGCCAGATGTAGTCGGCGAACTGCACCTCCACGATCGGCTTCAGCCCGGCGGCGCTCATGCCCACGGTGCTGCCGATGATGAAGGCCTCCTGTATCGGCGTGTTGAACACGCGGTGCCCACCGAAATCGCGGGCCAAGGTGGCTGCCTCGCGGAACACGCCGCCCAAGCGCGCGCCCACGTCCTGCCCGTAGAGCAGGCAGCGCGGATCCTCCTGCATCAGCTCGCGGATGGCGAAGAGGGCGCTGTCCACCATCACGGTGGGCTGGCGGTCGGCCGGGGCACGCTCACCCTTCTCCTCGGTGATGGGCGTGGGGGCGAACACGTGCGTGGTGAGGTCGTCCGGTGTGGGATCGTCGGCGGCTTGGGCGCGCTCGAAGTCGGCCTTCGCCCGGGCGATGGCCTGCTGCTCGATCTGCTTGAGGCCTTCGAGCTGGAGGCGGTTATCGAGACATTGCTGCAGGAAGCGGGGGAAGGGATCCCGGCTGCGGTGCGCGGCCAGGTTCTCCTCGCTCCGGTAGAACTCCATGCGCACCCCGCTGGTGTGGTGGTTGAGCAGGGGCACCTTGGCATGCACAAGGAACGGTCTGCGCTCCTTGCGCACCAGACCGATCACTTCATTGAGCGTGGCGTAGCTGGCCACGAAGTCGGCACCATCCACCTGGCGCACCTCCAGACCGGGGAAGCCCTTGGCGTACTGGGCCGCATCGGCCACGCGGATCTCGTCGGCACTGGCGCTGATGTCCCACTCGTTGTCCTGTACCAGGTAGATGATGGGCAGTTTCTTCAGCACCGCCATTTGGAAGGCCTCGGCCACCTCGCCCTCGGTGACGGAGGCATCGCCCAGCGAACACACCACGATGGGCGCATCGGTGTCGGCCGCCCCGTTGTAGTCGTGCGCGATGCCCGCCTGCTCCTTGTACCACAGGCCCATGGCGATCCCCGTGGTGGGGATGGCCTGCATGCCGGTGGCGCTGCTCTGGTGCGGGATCCGCGGCATGCCTTCGCGCCGCAAGCTGGGGTGTCCGTAGTAGGTACGCCCTCCGCTGAAGGGATCGTCCCGCTTGGCCAGCAGCTGCAGCATCAGCTCGTACGGCTCCATGCCGATGCCCAGCAGGATGCTGTCGTCGCGGTAATAGGGCGCCACGTAGTCCTGCGGCTTCAGTTGCAGGCCCAACGCCAGCTGAATGGCCTCGTGGCCGCGACTGGTGGCGTGCACGTACTTGCTGGTGATCTTGAAGTGCTCCTCGTACAGTTCGGTCATGGCCTTCGCGGTGCACATCAACTCCCAGGCGCGGAGCAGAACGTCCTGGCCGGGAGCGTAACGGACCTTGGGGGCCGGGGTGGTAACAGGGGATGCCATGGTCGATGCGAAGGTACCGGTCGCGGAGCGATGAAATGTGACCAGCGGCAGCGTGGCGGGCCGAACGTACCGGGAGAAGGCGCCGGCCACATCACCTTTGCACCAACGAACACACCATGGAGCGCGACGCACACGAACTGGACCACCGCATCGTCGGTGACGACATGCAATGCGTGGAGATCACCCTCGACCCCGGGGAGACCGTGGTGGCCGAGGCTGGCACGCTGATGATGATGGACGACGGGATCGTGATGCAGACCATCTTCGGCGATGGGCGCGGGCAGACCCAGGGCTTCCTGGACAAGATGCTCGGGGCCGGCAAACGCCTGCTCACCGGCGAGAGCCTGTTCATGACCACGTACACCAACCAGAGCACCGGCCGCCGCACGGCCTGGTTCGCCGCACCCTACCCCGGCAAGATCATGCCGCTCGACCTGCGCGACTACCAGGGTCGGCTGATCTGCCAGAAGGACAGCTTCCTCTGCGCGGCCAAGGGAGTGAGCATCGGCATCGCCTTCCAGAAACGCCTGGGTGCCGGGCTCTTCGGCGGCGAGGGCTTCATCATGCAGAAGCTCGAGGGCGATGGGCAGGTGTACATCCATGCCGGAGGCACCACCGTGCAACGCGAGCTGGCGCCCGGCGAGACCCTGCGCGTGGACACCGGCTGCCTTGTGGCCATGACCCAGAACGTGGACTACGACATCCAGTTCGTGGGCGGCATCCGCAACACGCTGTTCGGCGGCGAGGGCCTCTTCTTCGCCCGGCTGCAGGGCCCCGGCCAGGTGTGGATCCAAAGCCTGCCCTTCAGCCGCCTGGCGGACAACATCATCGCGGCAGCGCCCAAGGCCGGTGGCAAAGGGCGCGAAGAGGGAAGCATCCTCGGCGGACTGGGACGCCTGCTCGACGGCGACAACTGACGGGGTCGAACGCACGGGCCGCACGGATCCCTCCGTGCGGCCCTGCCCATCCCCCGCCCTGGCTCTCAGTTCCGGTATTTCACCGCACCCTGCGCCAGCAGGTGCTCGATATCGTTGTTCACACTGAGGATCAGCAGCGATGTGGCCGTGCAGAACACCGGGCTGGTGATGCAGTGGTGACCGTTCCAGCTGCCATCGTTGTTCTGGATCTCCATCAACCGGCCGGTGGTCTGGGCGTACCAGTTCTTCCATCCGGGATCCTTGGCGATCACCAGTGATTCGCCGGTCTGCAGGAAGCTGAGGAACTCCTCGCCACCGTTGTTGCCGAAACCGCGGACCACGCGCTGGTCCTGGGCCTGCACCTTGGCTGAGTTGTACACCTGCCAGGCGGTGTTCAGCTTCTCCGCCTCGGCGGGCGAATAGCCCAACTCCTGCAAGGTCTTGGCGTTCACCGGAGCGCTCGGGGCCAACCGCCCCTCCTTCTTCGCACGCTCCACACGTTCGTTCACCTCGCGCGCCTCGGCCGCGCTGTTGCGTGTGCTGCCGCTCACCGCGTACAGGGTGATGCCCGCCGCACGCTCGGTGGCCACACTGCCGGTGTTCGCATCGAAATTCGACTTCTGGTAGTTGCGGGCCAGGTCCAGCGCCACATCGTCCACATCGGCGCCCTGTGCCTTCGCCGATTCCAACGCACTTGCCGCGAAGGAGCTCTGCAGCACGCCTGCCCAACCATCACCCTGCACGCTGCCATCGGCGTTCTGCGACCGTTGGATCATGGACACGCAGGTGTTCAGCGCGCGCATGGCCCGCAGGTGCAGCGGGTGCTTCTCGCCCAGCTTGGCGATCAGGTTGCTCAGGAACTGTGCGGTGAGCGCCACGTCGATGTTCGCGCCCAGCTTCGCTTGGATCTGCGTACCGGTGAGCTGGGTGATGTTGCGGGCGTTCTTCGGGACCGCCTCCACCTGGGACAGCAGGTATTCGGTCAGGCGCTTCATCTGCCCGGCATACGTGCCCTTGTCCGGCGTATTGCCCAGGCGCATCAGGGCCATGCCCACCATGGCGGTTGTCGCGGGATCGGTGCTCACCGCGTGTGGGTCCATGATGTCCTGCCGGGCGTGGGTGCCGCAGCCGAAACCGCCGTTGGTGGCCTGTGCGCGCACCAGCCAATCGAGGCCGCGCTGCTCGGCCTGCAGCACCAGCTGCGGTGTGACCAACACGAAGTTGCTGTCCAACCCTTCGCCTTCGTACACGGTCTTGAACACACAGCCCTTGTGCTCGGGCCTGTCCAGCACGAGATCGTGGACCGTGGGCGGAACGGGACAGTGTGGAGAAGGCTCCACGGGATCGGGTTGACGGAAGGAGACCAGCACGAAGGCGGTGCCGGCCAGCAGCGCAACGGTGGCTGCGACGACGGTGTTGTTACGCATGGCTTTGGATCATTGGCCCGGATCGGGCTGTTGCATGGTCCGGTACACGCCCCATTGAAAAAGGTTCGATCCGCGGCTGCATGATCTTTGCGCCCCTTCCGGCCCAACCACACCTGTGCGCACGCTCCTTCTTCTTCTCCTGTGGTGGCCCCTGCCCCTGATGGCGCAGCGCTCGTCGGGCAACAACGGCTTCGATACGGCCTACGTGCGCGACTTCTCGCACATCCTCACCGCGCGCATCTATTCCAGCACCAAGGACAACAGCCTGCGACTGGGTGCGCTGCCCGGCAACACCAACCTGGCCTATCTGCCCAACAACCGGATCAACCTCGGTGTGGGCGCCAGCTACCATGCGCTGACCTTGAACATCGGCTTCCCCATACCGGGGATCAACGACGACGACGCGATCCGCGGCCCCACGCGTTACCTCGACGCACAGGCCAACATCCTCACCAAGCGCACCGCCACCAACCTCTTCCTGCAAGGCTTCAGCGGCTATTACGTGAACTCTCACGACCACGCCGCCGTGAACTGGCCCACCACCTACGAACGCCCGTACCGGCCCGATGTAAGGCAGTTCAACGCGGGCGCCAGCATCGTGCGCATCGTGAACAGCGATCGGTTCAGCTATCGGGCATCGTTCAACCAGGACGCATGGCAGCGCAGGAGCGCGGGCTCGTGGCTGGTGGGCGGCTACGCAACCTGGTTCACCATGCGCGGCGATTCATCCCTGGTGCCCACCGCCATCCGCGACTCGTTCACCGCGGCCATGCACATGGAGCGTGGCACGTTCACCGACCTGGGCCCCATGGGCGGTTACGTGCACACGCTGGTGGTGCACGAACACTTCTTCCTCACCCTATCGACCGTGTGCGGCGTCGGCATCAGCACGCAGCGCATGGTCCAGCCGCAGGTGGAAGGACGCAAGGTCCACGGCCGCGTAGGGCCGGGATGGCACGCTCAGGTCCGTGCCGGTGCGGGCTACAACGGTGCGAAATACTACGCGGGCATCAGCTACAACCAGGAACGCATCGGCTACCTCCTGCCCGAACAGCGCGGCGTGCAATGGACGGTGAGCAACCTGCGCTTCAACCTGGTGCGGCGGTTCGACATGCGCATCCCCTTCATGGATCGCGGCATCCGCTGGTTCAGCAGGAAGGTGAAAGAGCCCGTGGAGGAAGTACTGCCGACGATCGGAGGCTAGGCGACCTACCTTCGATGCATGTGGTGGGCACGGATCCTACCGGCGGTATTCGTGGCCAGCGGAATGCAGGCGCAACATGTCCTGCACTTCACAGCCACCAGCGGCTTCGACCATGGCACACGGGGCGTTTCGTTCGGTATGTTCCAGTCGATCTGCGCCGACATCGGGTGCATGGTGCACGATGATGGGACGGGTTCCACCTTCACCGACCCCGACGAACTGGCGCTCTACGAGGTGGTGATCTTCAGCAACACCAGTGGCGACAATATCCTGGACGCGGTGCAACGGGCCAATTTCGAGGCTTGGGTGAACGCCGGCGGCCATGTGCTCGGCATCCATGCGGCGAGCGACACCTACCGCCACAGCACCGCGAACGGTGCGAACACCGGCACATGGGACTTCTATGCAGAGCTGATCGGCGCCAGTGTGCAGCAGGGGCCGAACCACGTGGACGGCACGCCGCCATACGCCTTGTCGCACATCGGGATGCATGCCTCCACCGCCAACCTGCCAGACCCGTGGGTGAAACACGAGGAATACTACTACTGGGAGGGGGGCTTCTTCGCCCCGGGCAACCAAGTGGTGCTCGAGGTCGAAGCGACCATCGGCCCCAATGGGCAGGTGAACTCCTACGATGCACCACGGCCGGTCAGCTGGTACCGCGTTCTCCCGACGGGCACACGGGTGTTCTACACCGCGCTGGGGCATGCCACGAGCGACTACACCGACGATGCTCTCTTCCGGCAGCACATCGGCGATGCATTGCTATGGTCGCTCAACGGCACCACGGGCATCGGATCGCATTCGCCCGTTCCGACCATACGGGCATACCCCAACCCGGCAGCTGACCGGCTCATCATTGAACACGGCTCGGCCATGGCGGGCAGCACCGTTCACATCCTGAACGCAGTGGGGGCTCCTGTGCTGCAAGTGCCGCTGACGCACGAGCGAACAACGGTGGACCTGCGCGGTCTGGGCCCCGGCCCCTACCTGCTAAGCACCGCGGACGGCGTCCTGCCGGTGTGGATCGTCCGCTGACCCACCTGCCCGGGCGCACTTACGCCTCCTGCATGCGCTTGGCGGCCTTCTTCCGCTCGTTCTCGTCGAGCAGGATCTTGCGGATGCGCAGGTTCTTGGGCGTCACCTCCAGGTATTCGTCCTCGGCGATGTACTCCATGCTCTCCTCCAGGCTCATGCGCACCGGGGGCGCGATGTTCATCTTCTCGTCGCTGCCGCTGGCGCGCATGTTGGTGAGCTTCTTCACGCGGATCACGTTCACGCTCAGCTCCTCGCCGGGCTTGGGGCTCTCACCGATCACCTGGCCGGCATACACCTCCTCGCCGGGGGCGATGAAGAACTTGCCGCGGTCCTGCAGCTTGTCGATCGCGTAGGCGATGGCCGTGCCGGTCTCGCCGCTCACGATGCAGCCGGGACGCGGGGTGGCGATGGTGCCCTTATAGGGCTCGTAGCCCTTGAAGCGGTGCGCCACGATGGCCTCGCCCTCGGTGGCGGTGAGCAGCAGGTTGCGCAGGCCGATGATGCCCCGCGCCGGGATGCTGAACTCCAGCACGGTGCGGTCGCTCTTCTGCTCGATGTTGAGGATCTCGCCCTTGCGGCGCGTCACGTGGTCGATCACGCGGCTGCTGAACTGGTCGGGCACCTGCACGGTGAGCAATTCGATGGGCTCGTGGCGCTGGCCGGCGATGTCCTTGAAGAGCACCTGCGGCTGGCCCAGCTGGAACTCGTAGCCCTCGCGACGCATGGTCTCCACCAGGATGCTCAGGTGCAGGATGCCACGGCCGAACACCAGGATGCGGTCGGGGCTGTCGGTCTCCTGCAGGCGCATGGCCAGGTTCTTCTCGATCTCCTTGTACAGGCGGTCGCGCAGGTGGCGGCTGGTGACGAACTGTCCCTCCCGCCCGAAGAAGGGCGAGTTGTTGATGGTGAAGAGCATGCTCATCGTGGGCTCGTCCACCTTGAACTTGGGCAGGCCCTCGGGGTTCTCGGCATCGGCCACGGTGTCGCCGATCTCGAAGTTCTCCAGGCCCATGATGGCCACGATCTCGCCGCAGCCGATGGGCTCCTTCACCTTCACCTTGCCCAGGCCCTCGAAGGTCATCAGCTCCTTCACCACCTGCCCCTTCACGTGGGTGCCATCGTTCTTCACCAGCGTGACCTGCTGGCCGGGACGGATGGAGCCGCGCGTGATACGCCCCACGGCGATGCGGCCTTGGAAGCTGCTGTAATCGAGGCTGGTGATGCGCATCTGGAGAGTTCCCTCCACCTGCTTGGGTGCCGGGATCTTCTCCAGGATCACATCGAGCAGGTAGCTGATATCGCTCGTGGGGGTCTTCGGGTCGTGCCCCATCCAGCCGCCCTTGCCGCTGCCGTACACCACGGGGAAGTCGAGCTGGTCCTCGTTGGCGTCGAGGGCGAACATCAGGTCGAACACGGCCTCATGCACCTCGTCGGGCGTGCAGTTGGGCTTGTCCACCTTGTTGATCACCACCACGGGCTTCAGGCCCATCTCGATGGCCTTGCCAAGCACGAAGCGGGTCTGCGGCATGGGGCCTTCGAAGGCATCGACCAACAACAGCACACCATCGGCCATGTTGAGCACGCGCTCCACCTCCCCGCCGAAGTCGCTGTGGCCCGGGGTGTCGATCACATTGATCTTCACACCCTTGTAGCGCACGCTCACGTTCTTGCTCAGGATGGTGATGCCACGCTCGCGCTCCAGATCGTTGTTGTCCAGCAGCAATTCCTGCGTCTCTTGGTTCTCCCGGAAGAGCTGGCATTGGTGCAGGATCTTGTCCACCAGGGTGGTCTTGCCATGGTCGACGTGGGCGATGATGGCGATGTTGCGGAGTGCGGTCATTCGGTCGGTGCTGGGCCGCCCTGCAGGCGCAGGGCGGGTAAAAAAGCCCGCGAAGGTACGGCTTCAGCATGAGATACACCGGACAACGTTATCTTCGCGGCCGCTTTGCCCATGCGGCTTGGCGGACCGGCCCCGTAGTTCAATTGGATAGAATGACAGATTCCGGTTCTGTTGGTTGCAGGTTCGAGTCCTGCCGGGGTCACTGAGGAGGGCGTCCGAGAGGACGCCTTCCTTTTCTTTGGACTTACAGCTCCCTGCCCATGCGCATCGACAAGTTCCTCTGGTGCGTGCGCCTGTTCAAGACGCGCAACCTCGCGGCCGACGCCGTGAAGCGCGAGCAGGTCCGGATCGGCCAGCGTGTGGTGAAGGCCTCGGCCGAAGTGGCACCCGGCGATGTGATCGCCCTGCGTGTGCCCCCGATCTGGCGCAGCTGGGAGGTGCTTGCCCTTCCTGCATCACGTGTTGGGGCCGCCCTGGTGCCCACGTTGATCGTGGAACGCACCTCGTTCGACGACCTGGAGAAGCTCGAGCTCGCGCGGCTGACCAACGTGCAGTATCGCGCCCCCGGCGAAGGCCGCCCCACCAAGCGCGACCGCCGTGACATGGCGCGGTTCCTCGGCGACTAACCACCCGTCACGCTTAACACTTCTTCAGATCCCGTTAACATCCATTGCCCATGGGGCACAGGTAGTTTCGTGGTGCAAAACCACACACCATGTCCGTGCCACTATTCCCCGCCACATTGGCCACCGTGCTGTTCGCCGGGTTGAACGCACAGGTGCACGCTCAGGAAACAACTCGAGAAAGCAAGGTCCGCATCGAGGTGGTCACCACCGAGAACGGCGAGACCAAGCGCATGACCAAGGAGTTCGATGCTGCCGATGAAATGGCGATCGAGGACGCCCTGCGTGAAATGGGCGTGATGGAGCACTTCTCGTTCCAAGGCGGCGAAGGCGAGCTGCGCATCGACATCCGCGATCTCGTCGATGGCTGGGGCGATCCCGACCACGTGCGGTCGTGGGCGCACTCCCTGCCTCCCGGCACAGGCGGAGCCCACGCCTGGCTGGGCGTGAGCACCGCCAGCATGAGCGATGCGGGGGGCACGAAGCAGGAGGGCGCACGCGTACAGCATGTGGCCGAAGGTTCCCCAGCGGCCGGGCTCGGCCTGAAGGAGGGCGATGTGATCATCATGGTCGATGATGTGCCGATCAAGGGCCCCGGCACCCTGGCCGGCGTGGTGCGCGACCATGCCCCGGGCGACAAGGCCGAATTGACCTGGCTGCGCGATGGCAGGAGGATGAGCGGCACCGTGACGCTGGCCGAACGCCGTGAGGAAAAACGTCATTGGGCGTTCAGCAGGCCCGAAGGCCGGGGCATCGGCTCGCATGGCCCGGGCGCGAAGCGGGCCTTCCTGGGGGTGACACCCGCCGAGGAGCAGGGCGACAGCAAGGGGGCCACGATCGGCACCGTGGAGGAAGGCAGTGCCGGCGCCACCATGGGCCTCAAGCCCGGCGACATCGTACGCAAGGTGAACGATACCGAGGTGGCCGATTTCGCCGCCCTGGCCGCCGTCATCAGCACCATGTCGCCCGGCGATGCCGTGACCCTCACCGTGGAGCGCGACGGCAAGGCCATGTCCCTGTCGGGGAACTTGGGTGAACGGAAGAAGGACATGACCTGGCGCGAGTTCCACTTCGATGGCCTGCCCCCGGGCACCAAGGAAGACCTGCGTCGGGAGCTGGATGAACTGCGCCGTGACATCGAACACATGCGCGAGGAACTGCGTCGCGAGGGTGGCATGCCCGACCGCATCCGCCGCGAAATGCGCATCACCATCCAGGGCCGTCCGCTGGAGCAGGCCGACAAGGACCTGCTCACCCGCAAAGGCGTGACGGGCCTCGACAACGAACTGGAGCTCGACGACCTGCGCTGTTACCCCAACCCGTCGCAGGGCTTCTTCCGCGTGCATTTCGATGTGCCTGAAAGCAGCGACCTGCTCGTCACCGTGTACGATACCGCTGGCGAGAAGGTGCACGACGAACGCCTCAGCGGGTTCAAGGGCCGCTACGAACGCACGCTCGACCTGAGCGGCAAGCCCGCTGGCGCCTACTACCTAGTGATCGCCCAAGGCGGGCGTACCGCGGCGCGGAAGCTGGTGAAACAATAGACCTCGTTCCGGTGACAAGGAGCGCAGCGGGTGGCGCCACCCGCTGCGCTCCTTCGCATTTTGTGCAACTTCACACCATGAACATCCTCGTCCGGCTGATCATCTCGGCCATCGCGGTGCTCGTCACCGACCTGCTCCTGCCCGGCGTGAGCCTCGGCGACATGGACACCACGAACGGCCTGCTCACCGCCCTGCTCACGGCCGCCGTGCTGGGCCTGCTGAACGCGTTGCTGAAACCGCTCCTCATCCTGCTCACCCTGCCCGTCACGGTGCTCACCCTGGGCCTCTTCCTGTTGGTGATCAACGCGCTGATCGTGCTGCTCGCCGCCCGGATCGTGCCCGGTTTCCATGTGGAGAGCTTCTGGTGGGCGATCGGCTTCAGCTTGGTGCTGTCGCTGGTGCAAGGTGTATTGAACGGCATCGATCGCCGGGCTCCCCGGGATCCACAAAGCTGATCCGCCGCTCCACCGCAACCACCGCACTGTTCATGTCCCGCCCACGGGCAGCGCCATGCGCCATGCTCGCCGTGTACCTTTGACCTACCAAGGTCGTGGGTAACTTTCCCTGCTGTCCGTTCCTGCGTACCGGCATCGTGATCAGCTTGGTGCCGCTGCTGAACCCGCTGCACGCCCAGTTGCGGATCAGCGAGGTATGCACGAGCAACCACACCGTGCTGGAGAACACCGTCGGCGACCATCCCGACTGGGTGGAACTGCACAACGCCGGGACCGATCCGGTGGACCTGACCGGATACACCCTGAGCAATTACCACAGCGATCCCGCGCCATGGCACCTGCCGCAGGAAAGCCTCGCCCCGGGGGAGTTCATCGTGTTCATGGCCGGCAACAGCGACCAACATCCCCACTGGTTCGGTTTCGACCTGGGGCGTTCGGGCGAAACGCTGTTCCTGCGCGATCCATCCGGAGCGCTTGTGAACATGTTGGAGGTGCCCGCCCTGCATCCCGACAATTCCTTCGGCGTGGCGCCCGATGGCGCGCTGCGCTATTTCGGCACGCCCACACCGGGTGCCGCCAATACCACCGAAGCCTATCTGGGCTATGCGCCCACGCCGGTGTTCAGCAGGTCGGCAGGCTCAGCGGCCGCAGGCACCGAGGTGCACATCACCGCCGGATCGGGCACCACGATCCACATCAGCACCAACGGCCGCGATCCCGATACATCATCCACGGTCTATGGCTGGCCCGTTACGCTCCATCACACCTTGGTGCTGAAAGCCATCGCCGTTGGCCCCGGCTTGCTGCCTTCCGCCGTGAGCAGCGCCACCTATCTGGTGAACGAGCCCACCACCCTGCCGATCGTCTCCCTCAGCACGCACCCCGATACGTTGTTCCATCCCGAGCTGGGGCTGTACATGGTGGGCCCCAACGCCGATCCGAACTACCCGCACTGGGGCGCCAACTTCTGGTCGGAACGCCATGTGCCGGTGCGCTTCGAGTATTTCGATGAACACCGCGTGCGCCGAGTGGACCAGGTGGTGGACCTGAAGATCCACGGCGGTCGCGTGAGCAGGAACCAACCGCAGCGTCCGTTGAGGCTCACGGCACGGAAGCGCCATGGGGCCGATCTGATCGAATATCCCTTCTTCCCCGAGAAACCGTGGCTGCAACGCTTCAAGCGCCTGGTGCTACGCAACTCGGGAGCCGATTTCCTGAACGGCCAGATCCGCGACCAGCTGTTCCATCAAGTGGCCCTGCGCAACGGGCTCGACATCGATGTGCTGGGCTACCGGCCCGTGGTCGTGTTCATCAACGGCGAGTATTGGGGCCTGATGGAAATGCGCGAAAGGATCGACGAGGACCATCTGGCCTTCAACCATGGCGTGGACCCCGACTCGGTGCTGATCATGGAGGAGGAGAACTTCCCCATCCAAGGCGACAGCATCCATTTCCACGAGCTCCAGCACTACATCCGAACGCACGACATGGACGATCCAGTGCACTATGCTCACGTGGACAGCCTGCTCGACATCCACAGCCTGATCGACTACTTCGCCCTGGAGATGTTCGCCGGCAACGTGGACTGGACCTCGAACAACCTGAAGTACTGGAAACCCTCGCTGGGCACGGGCAAATGGCGCTATCTGATGTACGACCTGGACGCCACCATGCACCTGTACGACTGGATCCCGATCGATCTGGACGCCTTTTACTGGGTGCTGGTGCATCGGGCCGGTTTCATCCACAGCGAGATCTTCCGCAGTCTGCTGGGCAACACCCGGTTCAGGCGCGATTTCCTGAACCGACTTGCCGACCTGATGAACACCTGCCTTTCCGAGGAAGGCTTCGCCCACGAGATCGCCCGCATGCGGCAGCTGACCGATGCCGAGATGCCCCGTCACTTTTCCCGCTGGTGGGGCGACATCGGCACCTGGGAGCAGCACCAGGCCATCATTGCGGAGTTCGCGGCGATCCGGCCGAACACCATGCGCGAGGACGTGATCCAGACCTTCGGCCTGCCCCGCACTGTGGCCTTGACCTTCGAGGTCTTCCCGCCCGCCGCGGGTCGCCTGGTGGTCAATTCACTGAAGCCCGCCACGCCCTTCCACGGCATCTACTTCAACGGCAATGCGATCGATGTGGCCGTGGAGCCCACGCCGGGGTACCGGTTCAGCCACTGGAACTGGTCCGGAGCGCCGGACATGCGTTGGACGGAGCCGGTGATCCAGGAGGACTTTACCACGGATGGCACGCTCACCGCTCATTTCTTCGGCCCCGACGGCGGTCTTTCTGTCCATCCCAATCCGTTCAGGGACGAACTGACCCTGAACGTCCCGTCGGACAAGGCGCAGGAGGTCCGGATCACCCTGCACGACCCGCTGGGCCGAACGGTGCTCGACATCACCCGCCCACTGACCGAAGGGGCCAATGCGGTGCGCCTGCCCTTCGTCACCGGACCAACAGGGCTTTATGTGGTGTCCGCATGGACCGACACGGGTAGGCTTTCCACCCGTGTGGTCCGGTCCATCGAGGCAACCCACTGATCACCAAAGACATCGGGACAACGATCAAGAACTTCGTCCCGATCGCACCGGCCGCGAGAGAACAAGGGTCGCACGTTGCTTATCTTGGTTCTGGGATGACGAATGGTTATCATTGTGACCGCGTGTGATGCCATGTCACCACCGTGAAGTTGAAACCCAACCCAAACCCATCGGACCATGAAGAAGACCCTACTCCTGGCCTCGCTTACCTTGGGTGCCCTGACCTCCTTCGGTCAGATCACTACGTATGTGCTACAACCGCCCGAATTGGAAGGCCCTCTCGATTTCACTTGGGCTGACAACTGGGGACAAACCCCCGACCTGAACGACCCCGCCAACTCCGTCACGGCATATGCCATGTTCGTGAACGATGGCAATGATGGCACGGCGGACGACTCCCTGGCCTGCAACCCGCTCACCAATGGTCCGGACATGACCGGCAAGATCGCCGTGTTGTACCGGGGTAATTGTGAATTCGGCCTGAAAGCCCTTAACGCGGAACAGGCGGGTGCCGAGGCCGTGGTGATCATCAACAACCAAGGTGCGCCTGTCGGCATGGGCGCAGGTGTCAACGGTGGCGAAGTCACCATCCCGGTGGTCATGATCTCCACCGATGCCGGTGCGATGCTCCGCGACGAGATCCTCGCAGGTAACGTGGAAATGCTGATCGGCAGCGTGGCCAATGTGTTCCAATACAACCTGCACACCTCCAAGGCATTGGCGCTCATTCCCGAAGCCAGCGGCATGCCGAAATGGCTGGCCACCAACGGTTCGGAATTCAGTGCCACCTTGGGCACCTGGGTGAAGAACTTCGGTTCGGTAGACCAGTCGAACGTATCGGTGACGGGCCATATCATGCAGGACGGTACGGAGGTGTACAACAACACCTCGGCCGCTGTGACCATCGCGAGCGGCGACAGTGCCTTCTTCGCCCTGCCCGCCTTCAGCCAGGCTTCGGGCTACAACGGCTACTACGTGGGCACCTACACCATCAACTCGCCGAACACCGATGAGTTCCCTTCGGACAACACGTTCAACTTCAACATGCTGTTCGACTCGCTCTACGCGCTTGCCCGGATCGACCCGGCCACCAAGCAGCCCATCGGCAGCGAGTACTACCAACCTTCGGGAAGCACGGGCAACTTCGGCAATTGCATCCACTTCCGTAATGCCAACGCCAGCCGCGTGAAGGTGGAGGGCTTCTACATCGGTTCGTCCCGCATGGGTGGTGGCGATGTGAGCCAGGATGCCTTGGAAGTGCGCATCATCGAGTGGAACGACAACTTCACCACGGTGGACCAAGCGACCTTCAACAACCTGGTGCCCGTGGTCACCGCCGACTACTACTACGAGGAGAACCTGGCCAGCCAGATCGTGTATGCCCCGCTCGACCAATACTACACCTTGGAGAACAACCAGCGCTACCTGTTCTGCCTGTACACCGTGGATCCCGACGTGTTCCTGCCGTACAACACGACCACGGATTACACCAAGACCCAGGACGAATACCTGAACCCCTATACCATCGTGGACAATGCCGGCACGTGGTTTTGGGCTGGCTTCGGCACCGACGTGGTCTCGGCCATCGGCGTGAAGATGGTGCCTGTGGAGGTGGGTATGAACGACTTGGACCGTGTGGAGGTGACCCCCTACCCGAACCCCACCAGCAGCACGATCACGATCCCCCTGGCCGGTCAGAGCGGTGCCGCCACGCTTGAAGTGTTCGACCTCGCGGGCGTGAAAGTGGCCGAGCGCCGTGTGAGCGTGGCCAACAACGGCCTGCTGACCATGGACGTGAGCGACATCGCGAACGGGGCCTACCTGTTCAACATGAACTTCGAGAACGGCAAGCACGCCAGCTTCCGTGTGGTGGTGGCCAAGTAAGCCGCCGCACGAGCGTGTGAAAGGGGCGACCGAACGGTCGCCCCTTTTCCTTTGCCCATCTTTACCGCACAAGAGACTTCCGCCATGCCTTCCTTCGACATCCTCTCCAAAGTGGACCCCCAGATGCTCGACAACGCCATCAACGTGGTGAAGCGCGAGCTGGACACGCGCTACGACCTGCGCGGCACCAACAGCAGCATCGAACTGGACAAGAAAGCGCTCACCATCAAGATCGGCACCGAGGACCACCTGAAGCTCGACGCCATCGTGGACATCCTGCTGGAGCGCAGCGGCAAACAGAAGGTGGATGTGCGCAGCTACGACCTAAGCAAGGAGCCCGAACCCAGTGGCAAGATGCTCTACCGCGTCATCCTGGTGAAACAGGGCATCGCCCGGGAAACGGCCAAGAAGATCGTGAAGGCCATCAAGGACAGTGGCCTGAAGGTTCAGGCCCAGATCATGGACGACATGATCCGCGTGACCGGCAAGAAGATCGACGACCTACAGGCGGTGATGGCCCTGTGCCGCGAACAGGACTTCGAGATCCCCCTGCAGTTCGACAACATGAAGTCGTGAGCATACGCGCTGCCCGACAACGCCCGACAACGCCCGACACCGGCCCATTGCACATCGCCCCAAAAGCGAAGCCCGCCTTACGGGGCGGGCTTCTTCTTTTTTGCGATCGTCCGGCTTACAGGCCGGGAGGGGCTTTCTACGCCACGAGGCCGGTTGCCCCTATCGATCATGCGGTGGGACGTGGTCCCGGCTGTTCAAACGCAAGTACCGTGCAAAAAGTTGTCCGTGCGGATACCGGGGCTCAACTCATGTCGCCCTTCAGGAACATGACGAAGATGAACGTCATGAGGAAGTGGTGGAAGAGCAACAGGGCCGACACGAACGACAGCAGCTTCTTGCCGCTGGGGGTGAGCTCGGGGAACAACTTCTTGTTGTTCATGGCGATGATCGGCAGGGGGATGGTGGCCAGCAGGAAGGTGATCGCCAGCACCCGGAACATCAAAACGTTCTCCAACAGGCCGAAGAAGAGGTGGGCGTAGTAGAACACGAACCCCACGAAGGACAACAACCCCAAGCGGATGAACAGACGAGCTTCAGCTACCATGGCCGATTTCTTATCCATCGCAAAAGACGCGCGATTTGAACGCGGTTGTCAAGTGCAGGGTTCCACTTTTTCCCCACCTGGGCCGTTCATTTTTTTAACAGGACGCCCCGCTTTGGCGCTATACGATACATCCCGGCCGCCGCCACCGCCATTCCCACTGAGTACCAGACCGTTGAAAAGTCGTCCTCGGAAACGCCCAGCGATGCGGACAAACCGGGCCGGTCGGCCTCTTCCGGCTGCTGCCCCGTGGACCTGCCGAACGGTATGGCCACGAAGGAGGCGATCATGATGAGCGCCCCGGTGATCAACAGCCCCCATGTGAGCCGACCAAGCCGATAGCCCCTGTCCGTGGAACGCCGCCAATGGATCATCAGCCCAAGGGCGATCAACCCCACGGCAATGAGGCAGGGAGCCCACACGGGTCCCACCCAGGGCAGGGGCAGCAGGAAAAGCAGGTCCGGCTCGGCCAAGGAGGCGGGCCAGTCCAGCAGCACCTTCAGCCACACGTAGTAGAAGATGTCCCAGATGCCGAAGCCGACGCAGAACCAGGCGAAGCGTTCCAAGGCCCGCCGCGTAACGAGCGCCGCCGGGGCCAGCAGCATCGCCATGGTGGCCAATTCGCGCCCCATCTCGGTGGCGACGAGCGCAGGGTGCATCGGCACCAAGGGGAAGCGGAAGCCCTCCGGGTAATACAGGGCGCGTAGATAGACCACCACCGCGCTTTCGAGAAATGCCATCGCGATGAAGAAGATGGTCATCCACGGCAGCAGGCGGAAGGGATGGTCAGTGCGCATGGGACGAAATGTTCAGCTCGGCCAGCAGCCCCTTGTGGTCGCTGCCCGCGATGTGGACCGTGCGCAGGCCCGCCAGCGTGATGCCCGGCGAGATCAGCAGATGGTCCAAAGGGATCAGGGCCAGCGGCCCCACCGATGGCCAAGTGCGCTGGGTGGCCGGCGTGGTGGAACGCAGGCCGGCGCGCGCACAAAGGCGCCGGAAGGCCCGGTCCCAAGGCACGGTGTTCAGGTCGCCCACCACCACGGTGGCGGTATCGTCCTGCCCACGATGCCGGGCCACCTCCTCCAGCTGCCGATTTCGGCGTTGGAAATGCGCGTACGAAATGGGCGATGTGGCATGCACCGCGAGCAGGCGGACCGGGCGATCGGCCCGCTTGAGCACGGCCTCGATCATCGGCGTGCCATCCAGGGTGATGGTGCGTACTTCCTGGAACGGGATCCGACTGAAGAGCGCGATGCCATAGCAGTTCTCCCGCGGTTCGATATGCATGAACGGATAGCGCGCACCCAGCCCCTGCACCAAGGCCTCGGCCCAGACAGGTGCCACCTCCTGCACCGAGATCACATCCGCATCGCTGTCCAGAGCCCGCGCTATGGCGCTCGCATACGCGGTGTTCGGCTGCCACACGTTCATGTGGAACACGCGCAGGTCGGGCGGGTCGGCCGTCATGGCGGCCTCCACACGGGGTGTGTGGACCTGCATCGCCATCATCGCGCAGCCCACGATCGTGCTTAGGGCCACCCACCAGTACCGCCGGACCAAGGCCAGCACGGCGATCGCGCCGAACACCACACAGGCGGGCAGCATGAAGGCGCGGAGCAGCATCGGCCAGTAGGCGTCGGGGGCGAGCACCATCACCACGGCGCCGGTGAGCAGCATCGTTGCCGTGCACAACTGAACGACCTTGGAACGCATCATCGAACGGCGGTCTCAGGTGGTGATGCTTCCACGTGCGCGAAAGCCAGCCAGTCCGTGCCATAAAAGCGCATCGGATGGCACTCCCCGACGTGCCCCACGGCCTCAGCGACATGAGCGGACCAGCCGGACCACGGACCGCTCCCGGACACGGTCAGGTGGGCCAACCCGCGCGGGCCCGACTCCAGCGGTACCGCGGTGGGACCGCTGGTCAGCAGCGTCATCATGAAGAGCGCGCGCCATCGCCGGATGCAGGCCAGGTCGCAGGGCTTCATCGGCGTGATGCGTAGGTCATGGTCTTCAGCGCCGCCAGCGTACGGGCATCGGCCGCATTGCTTTCCTGCCAGCGCTGACCTTCCACACGCTGCATGAAGCGATCGCGCTTGGCGTCCAGCTCGCTGCGGAACTCGGCGGGATCAAGATGCTCCACCCAGCGCACGCGGTTGTTGCGGTGCCGGGCCATCTGCAGTTCCACCTGGTCCAGGTTGGCATAAAGCAGTGGCAGCACCTTGTCGCTCATGGCGAGGTAGTTGTCGATGTCGATCTCGCCCGGGTTGTCGTGCGCGAGGTTGTAGCGAACGATGGTGCTGTCCCAGTCCACCGTGGTGAGACCGATCAGCACGGCGAACCACGCCCAGGCGTTCACCCGCGTCAGATAGTAGAAGCTGCGCCGTTCGCGCACCTTGATGTACAGGGTGATCAGGCCGATCAGCACCAGCGCGAGGAAGACGATCACGCCCACGCGCTTGTACGCAAGGCCATGGAACGAGATGTAGTGGTAGTTCCGCAGGAACACCGAGATGCCCAGGATGAAATTCTGCACCACCCACACGGTGGCGAGGTGCTTCAATGGGGTGTTCCGCGGATGGAAGTTCAGGTTGCGACGGAAGAGGTACAGGAGCACGAGCATGCTCAGCATGATGCTCCAGATCAATGCCCAGGTGCCCTCGTGCACGAATTGCTTCAGGCTGAAATCCTTCGGCACGGTGAAGCCGAGCCACACCCAGCTGATGTCGATCACGTTCACCACCATCAAAGCGATGTTCACCAGCACCAGCAGGACCACCCCCGCGCGGCGTTCACGCTCCAGCGGGTCCATGGACAGGGGACGCATCCAGCGCGGACGAAGGATGCGGGTGCGCACCAGCGTGTCGGTCATCTGGTGCTCGATGCGGTGCATGGCATCCGGCGCGATCCGACGCACCAGGGCCGCGCACACCATCATGGCGAACACGAGGAAGAGCAGGTGCGGGGTCAGTAGCTCGCCCAGCAGGTCGAACAGACCATCGAAGAGCCCTGCGGTGAGCACATCGAACCGGGGGTTGCCCACGCGGTAAAGCTGCACGAAGGCCATGGCGACCAGCACGGGCAGCACGGCGATGCGCACCCAGCGCCAGCCGCTGCCTCCGGTGGTGTTGGCGCCACGAAGGCCGCTCACCCCGCGCAAGCCGGCCGTCGGGGCCATGAAGAAGGCGAGTGCGGCCTGCGGGATGGCGAACGGCACGCTGCGGAGGGCCGGCTCATGCACCGATCCCGCGAAGACGATCAGGCCCATCACCACCGCCACGATCGCCACCGTGCTGTGGTGCCACCACACCATGGCAGCGGCCAGCAGGGTGCCTGCATAGGCCCAGCGGGCAGGGACCGACACCCGCCGCCATCCGTGCCGGAACAGGCCCACGGACATCGCGACCAGGGCGAAGAGGGTGAGGTTGAGACCGGGTTCCATGCCCCAGAAAAGGTGGTCGAACAGCATGGTGAGCGGTACGACCATCAGTACGGCGGACCAACGCTCGAGCAGCGTGCGGGTGGAATGGGCGGACATGGTATCAGGGTTTGGGTAGGAGACGTTCGATGGCATCGATGTGGGCGCGGAACGCTTTGGTCCCCGCAGCGGTGGCCTTGTAGCTGGTGTTGGGGCGGCGGCCCACGAAGCGTTTCCGCACCTGCACGTACTTCAGTTGCTCCAAGGCGGCGAGGTGGCTGGCCAGGTTGCCGTCGGTCACGCCCAGCAACTCCTTCAGCGTGGCATGGTCCACCCAGTCGTTCACCACGAGCACCGCCATGATGCCCAGGCGAACGCGGCTCTCAAAAGCTTTGTTGAGGTCACCGATCATGGTTCCGTTCGTCCATCGCGCCGGTCGTGGCGCAGGTACATGAGCCCGCCGTAGAAGATGTGCAGCACCCCGAAGCCGATGGCCCAGAACAGCAGACCGGCCTCGATCCAGAACGCGGCGATGAGGCCCAGCACCACCTCGCTCAGGCCCAACCACCGGACCTCGTCCAATGTGTACTTCGACGCGTTAAGCAGGGCCAGTCCGTAGAAGAGGAGGGTGGTCGAAGGCACGAGCCCCGGCAGGCCGTGGTACAGCAGGGCCAGGCAGAAGATCCCCCCCGCTGCCAGAGGGATGAGCAGGTTCACCGCCATCCGCCGGGCCGTGCGATCGAACAGGCCATGCCCCAGCTTGCGGCTGCGGCGCCACGTGAACCAGAACGCACTGCCCAGGGCCAGCACCAGTACGGACGAGGCCACGGTGGCCAGGTAGGTCATGTGCTCCCAGTAGATGGATGTGCCGGTGCCGTCCTCCCCGTAGGTCAGCGGTTCGCGCGGCACATCGAGATGTGCACCGATGTACCGATGGGCCACGAAGGCACCGAGCAAGGCGATCGCGCCGGCGCTCACCCCGCTGAGCCCGCTCAGGCTCAGGAATCGGGTGCTGCGGTCCATCAGGCTGCGGATGTGCTGGAGGTCGTGCACGTCGTTGGTCATATTCAAAGTACTTTGTGAGGCAAAGTTATGACATCAACGGAAGGAACACATGATCATTGTGCGCAGATGCTCATTCCCCCCTGTGCACCCTGCAGCGAGTGTCAGTGGACATGGCCGTGCGTGTGGCCCTGTAGCGTGAGCACCGCGATCGCCGCCCCCATGAGGACCGCCACGAAGCGGGCGGCGTTGAAGCGGTGCTCGGGAGCGCTCTCGAAGATGATGGTGGTGCTGATGTGCAGCAGCATGCCGATCGCCAAACCGAGCATGCCATCCAGGAAGCCCGCGCTCTCGGCACCGATCATGCCCCCGGCCCAGATACCGGCAGGGGCGGCCAAGGCGAAGACCACCAGCATGGACCAGCCTTGCAAAGCTCCCGCCCCGGAGCGCTGCAATACCGTGGCGAGGGCCACCGCCATGGGGAGCTTGTGCAGGAGCACGCCGGTCAGGAAATGGACATCGCCCGCCACATGGGGCTCGGCGAAGGGCATGCCCTCGGCGAAGGAATGCATGCACAGGCTGGTCAGCGTGATCAGCGGAACGGCCGTGGCATGGCCACCATTCGTGTGCATGTGGCCATGCTCGATGCCATGGCTGAAGTACTCGAGCACCACCTGCAGCAGGAAACCGGCCAACACCCAGAGCCCCACATCGATGCCCGCCTTCAGGTACAGCTCGGGCAGCATATGCATGAACACCACCCCCAGCAGGTATGCACCGCTGAACGAGAGCAGGAGCCGCAGCCAGAGGTGGGAGGGGCGCACCACGCGCACCAGGCCACCGGCCAGCAACGGCAGCAAGAAGAACAGGAACGCGACGTAGGCGGTGCTCATGGGTCGGGTCGGGTCCCTCCTTCCCGGTGCATGGAAAGCAAGGCCCAAAATGCGATCGACGGCGAAACTACGTTACGTCACAGGTTGACAATTCCGTGGATAACTCCTCGCCGTTCCTGGCATGCAGCAGGGCGGCATCCGGCTTTTTTTGTTCCGCCACCTTGCTCTTCCCGGTCGGCCGTTCACCCGCCATCATGATCGACCAGATCCACGACCTCTACGACTCCCTGGAACGGCAACGCGTCATGCTTTCGTTCAAGGGGAGTCTTACGCCCGACCTTGTGACCGCCCTGCTGGGCTTGGTGGAACGCAAGATGAAGGCCATCGAACCCGATGCCCGCTCGCGCAAGCGGGTGTTCAACGTGGTGATGGAGTGCCTGCAGAACCTCTACCACCACAACAGTCGGCTTCGCACCGAGAACGGCAGCGTGGAACGGACGGACGACCCGCATGGCGTGGTGATGATCGCCCGGTCGGAAGGCGGCTATTCCGTGCTTACTGGCAATTTCATGGCCGGGAGCGATGTGGATCGCCTGAAGGAACATCTGGACCGCATCAACTCGCTGCCGCAGGAAGGCCTGCGCGACCTGTACAAGGAGACCTTGGCCAACGGACGCTTCTCGCCACATGGCGGAGGCGGGTTGGGCATGATCGACATCGCCCGCAAGAGCGGTGGTAAATTGGAGTACGGCTTCGTCCCTTACGATGCGGACAACGCCTTCTTCAGCCTGAACGTGAACGTGACCATCTAAGATCGCACCCATGGCCCTGGCACCTTTGAAGATAGAGGGATCCCCCAAGACCCCGTACGTGCACTTCGATCCCGAGACCGGGCTGCTCGAACTGAAAGGCCGTTCGATCCCGGAGAACTCGATCGACTTCTACAAACCGTTGATCGACTGGGTGGACCAGTACGCCCGCATGCCACAGCCGCGCTCGGCCCTTCATGTGCAACTGGAGTACTTCAACACCAGCTCATCGAAGTGCATCCTGGACGTGTTCAAGAAGCTCGAGACCATCCGCGCAGCCGGTAACGAGGTCACCGTGCTGTGGCATTATGAGGCCGACGACGAGGACATGCTCGAAGCGGGCGAGGACTACGCGGGCATCATCAACGTGCCGTTCAAGATGATCATGATCCAGGAGGTGGGCGATCAATAGCCCCCTCCCCGTCAGTTCCCGCGACCGTCGGATCCGTTCCGAAGAGCCTCAGTGGCTCTTCCTCGGCATCACGGCGTGCATCAATCGAGGGAACACCTCGAACTGAAGGGTGATCGCCAGCATGAACGACATGCCCCACAACACCAGGATGTTGGCCCACAATGTGGGAATGCGCACGCCGAAGAGCCATTTCGCCGGGGCGTAGAACTGCGCCTCGAAGAAGCCGGCATCCACGGGGTCCAGGTAGATGGGGTCGCACTTCTGCACGAGCCGCCCTTCGGAGGCCACGATCATGTTCACGTCGTTCTTGTTGGTCACGATCTCGGCCAGGCTCTCGTTGCGGTTGCCATCGAGCAGCTTGAAATAAGCCGCCCGTTGCTCGGGTGTGGCCGTCATGGCCGCGATACGCGCCTCCTTCTCCGCCTCGGCCTGCTTATAGACCCTTCGATAGTGCTCCACCAGCAGGTCCAACGAGGCCTCCACGCGATCCAAGGCCTCGTGGCCCACGCGATCGGGCACCAGGTTGTTCGCATCGGGCACCTCCAGCCCCTTCAGGCGCGTGGACTCCCTCAGCAGTTCGTGCTGCAGGAGGGCCAGGTGGTAATGCATCTCCTCCTGTGGCACATGGCCATCGAGCCCACGCCGCACCTGCCCCACGCTGTTCTGTAGTTCACGCACCCACAGGTCCTTCTTCCAGTTGGCGGTCTTCATCCGCCGGTCCAGGGCGTAGAACTCGCGCTCGTAGTCGTTCTCCATGAACTGCGTCACGGCCAGCCCTTCATAGGCCCAGCGCGAGGCCATGATGTTGCCGATCCAAGGGACGCTCCGTTCCGATGCGAACCAAGGGTGCAGCTTGTCGAACCGGACGATGACACCGCTGAACAGCAGCTGCGGGATGATCAGCACCGGGATCATGATGTAGATCACCTTGGCGCTGTTGAAGCTGGCACTGACGTTGAGCCCCAGGACGTTCGCGAAACAGGCCGTGCTGAACAGGATGGCCCAGTGCTGCGGCCCGAGGCCCGACATGCCCAGCACCGCGTTGCCCACGAGCATGAACAGCAGCGTCTGCACGGCAGAGATCATGAAGAGGATCATGATCTTGCTCGCTATGTAGGTGGAGCGGCTGAGGTCGAGGAATTTCTCGCGCTGCCTGATCAGCCGGTCGCGGATGATCTCCTCGGCGCTCACGGTAAGGCCCAGGAACAGTGCCACGATCACAGCGATGAAGAGGTATTGCGGGATGTTGTCGTTCTCCCTGAACACGTACACGCCCGGTGTTCCGGTGCCGGTCCGGTAGTACTTCAGGAAGAAGGCCATGATGAAGGCGAGCAGGGGCGCCTCCAGCAGGTTGATGAGCACGTACTGCCTGTTGGCGAGCTTGCTCAACAGGTCGCGCTTCAGATACACCTCGAGCTGGCGCAATTTTCCGGGCAGCGCGAAGGTGCTCCTGGGCACACTGCGCTCGTCGGGCACCTCGGCCGTGCGCGCGCCCATCTGGGCGCGGAACACCTCGTTCCATGCCTCGGGACTGATGCGGCGCTGGTCGGTCTCGTTGCCGTACTCGTCCACCAGCTTGGCCTCGAGGATGTTGAAGATCTGCTCGGGATTCACGTTGCCACAGGCCGCGCACTGCCCCACATCGCTGTTCACCTGGCCGGTGACCCGCTTGAAGTACACCACGGCGTCCACGGGATCGCCATGGTACACCGGATGGCCCTCCTGGTCCATGAGCAGCAGGCGGTCGAAGAGCTTGAAGATCTCCGACGACGGCTGGTGGATCACCACGAAGATGAGCCTGCCCTTGAGCGAGAGCTCCTTGAGCAGGTCCATGATGTTCTCCGAGTCGCGAGAACTGAGACCGCTGGTGGGCTCGTCCACGAACAGCACACTGGGTTCGCGGATCAGTTCCAGCGCGATGTTCAGGCGCTTGCGCTGCCCACCGCTGATGGTCTTCTCCAGCGGACTGCCCACCTTCAGGTCCTTGGTCTCGTAGAGCCCGAGGGTCTGCAGCATGCGCAGCACCCGCTCTGACACCTGGGCGTCGTCCAGGTCGCCAAAGCACAGCTTGGCGTTGAAAAAGAGGTTCTGGTAAACGGTGAGCTCCTCGATCAGCAGGTCGTCCTGGCTCACGTGGCCGATCACGCCGCGGATGCGCTCGTGCTCGGTGTGCACGTCTATGCCGTTCAGCGTGACCCGACCGCGCGAAGGCCTGATGTTGCCGTTGAGGATGTTGAGCAGGGTGCTCTTCCCGCTGCCGCTGCCGCCCATGATACCGATCAGGCGCCCGCCCGTTTCGGCCATGTGCAGCTCGTGCAGGCCCACGCGGCCATTGGGGAAGGTGTATTCGATCCCCTCCGCCTTGAACACGATGCGCGAACGTCGGCCCTTGGTCATGAAGGCCGACAGGATGTCGCTGTAATAGATCGGCACCCCGTTGGGCGGCCGCACGCTGCTGCCGTTGCTGAGCACGTAGTGCCCGCCAGCCCTGATGCACTGCCCGTTCAGCCTCACCTCGTCGTTGCCCTCGTAGCGCATCACATAGAGGTTCACACTGGGTATGTGCAGCACGCGCAGCTCGCCGTCGAGCCCATGGGCGTGCAGGTGGCGGGCTTTGCTGAGCCCATTCCCCGCGGCGGCGTTGATGTAGAGCAGATGGCTTTCGTCGGCGCGCGTGGCCTGGTCCTGCACGAAGGCCTTGCACCGGGCGAAATCCTCACGACCGATGTTGAAGGTCTCGGCCACGGTGGCCACGAAATCGTCCTCCTGCGGGCTCACCTCACCATTGGCGCAGATGAACTCGAGCAGGTGCACGAGCACAACGAACTTCTGGCGCTGGTTCAGCTCCTCGTTCACCTGGGTGCATATGCGCAGCACCTTCACCGAGTTGAGCGAGGTGCGCTTGCGTCCGGCGCGGCTCTGGCCGCCGCTGGCATGAAAGGCCTGCACGTAGGCTTGGTAACGGGCCATGTGCGCCGCGGCCACCTCCGGGCTGAACTGCTTGCGCAGGAAACGCTCCAAGGGCATGGCGTTCTCAGGGCGCGCGCCATCGCCCACGGCATCGCCCTTGGCGATGATCGCGAACAGTTGGAGCAGTGCCTTGAGTATCTTCTCGCTCATCCAACCCCTCCCTTCCGATAGGCGGAAAAAAAGAGCGCCCCTCTTTACGGGAGGGGCGCTGCAAGGTTGCGGAGGAGGGCTACTTCTTGAAGCCCATGAGCAGCACGGCGCATCCGCTGCCGGCCTTCGATGGGTCCAGAGTGGCTTCCACCTTCACATCGATGGTGTGGGCCACGGCCAGGTCCCAGTACGGGGCGTTGCCTTCGTCCTTGTTGGTGAAGAGCACGTTCCCCTCCTTGTCCACCACGGTGAAGATCAGGATGCCATCGGCATCGCCGCTGCATGCCGCCACGCGGTATACGGCCCCCCCGAACAGGGTCATGTCGAACTCGGCCGTTTCGTCGCCCTGCAACAGCGCGCGGTAGAACTGGCCATCAGGGATGTAGTTCGTGGTGATGTAGCGTTCGCAGCGGCTGGCGATGGGTTCGCACATGTTCTGCGCGGCCAGAGGGGCTGCGGCGAGAACGAAGAGGATGGGAAGGAACTGGCGCATGCGATCAAGCGGTGATAAGGGAACGGAGCGCGGCCACGGAAGCGGCGATGGCCTCAAGGGTCGCCGGCGGGATGTTGACGGACGACTTGCTGTTGATGTAGGTCGTCTTCGCCGCGCGGTCCGTGACCGGAGCCTCGTAGGTGTAGGTGGAAGTGACACCGGCGAAGTGGCCCTGCAACTTCTTCAGTTCGGCGATCAACGCGGCGGCCGAGCCGTCGGCATCGGTGGCGGCGAGCAGGCCCACCAAGTTGTCCAGCGTACGGCGCTGTTCCCCGATGCGATCCACCAAGCCTTGGTCCTTCAGCGCAGCGGGGTCGGTCAATGTAAGGTGCAGCGATTCGATCCAACCACCGGTGAGCACCAAGGCGCTCACATCGTGGCGGTCGTTGTTCTTCAAATAGGTGTCCGCGGCACGGAAGGCGGCACCGCTCAACACCAGCAGGCTGTCCTCATTGCCGAGGTTGCCCTTGAAGCGCTCCACGGTGGACCGATCGAAGGCATTGCTCATCTCCAGTTTCGAGGCCAACTCCTCGATGGCCTGCATGGTGGCGAGGGCGCGCTGCCCGTCGTTGTGCACGGTCACATAGGCCAGATCGGCACCGTAGGCCCCGAGCAACAGGCTCTGCTGCGACCTGCCCGTTGCGGCGGATCCCATGCCCAGTTCCATGGTGGACCCTTTCTGGTAGCTCAACCCGGCCTTGCGGATGGCCAGGGCCGTTTGCACCGGCGAAGGCACATTGAACACCCTGCCGCCCACGTTCAGCACCTGTTGACCATCGGTGCTCTCCTGCGTGGTGAGCGTATCGGCCCCATGCGTGCGGCCATCGTGATCTTGGCCGCCGCCGCAACCGGCCAGCAGCAAGCCCAGGCAGAGGCCACAGGCGGGCTTCAACGGAGAGTGAGGGAACATACGGATACGTTTTCTGTGGTTCGGAGCCGAAGGTAAGGGGGTGTTATACGGAGCCCCGGCCGAAAAGGCTGCATTTTTCAACAGCCGCATCACCAATGCGTGCGCCGTGAACCGCTCGCTGCGTACCAAAGGATGAACGCGTAGCACGGGACCATCAGCCAGTAGGCGAGCTGGGGGCCGATGGCGGCGGCCTTGCCCATGGCCCCATAGGCCAGTGGCAGGATCGCTCCGCCGGCGATGGCCATGATCAACAACGCGCTGGCCGTCTTCGTATGGTCTCCCAAGCCACGGATGGCAAGGGGCCAGATCGCGGGCCACATCAATCCGTTGGCCAGTCCGAGCAGCGCCAGCAGCAACACACTTGCCGGGACGGTCATGGTGGTGCTGGAAAGCGCCTGCAGGTCGATCCCCGGCAGGGTGATGGTGCTGCTCAAGGGCACCAGAACGACCAGTACCGAGAGCACCACACCGAGCGCCGCCGAAAGCAGCAAGGCCACGGACTGGGAGACGAGGCGGGGGATGCCGATGATGCCGATGATGTAGCACACCACCATGGCCAGCAGCGTATAGCTGGGCAGAAGCTTCGCGTGCTCCAGAGGCACGCCCACGGCCTCGGCGAAGACCCCGATCGTATCCACCGCGATCACTTCCACACCCACATAGAAGAAGAGGGCGATCACGCCGAACACGAGATTGGGATAGGCCAGCACGCTGGGGCGGTCGGCCCCCCTCCCACCCTGCTCCACCTCGGGATCCAGCTCTGGAAGCGGCGACCAGCGCACCAGCAGCCCCAGGACCACCAGCGCCACGGCCATCACGGAATATGGCCTCACCACGCGTGCGGCCACCTCGTCCAGGCGGGCGGCCAGGGCATCGCCTTGCAGCGTGTCCAGTTCGGCCTGTAGCGATCCGGCATCGCCCAGCAGCACGAAGCCGACCACGAAGGGAGCCAGCACCCCGGCCATCTTGTTGCAGATGCCCATCACACTGATGCGCGCCGCCGCGCTCTCGATCGGCCCCACCACGGTGATGTACGGGTTGCTCGCTGTCTGCAGCAGCGACAGTCCAGTACCGATCACGAACAGTCCCAGCAGGAAGAGCGCATAGGAGCGACCGTACGCCGCGGGGATGAACAGGAGCATGCCCACCGCCATCACGAAGAGGCCATAGGTCATCCCGGCCTTCATGCCCGTTCGTTGCAGCACCCGCGCCATGGGCAGGGCAGTGAAGAAATAGGCGATATAGAAGGCCAGCGTGACGTAGAAGGGCTCCGCGCCGGGCTCCAGCTCGCAGATGATCTTGAGGTAGCTGATCAAGGGCCCATTGACCCACGTGACGAAGCCGAACAGGAAGAATAACACACCGATGATCACCACCGGCAAGTACGAATGCGTGGCGCGTTGCTGCATGGTCGCCGAAAGTAGCCGGCCCATCGCCCTGGCCTTGAGCGCCCCTTCCGCCCTCATGCACAGTGCGCTGTTCACGCGGCGCCCGCCTTCATATTCAATGCCGCTTGTAGTACCGCGGAAAGCGGATGGTGCGTTGCACGCGGTCGTAGTACGCCCGCCACAAGGGCGTCTTCAGTTCATAGACATCGGCCGCGTCGTCGCGTTCCCGCTGCTTCGGTATGTTCCTCCTCCGCCTCATGACCAAGGGACGAGGGTTCCGGGCGAACCGCTGCCTCGGTGATGACCATACAGGGGAACGGTCGCCCGGCCCAGGGAACGGCAACGCATGACATCCTCAGCACCCGCCTGCCCCACCCGGGGAAGCAGCTACTTTGCACGCCCTTCCGCATGCCGGTCAACGTCCACATCATCCTTCCGCTGGCCATACCAGGTCTGTTCACCTTCCGGCTGCCCGATGAGCTCGGGCCCGTGGAGCCGGGCATGCGTGTGGCCGTGCCCATGGGCCGTGGCAGGAAGCTGTACAGCGGCCTCGTGCGCCGGGTGGGCGTTGAGGCACCAGCCGGAGTGGAATTGAAGGATGTGCTATCGGTGCTCGACACCACTCCCATCGTCACCGAGGAACAATTCCGGCTGTGGGAGAAGATCGCGGAGCACTACCTGTGCACACTCGGCGAGGTGATGATCGCCGCGCTGCCGGCCCAGTTGACCCTGAGCAGCGAGACCCGTCTGATGCTATCGTCCTCGGCGGCCACGCACACACCGGACGACCGGCACACCGCCGTGCTGATGGCCGCGTTGGAGGCCGACCAGTCGCTCACGCTGGAACAGGCCGGCGAACTGCTGGGGCTGAAGAACCCGCTGCCCGTGCTGAAGCGGTTGATGGACCAGGGTGTGCTGCAGGCCCGCGAGGAATTGAAGGAGACCTGGAAGCCCAAGACCCTGACCTATGTCCGCCTGACCCCCGAGGCCGGCAGCGAGGAGGCCCTGCATGTCTGGTTCAACAAGTTGGAACAGAAAGCGCCGAAGCAGCTCCATCTGCTGATGCGCTATGTGGAGCTGAGCCGTTGCCTGGGCGACGACCCGGTGGAGGTGGAACGCAACAAGCTGCTGCACCTGAGCGGTGCCACGTCGGCCCAATTGAAGGGCTTGGTCGAGAAAGGGCTGTTCGAGACCTACGAACGCGAGGCCGGGGTGCCCGCGCCTGAGCAGGTGGACCACGGTGCGCCCGTGCTTTCGCCAGCGCAACAGGAAGCCCTGTCGACCGTACGCGCAGGCTTGCAGGAAAAAGGCATTGTGCTGCTGCGGGGCGTCACCTCCAGCGGGAAGACCGAGCTCTACTCCGTGCTGATCGAAGAGGCACGGGCCGCCGGTGGCCAGGTGCTTTACCTGCTGCCCGAGATCGCCCTCACCACCCAGATGATCGAGCGGCTGCGCGCCCGCTTCGGTGATGGTATCGCCGTGTTCCACTCGCGGATGCCACAGTACGAACGCACCGAATTGTGGCTGCGCATGGCCCGCCGCACCGGTGCCCCATCGATCATCGTCGGCGCACGTTCGGCCCTTTTCCTCCCCTACCACCAACTGAAGCTCGTGGTGGTGGACGAGGAGCACGACCCCAGCTACAAACAGCACGAACCTGCGCCGCGCTACCACGCCCGCGACATGGCGATCGTGCTCGCCGACCTGCACGAGGCCCGCACCATCCTCGGCTCGGCCACACCGGCCATGGAGAGCCTGCACAACGCCCATCACGGCAAGTATGCCTATGCGGAACTGCTCACCCGCTTCGGTGATGTGCAAATGCCCACGATCCATCGCGTGGACCTGCGCGACGCCTACCGACGCAAGCGCATGCGCGGCCACTTCACTCCCGAACTGATCGACACCATCGCCCAAGCGATCGAGCGCCGCGAACAGGCCATCGTGTTCCAGAACCGACGCGGCTATGCACCGGTGTGGCAATGCGAAAACTGCGGCTGGACCCCGCAATGCGACCATTGCGACGTGACGCTCACCTACCACAAGCGCCAGCACCAGCTCCGTTGTCACTACTGCGGCCGACACTACCCACCGCCCGTGCAATGTGGGCAATGCGGCGGGCCGCGCCTGCGGATGCTGGGCTTCGGCACCGAACGCATCGAGGAGGAACTGGCCGATCTCCTGCCCGGGGCTCGCATCGCCCGCATGGACCAGGACACCACGCGCGGCCGCCACGCCATGGATCGCATCCTCACCGGCTTCGCACAAGGGGCCATCGATGTGCTGGTGGGCACTCAGATGGTGACCAAGGGCCTCGATTTCGAGCATGTGAGCGTGGTGGGCATCCTCAACGCCGACAATCTGATGCGCTTTCCCGACTTCAGGGCGCACGAACGGGCCTTCCAGCTCATGGCGCAGGTGGCGGGCCGCGCCGGTCGGCGCAGCAAGGCCGGCACGGTGATCATCCAGGCGCAGGACGTGAACCACCCCGTGCTGGACCTGGTGATGCGCAACGATGTGGAGGGCATGTACCAGCGCGAACTGGAGCACCGCCGCGCCCATGGCTACCCGCCATACACGCGATTGATCCGCATCACCCTGCGGCACCGGCACGAGGAGCGCGTGGCGGCCACTGCGCAGGCCCTGTCACAAGCACTGAAGGAACGCCTGGGCGACCGGGTGTTGGGCCCCGAGATCCCGGCCGTGGCGTGGGTGAACGACCGCCATATCCGCAACCTGCTGGTGAAGATCCAACGCTCGACGCACCAGGTGGAGAAGGCGTTCGTGCGCGATACGATCGATGAGCTCATGGCCCAGCCCGGCCATCGTACCGTGCAATTGATCACTGACGTGGACCCGGTGTAAGGCGCGCAGCGATCGCTGCTGCCCGCTGCGCATCCCCACGGATCCGCGATCTTCGACACGATCGACCAAGCTGGAGGTCGACACTACAATGCTTCTGCGCTTCCTCGGTCATGATCTTCCATACCGGACCAGAATGGACTTGGCGCAGGGGATCGAAGCCTTTGCGCGGGCACGGCGGGAGACCGTGCGTGAATGGTCGTTCGAGCGTTCCACGCTCTCGGTCGACCTCTTCCAAGGCCACGCACTTTTGACCGACAGCCACCTACTCGGTCCGGAAGGGAAGGCGGTCGTTGATCTGGAGACCTTTCTTCGAACGCTCATCGGCCACGGCACCGATCAGGACCCGGACCTTGCGGTCGCCTTCCCCTTCACCATGGCCACGCTCCATGAGAATGCGAAGGCACGTGCCGCGTATCGGCCCGCGATCGACGTACAGGACCTCATGTTCGGAGCAGTGAGCGAGTTGAAGGGCGGCCCGTCCCATCGAGGGTGCTCCTGTCTTCGCTCATTGCTATCGTGTGTTTGACCGGAGGAACTTTCTGCCTTGTTGGCGATGACCTTCCGGACCTGGCCCTGGACCTGGGTCCCCTAAGCCGTACAACAATAAGCGTTGGGATATTCTTCGTGGGTTTTGGCGGAACGCTTCTCTGGCGCGTTGGACGGGCCATCCGATCAGCGCGGCAGATGGACCGATCGTAGGACGATCGTCAATGTTCTGTTAAGGTCCGCACTGCACCGGAACAAGCACGCATCTTCGCCGTTGGAGGGCTCCACACGCTGACCGGACGCGGCTGTTAAAGTCCTGTTAAGCACGGAGCGTGGGTGGAAGACCCCTCTACTTTTGGATCACCGGACAGAAACAAACAACCCGACGACAATGAACAAGTTCCTTCTCTCGATCGGCCTCGTGGCCCTCTCCTTCGGCACCATGGCCCAGGATGGCAAAGTGGTGGGCGGCACCGGCCCGATGATCTCCATCGACAAGGAAGTGCACGACTACGGCACGATCACCCAAGGTGCCAACGGTGCCTGCGAGTTCAAGGTGACCAACATCGGCGACCAGCCGCTGATACTGACCAAGTGCCAAGGCAGCTGCGGCTGCACCGTTCCCGAGTGCAAGCCGGACCCGATCAAGCCGGGCCAATCGTACACGATCGTGGTGAAGTACGACACCAAGCGCCTCGGCCCCATCAACAAGAGCGTGACCATCACCAGCAACGCCACCAACGCGCCTGAGAAAGTGGTGCGCATCAAGGGCACCGTGGAGGCGGGCTCCGACACCCCCACCTCGCCCGTGAAGGAAGCGAGCCCGATGGCCCCCGTGGAAAAAGGCTAGTCCTCCCCCAACGAACACGCGAAGCCCCTCCGGATGCCGGAGGGGCTTCGCGCTTTGGGCCCATGCATGGAATGGCGAACTTTGACCTCCCGACCCATCGATCCATGCCAGCCATTTCGACCAAGGGCCTTGCGATGCCCGCCTCGCCGATCCGCAAACTCGTTCCCTACGCCGAGGCCGCCAAGGCACGGGGCGTGAAGGTGATCCACCTCAACATCGGCCAGCCCGACATCCCCACGCCCGAGGTGGCCCTTGACGCGATCCGCAACCTGGACCGCACAGTGATCGAGTACAGCCACTCGGCAGGCTACGAGAGCTATCGCCGGGGGCTGGCGGCCTACTACGGCGCGCACGGGATCCACGTGACGCACGAGCAGATCATCGTGACCAACGGCGGCAGCGAGGCCCTCCTCTTCGGCATGATGGCCTGCTTCGAGCCGGGCGACGAGGTGATCATTCCCGAGCCGTATTACGCCAACTACAACAGCTTCGCTTTGGCCGCCGGGGTGAAGGTGGTGCCGGTGCGCAGCAGCATCCACGATGGTTTCGCATTGCCCCCCATCCGCGCCTTCGAAGAGCTGATCACCCCGCGCACCAAGGGTATCCTGATCTGCAATCCCGGCAACCCCACCGGCTACCTCTACAGTCGCGAAGAGCTGGAGACTCTGCGCGCCATCGTGCTCAAGCACGACCTCTTCCTCTTCGCCGACGAAGTGTACCGCGAATTCTGCTACGACGGTGCCACGCACGTGAGCGCCATGACACTGGAAGGCCTGGACCAGCATGTGGTGCTGGTGGACAGCGTGAGCAAGCGCTACAGCATGTGCGGGGCCCGTGTGGGCGCCCTCATCACGCGCAATGCCGAGCTGCTGGCCACGGTGCTCAAGTTCGCACAGGCCCGCCTGAGCCCGCCCACCTTCGGGCAGATCGCCTCCGAGGCCGCCCTGCGCACCCCGCAGAGCTACTTCGACCAGGTGATCACCGAGTACCGTGCGCGCCGCGACATCCTCGTGGACGGGCTGAACGCGATCCCCGGCGTGGTATGCCCCAAGCCCAAGGGCGCCTTCTATTGCGTGGCCGAACTCCCCATCGACGATGCGGACGCCTTCTGCCAATGGCTGCTGGAGGAGTTCACGCACGACGATCATACCGTGATGATGGCCCCGTGCTCGGGCTTCTACGCGGAGCCTGCGACCGGAAAAAAACAGGTGCGCCTGGCCTATGTGCTGGAGCAGGACCTGCTGCACAAGGCGGTGGAGTGCCTGAGGGTGGCGCTTCCCGCCTACAACGCCCGTGCTCCGCGCATGACCGGAGCCCTGGTCGGCGACCACTAGGACGGCCCGCAGAGGCTGATGCCTCCCACCACGGTCGACCGTGTGCGGGGTGGTCCGCTCGAGCATGTCAGCGCACGAGGTGCGTGCCGAACGTGGCCGGAGAGGCCGCGCACTTTCCACATAAAGAATCTGAAAAGTGCGGACGCAACCACCGGTCCTCGGCGCTCGTCTTTCTGTTGCAAACCATCCTTTTGATATTCACTTGTCGATTGACACATCTTGTTCGTCGATATAATTTGCAGATCCATCGAACCAGATTCGCTGACAGAAAAATCGTCCCACATGACAAGAACGCTACCTCTGCTGATCGTATCGGCGCTGCTCTCGATCGCCACGCAAGCATCCGGACAAGGGGACTCCGCGCCGTTCCGGTACGTCGCCCGCGTGGAAGCCGACGGGACGATGCGTTCGCCGAAGCCGCTTTTCGCGGCCGTTCATGCACTCGCGCCCGGGAGCGACATGCGCCTTGATGGCGACAAACAGGCGCTGTTCATCGACACGCCGCGCGAACTGACGCTTGTCGAGTTGCAGCAGATCGCCGCAGGCACGGGCTTCGCGGTTCTTTCGCTGGAGCGCTACGACCGCATCACGGGCGAACGCCTGGCACAGGAAGGCGGGACCGGCACGGCCTTCCCCGTGTTCGTGGACACGGGCGATGAGCGTGCGGACCATGCGCGCTACGATGCCGCGAAGGCCGCGTGGATCGCCGCACATCCCGACGACTATGCGCGCGAGACCGGCAGCGCTGCGAACGAACCCCAAGGAACCAAGCACGATGCGGAATAGAGCGGCCTTTCTGCTGTGTCTTCTTCCACTGCTGGCGGCGGACGAGTTGATGGCCCAGTGTGCCAACAACAACACGGCCATCGCCGGCGGGGCCATAACGCCCTCCTGCCCTGGCACCACCGTCGTGCCTTGCGTACAAGGCGGGCAATACGCATTAGTGAACGTGACCAACGGCTACCAGTACACGTTCTCCGTCTGCGGTGCGCCCTTCGACACGCAGCTCACACTGTACAACAACACGGGCGGGGTCAGCTTGGCCTACAACGACGACAGCGGGACCTGCGGCCTCTTCAGCCTGCAGTCCTTCATCACATGGACGGCCAATTTCACGGGCCAACTGCGCGTGCTGGTGGACCAATACAGCTGCGCCAACAACGCGACCTGCGCACAGTTGACCATCACCTGCATGACGCCCCCGGCACCCATGACCAACAACGAATGCGCTGGGGCCATCGTGCTGCCGGTGCTGGAGAACTGCTTCATGCAGATGTTCACCAACGCGGGCGCCACCCGTTCCGCCAACACCCCCAACCCCACCTGTGGCAGCTTCGTTTCGGGCAGTCGCGATGTGTGGTTCCAGTTCACCGCCCCCGCCAGCGGCGTGGTGATGATCGAGACCATGGCCGGCACGCTCACCGACGGCGTGATGCAACTGTACAGCGGCAGTTGCGCAGGTATTGCCACGGTGGAGTGCGACGACGACGACGGGCCGGGGCTCATGCCCTACATCGACCGACGCTGCAACCCCTTGGTGCCTTTCCAGACCTATTTCATACGCCTGTGGGGATACGGCTCCGCCAGTGGCACGTTCGGCATTTGCGTGCGGGGCTATGATGCGTATCCCGCCCCGCAGGAGGATTGCGTGGGCGGCGTCACGATCTGTAGCAGCCAAGCGATCAACAACAACGCGAACTGGACGGGTTGCACGCAGGACCTGGGCACCAGTAACCGTGGCTGCCTGCTGGGCAATGAGCGCCAGGGCACTTGGTATTTCTTCTCCCCGCAGGAGACCGGTACCATCGCGTTCGACCTGGTGCCGACACAAGGTGGCGTACCGGTGGGCATCGACTACGACTTCGCCATCTGGGGGCCCCTGAACTCAGTGACGTGCCCTCCGCCCGGTGCGCCCCTGCGTTGTTCCTGGGCCTATCCGCCCAACGTACCCGGCTACCCGGGCGTGGCGGCCTACTACACCGGCATGGCCGCCGGGGCGGGCGACAACAGCGAGAACGAGTATGGCAACGGCTATGTGAACCCGATCACCGTGGGCGCTGCACAGGTGGGGCAGATCTACATCATGTACATCGACAATTTCGACATCACGGGGCAGTCGTTCAACATGAACTGGAACCTGAGCTCGCCCACCATGCTGGACTGCACCGTGCTGCCCGTTACGATCGTGGGCCTGAAGGCGCGGTGCATCGGCAATGCCGTGGCCGTGGAATGGACCACGCAGGTGGAACAGAACACCGAGCGCTTCGTCGTGCAGCATTCCACCAACGGCAGTGACTTCACCGCCATCGGTTGGCTGGCCGCCGCTGGTAACTCCTTGGGCAACATCGATTATGCGCTGCGCCACGAAAGCCCGGTGGACGGTATCAATTACTACCGTCTGGAACAGGTGGACCGCGACGGCACCCGCACCCTGTCGAACGTGGTGGCCGTTGAACTGAAGCGCGGTGCGAACATCCTGCTGCCACGACCCAATCCGGCGACAACGACCGTGCAGGTCGACATCCCCGGCGGGCTGACCGGTGCCTTCGAGTTCCGGATCACCGACGCCGCCGGTCGCCTGGTGAAGACCATCCGCAGCAACGCCCTTGAGGTGCCCGCCTTCGTGGACCTGCCGGTCGCGGAGCTGGATCCGGGCACCTACCTGGTCACCCTGCACGGCTCCGATGGCAACGTGCGCGGTGTGGGGAGGTTCATGCGGGAATAGCCATCCTCAGCCTTCGTCCGCCCGCCCGACGCCCTCCTACGGGCCACCGCATTCCACGCATTCTTGTGCGCTCTCCTATATTGCCACCGGCGTGCATGAATGCATGCCCCAGACCTGCATGGCAAGAGCCTTACTTCTGCTCCTTCTACTCTCCCCGCTTCCGTTCTCCTCCATATCACAGCACCTCCACGCACAGGACCTGCCGGTCGTGTCGTACGTGTTCCGGTCCACGGAGCCGCTCCCTGTCAGCGTGAAGAAATTCATCATGCTCCCGCTGCTCGAGCTTGACCCCTCGGCGCGCGTGAGCGTGGACGGCGACCTGATCAAGGTGGGCATGGGCCGCCACGTAACCCAGGCCGCCGTGCGCCAGGCGATCAATGGCACCGGCATGCTCACGGTGGAACCCCTCGTGAACACCGGTGAAGAAGCCGCCGACCTGGCCACACCGTCCAAGGCCCCGATGACCAAGGAGCGATGGAAGGCGCTGCATCCCCACCTGTACCCGGACGCGACCGATGCGCCTGCCCTGCCATGGACCGGTCTCACCGACCCTGCGGCGGTCGCGGCCGCCAAACAGGCGTGGATGCAGGCCCACGTTCTTGTCTGCCCCTTGGCCCCTTCACCCCGTTGCATAGGCACAGCTGGAGATCATGAGTAGGATGATGGTGCGGATGTTCAAGCTCATCGCGGTATCGGCCGCGGCAATGGTACAGGGATCGGTGATGGCGCAATGCGGCACCACCGTGTACGATCCCGGTGGCGCAGGTGGCTACTACGGCAACAATGCGAACTGGACGGTGACCTATTGCCCCACCAACCCGGGCGACGTGGTGACCCTCACCTTCACCATGTTCGACACGGAGGCGAATTATGACTTCGTGATCATCCACAATGGTCCCAACACGGGTTCGCCGGTCCTGGGCACGTACAGCGGGAACTCCATACCCGGTCCGTTCACCTCCACCGACGCCTCGGGATGCATCACCCTCCACTTCACTTCCGATGGGTCGATCACCTATCAGGGTTGGCAGGCCAATGTCACCTGTGCCCCGCCAGGCGTACAACCCTCGGTGTGCAACACCACCGTATTCGACCCCGGAGGACCCTCGGGCAACTACCCCAATGGCTTGAACTACGTGGTGACCTATTGCCCCGATGACCCATCGGACCCCATCACCATGGTGTTCAACAGCTTCTCCGTGGAGAACGACTACGACTTCTTCTACATCTACAACGGACCGACCACCGCCTCCCCCTTGCTCGGCGGGTACACCGGCACCAACAGCCCGGGCACGGTCACCTCCACTCACCCCTCGGGCTGCCTCACCGTGCAATTCATCTCCGATGCCATCGTCAGCGCTCCGGGCTGGGAGGCGATCATTTACTGCGGGGATCCGCCGCCACCACCTCCGGCATGCGGCACCACGGTGTACGATCCGGGCGGTCCCGGCAGCAACTACCCCAACAATGCCTCCTACACGGTGACCTATTGCCCCGACAATCCCGGGGACCTGGTGACGCTGGACTTCACCATGTTCAGCACCGAGAGCGGCTATGATTTCCTCACCATTTACAACGGACCCAACACCAGCTCGCCGAGTTTCGGGACATACAGCGGTACCGGGAACCTGGGGCAGTTCACATCCTCCCACCCCAGTGGCTGCCTCACGCTCCAGTTCACATCCGACTGGGCGTACACCCTTCCCGGTTGGGCGGCCACGGTGACCTGCTCCCCCCCGCCTTCGGGTGATTGCGTTTTCGTGCTGAACCTGTACGATACCTACGGCGACGGGTGGGGAAGTTCCAGCGTGGGGGTGAGCATCAACGGCGGGCCTTACACCTACTACACCACGGGGGGTGCCGTGGCCCAAGTGCTCATCGGTGCGAACATCGGCGATGTGATCGTGCTCACCTACAACAACTCCGGGCCCTGGCAGGATGAGAACAGCTATTCCTTCACCCACCTGAACGGCACCCCCTTCTTCGCCTCCGGCACTCCGCCTGCAGCGGGCGTCCAGTACGTGCATACGGTGGATTGCCAGCCACCGCCAACGCCACCACAGGACTGCCTGGGTAGCGTGACGATCTGCAGCGGCCAATCGTTCAACAATAACTCGAACCACACGGGCAGTGTGGCTGATCTGCATGAGGGGAATCGCGGCTGCCTGTCGTTGGACGAGCGCCAGGGTACCTGGTATGTGTTCTCGCCTAGCGCGTCGGGCACGATCGGCTTCGCCCTGACGCCGGTGGGCAATACGGACTACGATTTCGCGGTATGGGGACCGTACCCGCCGGGATCGACACCGAGCAGCATCTGTCCGCCCGCCGGTCCGCCGATCCGCTGCTCCTACGACGCACCGGGCCCCTATGTGACAGGGATGGTGACCGGCGCGGGCCAGAACTCCGAAGGAGCGAACGGCACCGGCTGGGTCAACTCGATCAACGTGGTCGTGGGCGAGGTGTACCTGCTCTACATCGACAACTGGTCGAGCGACGGGCAGCAGTTCTCGCTCTCCTGGAACCTCACCAACGGCGCCTCGTTGGACTGCACGGTGCTCCCGGTGGAAATGGCGACGTTCCATGCCGAACCGGAAGGCGATCTGGTGCAGCTGACCTGGCGGACCATGTCGGAAGTGAGCTCGGAACGGTTCGACGTGGAACACTCGCTGGACGGGGTGGATTTCACCGTGATCGGGAGCGTGCCCGCAGCTGGCATCTCGTACAGCACCATCGCCTACGCATGGACGCACCTTAGCCCGCGGATGGGCGCGTTGAACCATTACCGACTGAAGCAGGTGGACCAGGACGGGACCGTCCACTACTCGCAGGTGGAATCGGTGTTGTTCAAGTCCGACGGCCGTACCGTGGTCCCCCGCCCCAACCCGGCCAACGACATGGTCTTCCTTGCCCTGCCCGAGGGCGCACCGAGCGGCGCGACCGTTCAGGTGCTCGATGCCAGCGGACGCGTGGTGGCCACACATGCCACCGCTGGTGACGCCGCGCAGGCGATCGCGATACCGACCTCGGTGTTGGACGCCGGCAGCTATGTGGTGCGGATCATGACCAGTGATCATGTGGTGATCGGCATGGGCCGGTTCGTCAAGCAGTAAGAGCCATGGCGAACAGCCCGCAGTGCCCGCGGGCCATGCCTACCTTCAGCCCGTGATGAACGTAGTGCGGTCGCTCCTGTCCATTGGATGCATCGGGCTGTGGTCGATGGTCCAATGGGCACACGCCCAGGGTGGCGCCACCTACAGCTTCGGGCTCAGCCTGACCACCGGGGCCAACAGCGAGCTTTTCAGCCTGTTCGTGGTGAAGGAGTACAAGGGCGAAGTGATCGGCACCGAACCCCTCTCGCGCGACCAGTTCATGCTGCAAGCGCAGGGCGTGGTGCCCAGCAAGGCCAACCCCGACCGCGTGAACCTGCTGCGCGCCTTCGACGTGACCAAGTGCGTCCGGGGCGAACCCTCGGACAGCATCGTGGTGCTGGGCTGCGAGGTGTTCGACGACCTGTGGAAGCTGCGCTTCTGGGAGTACCCCTTCCTGGTGCGCGATGGCACCCCGCACGGCCAGGGATGGGCCGAAAAGCGCGAGGCTCCCTCGGCGCGGCAGTTGGCGATCCTGAGCGAGTACGGGATCATGCACATCAGCGGTATGGCCCGTGGCGACAACGTGTTCAGGCTGTTGCGCGACATGTGCGACGAGGCCTGGGTGGACCGTTACCGACGCGGGTCCTGACACCATCGTTTGGGCAGGAGGCCCGATCCTGCCGACCTTGCGCACATGTCACAGGCCGGTGCACTATTCGAACGACTGCGGGCAGGCGACCGTGCCGCACTGGCCCGGGCGATCACCCTGGTCGAAAGCGTGCGTCCCGATGATGCGGCGCTTTCGCGCGAGCTGGCCCTGCTGGCGCTGCCCTTCACGGGCCACGGCGCCCGGATCGGCATCACCGGCATACCCGGCGTGGGCAAGAGCACGTTGATCGATGCGTTCGGGCTGGAGCTGCTGCGCAACGGGCACCGGGTGGCGGTGCTGGCCGTGGACCCCAGCAGTGCACGTACGGGCGGCAGCATCCTGGGCGACAAAACCCGCATGGAGCGATTGGCGCAGGAGGAAGGCGCGTTCATTCGACCCACGGCCGCCGGTGGCACCCTGGGCGGGGTGGCGCGCCGCACGCGCGAGGCGATGCTTTTGTGCGAGGCGGCGGGCTACGACCATGTGCTGGTGGAGACCGTGGGCGTGGGCCAGAACGAACTGGCCGTGGACCGCCTGACCGACATGAACCTGCTGCTGACCATCCCCGGAGCGGGCGATGAGCTGCAGGGGATCAAGCGGGGTATCATGGAAAGCGCCGATGTGGTGGTGCTCACCAAGGCCGATGCCGCCGACCCGGCCGCCGTGCGCCAGGCCCATCGCGACCTGCGCAATGCGATCGCCCTGCTACCCCGTCGCCCCGATGGTCACCAGACCCAGGTGCTGCTCACCGATGCGGTCACCGGCAGGGGCATGAAGGAGTTGGCGGCCCACGTCGCGACACTGCACCGCACCATGCGCGAGAGCGGTGCGCTGGACAGCAAGCGCAGGGACCAGGCGGTGGGCTGGTTCGCGGATGCCTTGCACGAAGGACTTGTCACGCTCTTCGAGAGCGACCCGCGGATCGCGGCGGCCAAGCCCGCCATCGAGGCCGCCGTGCGCGAGGGCCGCACCACGCCGGTGCAAGCGGCCCACGAACTGCTCGCCCTGTTCAGAACAGGCGCCTGACCTCCTCCTTGATGGCCACCAAGGCCTCCTGCGAAGGGGTGTGCGACAAGCGGCCGGTGTTCTCGAAGATCCGCCGGCTCAGGTCGGTGCCTGATGCTTGTTCGCCCACCTCCTCGAAGCTCAGGTTCACCAGCCGGATCGTCTCCTCCTTCGCCTGGCGCACCTTGGCCCACACCTTGTCGCCCACATAGACCTGCTGCGCCATGTTGTGCTCGAACTCCTCGCGGATGGTGGCCACCAGCTCGCTCTGCAGCATGCGGGCGTTCATGTGGCTCTTATGCACCCGAAGCACCAGGCTGCCGGGCGAGATCCGCTCGGCGAAGAGGGTGAGACGTTCATAGGCCTGCAAGCGCAGGGGCAGGGTGTGGCGGCGGTCCTCCTTCCGCAGCTCGGCCACGCGCTCGTTGGTGCGGCCAGCGATGAATTGCTTGAACAGCTGGAAGGCCGTGAGGAAGACCACCACCGAGGGGAGAATGGCGATCAGGACGAGTACAAGGGGATCGTTCATCGGGGATCGGATGCGCGAATATCGCAACGGCCGCACATCGGGCGTTGTTGTGCCGGGTCCGGGGCGTCACAGCCCCTTCGCTCAGGGGCAGTAGCTTTGCCGCCCGTCGCCCAGGCGCTTCCTGCCCTGCGACCCGTCGAGTCATGCATCTATCCCCCACCGTGCGCACCATGGCCGAGTCGGCCACCCTG
>Ga0207868_1000312_pt1 | contig 58238 bp, 54 predicted proteins | sample Passage237B_FD_187370 | JGI IMG/M metagenome (GOLD analysis project Ga0207868, IMG submission 187370) | Cellulose adapted compost microbial communities from Newby Island Compost Facility, Milpitas, CA, USA - Passage2 37B (SPAdes) (version 3) ... | reverse complement strand
AAGGAGAAATACACCGACAAGCAAAAGCGCAAAGCCGCGCATATTGAGGAAGGCTATAAGGAAAAAGGCGTATCCGAAGAAGACGCCGAACGTATCGCCTGGGCAACGGTGAACAAGGAATCGGGCGGCGGGAATAAATCCGGCTCCGGTCGCGGCAAAAAAGACAACCGCGATTCCAGCCGCAAAGGCGGACGTAAAAGCCATTAAAGCCGCAAGATTATATAAGGGAACTTGTCCAAACCCGTCCCGTTGGCCGACATGAGGGAGAAAACATGTGGCACAGGCAACAGCGAATAACGCGAAAGAGAAAGTTTTCGTGCGCGAGGCCGTCGGCGTCTTCGGAGACCCCGAGTCCCTGCAGGCCGCACTGGACGATCTGGCGTTGAGCGGATTTCGGCGAGAGGAAATCAGCGTCCTTGCCCCGCAATCCCGGGTGAGGGAAAAATTGCGGGCCGAGAACCCCGATCTGCTGACAATCATGGATCATCCCGATACGCCGCGCGCCGTTTTTATTCCCAAGGAAGTGATGGGAGAGATCATGGGGTCCCTGATGGGGGTACCGCTTTATCTCGGCGCCAGTCTGGGCGGCGCGCTGGCGATTGTCGAAGGCGCGGGCTGGATATACATTCTGGCCGCGATCGCTGCGGGCGGGCTTGCGGGCATGCTGCTGGGCGGTATTGTCGCATGGATGGCCGCGCGGTGGTGGAACAGCCATATCCGCCGCCAGATCCGCAACGGCGGACTTGTGCTCTGGGTGCATATCCGCAGTCCCGATCAGGAATCCAGGGCATGGCATATTTTATCGGATAATCACGCAAGATATTTACACGTGCATGACATCCCCGCCGGTTGAAGAACGCACGGATATGCGCTATAGCTGGGCTGTATCGACAACAACGGGGCATTCCATGACGATCAGCAATGATGACAAGCGCATTCTTCTGGGGCTGATCTGGTGCCTGAAACCTGCGGATCTCAGCATCCTTTACGCCATGCTGACGCAGGAAGTGCCCGAAGGTACGCGGCCCGCGACGACGGCGGTGCGGCATACGGGGCATGAAGCCTTCTGGCGCGCGCTGCAACGGCTGGCGCTGGCCGAAGAAGTTGATATGAAACTCTCCGAAGAGACCAAAACGGTCATGCCCGACAATGTCATGTCCTTTGCGCTGACGGCGGAAGGCAAAAAATGGGTCGGCGGCGGCTGGGGCCTTGCGCTGGGCGGCGGCTGGCCGCCGCGCGAAGCGGTGATGGCGGATGAAGCCATCGATATGCTGCAACGCTATGCCGCCGAAAACGTCGCCATCTCGCAAAGCAAGCTTGCCAGCCTGTACCAGATCGGCGCGGGCGTGGAAAAGGATTTGCGCGCGGCCATGGCCTGGTACAAAAAGGCGGCGGAGCAGGATGAACCGACCGCGCTCAATAACCTTGGCATCATGTATTTTGCGGGCGAAGGCGTGGACAAGGACCTTGACGTGGCGCGCCGTTTCTTCGAACGGGCCGCCGATGCCGGCAGCGCGGGCGCGATGGACAATATGGGCGAGCTTTATACACAGGGCATCGGCGTGGAAAAGGACGATACCAAGGCGCTCGGCTGGTTTTTGCGCGCCGCGGCACGGGGCCACGGGCTTGCCATGTGCAAAACGGGCCTGTGTTTCCTGAACGGGCAGGGCACGTCGCCCGACCCGCTGGAGGCCTATATCTGGCTGCAAAAGGGGGTCGAGAACGGTTATAACGTCACCGACCATCGTGATGCGGCCGCAGCAAAACTGACCCCCGACCAGCTGGCCGAAGCGGAAAAGCGTCTGGTTGCCGAACGGGCCAAGGCGGCAGGCACGGCCTGATCCGCAAGGGGTATTCCCTTTATCCCGAATCTGGCCTATACAGAGCGGCGCGGCCCCGCTGTCCGCAAAGATAACGAAGAAGAACAAAGATCATCGAAGGTCATCAGGACATGAACAAGAAATATCCGAGACTGGAACGCGCTTCCGGCTTGTATCTGAAACCCACGCCAACCAAGGGCCGCGGCGTTTTTTGCGACCATGACCTGAAAAAAGGTGACGTGCTGGAAGTCACGCCCGCGCTGATCCTGAACGAGGAAGCAACGGAGCATGTCGATAAAACGCGCCTGATGAATTACACCTTCGGCGTCGGCAAGCTCAGCAAGGCGCTGGCGAAAAAGAAAAAGCTGAAAGACCCGTCGCAAGCCAGCTGCCTGATCATGGGGCTGATGTCCTATTGCAACCATTCGGAAAAACCGAATGCCGAGATCGTCTGGGAAGAAAAACACGGCACGATCTATCATACGCTGCAAGTCACGCGCCGCATTCCCAAACACACGGAAATCTGTACCAGTTACGGCGAAGGCTGGTTTGAAGACCGCAAGGACATGTTCGCCAAGAAATAGCCGGCGGACGGGATTTTATAAAATCGTCGGCTCCCCGCCGAAGGTTTTGACCAGCGCGGCAACGCGGTTTGTTGCTTCGTTGAGCTGCATGTCATTCGTACCGCGCAGGATCAGGAACAGGCTGGGCGTTTGCTGCCCGCGGGGATAGCTGCCGATGTCGATATCGGGAAAGTCTTTTTGTATCGCGCCCAGTCCTTCGGCAATATCGCCTTCCTTCAGCGAACAGGCAACGGTTTTGGCCAGCACGGGCGCGCCGCCTTCGATCATCGTATCCACGTGCAGCAACATGGATTGCATGATTTTCGGCACGCCCGCCATCACGAAAACATTGCCGATTTTAAAGCCCGGCGCGGCGCTGACGGGGTTGTCGATCAGCACGGCGGTATCGGGGATGCGCGCCATGCGCAGGCGCGCGGCATTGAGCTCCACGCCTTGCGGCCTGTAATAGTCTTCCAGCAGTTTTCGCGCATCTTCGCGCACGTCGATCGACACGCCGAAGGCTTCGGCCACGCAATCGGCGGTAATGTCGTCGTGCGTCGGCCCGATGCCGCCCGTGGTGAAAACATAGGTATATTGCGCGCGCAGATCATTGACGGCACCGATGATGGCGGCGGGAATATCGGGCACGGTGCGCGCCTCCATCACGCGGATGCCGCGGCGGTTCAGATGCGTGGCGATATAGGATGTATTCGCATCCTGCGTGGCGCCGGATAAAATCTCGTTGCCGATGACCAGAATGGCGGCGGTGGGGGCGGGGGCTTGCGACATGGCGCGATTTCCTGATTTTGGGTTGTTTACGATTTTCGGGCGTTTGCAGGGGGCGGATTTTTCCCCTGTGTGGTCAGGAATATAGCAGTTTTGACTTGTTTTTCGAACCGTTTGCCGCCATTTTAGCCATAAAAGTGAGCTCCAGCGGACGAAGGACAAAAATTGACATATTTACAGGAAGACGAAGCCGAGGTTTACGCCGAAGGCGCCATTACGCAACACGGTGCGGATGCCTTTGAAGGCATGCGCAAGGCAGGCCGTCTGGCTGCCGAAGTGCTGGACTATATCACCGATTTTGTCGAACCCGGCGTGACGACCGAAAGGCTCGACCAGCTGTGCCACGCGTTTATCACCGAACGCGGGGCGGTGCCTGCGCCGCTGAACTACAAGGGCTTTCCCAAATCCATCTGCACGTCCATCAACCACGTCGTCTGCCACGGCATCCCCGGTGAAAAGCAGCTGGAGGAAGGCGACATCATGAATATCGATGTCACCGTCATTCTGGACGGCTGGTACGGCGACACCAGCCGCATGTATTGCGTGGGCGATGTGCCGGTCAAGGCGCGCCTGCTGTGCGATGCGACCTATGAGGCGATGATGGTGGGGATCGAGGCCGTGAAGCCCGGCGCGACGCTCGGCGATATCGGCCATGCCATCCAGACCTATGCGGAAGAGCGCCGCTTTTCCGTCGTGCGCGATTTCTGCGGCCACGGCATCGGGCGCGTGTTCCATTGCCCGCCTTCCGTTTTGCATTACGGGCGTCCCGGCACGGGCACGGTTTTGAAACCCGGCATGATTTTCACGATCGAGCCGATGATCAACGCCGGCGGTTACCAGACCAAGATTTTGAACGACGGCTGGACGGCGGTGACCAAGGACCGCTCCCTTTCCGCGCAGTTCGAACATACGCTGGCGGTAACGGAAGACGGGTACGAGATCTTCACGCTCTCGCCCAAGGGATATACGAAACCGCCCTATGGCTGAAAAAAAAGTCAAAGACCTGCCGGATGACAAAAAAATCGTACCGCATCACGCGGGACACCGCGAACGTTTGCGCGGACGGTTTGTGAAATCCGGCGCAGGGGCTTTTGAGGATTACGAACTGCTGGAACTGGTGCTTTTCGCCATCATCCCGCGCCGCGATGTGAAGCCGCTGGCCAAAAAACTGCTGGCGCAATTCGGCGGCCTGGCGGGCGTGATGGGCGCGACGCTGGAAGATTTGCAATCCGTGCGGGGGCTGGGCGAAAACGCCGCCGTTTTTTTGAAAACCGTCCATGCCATCACGCAGCGCATGCTCATCGGCGATGTGTTGCACAAGCCGGTGCTGAACTCGTGGCAAAAATTGCTGGATTACTGCCATGTCGCCATGGCGCATGAAAAGCGCGAACATTTCCGCATTTTGTTTTTGAACCGCAAAAACCAGCTGATCGCGGACGAGGTGCAGCAAACCGGCACCGTGGATCACGCGCCCGTCTATCCGCGTGAAATCGTGCGCCGCGCGCTGGAACTGGGGGCGACGGCATTGATATTGGTGCATAACCATCCCTCCGGCGATCCGACGCCGTCCGATTCCGATATTACGATGACCGAGGAAATCATTCGCGCCGCGCGGGCGCTGGATATTCTGGTTCATGACCACATCATTATTGCCAAAAACGGCCATACGAGTTTTAAATCCATGGGCTTGCTGGATTTTACGCTCTAGGCCGCAGCGCCGCTTGCCAAGGGGTGCGCCCTGCGGATAGTTTGCCCGATGACAGTTTTTTTGTATCTTGGAATTTTAAGGAGCCAAACCGATGAAACATATTTTCCTTCCCACCGCCTTTGTCGCGCTGCTGCTGCCTTTTTTTGCAACACCTGTTGCGGCATTGTCCTGCGCCCCGCCCGTGGTGGACGAGGACACCATCCGGAACGCCTCCGCCATTTTTGAAGGTGTGGTCACGGCGGAACGAAAATTGGTCGGCGGCGAGCAGGATGATGTTGTCGAGAAGCTGGAAAAAACCGCGACCTATACCTTTCAGGTCACGCGCGCATGGAAAGGCGTTGCCAAGGGCAGCGTTGTGGAAGTGCAGCGCAATATCTACTGGGGTGACGGTTTTACCATGGGGCAGCCCTATCTGGTCTTCGGCACGCATCGCAAGGAAGGCGGCGCGCTGACGGCGGCGCTTTGCGGCCCCACCGTGCCGTTGCAATATGCGGAGCCTTTCAGGCAAATCCTGATGCAATATTACGAAGGCCGCATGCAGCTGGACGAAGACCTGACGGACAAGGCCCGATAAGCGATTGATTTTCGGGTATAAAGATTTTACCAAGGATGGGGCGCGATCTGTCGTCCTATGAACGAAACATAAGGTAAACCCCTTTGACGCAAGGCAACCGGCAGCAGGATGACCAGTCATTGGTCAAAAAGGCACAGGCGGGCGACCGCGCAGCCTTTGCCGCGCTTGCAGAAAGGCATTACGGGCTGATGTTCAAGGTGGCATGGCAATGGTGCGGGCACAGGGCCGATGCGGAAGATATCGCGCAGGATGCCGCCATTAAACTTGCGCAGAATATCCGCAGCTTCCAGTTTGAATCGGCCTTTACCACGTGGCTGTACCGTTTGGTCATCAATGCGGCAAAGGATTATTACAAGGCCAAAAACCGCCGCAATACCCGCGAAATGCCGATGTTCGCGGATATGGCCTATGTCTCCGCCGAACCGTCGCCCGAACAGAAAATGGCGGATAAGGATGTTTTGCAGGCCATTGCCGCCCTGCCGGAGACGCTGAGGGAAACGGTTTTGCTCGTCTGCTGGCAGGGGCTGAGCCACAAGGAAGCGGGGGCCGTCATGGATTGTCCCGAAGGCACGGTTTCGTGGCGCGTATCGGAAGCGCGCAAGAAAATTGCCGAAATGCTGGAGATGAAACAAAAGGAACGCGCCCATGGATGACAAACAGCTGGAAAAAATGCTGTCGTCCCTGACAGCGCCCGAACCGTCGGAAAACGCGAAAAAACAAGCGCTTGAGAGCGCCATGGCCGCTTTCGACGAAAAAATGCAAAAAACCGCCCAAGGATCTGCCGCGCGCCATCGTCAGACCGGCATCAATCAAACATTGAGCCAGGTCAGGAGATGGATCATGAAAAAACGTTATATAATTTCCGGTACAACGGGTGCTGTTGCCACATGTGCTTTGATCGCCGTTCTGGGCGCACCGTTCTTTTATCAGCAGGTCAATGACCGTCTGGCGCTGTCGGAAGAAAATACGTCCCGTATCGCAAATATCGGCGCGAAGGATATCAAGCGAACGCTCGGCGCGTCCGGTCCGATGGATGAAGCGTATAAACAGGCGCTGAAACTGGAAAGCCATGTGATGAGCCAATTCTCCGACGGCGGCATTGCCGCGCCGGCACCGCAGGAAACGGCAAGCGGGCCGACGGCATACGAGATCATGGCCGAACAACAAAGGGCGGCTGGCGCGCCCGCGCAGACGGAGGGAAGAATGGAAGCCGATATGGCGGCGCCCGTCTCCCGCACGGATAAAGCAAAAGAGTTTCGCTCTGTGTTGAAAAACCGGCCCGCTGCCGAAGCGAAAAAAGGCGCGGCGGCAGACCGCGCCCTCCCGCCCGCCACCATGGCGACGGGTGGCCTGAAGGCGGAACAGGCTGTTCCCGCGATGCCGACGGGCGAGATGCTGCGCCCCGCGCCGGGGATCATCATGCCGCCCGTGGATGTCATCCCGCCGCAAGGCTATCAGGATGTCGGCCGCGACCAGTTCCAGAAATTCGAGGAAAACAGCGTCAAGCAAGTGGCGGCGGAGCCTGTCTCCACCTTCTCCATCGATGTCGATACGGCCTCCTACAGTTTCGCGCGCCGCGCGATCAATCAGGGCTATCTGCCGCAGGCCAATGCCATCCGTATCGAGGAAATGATCAACTACTTCGATTACGATTATCCCGTGCCGGGCGCGGAGGGGCATCCTTTCCTGCCGACCGTTGCGGTCTATGACAGCCCGTGGCGCAGCGGCACGAAGCTGGTGCATATCGGCATCAAGGGCTATGAGCTGCAAGAGCAGGTGCGTTCCAACCTTGTGTTCCTGATCGATACCTCGGGCTCCATGTACAGCACGGACAAGCTGCCCTTGCTGGTCAGTTCCTTCAAGATGATGCTGGACAGCCTCTCGCCGGAGGATACGGTCGGCATTGTCGTCTATGCGGGTTCCGCAGGAACAGTGCTGGAGCCGACCAAGGTGGCCGAAAAGCACAAAATCATTCAGGCGCTGGATCGTCTGCGTGCGGGCGGTTCCACCGCGGGCGCGGCGGGTATCCAGCAGGCCTATGCGCTGGCGGAGCAATCCTTCGTCAAGGGCGGCAATAACCGCATCATTCTGGCGACGGATGGCGATTTCAACGTCGGCATCACCAGTCATGAAGAACTGAAATCCTTTGTCGAGCGCAAGCGCGATCAGGGCATCGGCCTTTCCGTTCTCGGCTTCGGCCAGGGCAATTACAACGACCATATGATGCAGGTGCTGGCGCAAAACGGGAACGGCAATGCCGCCTATATCGACAGCCTGTCCGAAGCGCGCAAGGTGCTGGTGGAAGAAGCTTCCTCCACGCTCTTCACCATCGCCAAGGATGTGAAGGTGCAGGTCGAATTCAACCCCGCGCTGGTGCAGGAATACCGTCTGGTCGGCTATGAAACCCGCCACCTGAATCGCGAGGACTTTAACAACGACAAAGTCGATGCGGGCGAAATCGGGGCAGGCCATACCGTGACCGCCATCTACGAAATCACCCCGACGGGCATGCAGCCGATGGTGGATGACCTGCGCTATCAAAAACCGGCGCCCAAGGCGGATGCGGAAACGCGTCCTGCGCCGGAAGTCGGCCGCGCGGAGGAATACGCCTTCCTGAAAATCCGCTACAAGCGTCCGGATGAAAATACCAGCATCCTGATGACGCGGCCGATCACCAAGGCGGATGAAAAACCCTTCGAATCGCTTTCCGACGACATCCGCTTTGCCAATGCCGTGGCCGGTTTCGCCCAGTTGCTGAAGGGCAGCAAGTTCACGGGCAGCCTGACCTACGATCAGGTCATCGATATCGCCAATGCCGCGCGCGGCAAGGATGAATTCGGCTATCGCACTGAATTTGTTAACCTTGTCCGGCTGGCCAAAACGGCGGCAGCTATGCAAAACATGCGGTAATAGGGTATAATGGAAAGGCCGGTGGGGACAACTTACCGGCCTTTGCCTTTGGAGACATCAAGACATCGGGAGGGGACAGATGGCATCCGTATCACAAAAAATCAAAGGCGGATTTGATCTTGTCTTGCTGTTCGGCAAGGGGATCAAGCCTTTTGCGGAAAATCCCACCAAGGAAGCGGCGCTGAAATCCATGTGGATTCCCGTTTTGCTGTATCCGCTGGTTCCGTTGCTGGCGTGGTTTTATCCGCCTCTCGGCATGCATGACGCTGTTTATCCCTACAGCCAGATTTTTTTCAACGTCACGGCCTTCTATGTACTCAGCTTTGTCGTCTCGGCGGGGATCGTCTGGCTCTTCGGCTATTGGCTGAAGCAGGAGGAAGGGTTCTGGCTCTGGCTGCAGGCGCATAACTGGGTGGCCATTCCGAAGCTCATCATCTGCCTGCCCGTGGCGGCGGCGATGATTTTCGACTGGATGCCGCGCGAGCAGCTGGACCGCATTTCCATGATCATGACTCTCTACGGCTTCCTTGTCGGCGCCTGCATTGTGTTCCGCAGTTATAAAATCAACTGGGAACTCGCAGGCTCGCTTGCCTGCATGACCCTGTTTGCGAACCAGCAGGTCTGGAACCTGCTGTACCGTTTGCAGGATATTCCGCTGGTCTGGTAAGGGCGGCCTTGCGCCGCTGGTGCTTTATGCCGCCGGGGTTTCGGGGCGGCGCGGCGCGAAGACAAGACAGGTCATTTCCATGACGGTTTCGTCCCTCTGGTTGCGCGTGATGCTTTTGACGCGCATCAGCCCGCGCGCAGGGTTGCGCGTGGGGCGCATGTCCAGAATCTCGCCTTCGTAAGTCAGCGTATCGCCGGGGCGCACGGGCTGCGTCCATGTCATGTTTTCCACTGTGCGGCCGATCATGCCGCCGGCAAAGGGCGGCAGGGCGGCCACCAGCATTTTCATGGTGAGGGCTGCCGTATGCCAGCCGCTGGCGACATGTTCGCCGAAAACGGTGTTTTTGGCCTTTTCGGGATCTGTATGGAAATCCTGCGGGTCGAACTGTTTGGCAAAATCGATGATCTCTGCCGCCGTGACCGTGACGGGGCCGCCGGTGAAACGTTGTCCGGCGGCAAGGTCTTCCATAAAACAGGGGGCGCGTGTGTCCATGGGGATTAAGATAGCGGTTGCGGCGCGCTTGTCCAGACGCCATAAAAATATCCGTATTATGTCACGCCTGCGGTGTATTCCGCGGCCGTTTCATGTTATGAATCAATCCTTCGCCGAACTTGCCCCTCTGGAGTATTCATGCCCGTATATAAGGCCCCGCTAGATGACATGCGCTTTGTTCTGAACGAGGTGCTGAACGTATCCGGCCTTGCCGCTTTGCCGGGCTTTGCGGGCACGGTGGACGACGAAACGACCAACCAGTTTCTGGCGGAAGTGGCGAAAATGGCGGAGGACGTGCTCTTCCCCCTTAACGAAAGCGGCGACCGCGAAGGCTGCCTGCATCACCGCGACACGCGCAGCGTGCAAACGCCCAAGGGGTTCAAGGAAGCCTATCAGCAATTCTGCGCCGCGGGGCTGCCCGCCGTGGCCTGCGATCAGGCCTATGGCGGTCTGGGCATGCCGGTGACGATCCATACCGCGCTGTCGGAAATGGTCTGCTCGGCCAATATGGCCTTTGGCATGTATCCCGGCCTGTCGCACGGTGCCTATAACGCGCTTTATGCCTACGGCACGGAAGAACAAAAACAAAAATACCTGCCCAGGCTGGTCAGCGGCGAATGGACGGGCACGATGTGCCTGACGGAGCCGCAATGCGGCACGGACCTCGGCCTTATTAAAACCCGGGCGGTCGCGCAGGACGACGGCAGTTATAAAATCTCCGGCACCAAGATTTTTATCTCGGCGGGGGAGCATGATCTTGCCGACAATATCCTGCATCTGGTGCTGGCGCGCATTGACGATCCGTCCACGCCGCCGGGGATCAAGGGCATCAGCCTTTTCCTTGTGCCCAAGATGATCGACGGGGCGCGCAACCCCGTGTTCTGCGGGCGTATCGAGGAAAAAATGGGCATCCATGCCAATAGCACCTGCGAAATGAATTTTGAAAACGCCACCGGCTGGCTGGTGGGCGAGGCGCATAAAGGCATGCGCGCCATGTTTGTGATGATGAACGAGGCACGCCTCGGCGTCGGCCTGCAAGGGCTGGGGCTTAGCGAAGTTGCCTATCAAAACGCCGTGCATTACGCATCGGAGCGCCGTCAGGGCCAGCCGATCGACCAGAAGGCGGGTGCGGAAGGGGCGGGCGATGCCGTCGCCATTATCAACCATCCCGATGTGCGTCGGGAACTGCTGACCATGAAGGCAGAGGTCGAAGCGGGGCGGATGCTGGCCTATTGGGCGGCCTATCAGCTGGATACCGCGCACCATCACGCCGACAAGACCGTGCAGAAAAAGGCCAAGGCAACGGTCGATTTGCTTACTCCCGTGATCAAGGCGCATTTGACCGACAATGCCGTCAGCCACGCCAATGCGGCCATGCAGGTTTACGGCGGTCACGGCTATATCCGCGAACACGGCGTGGAGCAATACGCCCGCGATGCGCGCATCACGCGGATTTACGAAGGCACGAACGGCATTCAGGCGCTGGACCTGATGGGCCGCAAGGTATTGAAGGAAAACCTGATGCCTGCCTATCTCGATGCCGTGGCGGCGGATGTGCGCCGCGCGAAAGAGGCGGGCGTGCCCGCGGAGATTACCCGCGCACTTGCAAAAACGGCGGGCATTGTCAAACGCGTGACGCGCCGTTTGCGTTTCCGCGTTATCCGCGAAACGGTCAAATCCAAAATCGGCCTTGGCGGCGATCCGGGCGGCGCGATCCGCGATGCGGCAGGGGTGGCGACGGATTATCTGGCGCTGGTCAGCCTGCTTGCCTTCGGCCATATGTGGGTGAAAATGGCGGCCGTGGCGGAACGGCGCCTGCGCGACAATGCGCCGCAGCGCGAATTTTATGAAACCAAACGGCAGACGGCAGCGTTTTACTTCAAGCGCGTCATGCCGCTTGCCGCATCCCTCGAGATCAGATTAAAGGATCGTGCCGACAGCCTGATGGCGCTGGACGGCGCGCAGTTTTTGCATACGCAAACCACGGTGGGGGAAAAATCCCTGCCGCAGAATACGGACGAAAGGAAAACAGATGAAAGCCCTTAAAAAGCTTTTGATTATCATTCTTGTGCTGGTGGTGCTGGTCGCGGGCGGGCTTTTTGCCGTCGCGGCATTCGCGCCGCTCGACAAGGTGGAGCAAATGGCTGTCGAAATGGTCAAGCAGCAAACGGGCCGCGACCTGTCTTTCAAAAACACCAAGGTTATGTTCTGGCCCAATATCGGCGTGCGGTTGCAAAATGTCGCCCTGTCCAACCCCGACTGGGCGGCATCGGACAGCATGATGACGCTGGATGAAATGGATGTGCGCCTTGCCCTGCGCCCGCTGCTGGACAAGCAAATCCAGATCAAGCGCTTTGTGCTGAACAAACCCGTCATTAATCTGGAAGTCGGCGCGGACGGCAGGCAGAACTGGGTCTTTACGCCCGCCAAGCCTGCGCAAGAAACCCCCGCGGCAACCGGTGAAGCGGATGCGGAAAAATCCGGCGGCGGTTTTGATGCCGCGGGCTTCAAAATGGATGAATTCGAAATCCGCCAGGGGCGCTTGTCCTTTACGGATGCGCAAAACAAAACCGGCCATACGGTGGAGAATATCAACATCACGATTTCCTTCCCCGATATCGACAGCGCCTTCCAGATGGACGGCGCGCTGCAATACCTCGGCAAACGCGTGCAGCTGGTGGCAACGCTGGAGGCGCCCAAGGCTTTTATCGAAGGCCGTGCTTCCGCGGGCAGCCTGATCGTGGACAGTGATGATCTGGATGCGAAGATCAACGGCACGTTCAAGAGCAAGGAGACGCTGCTCTCCGACGCGCGTATCGAGGCGAGCGTGCATTCGCTGTCCTCCCTGCTGGCGTGGGTCGGCGGCGGCGCGCCGCAAAACCTGCCGTTCGAGAAAGTCTCTTTCCAGTCCAAGGCGGAGGCATCGGCGGATTTGCTGAAACTGACCGATGCCAGCCTGACGCTGGATGACGTTTCCGCCACCGGCGATGTCACCCTGAAACTGGGCGGCGCGAAGCCCGATGTTTTTGCGCGCCTTGCCATCGGCAAGCTGAACCTTGACCGTTTTGCCAAGGCCGCCGTCCAGAAGCAGGATAGCGGCGCGGCCCCCGCCGATGTGCCCGCGCAGGATTGGGATGCAACGCCCATCGATTTCAGCGGCCTGAAAGCGGTGAATGCCGACCTTGTTTTGAAAACGCAAGGCTTCTCCGTCAAAGGCGCGGAGGTCGGCCCCAGCACGCTGACGGCGCTGCTGAAAAACGGCGTGCTGGAGGCTTCCTCCAGCGAGGCTGCGCTGTTCGGCGGCGTGTTCAGCTCCGCCCTGACGCTGAATGCCGCGCAGGCCACGCCCGCGCAAAGCTTTACCTTCAACATGAAGGGCGTGGATGCGCATCCGGTTTTGAAAACCTTTGCCGGTTTCGACAAGCTGAGCGGCAAGGCCGATGCCAATGTCTCCCTGACGGCCAGCGGCAACAGCCAGAAATCCATCATCGGCAACCTGAACGGCAAGGGTGATGTGATGTTTAGAAACGGCGCCATTACGGGTATCGATGCCGTGAATATCGCGCAGATGATCCAAAGCGGCCTGAAGGACGCGGGCATCGGCGGCGGTAAAACCGAATTCGTGGAAATGGGCGGCACCTTCACCATCGCCAAGGGCGTTGCACATAACGACGACCTGAAACTCCGCGGCCCGCTGGTACAGGTCACGGGGGCGGGTGAGGTGGACCTGCCGAAAAAATACGTGAAGTATCTGGTCAAGCCGCTGCTGACGGCATCCTCCGCCGAGGAAAACGCGGGCGGCATCACGGTGCCCGTCCATATCGTCGGCCCCTTCAGCAATATCCGCGTGAAGCCCGATTTTGCCGCGGCGGTGAAGGATGTCTTTAAAGACCCCGCCGCCTTGAAGGAACAGGGCAAGATCATCGAGGATAACTTCAAGGAAATCAAAAAAGACCCCGGCAAGGCGATTGAAAACCTGCTGGGCGGCGGCGGCCTTTTCGGCAAGAAAAACGCGCCCGCCCCGGCGCCCGCGCCGGAGGCTGAAACAGCGCCCGCAACGGAAGGCGCCGCGCAGGAAGGTGAAACCGCCCCGTGATCGCGTCGCTGAAAAACAGGTTCTATGACTGGGTCTGGGATCCGGCCTGGCAGGGCAAGCCGTTTATCGTGGCCCTGCCGGTCAATACCTTGCGTCTTTTGCTGGCGGTCGCGCGCGATTTGCAGGAAGGCTATCTCAGCCTGCGGGCGACGAGCCTTGTTTACACGACGCTGCTGTCCTTTGCGCCGCTGCTGGCCATTTGCTTTTCGGTTCTGAAAGGCATCGGCGCGCATAACCAGCTGGACCGTTTCCTGAACGATTTTCTGGAACCGCTGGGCGAACAGGGGCAGCAAATCACGCAGCGCATCATCAGTTTTGTCGATAACATCCAGATCGGCGTGCTGGGCGCTGTCGGGGTGGGGCTGTTGATTTACAGCGTTATCGCCCTGATGCATAAAATCGAAACCGCCTTTAACGATATCTGGCACGTTGCCAATACGCGCTCCATGACGCTGCGGGTCAGGGATTATCTCAGCGTGCTGCTCATCGGCCCGTTGCTTTTGTTCCTGTCCATCGGCATGACCACCGCCATGCAGCATGCCGCCATGGTGAACGAATGGCTGGATATCAACCTTGTGACGGTGACGTTCGAAGAAACCTTCAAGCTTGTTCCCTATATCCTCTTCGGCCTTGCCTTTGCCGCGCTTTACATGTTCATGCCCAATACGCGCGTCAATGCCGTACCCGCGCTGATCGCAGGCTTTGTCACGGGCATTATGTGGAAGGTGCTGGGCAAGCTTTTCGGCGTTTTTGTGACGGGTTCCGCCAGCTATGCGGCGATTTATTCCGCTTTTGCGGCGCTGGTGCTGTTCATCATCTGGCTTTATGTCGGCTGGCTGGTTGTGCTGGCGGGGGCCTCCATTTGCTATTACCTGCAAAACCCCAGCAACCAGGCCATTTCCCGCCGCGCCCTGCGGCTCAGCGCCCGCGTGCGGGAAAAGGCGGCCTTGCAGGTCTGCACCGAAATTGCCGAAAGCTTTTACGAACAGCAAAAGGGCATGACCGTGCCGCGCCTTGCGGCAAAGCTGCGCATGCCGTCGGTGGTCATCGACCAGATCACGCGCGCGCTGACCGATGCGGGCATTCTGGCGCTGGCGGTGACGCGGCGGCAGCAGGAATATATTCCGGGCCGCCCGTTTGATGAAACAACGGTTGCCGACATGTTGCTGATTTTGCGCGCGGCGGACGAGGCCGGGGTGCTGAGCCTTGACAGCGTGCGGGCATCCGATGCGGTCAATCAGGCCATACAGCGCGCCGAGGTGCAGGTGCGTCAGGAAATGGGCAAGCTGACGCTGAAACAGCTGGCCTTGCAGCAGATCGAGGAAAAGAAAAAATAGGGACATGAGAGAGAGGGCAGCATGATACCACGTTTTTCAAGGCCGGAGATGGCGGCCATCTGGGAGCAGGAAAACAAATTCAAAACATGGCTGGAGGTAGAGCTTCTTGCCTGTGAAGGGCAGGCCAGCATCGGCGCCATTCCTGCCGACGCGCCCGAAAAAATCCGCGCCAAGGCCGAATTCAGCATCGAGCGCATTGACGAAATCGAGCGCGAGGTGCGCCACGATGTCATCGCCTTCCTGACCAGCGTGGGCGAATTTGTGGGGGACGAGGCGCGCTATATCCACCTTGGCATGACATCTTCCGACATGCTGGATACCGCCTTTGCCGTGCAGCTGACGCAGGCATCCGACATTATCCTGAAAGATCTGGACAATCTGCTGGAAGCGCTGAAAAAACGCGCGCTACAGCATAAAAACACCCTTTGCATCGGTCGCAGCCACGGCATCCACGGAGAGCCGACGACTTTCGGTCTGAAACTTGCCGGCCATTACGCCGCCTTTGAACGCGCCAAAAAACGCATGCAGCTGGCGCGGGAGGAAATCGCCACCTGCGCCATTTCCGGCGCGGTCGGCACTTACGCGACCATTGACCCGCGGGTGGAGGCCTATGTGGCCGAAAAACTGGGCCTTGCACGCGAACCTGTTTCTACGCAGGTCATCCCGCGCGACCGCCATGCTATGTTCTTTGCAACGCTGGGCGTGATCGCCAGCTCCATCGAAAACCTGGCCACCGAAATCCGCCATCTGCAACGCACCGAAGTGCGCGAGGCCGAGGAGTTTTTCAATCCGGGGCAGAAGGGTTCTTCCGCCATGCCGCATAAGCGCAATCCGGTCCTGTCGGAAAACCTGACGGGTCTGGCGCGGCTGATTCGCGCCACCGTGACGCCCGCGCTGGAGGATGTGACGCTCTGGCACGAACGCGACATTTCCCATTCGGCGGTGGAGCGCGTGATCGCGCCCGATGCGACGATCCTGATGGATTTCGCGCTGAACCGCCTGACGAATGTGATTGAAAACCTGACGGTGTATCCCGCGCGCATGAAACAGAACATGGAAAGCCTGCGCGGCCTTGTGTTCTCGCAGGCCGTTTTGTTGGCGCTGATCGAGGCCGGCATGCACCGCAACGATGCCTATCGTATCGTGCAAACCCATGCCATGCAGGTCTGGGAAAGCGCGGGCGAGGGGGATGATTTCATGACCCGCCTGAAAAACGACGAAGCGGTGCAGAAGGTGATGCGTCCCGCGCGGCTGGAGCAGATTTTCGATTACAACCGCTATGCCCACAACATCGGCGGCGTGATCGACCGCCTGTTCGGTGAAAAACAGGAAAAATCCGCCGCATGATTGTTGGGCGCGAAGCCTGTTCTTTCCGCCCCGCGCCTGTGCTATCCTGCCGCCATGTATGAATGGCAGGAAACAGGCGTGATTTTGTCGCTCCGCCCCCACGGGGAAACAGGGGGCGTTGTCTCGCTGCTCACGGCGGGGCAGGGACGCACGGCGGGCTATGTTTACGGCGCGACTTCCACAAGAGCGCGCGGCATTCTGGAGATCGGCAATATCGTCCATGCCCGCTGGCAGGCGAAGGGGGCGGATCAGCTCGGCACGTTTTCGCTGGAGCTGGAAAAAAGCCATGCCGCCGATGTGCTGGACGACCCCGTCAAACTGACCGCCCTGCAGGCCGCCTGCGCGCTGGCCGACCGCAGCCTGCCGGAGAAGGAAAAACACCCCGCCGTCTATAGCGGCCTTGCCGCCCTGCTGGCTTCCTTTGCCACCGATCTTTGGGCCGTGAGCTATATTTTCTGGGAGTTGGGGCTGCTGCGCGAACTGGGCTTCGGCATTGATCTTTCCAAATGCGTTTCGACGGGGGCTATGGATAACTTGCGCTATGTCAGCCCCAAATCCGGCTGTGCCGTCTCGGCCGAGGCGGGGGCGCCCTATGAAGGCCGCCTTTTGCCGCTACCGCCGTTTTTGCGCGGGGAGGCGCGGTTTGAGGACAAGGACATACTGGACGGGCTGCGCCTGACCGGCCATTTCCTGCTGCATCGCGTTTTTGCCCTGTCGAATGCCAATTTGCCCGAGCCGCGCCTGCGGCTGGAGGAAAAATTTTCCAAAAAACTGGCGGCCGTTGCGGTATAAACGCGCGCCTTTGGGGCGCAAAGCCGTTGAATCAGGCGCAAAATTCGGCTAAAACCCATACATCATGGCGAAAAAGACCACAAAATCATCGTCCGGCAAGGGCAAGAGCAACGTCGTTGCGATGGATATCCAGAACCGCGAACTCGGCGAGATTCTGAGCGAGAAATATCTTTCCTACGCGCTCTCGACCATCATGTCGCGTTCCCTGCCCGATGTGCGCGACGGGCTGAAGCCCGTGCATCGCCGCGTGCTCTATGCCATGTACCAGCTGAACCTGAAGCCCGACACGCCGCCCAAAAAATCGGCGCGTATTGTGGGTGACGTTATCGGTAAATATCACCCGCACGGCGACAGCTCCATTTACGATGCCATGGTGCGTCTGGCGCAGGATTTTGCCGTGCGCTATCCGCTGGTGGACGGGCAGGGGAACTTCGGCAACATTGACGGCGATAACGCCGCCGCCATGCGTTACACCGAGGCGCGCCTGACCAAAGTAGCGCAGCTTTTGTTGCAGGACATCGATCAGGACACCGTGGATTTCCGCCCGACCTATGACGGCGATACGGTAGAGCCTGTGGTCATGCCCGCCAACTTCCCGAACCTGCTGGCGAACGGTTCTTCCGGTATCGCGGTCGGTATGGCGACGAATATTCCGCCGCATAACGTGGCCGAGCTTTGCGATGCCATCGATCACCTGATCGAAAACAAGGATTGCGAGGTCAAGGACCTCATGAAATTCGTCAAGGGGCCGGATTTCCCCACGGGCGGTATTCTGGCCGAGGACAAGGCGACGATCCGCGCCGCTTACGAAACGGGCCGCGGTTCCTTCCGCATCCGTGCCGTCTGGCACAAGGAGGAACTGAAAAAAGGCGACGACTGGCAGATCGTCATCACCGAAATTCCCTATCAGGTCGTCAAATCCCGCCTGATCGAGAAAATCGCCGATCTGATCGTGAACAAGAAGCTGCCCTTCCTCGACGACATTACCGACGAATCGGCGGAAGACGTGCGCATTGTGCTGACACCGAAAAACAAATCCATCGATCCCGAACTGTTGATGGCGCAGTTGTACAAGAACACCGATCTGGAAACGCGCTTCTCCCTCAACATGAACGTGCTGGACAAGGGCATCACCCCGCGCGTCATGAATCTGAAGGAGGTTTTGCAGGCCTTTATCGACCACCGGCAGGATGTGTTGGTGCGCCGTTCCAGACACCGCCTGCAACAGATCGAGCATCGCCTTGAAATTCTCGGCGGCTTGCTGATCGCCTATCTGAACATCGACGAAGTCATCAAGATTATCCGCGAAAAGGACGACCCGAAAGCGGAATTGATGAAGCGCTTCAAGCTGTCGGAAGTGCAGGCCGAAGCGATCCTCAACATGCGCCTGCGCAGCTTGCGCAAGCTCGAGGAAATCGAGATCCGCAAGGAAGACAAGGAACTGCGCGCCGAGAAAGACGCGCTGGAAAAACTGCTTGGCAGCCATGCGCGCCAGATGACGGCGATCCGCAAGCAGGTGCGCGAGATTCACGAAGCCTTTGCGCCCAATACGCCGCTCGGCAAGCGCCGCACGCAAACGGGCAAGGCGCCGGCGGATATCGATGTGCCGGTTGCCGCGCTGATTGAAAAAGAGCCGATTACCGTGCTGTGCTCCGACAAGGGCTGGATCCGCGCGATGAAGGGGCATCTGGAGCCCGAGAAAATCGCCGCCGCGAATTACAAGGAAGGCGACAGCCAGAAATTCGCCATCCATTGCGAAACGACGGACAAGCTCATCGTTTTCGGCACCAACGGCAAGTTTTATACCCTGTCCTGCGACAAACTGCCCGCCGGCCGCGGCTTTGGCGAGCCGGTGCGCCTGATGATCGACCTTTCCAACGAGGCGGATATCATCACCATGATGGTGCATGATCCGGCGCGCAAGCTGCTTGTGGCCGCCGATGACGGGCGCGGCTTTGTGGTGCCGGAAAAAGAAGTACTGTCGCAAACCAAAAACGGCAAGCAATGCCTGCTGGTGAAAAACGGGGTGGAGGCGCGCGTCTGCACGCCGGTCGAACCGCATCACGACAGCGTGGCGGCCATCGGACAGAACCGCAAGCTTTTGGTCTTCCCGCTGGAACAGGTGCCGGAAATGAACCGCGGCGTGGGCGTGATCCTGCAACGCTACAAGGACGGCGGTCTCAGCGATGCCAAGACCTTCAAGCTCAAAGACGGCCTGACATGGTACAGCGCCGGCAAGGAACGCGTGGAAACCAACCTGAAATCCTGGCGCGGCGAACGCGCGCAGGCCGGTTGCCTGCCGCCCAACGGCTTCCCGCGCGCCAACAAGTTTAACGGCAAGTGATGTTTCTGCAACGCGTGATAGCGGTCATCGATGCGGTGAACGACCGTATCGGGCGCTTTGTCGCATGGCTTGCCTTCCTGACGGTGCTGGCCGCCGTGGGGGTGGCGCTGCTGCGCTATGTTTTCGATATCGGCTATATCTGGATGCAGGAAAGCTATATCTGGATGCACGGGCTGATCTTCATGCTCGGCGCGGGCTATACGCTGCTGCACGGCGGGCATGTGCGCGTGGATGTGTTTTACAACCGTTTTTCCGCGCGCGGGCGGGCGTGGGTCGATCTGCTGGGCGTGGTGTTTTTGCTGCTGCCCATGACGGCGATCATTGCCTGGACCAGCTGGGATTATGTTGCGACCAGTTGGTCGATGGGCGAGCGCTCATCCCAGCCGGGCGGCCTGCCGGCGACCTATGTGCTGAAATCCGCCATTTTGCTGTTTTGCGCGCTGGTGGCCCTGCAGGGGGTCTCCCTTGCCGCCAAGGCGCTGCTGGTGCTGAAAGGCGGGCGGGATGGATAGCGTGCTGCTCGGCGAGATTTTAAGCATTGTCATGTTTCTGGTGACCTGCGGCATTTTGCTGCTGGGCTTTCCCGTCGCCTTTACGCTGGGCGGCGTGGCCCTGGCCTTTGCGGCGCTGGGCGCGGGGCTCGGCGTTTTCAAATGGCAATTGCTGAGCGCCTTGCCCTCGCGATATTTCGGCGTGATGACCAACGAATTGCTGGTGGCCGTGCCCCTGTTCATTTTCATGGGCATCGTGCTAGAACGCGCGAAGATTGCGGAGAACCTGCTGCAAACCATCGGCCTGTGTTTCGGCCGCCTGCGCGGCGGGCTGGCGCTTGCGGTGGTGATTGTGGGCATGCTGCTTGCGGCCTCCACGGGGGTGGTGGGTGCAACGGTGGTGGCCATGGGCCTGCTCAGCCTGCCCGCCATGCGGCAGGCGGGATATGATCCGAAGCTGGCCTGCGGCACGATCTGCGCCGCCGGCACGCTGGGGCAGATCATTCCACCCTCCATCGTCCTGATCCTTTTGGGCGATATTATTCAGGGCGCCTATACGCAGGCGCAGATGTCGCTCGGCAACTGGGCGCCGGATCCGGTTTCGGTTGTGGATCTTTTTGCGGGCGCTTTGGTGCCGGGCATTTTGCTGGTCGTCGGCTATATGGCATGGATCATTTTCATCGCCTGGAAAAACCCGCAGGCCGCGCCCGCGCTGACGGCACCGGCGGATGACAGGGCGCTTGGCATCCGTTTGCTGAAGGCCATGCTCGCGCCGCTGGTGCTGATCATCTCCGTGCTGGGCTCCATTTTCGCGGGGATCGCAACGCCGACGGAAGGCGCGGCCTTCGGCGCGGCGGGGGCGATGCTCACCGCGCTTTGGCAAAAGCAGATGGATATGCCGATGCTGCGCCATGTGATGCGCGAAACGACCAAGATTTCCGCCATGGTATTCGTGATCCTGCTGGGCGCGTCGCTTTTCTCCCTCGTGTTTCGCGGGCTGGGCGGGGAGAATATCGTCAAGGACGCGCTGCATGCCCTGCCGGGCGGCGCGCTGGGGGCGATGCTCGTCGTCATGCTCATGATCTTCCTCATGGGCTTCTTCCTCGATTTTATCGAGATCATTTTTATCGTCGTGCCCATCGTGGGGCCGGTCTTGCTGATGATGGGGCTGGACCCTGTCTGGCTGGCGGTGATGATTGCCATCAACTTGCAAACAAGTTTTCTGACGCCGCCGCTCGGCTTTGCGCTGTTTTATTTGCGCGGTGTTGCGCCTGCCGATATCCCGACGACGGCGATTTACCGCGGCGTGATTCCCTTTATCGTGATTCAGGTGCTGATGATGGTTTTGGTGGCCGCCTTTCCAGAACTGGTAACGGCATTGCCGCAAAAAATGAAGTGAAAACAGCAAATTAGCCGATTAAGCTGGACATTGCAGGCGTGCTGCTTTAAGACTCGAGCCCGTTTCCGATATCACTCCGTAACATATTTCCGATATCGGGGACTATATAACAGGGTGTGTATTTCATGGACTTTCAACAGACAGGTTTGCCGGACAAACCGGTATTTCGCGATGCATTCAACGCCGGATGGGCAAGGTTTCTTGACCGCTTTCACGGCGATGCGGCGACCGCCGGCAAACAATATCTGCGTGGCCCCGTGGCCATGGCGCGGCTGATCTGCGAGCACGGCGGCGAATGCCGCCAGTTTGCAGCCGCCGCCTGTCTGGCGGGTCCCGCTGTTTTCTCCGAACACCCTGCGGACTGGTTGAACGACAAGCTCGTGGAATTTTCCCGTGAGGTCAAAAGCATGCGGACGACATGCGGCCATGACTTCTTCGGGATTATTCCACGGCAGTCCGGCGATGCCCGCCTGTTTTTACAGGCCAGCGCGATTTTATTGATGGAAGAACTGGCCGATCCTGTCACCGGCCCGCAATACAGTACCGAAAACGCGCAAAAGATTTATACCGAGGCGCTGGAGCTTTATTCCGCCGCGCGCGGCATGCAGGATACTTATAAACTGGATACGCGTTTTGAAATCGCGGCCATGAAGGTAACGACCGTGCTGGAAAGCCGCCCGCATATCTGGGTGCATCCGCGCAATCCCGCCTTTGGCGGCACAAAGCCGCAAACGACGGTTCACGCCTGATATCCCGTTCACGATAAGGATTACAAATCCCGCGCGTCCAGTGCGGCGCGTTCGGCGATATTCGTCCATGCCGTTTGCTCGGCCTGAAACTTGCGCAGGCTGTCGAGGATTTTGCGGCTCAGCGGATCGCTTGCGGCGATATCGCCGATGACTTTGTCGGACGTATCCTTCAGCGCCTTCAGCAAATCCTTGGGGAAGGGACGGATATCGACCTTGTACTCGTTTTTCAGCTTTTGCAGCGCCGTGCCGCTGCGCGCCATCATTTCGCTGGTCATGTTGACGGTGCCTGCCTGACAGGCAAGGCGCACGATTTCCTTCAGGTCTTCCGGCAGGGCGTTCCATGCCTTGAGGTTGATGAAGCAATCCAGAATGGCGTTCGGCTCATGCCAGCCGGGGTAATAGTAATATTTCGCCGCCTTGTGGAAACCGAAGGCCAAGTCGTTATAGGGCCCCACCCATTCCAAAGCGTCGATGGTGCCCGATTGCATGGAGGTCAGAAGCTCTCCGCCCGGAATATTGACAACGGTGGCGCCCGCCGCGCGCGCGACTTCGCCGCCAAGGCCGGGCATGCGCAGTTTCAGCCCCTTGAAATCGGCGGTGGATTTCAGCTCGCGGTTATACCAGCCGCCCATCTGCGTACCGCTGTTGCCGCCGGAGAAAAACTTGCAGCCCATCGTGGCATAGACTTCGTCGCACAATTCCTGCCCGCCGCCGTAATAGATCCAGGCGTTTTGTTCCTGCGCGACAAGGCCGAAAGGAATGGAGGAAATAAACTGCGCGGCAGGCGCCTTGCCTTTCCAGTAATAGGAGGCACCGTGCCCCATTTCCACCGAACCGTTACCGACCGCGTCGATGGCGTCAAAGGCGGGCACGATTTCCCCCGCGCCGACGACATCAACGGTCAGGCGGCCGTCGGAGGCCTTGGTAATGAATTCCGCAATTTTCGCCGCGCCCGTGCCAAGGCCGGGAAAGTTTTTCGGCCATGTCGTGGTCATCGTCCATTTGATCAGTCCCTTGGCAATGGCGGGGGCGGCAAAGCCTGTGCCTGCGGCGGCACCGGCCATGCCGGCAAGGGCGGTTTTTTTGATGAACGAGCGGCGATCCACGGCAAAGCTCCTTAAATATTCATGTTTTGAAAATCGATCCATTCATTTTTTATCAAAATTTGCAGGGGCTGGAAACGCTCTTTATAGGCCATTTTGCGTGACTGGCGGATGAGATAGCCGAGATAGAGGTAATCCCGCCCGCTGTTCTTGGTATATTCGACGAGCTTCAGGATCATCCACGTGCCAAGGCTGCGGCGGCTTTCCGCAGGATCAAAAAAACTGTAAACGGCGGATGTCGCATTTGCCGTTTCGTCAAACAGCATCACGCCCCGCGTTTGCCCGTCTTTCATGCAATGCATCAGCCGCGCCGTGCCGGGATGATCCTCGATCATGGCGGCAAGATCGTCGATGGTCATGGCGGCCATGTCGCTCTCCGCATGTCGCGCGGTTTGATAGCTGTGGAACAGGCGGTAGAGGTCTTCATCGCAGGCGGCGGCGCGGATCTCGGCGGCGAGATCTCCATTGCGGCGCAGAATGCGGCGCATGCCTTTATCGGGCGCAAAATCTGCGACGGGCAGCCGCACGGAAAGGCAGGCGGCGCAGGACGGGCAATGCGGGCGATAGAACATGTTCTGGCTGCGGCGGAAACCGGCGGCGAGCAGGGCGGGGGTAAAGCCTGCCTGCGGCTTGTCGATGAAGGTCAGGAGCCGCTGCTCCGTCAATCCCTCCAGATAAGGGCAGGGCGCGGGCGGCGTTATATAAAACGGCTGCCCCGCGTCCTGCTGTGCTTGCGGATTGTTTTCCGGATCGCCCTGCATATCAGGGGAAGTAGATCACGCCATCTTCGCGGCGGCGGTTTTGCGGTTTTTCCGGCTCTTTCGCGCCGGCGGGTTTTTCCGCGGCAGGCGGGCGCGGCGTGGCGGGCGCGATGGACTGTTTCAGCAAGATGATGCTGATGCGGCGGTTGCGCGGGGATTCAGGCTCGGTCGTGACCAGATGCTCCGTATCGGCCTTGCCCTGCACGTTGTTGATGCGTTCCTTGTCGAGCGCGTTTTCCAGCATGACGCGGCGGCTGGCATTGGCGCGGTCGGCCGAGAGTTCCCAGTTGGTATAATTCGAGCCGCGCCCGTAGGGGCGGGAGTCCGTATGGCCGCGAATGGAGATTTTGTTCGGCAAATCCTTGATGACCTGCGTGACCACGGCCAGCAGCTTGCGCGCATCGGGCACGGGGCGGGCGCTGCCGAGCTCGAACATGGGCTTTCCTTCCTGATCCACAATCTGGATGCGCAGCCCCTCCGGCGTCATATCGACGATCAGGTTTTTCGACAGTTCCTTCAGCTCCGGCACGGATTCAATCGCCTGCGCGAGTTTTTCCTGCGTTTCCTTGAAGGCTTTTTCATCGCGGCGTTCCAGCTCCGCCTCCAGTTCCTCTTCGGTAAAGCGGCTGAGATCGCCTTCGCTGCCGTCCTCGCGTCCCGTACCGGCGGCGGGGTCGTTCGGCACGCCGGCAGGCGTCACGTCGCTGGTTTGCGCGCCTTCTTCCGCCATCGTGCGGCCCGCAAAGGGATCGCCCGCACCGCTGGTGGATTCCGAAATGCGCGGATCGGCCGGTGCGAAGTAGGAGGAAATCAAATCCTTTTGCTGGTCGGTGGTGACGTTCAGCAGCCAGAGCAGCAGGAAGAACGCCATCATGGCGGTTACGAAATCGGCGTAGGCAACTTTCCAGGCGCCGCCGTGATGGGCGCTTTCGGTTTTGCGGACCTTCTTGATAATAATAATCGGTCTTTTATCGTTGTCCTTGTTGGCCACATCGTTTCCTTCAGGTCATTGCGCAGCGCATCATCAGGATGTCGAAACGTTTTGCGTTGCCTCCTCCACTTCCAGGAAGGTCGGCTGGACATCGTGCATCAAAATCTTGCGCCCGAATTCGATCGCCACCTGCGGCGCGGCACCCTGCAGGAAGGCCAGAATGGAAGTTTTCATGCAGATGTAATATTTCAGTTCCGTATCGTTGCGCTCTTTCATCGCGCTGGCGATCGGGCCGATAAAGCCGTAGGACAGCCACACGCCGAGGAAGGTGCCCACCAGCGCGCCGCCGATCAGGCGGCCCAGAATTTCCGGCGGTTCGCTGATCGCGCCCATGGTCTTGATCACGCCCAGAACCGCCGCGACGATACCCAGCGCGGGCAGGCCGTCCGCCATGGTCTGCACGGCATGGGAGGTATGGTTGCGTTCTTCGCGCTGCGTGTCGATTTCCTGATCCATCAGGGCTTCCACCTCATGCGGCTTTTCCGCGCCGAGCGAGATAAGGCGTAGATAGTCGCAAAGGAAGGTGACGGCGTGATGATCACTGTGGAAACTGGGAAACTTCTTGAAAATATCGCTGTCATGCGGGTTTTCGATGTGTTGTTCCAGCGCCAGCCAACCCTTGGTGCGCGCGGTGCGGAAGACGACGTAGAGCATGCTCAGCAGTTCCAGATATTCCTGCTTGCCGTATTTGTCTTTTTTGTAGATCGCCTTGAAATCGGCGCCGCAGGCTTTCAGCACATGCTTGGAGTTTGCGACCGTAAAGGCCATCAGGCCGGAGCCGAGAATGATCAGCAGCTCGAACGGCTGGTTCAAAACGGCCAGTTTGCCGCCCATAGCCGCATAACCGCCCAGCGTTGCGGCAATGACACCAATATGACCCAGGATCTTCAGCATTTGTGCAGTCCTTGCACCCTTTGTGATGTGACCGGAGCGGACAGAAAGCCCGCGCAGAGCGTGTCCGGGAAATTCTCTCCCGGACTTTCAGTATGAAGCACAGATCCTTAATATTCCATTAAGAATCAGTTTTTACCGAAACTCTGTTCAACAATATCAAGGATCAGGCGGCCTGTGCGCCCATCGGCATCCTTGTGGGGATTGTATTCCACAATTTCCATACCGCGGAATTGCGGCAGGCGCGCGATACCTTTCAGCACGGGCAGGACGTCGGCAGCGGCAAAGCCGCGTGTTTCGCGCGTGCCCACGGCGGGGGCATCTTCCGGCGCAAAACCGTCGAGATCGATGGTGATGCCAAAGCCTTTGGTCTGATGGGTGGCGATGCGCAGGGCGTCGGCAAAAACGGCGGCAAAGCCGCGCTGCTCCACCTCGTCCAGCGTGAAAACGCGAATATGATGACGTTTGACGAATTCGGCTTCGGCGGGTTCGAAGCTCGTCGGGCCGATGATGGCGATATGTTCCGGCCTGATCTTTACACCGTTACCCGCAATGGAGGTGAGCGCCGGCAGGCCGTGGCCCGTGAGCGCCGCGACAGGCTGACCATGCCACCAGCCGCCCCATTTGCCCTGCGCCGAGGTTTCATATGTGTGGGCATCCATATGCGCATCCAGCCAGATCAGGCCGAAATGTCCCGCCGCATCCAGCGCGTTCACAATGCCGGGCCATGTGCCCATGGCTGCCGCGTGATCGCCGCCGATCACAACGGGAATATGGCCCTGCCGTGCGGAATCCGCCGCGCGCAGCGCCAGACGCCGCAATCCTTCCAGCAGAACGGGCAGGGTTTTTTCCTTGGTGGTCAGCTCGTCGTGGTTGCCGAGATGTTTCAGCCCCAGCGGCGCGTGCCAGCGGGTCTTGATGTTGACGGCGTTCAGTTTTTGAATCAACTGATCGCAGCTGACACGCAGAGGTCCGTCCTCGCAACCGTAATCGGCACTGCCCCATCCGCTGTCGTAACCGATCATATCGATCGTCAGACTGTTATCCTGATGCATAAAATCCGTTAACGTTGTTATGACGAAATCTGCCCCCAAGATGCCCTTGCCGCGCCGAAAAGTAAAGATGCAGAAAAAATAGTCAAAATTGCCGTATTCGGGCATACTTTGACAGTATGGATAGGGAGACGTTGCCCATGGCAATGCTTTGCTGGTTTTATTGTATTGATTTTGCGTGGTTTCTTTACTACGCCTCGGCGCCCGTTTTATTCATTGTGGCCCTGTTTATGCTGAAACGCGGTATCTGCAATGCGCGCGCCGGTTTGCGCAGTGCAGCACTGTCCTTGATGTTTGCGGCTTTGCTGAAAGTATGCCTGTTTGATGTGCGCACGTTGGGGCGCGACATTCTGTGTACCGTCAACGAAGCGCTCAGCGAGATTGGCTGCAATACGCACGGCCAGAAAATGCTGGAATTCGGCGGGCTGCTGTTTTTGCTGGCGGCCAGCTTCGGGCTGTTTCTGGCGCATAAAAAATTCATGCAGATTAAAACGTCGAACATCAAAACGCCCGAGGAAGTCAATCTGCGTTTCTGGGCGAATATCTGTTTGCTGGCAACCGTGGGCATGGTGGTCTGGCAATGCGCGCCCTGGGTCGGTTCGCTGACGGTCGGTAGCACGCCGGCCATTTTTGAAACGATCAAATGGCAATCGGTGGCGATCATCAACCTTGCCTTGATCCTTTTCGGTTTCTGGAAGGCGGAAAGTTGCACGTGGAATTACGATGTGCGCAAGCGCAAGGAGCGCGGCGCACATTTGAACCAGACGTGGACGCCGCGCGACACGTTGTGGATGACGGTATTTATTTATCTGGTCACGCTGGCGCTGTCCTATGTCGCGCATGACGTGCTGACGCCCAAGCTGCCGGACAGCGTGCAGCAGAAAGCCATACAGAGAAAAGCGCAATAGGCGCGGCGGTTATTTTTTCAGGATATCGGCGACATCGCGCGCGGCATAGGTAAAGATGCCGTCGCAACCCGCGCGTTTGAAAGCCATCATGGTTTCCATGACGGTTTTCTCGTAATCCAGCCAGCCGTTTTGCGCGGCGGCGCGCAGCATGGCGTATTCGCCGCTGACGTGATAGGCCAGCGTCGGCATGGCAAAGGCATCTTTCACGCGGCGGATGATGTCGAGATAGGGCAGGCCGGGCTTGATCATCACCATATCCGCGCCTTCCGCGATATCCAGTTCCACTTCGCGCAGCGCCTCGTCGCTGTTGGCGGGATCCATCTGATAGGTTTTCTTGTCGCCTTTCAGATAGCCGCCGGAATTCACCGCATCGCGGAAGGGGCCGTAGAAGGCGGAAGCGTATTTCGCCGCATAGGACATGATGCCCGTATTGATGAAGCCGTGGGCATCCAGCGTGTCGCGGATGGCGGCGATGCGGTGATCCATCATGTCGGAAGGCGCCACGATATCCACGCCGGCTTCCGCCTGCACAAGCGCCTGTTTGCACAGCACCTCGACGGTTTCGTCATTCATGACATAGCCGCTGTCGTTCAGCAGCCCGTCGTGGCCGTGGCTGGTATAGGGGTCGAGCGCGACATCGCAAAGAATGCCGATTTCCGGCACCGCATCCTTCAGCGCGCGGATGGTACGGCAGACAAGGTTGTCGGGGTTCCATGCTTCCGCGCCGTCGGGTGTTTTTTTGTCGCCCGAGACAACGGGGAAGAGTGCAATCGCGGGAATGCCTGCGGTGGCGGCGGCTTCCACTTCGCGGATCAGGATGTCGAGAGAACGGCGCGTCACCCCGGGCATGGAGGCGATATTCTCTTCGGTCTTTTCGCCTTCCAGCACGAAAACGGGCCAGACAAGATCTTTTACCGTCACGGTGTTTTCCGCGACCAGATCGCGCGTCCATCCGGCCACGCGGTTGCGGCGCAGGCGCGTGCGGCCCGGCGCATCACGCAGGGGCGCGGGAGAGGTTTCGGGATGCAGGGCGCGAACGGGGTTTGTCATATGTCACCAAAATCAAGATCGGGAAAAGGGCATGATGTTTTTCTTGGTTTTCATCATGTTTCGAGTACCTTATATAGACACCCAGACATGAAAAGAAACGGTTTTTTGAAAAATGACGCAAGACGCTGAAATCCTTTTTGAAGTCCGCGGCGGTGTGGGGCTGATAACGCTCAACCGGCCGGCGGCGCTGAACGCCTTGACGCTGAACATGATTCGCGCCATGGACGAACGCCTGATCGCCTATGCGCAGGATCCGTCCATTCATGCCGTGGTCATCACGGGGGCGGGGGATCGCGCCTTCTGCTCCGGCGGTGATGTCAAGGCCGTCGCGCTGGAAAGCAAGGCGGCGCGTGACGGCCAGGCCACCGGCACGCTGACGCGCGATTTTTTCCGCGAGGAATATACGCTCAATCACCGTATCTTTACCTACCCGAAGCCTTATATCTCGCTCATCAACGGTATCGTTATGGGCGGCGGCAAGGGCGTTTCCGCGCACGGCTCGCACCGCGTTGTCACCGAAAACACCCTGTTTGCCATGCCGGAAACGAATATCGGCTTTTTCCCCGATGTCGGCGGCGGCTATTTCCTGCCGCGCTGCCCCGGGCAAACGGGCGCCTATCTGGCGCTGACCAGCAAACGCATCAAGGCGATTGATACGATCTATATCGGCTTCGCCACGCATTTCGTGCCGCATGAAAAAATGCCCGCATTGGCCGAAGCCCTTTTCGCGCTGGAATGGGGCGGGGCGAAAGATGCCAAAACGCTGGTGGATGAAACGATCGAAGCCTTCACCGCCGAACCGACGGGCGAGTCCGAAATCGCGCCCTATCGCGAGAAGATCGACCGTTGTTTCGGCCATGACCGCGTGGAGGATATTGTCGAGGCCTTGCAACAGGACGGCAGCGAATGGGCGGAAGAAACGCTGAAGGCCATGTATGCCATGTCGCCGACCAGCCTCAAGATCGCCCTGCGCCAGATCCGTCTGGGGGCCAAAATGCCCTTTGCGCAAGTGATGACTATGGAATATCGCTTGAGTCAGGCGCTTATGAAAGGCCACGATTTCTACGAGGGAATCCGCGCCGCGCTGATCGACAAGGACCGCCAGCCCAAGTGGGAGCCGCCGCGCATTGCCGAGGTCAGTGACCAGGATGTGGAAGCATACTTCGACAGTCTGGGCGAGAAAGACCTTGTTCTTTAAACCTGTTTGCAGACAGGGGGGATTTCGCCTAGAATAGCAACAGTCCTTGCAAAAGGGAGTGACGTTCGTGTCCACCGTGTACTATGAATCCATTACGCTGATCGAAAGGCTGCACCGCCAGTTTCTGGATGTGCTGAAGGTCGAGCTCGAGCGTGCCGGCATTCTGGACATCAACAACGTACAAAGCATGATCCTTTACAACATCGGCACGGACGAACTGACGGTCGGCGAATTGACCATGCGCGGTTTTTACCTTGGTTCCAACGTTTCCTATAACGTCAAGAAAATGGTCGAAAACGGCTATTTGCTGCAGGAACGCTCCATTCACGACAAGCGCTCCGTGCGCGTCAAACTGTCGGAGAAGGGGCGCAGGCTGAACGAGGGTATGTCCCGCCTGTACAAACGTCACGAAGAACGCCTTGTCGATGCGGGGCTGACGGACGAGCGTTTCGAGATGATGAACAAGGTGCTGCACGATCTGGAGGCCTTCTGGGCCGAACAGATGGGCGCGGGCGGTCTGAGTCTGATTTCCTAAATCCTGAAACAATATTTCTCAAAATCAAGGGATTGAAACCCTTTGTTAACGGTGTTAACTTTCCTGCATTCATAAAGTTATTTATGGTTGCAGGAGGATAAAGGAATGGCTTTCTCGCCGCGTAAAAAATCGTTCAAGGAACAGACCTTCAAGGAAAAACTCGGCACGATGAAGGGCAATGCCGTCCGCGCTTTCAAAAAGGCGGCGGCGGTGACGCTTATCGGCGGCGCGGTGATCGGCGGTCCGGCCTATTACAATTACGGCACGATCCAGGAGCAGGAAGTCACCGTTCGCAACATCCAGAAAGACTATGTCGGCTACGACAGCAAAAAATACGAAGTCATCTACGACAATTACCGCATCGTGACCGACAAGGGCACCTTCCGCAACGAGAACAGCATGCTGCATGCAAAGTTCAATGCGGATGAAGTGCAAAACACGGCAGAGCGCGGCAAGACTTACCGCATCAAATCCTACGGCCATCTGCCCTTCGGCATGGTCGGCAGCCCGAATATCATCAGCATGCAGGAAGTCACGCCCGAGGAAATTGCCGAACGCAACCGCGCGCGCGAAGAACAGCTGAAACAGCAGCAGGCGGAACGCGGCGAAACCGTTGCCACGCCGGCCGATAGCAAAACGCCCGCAGCGACCACGCCCGCAAAGCCCGGCCAGAAAGTGCTGAGCGGCGCGACGGCCAAGGTAATCATCACGGCAGAAGGCTATGATGTGGAACTGACGGTGCCTGCCGAAGTCGTCAACGACATCCGCGTCAACAAAGTCACCGAAACCCAGCCCGTGCGCATCATTCAGGCGCCGAAGCCGGGCGGCTGATGTTCCGGCCATACGGATAAAAAAGCCTCCGCGTAACGGAGGCTTTTTTATGCGCGTTTTTTCAAGCGTAAACGGGTACCGGCGCGCGGGGCTTGGAGAGCGGCACGATGCGGATATCCTCGCGGTTCTCGCGCGACGGGTCGGCATGTTTGAACAGGTTGCGCAAGGCCACGCGCAAGGTGGCGCAAGAGGCGACGGCCTTGCTGACCTTGTTGAACACGCGCGTCAAAAAGCCTTCCTTTATTTTCAGCGGCGTGCGCTCGCTTGCATCCGGATGCAGTTTTTCATCCAGATAATTGCGGATGGATTTGATGGCGTGGTGATGATCCTTGGTATCCATCTCGATGGTAATCTTTTCTTCCAGCCCCCACAGGCCGATAACATCGTGTTTGGAGCGGAAATGGATGATGCGGTCATTCGGCAGCGCGTTTTTCGGCACCAGCGTGTCGAGATATTGGCGCGTCTTTTCGCTGGGGCCGGGGCCTGCGAAAGCATAGACTTTCCGGACATCCACCGTCACGCCGATGGCGCGGGCCAGATAACCGCCCAGCGAATGACCGGTAACTTCGGTATCTTTCGGCGTGATGCCTTCGGCATCGCAGGCCTTGTAAATAAAATCCATCGCATGGGTGAATTGTTTGGGCAGCTTGCCCTGCGCAATGGCGAAATTCGCCTTCAGGTCGTTGCCGTCCGATCCGCGAAAGGCGAAGACATAGTCTTTTTTGCCCGTTTCGGGATTTTCACGCGCATAAAGCGCCCCGAAAAAATTGCTGTGATGGCCAAGAAGCGCATCGGAGCGCTGGACGATCTGCCAGCCCGCAGGCGGCGTTTCCTCCCCTTTGCGAAAATAGACGTGATCGCAAAGAGCGGCCATTTCCGCCGCTTTTTTCAAAAGCTTTTTGTCGATCACGATCTGGACCATGCCCATCCTCTTTAGCTATCGCTTACATAATTATGTGTGGGGGTGGTTAAGGATTGGTTAAAAAACGCCCCATAACAAAAAACGGCAGGTTAACCTGCCGTTTTTGCTGGGTTTTATTTCTGATCAGCCGTTTTTAAAACGCGGCAATCCCCGTTTGGGCACGGCCCAAAATCAGGGCATGGATGTCATGCGTGCCCTCGTAGGTGTTCACGGCCTCGAGGTTCATCACATGGCGGATGACATGGTATTCGTCGGCGATACCGTTGCCGCCCAGCATGTCGCGGGCCTGACGGGCGATGTCGAGCGCCTTGCCGCAGTTATTGCGTTTCATCATCGAAATGGCTTCCGGCGCGGCGCGGTGTTCGTCCTTCAGACGGCCGAGACGCAGGGCGCCTTGCAGGCCCAGCGTGATTTCGGTCTGCATATCGGCCAGTTTTTTCTGGATCAGCTGGTTTGCCGCCAGCGGCTTGCCGAAGAGCACGCGGTCCAGCGTATATTGACGCGCCTGATGCCAGCAATATTCCGCCGCGCCCATCGCCCCCCAGGCAATGCCGTAACGCGCGTTGTTGAGGCAGGAGAAGGGGCCGGTCAGGCCTTTCACTTCGGGGAACCTGTTTTCTTCCGGCACGAAGACATCGTCCATGACGATCTCGCCGGTGATGGAGGCGCGGAGGGAGAATTTACCCTCGATCTTCGGCGCAGAGAGGCCTTTCATGCCTTTTTCCAGCACAAAGCCGCGAATGTCGCCCGCATCGTCTTTCGCCCAGACGACGAAAACATCGGCGATGGGCGAATTGGTGATCCACATTTTCGCGCCCTTCAGAATATAGCCGCCATCCGTTTTCGTGGCGCGGGTTTTCATGCCCGCAGGGTCGGAACCTGCATCGGGCTCGGTGAGGCCGAAACAGCCGACATATTCACCCGTCGCCAGCCTGGGCAGGAATTTTTCCTTCACTGCCTCGCTGCCGAAAGCATAGATCGGATACATGACGAGGGAGGATTGTACCGACATGGCGGAGCGGTAGCCGCTATCGACGCGTTCGATCTCCCGCGCGATCAGGCCATAGGAAACGTAATTGGTCCCCGCGCAGCCGTAGCCCTCGATGGTGGAGCCGAGCAGACCCAGCGCGCCCATTTCGTTCATGATCTCGCGGTGGAAAATTTCGTGGCGGTTGGCCTCCAGAATACGGGGCATCAGTTTTTCCTGCGCGAAGTCGCGGGCGGTGTCGCGCACCATGCGCTCCTCGTCCGTCAGCTGGTCGTCCAGCAACAGCGCGTCATCCCATTTGAAAGCAGGCTTCAGTTTCGATTTTTCCACGGCAGGTTTCACAGCGGCTTGAGCATTCATCGGTTTGTTCCTAATATGGGTGCAGATATGGGATTAGGGGAAAATATGACAGAAAAGATGAAGAATCGCGAGGTCATTTTTGAATTCCGCCCCGTCGGCAACATCATGCGCGTAAGCGCCATGGATACGGCCACGCTGACGGAAATTGCGATCCAGTGCCCCCTGACGGCGGGCGAAGCCGCATTTAAAAAGAACGCCCTGATGCGGCTGGAATACGTGCTGCGCAAGAACGGGCATATCACGTAATAAACCTGCTTGCGATAATTTTGTTATAAAGTTAGCCGGTTTGACGGTGCAAAATTTTTCGCGTATGTAAAATGTATCGCAAAACAACACATGCTCTGGGAATGAGATGACGCAAGCCGCACCAGACCCGCAACCGGCGCATCCCGATAAACGGGATTTGAATGCCCGTATGCTCACCGCCGTGTACGGCGGTGCGGTCGCGCAGGTGCGCGCGCTGTTGCAGGCGGGCGCGGATGTGGACGCACGGGATGCGGCGGGCAGAACCGGCCTGCATCTTGCCGTGACGGCGAAGGAGTACAGCGGCTATGGCGACAAGGGACGGGAAATGCTGAGCCTGTTTCTGAACCGCAAGCTGCCCGTGGACAGCCGCGACAAAAACGGCGCAACGCCGCTGCATCAGGCGGTGCTGGATGAAAATTATTCCGCCCGTTACAAGATCGAGGATCTGATCAAATTCGGCGCCGATGTGAACGTGCGCGATGCGGCGGGGAAAACGCCGCTGCATTACGCCGTGGCATGCGGCAATAAAAACGACGGGTTGAAATGCCTGCTGGAAAAGGACGTTTCCATCAATGCGGCGGATCACGAAGGCGCAACGCCTTTGCATGTCGCGGCGGCGCGGGGCGATCAGGAAGTCGTCAAGCTGTTGCTGCAACACGGCGCGAATGCGACGATCCTGACCAAGGAAGGCAAATCGGTCGGCGATTATGCCGAGGCGCAGGGGCATGAATATCTGGCGCAGGTGCTGCGCGCCGAAAGCCGGCGTCATGAACGCCTTCTGGCCGAACGCGCCGCTGCGCAAAAACGCGCGGAAGATCCCTGGACCTTGCTTGCCCCCGACCGCGTGTCGCTGACCACGGTAGAAAAAAAGATCGGCTATAAGCTGACCGAGGTTTTCAATTTCAACGCGCGCGTCTATACCCAGATCGCGCATAACCTGCAAACCAAGGCCGAGGCCGTTTCGGTCAAAAGCTTTGACGAATTTGCGGATAAAACGCATCTTGAAAAAGCGCATGATGCGCTGCTGCGTCTGGGCGGTACGGCGCCGCGGCAAAAGATTTACCACGCCGGGCTGGAAAAACCCCGCCCGCCGCAAAAGGGCCTGCGTCCCAAAGATTAACATAATCATAAATCCCTACATCTTGTCGGCTTTGCGACATTGCGCTGGCACGGACATACTATATCTGGTATAGACGGAGCAGAATGATCCGTCCGGAGGTTCACGCCATGGCCGACAATCGCACAAAAATCGCCCTCGCATCCGATCATGCGGGATTTGGGCTGAAAACCGCCCTGATCGCGCATTTGCAGGCGGCAGGGCATGCTGTGCTGGATCTGGGGCCGGCCACGACCGACCGCGTGGATTATCCCGATTACGGCTACAAGCTCGCCGAGGCGATTGTGAAGGGCGAAGCGGGGCGCGGCATTGCCATTTGCGGCAGCGGCATCGGCATTTCCATCGCGCTGAACCGTTACAATGGCATCCGCGCGGCGCTGTGTCACGATGTGACTTCCGCCCGTTTGTCGCGCCAGCATAACGATGCCAACGTGCTGGTGCTGGGCGAGCGCCTGATCGGCCCTGCCGTCGCGCCTGAATGCGTGGATGCTTTTCTGTCGACTGAATTCGAAGGCGGCCGCCATGCCGGCCGTGTGGAAAAACTTGGAGCAAAGGGGTGCTCAATATGACCATCGCGCAAAAGAAAGAGACGATCATGACCGCAAACGGTTTTTTCAACCAGACGCTGGAACAGGCGGATAAGGAAGTTTTCGATGCCATCCGCAAGGAGCTTTCCCGCCAGCAGGATCAGATCGAACTGATCGCTTCCGAAAACATTGTTTCCCGCGCGGTGCTGGAGGCGCAAGGCAGCGTGCTGACCAACAAATACGCAGAAGGTTATCCGAACAAACGCTATTACGGCGGCTGCGCATTCGTGGATGTGACGGAACAACTGGCGATCGACCGCCTGTGCAAGCTTTTCGGCGCGCGTTTTGCCAATGTGCAGCCGCATTCCGGCGCGCAGGCCAATCAGGCCGTGCTGCTTGCGCTGCTGCAACCGGGCGATACGGTGCTGGGGCAGGCGCTTTCCGCCGGCGGCCACCTGACGCATGGCGCGAAGCCCAACCTTTCGGGCAAATGGTTCAATGCCGTGCAATACGGCGTGCGCGCCGAAGACGGGCTGATCGATATGGACGAGGTGGAAAAGCTCGCCCATGAACATAAGCCGAAGCTGATTATCGCGGGGGCTTCCGCCTATCCGCGCGTGATCGATTTCGCGCGTTTCCGCAAAATCGCCGATGATGTCGGCGCCTATCTGATGGTGGATATGGCGCATTACGCAGGGCTGATCGCGGCGGGGGTTTATCCGTCGCCCGTCCCGCATGCGCATGTGACGACCTCCACCACGCATAAAACCCTGCGCGGCCCGCGCGGCGGCATCATCCTGACGAATGATGAGGAACTGATCAAGAAAATCAATTCCGCCGTTTTCCCCGGCCTGCAGGGCGGCCCGCTGGAGCATGTGATCGCCGCCAAGGCGGTGGCTTTCGGGGAGGCTTTGCAGCCCTCCTTCAAGCTCTATCAGCAGGCCGTTTTGGATAACGCGCGCATGCTGGCCGATACGCTGAAGGCGGGGGGGCTGGATATCGTTTCCGGCGGCACGGATTGCCACCTGATTTTGGTCGATCTGCGCCCGAAAAAAGTGACGGGCCGCGTGGCGGAGGTGAGCCTTGAACACGCGCGCATGACCTGCAACAAAAACGCCATTCCTTTCGACCCCGAAAAGCCGACGGTGACTTCGGGCATCCGCGTCGGCACGCCTGCGGCGACGACGCGCGGTTTCGGCACGGCGGAATTCAAGCTGGTCGGCGAATATATGGTCGAGGTGCTGGACGGCCTTGCCGCGAACGGCGCGGAAGGCAACAGCGCGGTCGAACAGGCCGTGGCCAAGCGCGTGGCGGAGCTCTGCGCCCGCTTCCCGATTTATCAGGATATGTGATTGAAACAGGAAAGGCCGCATCAGGGCCGAAGCGAGGGATGAATGAAATGCCCCTTTTGTGCAAGTGAAGAAACGCAGGTAAAGGATTCACGTCCGACGGAGGATAGCGCCGCCATCCGCCGCCGCCGCGAATGTCCGAAATGCGAAGCGCGGTTTACGACGTTCGAGCGCGTGCAGCTGCGCGAACTCGTCGTCATCAAATGCGATGGCCGCCGCGAGCCTTTCTCGCGCGAGAAGCTGCTGCGCTCCCTGTACCTCTGTCTGCAAAAACGCCCCGTGGAAAGCGACGTGATCGAGCGCACCGCGAATGACATCGTGCGCCAGCTGGAACAATCGGGTGAATCCGATATCCCGACCAAGGTGATCGGTGAAAAGGCGATGATCGCGCTTTCCGACCTTGATCCCATCGGCTATGTGCGCTATGCCTCCGTCTATAAGGATTTCCGCGAAGTGAAGGATTACAACGCCTTCCTCGCCGATCTCGAAAACGTCTGCAAGAAAGCCGGTAACGCCTGATGGCCGAAGAAGAACCAAAGAAAAAAGAGCCCTTTCGCGAATTGAAGGTGACGAAGCTCCCGCCCAAGCCGCCAGAGCAGCGCGTGGCAGGCGCGAACAAAGGCTCGCCCAAGGCGCAGCGCACCGCCGCGCGTCTCGCCGCCGTGCAGGTGCTGTACCAGATGCGTCTCAACAATCAGGATGCGCAATCGGCCGTGCGCGAATACATCAACCACCGCAACGGTTTTGATCTGGATGGCGATGTTTTCGTCCCTGCGGCGGAGGATTTGTTGCAGGATATCGTGACGGGCGTGCAGGAACGCTGGACGGATATTGACGATATCGTCACCGCAGCGCTGGCCGAGGGCGGCAAGAGCGAGGTGGAGCCCTTGCTGGATGCCGTGCTGCGTGCCGGCACGCTGGAGCTTCTGGCCCACGGCAACGTGGATACGGGCATCATCATTCACGATTATCTGAATGTCACCGCCGGTTTTTACGACGGGTCGGAGCCGAAACTGGTCAACGCCATTCTCGACAAGGTTGCCAAAACGGTTCGCGCCTAAGAAGGCGCGGGGCTGTCAGGCCTTAACGTTCCCCCGGCGCGCGGAAGCGGCGGCGGATATAGAGGATATTGAACAGCGCAAAGGCAACAAGTACGCCCAGCAGCGACATCACGCGGTCAAAACCCAGCTGCGGGTATCTCTCCAGATTGGCGACGATCACGGCCTGCATGATCAGCACGACGAAAAACCCCACAACCACGCCGGTGCAATTGTTCATGTTTTGCAAGCTGCGCATAGATTTCTCGCGCCGTTCGGGGGCCAGCCAATAGGCCTTGTGCGGTATGTTGATCAGCTTGTCCGGCATTTTGCGAATAATCAGGCCGAGCAACGCGAAAATCCCTGTCAGCAAAGGCAGCAGGATGCCGTAAAAATAGGCAAAATGCTTTTTGCTCATCCAGCCGTTGGGCGTACCCGCGAAATCGAAATGCGTGGCGACAGGGTCGGGCAGTTGCGGCAGGTAATACTGCAACTGGAAAGCGGCGATCAGGAAAATGAAACCGTATAGTAAATAAAACATGCTGAAATATCCTCCGGTTAAAATTTCCGCATCGCCGCCACCGTTTTGAGCTTAGAGGCGCGAAAGCCCCGCATCCAGATCGGCGCGCAGGTCTTCCACATCCTCCAGCCCGATATGCAGGCGCAGGGAGAAGCCTTCCTCCGTCCACGGCGCGGCGGTACGGATGGGTTTGGGCTGTTCGGGGAAGAGCAGGGATTCAAACCCGCCCCAGCTGAAGCCGAGATTGAAAATCTTCATGCCGTTCAGCATGGCGGCGATTTTTTCGCGGTCGGTCTGGTGCAGGATGATCCCGAAGGTGCCGGAAGATCCCTTGTAATATTTTTTCCAGTTCTCATGCCCGGGACAGGACGGCAGGGCGGGGTGCCGCACGGATTTCACCTCCTTGCGGTTGGCCAGCCATTCGGCGATATCCAGCGCGTTTTTCTGGTGCTGCTGCAAACGCACGTTCAGCGTGCGCAGGCCGCGCAGGCCCAGATACAGTTCTTCCGACCCGCCGCAAAGGCCGAGCATCAGCGCGGCGCGTTTGACCTGCGGCCAGGCTTCCTCGTTCGTGGAGACGACGCCGAGCATGACATCGGAGTGGCCGGATACGTATTTGGTGGCCGACATGACGGAAATATCGATGCCGAAATCCAGCGGCTGGAAAAACAGCGGCGTTGCCCAGCTGTTGTCGATGGCGGTTTTGATGCCTGCCTTTTTGGCGGCGGCGGTGATCGCGCCGATGTCCTGCACCTCGAAGGTAAGGGAGCCGGGCGCTTCCATGAATACCAGCTTGGTATTCGGGCGGAAAAGCTTTTCAATCTCCGCGCCGATCATGGGCGGATAATATTCCACATCCACGCCGAAACGGCGCAGGATTTCCTCGCAGGACTTGCGGCTGGGGCCGTAGCAGTTATCCGTCATCAGGATATGGTCGCCTGCTTCCGCAAAGGCGATCAGCGCCGTCAAAATGGCGGACAGGCCGGAACAGGTGGCCACGCTGCGATAGGCGCCTTCAATGGCGGCAATGCCTTCTTCAAAGGCGGCTGTGGAGGGCGTGCCCGCGCGGCCGTAGGAATAGGGCACGTTCGGCACTTTTTCAAATTCCTCGTATGTCCGGAAAACAATGGTGGACATGCGGTGCGGCGGCACGTTGACCGCCCCGTGATATTCGTCGGGTTTCGACCCTGCGTGCGTCAGCAGGGTTTCAAAGCTTTTTTTGCTCATGGTTTATCGCCTGTTTTTTTAGGTAGATTTGGATTGGCACCCCATTCCGCCCAGGAACCGTCGTAAATCGCCACATCCGTCTGGCCGATTTCGTGCAGCGCCAGCGCGACAATACCGGCGGTGACACCGCTGCCGCAACTGACCGCCAGCGGCTTGTTGAGGGGAATGCGGCGCGCTATCAGCGTTTGCCGGATTTCCTCGATTGATTTCAGCAGCCCCGTGTTCTTGTCGATGAAATCGGCGAAGGGCATGTTGAGCGACCCCGGCACGTGGCCGGATTCAACGCCGGGGCGCGGCTCCTGCACGTCGCCGCTGTAGCGCTGCATGTCGCGCGCATCCAGCAGCGTGAAAGCCTGGCGCGAAAGGTTTTCAAAAATATGTTCCTGCGTTTTCAGCAGCTCGGGACGGAAACGCGGCGTATAGGTTGCGGGCGTATAGGGCTCCGGCGTATCGGGGCGGGGCTGCACGGGCAGGCCTTCATCCACCCAGCCGGGCAGGCCGCCGTTCAAAATCAGCACATCCGCGTGCCCGAAAACGCGGAACATCCACCACACGCGCGAGGCGGCCATATGCATGCCCGCGCGGTCGTAGATAACCACTTTATCGGTGTTTGAAATGCCGAGCGCGCCGACTTTTTGCGCAAAGGTTGCGGCATCGGGCAGCGTATGCGCCAGCGGCGCGTTCGGGTCGGCCACATCGTCAATGTCGAAATCAATCGCGCCCGCAATGCGAACGGGCAGCATCGGCAGATGATAGCTGGCATCCAGTATCCTGAGGTTTGCAGGGCGCGCGCCCAGCAATTGATAAAGTTCCGGCGATGAAATCAGCGCGGAAGCGGTCATTTTGCTGTCCCCGGCCATTTGGCGCGCACGCGGTCATGGTTGCGGGCGAACCAATGTAGCAGCAGCGCCGTGGGGGCGTTGGTGATTTCGCCGTTGTCCAGCATCTCGATCACCTTTTTGGCGGGCAGCAGATGGGTTTTGATTTCCTCGCCCTCATGCTCCATGCCGAAAATGCCGCCTTCGGCGCGCGCAATGCGGCCGATGTAGAGATGGAATTCCTCCGCCAGACAGCCCGCGCTGGTATAGCATTTGCCGACGTATTCGATATCCAGCACCTCGCTGCCGGTTTCTTCCAGCGCTTCGCGGCGGGCGGCATCCTCGATGCTTTCGCCCTCATCCACGGCTCCTGCGGCGACTTCGAAAAGGAAGGGATCTTCCGCTCCCGCCAGCATGGCGCCGAGGCGGAATTGCTGGTTCATCAAAATCTCGTCCGTTTCGGGCACATAGAGCAGGACGGCGGCAATTTTTTTGCAGAAAAAGATTTCGCGCGTCATCTCGGCGGCATAGCCGTCGTGCTTCAGGCTGCGGGGTTTGCAGCTGACGGTTTCAAGGCGGTGGTATCCGTCAAACTCCACTTTGCGGGAGGTGATTTCCGCGGCGGCGAAATTTTCGGCCGGTTTAGGCTGGGTCATCTGCGGCAGTCCTGTTATTTTTTAAGGTATCCTAAGGATTTAAGTGCAGTTTACGCCGCATTCCCTGCGGGCGCAAGCGACCGTCCGGCGCTATTTTACCTAAGCATATCAAAAACTTGGCTTTTTGCGCAGGGTTTGGCTATTTTGCACCGTGTCAAAAGGCGAAAGAGGGCAAAACCGCTGCCGGAACGTTATAATCTCCTGAAACCTTGGCTGAAAAACGGATGGGTGAAAACCGAATGAAAAAGAAAATCTTCCTGTTCCTGTTCCTCTGCGCCGCGGTGGCAGGCGGCTATGCCTATATGCAGGGGGAAAAGGCGCGGGCGGGGCAGAACGCCGCCGAAACGGTCGTCACCGTGACCAAGGGCACGCTGGAAGAAATCGTTACCGCGCAAGGCAAGCTGGAGCCGAAAGATTACGTCGATGTCGGCGTGCAGGTTTCCGGCCAGCTGGAAAAAATCCATGTGAAGCTCGGCGATACGGTGGAACAGGGGCAATTGATTGCCGAGATCGACCCGCAGCTTTATGTGGCGAAGGTGGAGGCCGATCAGGCCCGTCTGAAAACCCTGAACGCGCAAATCGCGCAGCAAAAGGCGGAAATCGCGCTCGCCCGCCAGCAGCATGAACGCAATGAAAAACTCGTCGGCAAGGGCGCGATCAGCCAGGATACGTTTGACAATACGGCCACGGCGCTGGCCGTTGCCGAAGCCAAGCTGGATGCGCTGAACGCCCAGCTGGAGGAGGCGCGATCCACGCTGGAAGGCGATCAGGCGAACCTTGGCTATACCAAGATTTACGCCCCCATTTCCGGCACGGTAGTCGTGCAGGATGTGCGCGAAGGCCAGACGCTGAACGCCAGCCAGTCCGCGCCGACGGTGGTGCAGCTCGCCAATCTGGATGTCATGACGGTGCGCGCGCAGGTGGCGGAGGCCGATGTCATGCGCCTGCGCCCCGATATGCCGGTCTATTTCACTACGCTGGGCGCGCAGGGACGCAAATGGCACGGCAAGGTGCGCCAGATTTTGCCCTCGCCGGAGGTCATCAACGATGTGGTGCTGTATCACGTGCTGGTGGATGTGGATAACACCGACCGCCAGCTGATGACGGGCATGAGCACGCAGATGTTTTTCATTCTTTCGCGTGCGGAGGATAAACCGCTTATACCCGTAGCGGCCCTGAGCAAGCGCCTGCCGGAAGAGGACAGCGAACTCGGGCAGGCCTATAGCATCAATGTGGTCGGCGCGGGCGGCACGATAATGCCCAAAACCGTGCATATCGGGCTGATGGACAGAACGCAGGCCGAGGTGACCGCAGGTCTTGCCGCAGGAGATAAAATCGCGGTGAGCAAGGCGCTGTTGCCGGGCGCGGATGCGGCCAAACCTGCCGGCGGCCGGGGCATGCGCGGCATGCCGCGGTTGTAAGCGGAAAACGCCCATGACGCAGGCCCCCCTCATCAAGCTGGAAAACATCAGCCGGCATTACCGCAGCGGCGATACGGTCGTGCGTGCGCTGGATGATGTCTCGCTGACCATTGACCGCGGCGAATTTGTGGCCATCATGGGGCAATCGGGCTCCGGCAAATCCACGCTGATGAATATTCTGGGCTGTCTTGATAACCCCACGGCGGGGTCCTATAAAATTCTGGGCGTGGAAGCGGCGGGGCTGAAGCCCGACGAACTGGCCGCGCTGCGCCGCCAGACATTCGGTTTTATTTTTCAAAGATACAATCTTTTGCCCACGGCCAGCGCGGCGGAAAACGTGTCCATTCCCGGGCTTTACGACGGATTGCCGCGCGGGGCGCGTCTGGCGCGCGCCGAAAAATTGCTCGCGCAACTGGGGCTGGGCGACCGCACCGATCACCGCCCGTCGCAGCTTTCGGGCGGGCAGCAGCAGCGCGTGGCGATTGCCCGCGCGCTGATGAACGATCCTCCCGTCATTCTGGCGGACGAGCCGACGGGTGCGCTGGACAGCCGCAGCGGCGAAGATGTGATGGCGTTGCTGAAAGAACTGCATGCCGCAGGCCGCACGCTTATCCTGATTACTCACGATGAAAAAGTCGCGGCCCATGCGGCGCGGATTATCCGCATCCATGACGGCAAAATCGCCGAGGACAGCGGCGTGCGCGGGTCGGCGACCAATGCGGCAGCGCCTGTGAGCGAAAAGCGCGGGAACGGCGCGGGGCTCTGGTCGGATATGCTGGAATCCTTCACAACGGCGCTGCGTTCCCTGCGCGTCAATCTGTTCCGCACGGCGCTGACGCTGCTCGGCATCATCATCGGTGTGGCCGCCGTGGTGACGATGATGGCGGTGGGGAACGGCAGTAAACAAAAAGTGCTCGACCAGATCAGCCAGATGGGCACGCATGTCCTTTCCATCCGCCCGGGAACGGAGGGTTTTCGCGGCAGCGGCGATATCGCCACGCTGGTGCCCGCCGATGCCGATGCCATTGAGGCTTTGCCCAATATTGACGCCGTGGTGCCGGAACGCTCGGGCCGCGCGACCTTGCGCTTTGGCAGTCTGGATTACGCCACTTCCGTTTCCGGCGTCGGTGTCGCCATGCCCGCCGTGCGTGACTGGCCTTTGGCGCGCGGCACGTTTTTCAACCAGCACGACATCACGACGAATGCCGCCGTGATTGTGCTGGGCAAAACCGTGGCCGATACGCTGTTCCCCTACGCGCAGGACCCGATCGGCAAATACGTGCTGGTCGGCAATATTCCCTTTGAGGTGATCGGCGTGCTGTCGGAAAAAGGTGCGACCCCCTGGGGCAGCGATCAGGACGATGCCGCTTTCGTCCCCGTCACCACAGGCATGACGCGGCTGTTCGGCCAGAATTATCTGGCGAATATCACGGTCAAAATCCGCGACCTTGACCGGATCGACGAAACGCAGGAAGCGATCCGCCAGTTGCTGATATCCCGTCACCGCACGGAGGATTTCCGCATCCGCAATACGGCCTCTGTGCTTGAAATGGCGACGGAAACGCAAAATACGTTGACAATCCTGCTGGGGGCGGTGGCGGCGATTTCCCTGCTGGTCGGCGGTATCGGCGTTATGAATATCATGCTGGTCAGCGTGACCGAACGCACGCGCGAAATCGGCATCCGCATGGCCACGGGCGCACGCCGCCGCGACATTATGCTGCAATTCAATATCGAGGCGGCGGTCGTCTGCATTATCGGCGGTTTGCTGGGCATCGGGCTTGGTTTGCTGGCGGGATGGGCTATTTCACTGCTGGAGGTTTCGGTGGTCTTTTCGCTGATGCCCGCGTTGCTGGCCTTTTCCTCTGCGGTTTTGACGGGTATTCTGTTCGGGTATCTGCCCGCGCGCAAGGCGGCGCGGCTGGACCCGGTGGTGGCGCTGGCCTCGGAATAAACCGGGTGTCGGCATAAAAAGGTAATAAAAAAATGAACATGAAAAACGTCGTTTCTGCTTTGGCTCTTGCGGTGGTTTTGTCCGGCTGCACCTTGACGCCCGAATACGCGCGCCCGCGCACGGCGCTGCCCGAAACATGGCTGGCTGCCGTGGAAAAACAATCGGCGGAACAGGCGGCGGTGGAAGCCGCATGGTGGAAGAATTTCAAAAGCGCGGAGCTGAATGCGCTGATGGACGCGGCGCTGGAAAACAACAACGACCTGCTGGCGGCGCTGGCGCGTATCGAGCAGGCGCGGGCCAGCGTGAAAATAGCGGGCGCGCCGCTGCTGCCTTCGGCCAGCGGCACGGCGGGCGCGGGGTGGAATTACAACAACCCGTCATCGGGGGCTTCTTCCGACCGCGGCACAGGCAGCGCGGGCGTGTCGGTTTCCTATGAAGTCGATCTGTTCGGCCGCAACCGCGCGGGTGTGGAATCCGCGAAGGCCAAATGGCGCGGCACGATATACGGGCACGATGCGCTGGCACTGGTCGTGAAGGGGGATGTGGCCAAGACCTACTTCCAGATTCTGAACCTGCGCGAACGCATTGCGCTGGCCAATAACAACCTGCAAAATTCCCGTCAGGTGCTGGATATTGTGGAGGCGCGGTATAACGCAGGCTCCGCTTCCGCGCTGGATGTCGCGCGGCAGAAAAGCAGCCTTGCCACGGCGGAAGCGGCCGTGACGGCGCTGAAAAACCAGGAACAGCAGGCGCAAAACGCGCTTTCCATCCTGCTGGGCCGCGCGCCGAGCAACCTGCAACTGAAGGCCAAAACCCTGCGTGCCGTCAATATCCCGAAAATTCCGGTGGCGCAGCCCTCCCGTGTGGTCGAGCAGCGCCCCGACATCCGCGCGGCGGAGGAAAACCTGATCGCCGCGAATGCCGATATCGGTGCGGCGCGTGCGGCGTTTTTCCCGACGTTGAATTTGACGGCGGGCGCAAGCTTCAGCAAATCGCCGCTGTCGGATCCTGCCGCGTCGGCGGCATCGCTGGCGGCATCGCTGCTGGCGCCGATTTTCCGCGGCGGCGAATTGCAGGGCGGCGTGGAACGCGCCGAAGCCCGCCAGCGCGAACTGGCCTATGAATACCAGACCACGGTGCTGACATCGATGCGGGAGGTGGAAGATGCGCTCTCCGCCGCCGCCGCCGCGAAAAAACGCGAGGTATCGCTGGCAACGGCCATGGAAGAAGCGCGTCGCGCCTATAACCTGTCGCGCGATCTTTATGAAGCGGGCGCGGCGGATTTCCAGACCATGCTGGATGCGGAACGCACCGTGATCAGCGCGGAAGACAGCCATGCCAGCGTGCGGCTGGAGCTGTTGAACGCGGCGGTGGATTTGTATAAGGCCGTCGGCGGCGGCTGGAAACCCGCCGGCGCGAAAAAATAGCCGGAACAATCACATCCCGCGATACAGAAACCCGTAGTTGCTGAGGAAGGAATTCAGCGAATGCGGGTTTTCCTTTTCCAGTGCGCGGAAGATTTCCTCGGTCAGGTTGACGTTGCACACGGTTTCGATGGTTTTGAAGGACGGGGCGCTGTTCGCCTCCAGAATGCGGTAGGAACCGTCCTCGTCAAACAGAATATCCACGCCCGCAATGTCCAGCTGTAATGCTTTGGCCGCATCGATGGCGAGTTTTTGCAATTCCTTCGGCGGGTCATAGGGGAAAAGGGCGCTGCTGTCCTCGATATTCGATTTGAAGCCTTCGCCTTCGGATTTGCGTTCGATGGCGGCGACGACATCGCCGAAAACAACCATCATGCGCACGTCGCGGCCGTGACTGTGCTTGATGTACTCCTGAAAAATGAAATCCGTTCCCGTATCGACATGGCCGATCAGATTGGCAAGGTCCTGAAACTTTTCCCGCGTTTCGCACAGCACCACGCCGTGGCCGCGCGTGCCGCGCAGGGTTTTGACGACAACGGGAAAGCCGATTTCACGCTCCACAAAATCCACATCCACGGGAAACTTCGCCAAAATCGTTTTCGGCACAGGCAGGTTTTTGGCGGAAAGGATTTGCTGCGTCATCATTTTATCTGCCGCCGCCTCCATGCCGAGCGGGCTGTTGACGACGCGGATGCCCTGATGCTCCAGATGGCGCAGGACGGCCAGCATGAAATAGGTCGTTTCCGACCCCGTGCGCGGAATGACGAAATCCGGCTTTTCGAGGCTCTGCCCGTTATAAAGGGCGGACCAGTTGCTTTCGCGGTCCACGACCAGATCGAAATCCAGCGGGTTCATGACGGCAAGGTCGATGTTCAGCCGTGCGGCGGTTTCGATAAACTGGCGCACCGCATAGGCGCCAGGATAATCGGATTGGGGGTCTTCGTGGAACAACAACCAGACGCGCATAAAAAATTTCCTTTCGATGTGTTTGTTTTATCAGGCTTTGTCGGCGGAAAAAAGCGCTCTCTCATTTTATACATAACTTGCCATCAAAGCCGCAAACGCACGAAAAGTGTAATGATCTGTCCGAAATTTTCGAATTTGTTTGCAGTTCCGGCGATTTCCTTAAATAATGACCGGCTTTTTTATTGCCCTGCAACAGAACAGGGTTTGTCAACATGATGTTATAGAGGCACTTGGATATATGGATTTGATTCAATACCTGATCTCGGAAATTCAGGGCAATACCTTGCTGGTTTTCGGCCTGTGTCTCGTCTGCGGCGTGGCGGGCGGCATGGCGGCCAACCGCATTGCCTGGATGCCGACCATTACTGCCTTTATGATTCTGGGGCTGATCGTCGGGCCGAGCGGGTTGCATATCATCAGCCAGCCGATGCTGAAGGAGGCTTCGGTCTTTATCGACGTCGCGCTGGGGCTGATCATTTACAAGCTCGGCACCATGCTGCACCCCTATGCGATGATCCATTCGCGCCGCCTGCTGACGATTGCCGCCGCCGAAGGAATTCTCAGCTATGTTTGCGTTTTCGCGGCAGGGAAAATGCTGGGGCTGGAAAACCTTGTCTGCGCGATTGTCGCGGCGATTTCTGTATCTTCCTCGCCTTCTGTTCTGGTGCATGTCTCGGAAGAAATGCGCGCCAAGGGGCCCATTTCCTATCGGGCGAAATCGCTGGTGGCGATCAATAACCTTCTGGCCTTTTTCCTTTTCTCCCTCTCGATGCCGTTCAGCATGGCGTCGGGCGATGTCAGCACGATTATGATGATCGGTCTGCCAATCTACCGTCTGGCGGGCGCGGTGCTGATCGGCATTGCGGTGGCCTGGATGGCCGTGCAGGTGGCGCGCCGCCTGCGGCCGCAGGATGAACATTACCGTTTTACCATCGTGATCGGCGCGGTGATGATGACGCTGGGGATTTGCACCATGTTCAACGCCTCCGCGCTTTTTTCGCCGCTGGTGCTGGGCATTGCCATCCGCTGGTTTGAAACCTCCAAACACAAGCTCTCGCAAGTACCGCTGGGCGAGGGCGGGGATCTGTTCTTCATCGTCCTGTTCGTGCTGGCGGGGGCCAAGATCGACATCGCCAATCTGATCGAGATCGGCATTGTGCCCGTTGTGCTGGTCATTGCGCGTTGCGTTGCCAAAACAGCGGGGATTTACGGCGCGGGGCAGGTGCACGGCATCGAGCCCGCCCATTCCGCCGCGACCAGCATGATGCTGATTCCCATGGCGGGGATGGCCATCGGTCTTGTCGCAACCACATCGCAATTCGCGCCCGATGTCGGCACCGTGGTGGCAACGATCATATTTGCCATGGTGGCGATACTGGAAACCATCGGTCCCTTCCTTGTCACGCATGCCCTGCGCCTGTGCGGGGAGGCCGGCAAGCTCGACCCCGATACCGACGAATGGCAGGAAGCTTCCGGTACGTGATGCCTGTGGCTTAAGGTCTATGCACGTCAATGGCCAGCGGGCGCAGCGCGGCCAGATAATCATCCAGCGTGATCAGGTTAAGGCAGGGCATGGCGCCGCGCGGCAGCGCGTCACCCTGCGCCAGCCGTTTGGCCAGCAGGATGGCCGGAATGGTCGGGATATGAATGCCGTCGCCCAGACGCGCCAGCAGGAAGAAGGTGCGGGTCACGGGCTGGCCGTCATGCCCGTCTCCTGACAGGCGCACATGAAAGGCGCTGGTTTCGCTGCCGAAAACATCCAGCAGGCGCGACAGTTTCAGCAATGTTTCCGCATAACGGTTTGGCGGCGGAATCAATCCGGCTCTGGCAAGGCCTGCCAGGGCATAAAGCGCCCATTGCAGCGGCGCGAGTTCCAGCCCCGCGCGAAAACGGATGGTGTCGATACCGGGATAGCGGCGTGGAAACAGCGCGAGATCCGGCACATCGCAATCGGCCAGCCAGCGGGCGCCGATATTCGGATACCGCCGGCGCACCAGTCCTTGCCAGCCGTAAACCGTTTGCAAATGCCCGTCGATTTTCGCATCGAATGGTTGCCCCGCATAGCCGAGCACGGCGGCGGTGGTCGCCAGCCCGCGGTTGGTGCGCTGCGCGGTGGAAATCCCCATATCGACTTCGGCAATATGCCGGAACCGCGGCAAATAGGCATCGATCACCGCAGCGGTCAGGCAGGGGACGGAGCTTGCGCCACTGATGACACTGATGTTCTTTTCCCGTGCCGCCGGATGCAGCCTGTCAATGCCGGCGACAAATTGCCGCGCATCGGCAAGGTCGATGTAATGGCAGCCCGCCGCAATGCAGGCCTGCGCCACATGATAACCCTGCCCCTGAAACGGCCCGCAGGTATGGATGACAATATCGGGCGCAAGACTTTGCAGCGCGGCGGCAAAATCCTGATGGATGTCGAGCGCGACGGCTTTTGGCGCATGCGGCGTTTGCGGCAGGGCGGCGGCCAGCGTCTGCGCCTTTTGCAGCGATCTTCCGGCGATCAGCAGGCGCACATGATCCTGCCCTGCCAGCGCCTTGCTGATCAGGCTGCCGAAATGGCCGTAGCCGCCAAGGATCAGGACGCGTTTCATGCCGTCACCTTTGTCACGGTGAAGGTGCCGCTATAGCTGAAAACATGGCCGAAATATTTGTGGTGCATGTCCATTTTCATGGCAAAGCTGCGGTCATCAATGGGCGTTTCCTCGGCATAGGTGGTGCCGACCAGCCATTCCAGCGGCACGCGCAGGTTTTTGCCGAAAAGCCGCATGACATAGCAGCGATGCGTCAGCGTGACTTTGCGCCCGTCCCAGCCGTAGCGCATGTGCCAGCCAAAGCCGAGCCGCGTGAACTCGATGATCTCCGCGCCGCCCTGCGGCTGCATGGTGGAACAAAAGACATAGGGCTTTTTATGCGGAAAGCGAAAGCTACGCTCCAGCGTAAAGCTGTCATCTGCGGCGCGGGTCAAAAAACGCACCGTGGCGGGAATGCCTTCGCCTTCATACGGCACCAGTGTGCCCGAACGGCGGAAAAGCGGGGAGAGCAAACGGCCGAGAAAGGAGCTTTTCACGATCATCACGCCTTCCGCCACCGTTTCGTCGTTATGATGCGCGCGATTGGCGTAATGCTTGTGTATGACGGGCGGCAGGCTTTGCCAGTCGTCGCCAAAGATCGTTGCGAAAAGGGGCTGGGTCATGTCGCGCTCATACCGGTTTCATGACCATCAGGAAAAAGATGATGATCAACGAGATAAACGCAGGCCAGCCGAGCCAGAACCAGATGCGGAACAGCTTGTGATAGCGCGGCGGCAGGTCGCCTTGCGCGGCAACCGCTTCCGCCAGCATGCGGCGCAACTGTATTTGAATCCAGACAACCGGCAGCCAGCAACACCCTGCCAGCACATAAAGCCCGTAGGTGAGGGAAAGCCAGAGATCATGCGCGCCGTAACCGCCGTTCAAAATAAGCCAGATACCTGTGGCGGGCTGCAAAATAACGGCAGGCGTGGTGAAAATGTAATCGGCCAGCACCGTCATGCGGGCGGCGAAGTATTTTTCATGCAGATTGCGGGCATAACGTGCGGCAAACATGAAAAAGGCAATCCCGATTCCCGTGCCGAAAAGAATGGTGGAACCGATGATATGCAGCGTTTTGACGGTGAAATAGAGATCCATGCCGGAAAGTCCCTTTTTGCATATTTTACGATATGCGGCGCGGAGGTCACTTCTTTTTTTCAAGTGAATGTGCGAGAATATACAAATCCCCTTCAACCGGAAAAGGAACATAACCATGCGTTATATGATTGCGCTTGCCGCCATGCTTTCCCTGCATATGTTGACCGCGCCCGCCGCACGGGCGGATCACGACAAGCCGTTGCGCAGCATCGCCGTTTCCGGCGAGGCGGAAGTGCGCGTCGTGCCCGACCAGGCGCTGATCTCCATGACGGCGGAAAACCGCGGCAGAAGCCTTGTGGAAGCCAAGGCGGCAAACGACAAGGCCGTTTCCACCTTCATCGCCTATGCCACCGAAAAACTGGGTGTGGACAAAAAACACATCCAGACGGATTTTGTGAGCATCGAACCGGTGTACCGCCAGTGCAATTATGACGATGAAATGCAGGGCCGCTGCGATCCGCTGCAAATCTCCTATTACAACGTGCGCAAGGGCATTCAGGTACGCCTGACCGATCTTTCCAAATACGAAACGCTGGTGACCGGCGCGCTGTCGCAAGGCGTCAGCCATATCAATGATATCCAGTTCCAGACATCGGAGCTGCGCAAGCACCGCGATACCGCCCGCAGCATGGCCGCCAAGGCCGCGCAGGAAAAAGCGGCGGCAATTGCGGGCACGCTGGGCATGAAAATCGCCAAGCCGATCAATGTGTCGGAAAATGTTTATTCCATCTTCCACGGCGTCAATGCCTACGGCATGCGCGGCGGCGCGGGGCGCCTGATGATGCAAAACGCCGTGCAGGCCGTGCCGGGCGGCGGCGAGGGGGCGGAATCCTTTGCCCTCGGCCAGATCAACATCACCGCCAATGTGCAGGCGAGTTTCGAGCTGGAATAAGAAAATAATCAGGGCGCGCCAGAAGATTTCAGCTTTTTGGAAAATAGACGCGTCCTGACAACGAAAAATTAAGGGTATGGGCTTATTGTCCTTGAGAGAGGCTGCCGTGCGCCCTATAATTTAATTACATAATCTGAAATCTCTTGAAAAAGCGAGGCATCGTATGTCCAAGAACCCCGAAGTCAACCCGCTGATCAATCCGCCGAAGCTGCCCCATGGCGCGCCGCCGCTGGATCAGGTCAAGCCCGAGCATTATCTGCCCGCCTTGAAACAGGGGATCGAGGAAGCGCGTGCCGAGATTGCCGCGATCAAAAACAACAAAACCCCCGCGACGTTTGAAAACACCATCGAGGCGCTGGAATTTTCCGGCCGCCTGCTGGACCGCACGCTGACGATTTTCGGCAATATTTCCGCCGCCAACAGCAATGAGGAAATGCGCAAGATCGAGCAAGAGCTCAACGTGCTGGCCGTGCAATTCGGCAGCGAGAAGATGATGGATGCCGATCTGTTCAAGCGCGTGAAGGAAGTCTATGACCAGCGCGACAGCCTGAATTTGCAGGGCGAGAAAAAGGTTCTTCTGGAAGAAACCTATAAAGCCTTCGTCCGCAGCGGTGCCTTGCTGGATGACGCGCAAAAGCAGCGCCTGCGCGAAATCAAGGAAGAGATGAGCAAACTGCGCACGACCTATAAAAACAACGTGCTGGCCTCCACCGAAGCTTCCGTCAAGGTGGTGGATACGCTGGAAGAGCTCAAAGGCATCCCGCAGGATGAGATCGACGATTTCCGCCGTGCGGCCGAGGAAGCGGGCCTGAAAGGCAAATACCTGATCAAAATGTCTCCGCCGCCGACGACGGTGATGACCCATGCGGAAAACCGTGCCCTGCGCGAGGATGTTTCCCGCACGCTCAGCAACATTGCCTATAAGGACAAATACGATAACTGCGATGTTGTGATGCAGATTGCCAAACTGCGCCACGAAGCCGCGCAGATCATGGGCTATAACACCCATGCCGAATTCGTCCTCTCCGACCGCATGGCAAAAGATCCGAAAACGGTGGAAGATTTCCTTGCCAAAAACAAGGAGGGCTATCGCCCCGCAGCCGAAGCCTATCTGCAAAAGGTCAAGGATTACGCGAAGAAGGAAGACAGCATTACCGACCTGAAGCCTTGGGATGTGGCTTATTACGGCCGCAAGCTGAAGGAGGAAACCTTCAACGTCAACCTGCGCGAAGTGCAGGAGCATCTGGATCTGGAAAAAGTGCTGGACGGCCTGCGCACCCATGCGGAGAAGCTGTTCAACATCAAGATGACCGAAACCAAGGACAAATATCCCGTCTATCACGAAGACGTGAAGGTCTATGAGGTCACGGATGCGAAATCCGGCGAAATGATCGGCCTGTTCTATGCCGATTATTATGCCCGCCCCGGTGCGAAGCGCAGCGGCGCGTGGATGAATACCTTCCGCAACCGCGGTCTGGAAGACGGGGAGAACAAATTCTCCATCGTCACCAACGTGTGTAACTTCAGAAAACCGACGGAAGACAACCCGACGCTGCTGACGATTGACCAGTTGCGCACGGTTTTCCACGAATTCGGCCACGGGCTGCATGCGCTGCTTGCCAAGGGGGATTATCCTTCCCTGACCGGCACGAACGTGAAATGGGATTTCGTGGAACTGCCCTCCCAGCTGCAAGAAAACTGGGCGAAGGAAAAAGAGGTGCTGGATACTTTCGCCACGCACTACAAAAAGAAAACGCCGCTGCCGGCAGATCTGATCCAGAAAATCAACGATCTGGAGAATTTCGATGCGGGTTATATGGGGCTGCGCCAGACCTTCTTCGGCATGCTGGATATGAAATGGCACAATAACGACCCGAAAAACATCAAGAGTGTGGAACAGCTGGAAGACGACTTGATCCGCGACGTCTGGCTGTTTGAGCGCACCGGCGGGCCGATGTCCACCAGCTTCGGCCATATCTTCTCGGGCGGCTATTCCGCAGGCTATTACAGCTATAAATGGGCGGAGGTTCTGGAAGCCGATATGTTCGAGGAATTCGTCGAAAAAGGCCTCTATGACCGTGAAACGGGCGACCGTCTGCGCAATACGATTTACGCGCAGGGCGGCACGCGCGACCCCATGGAAATCTACAAGGAGGCCAAGGGCCGCGAACCCGACCCGAACGCCCTGTTCCGCCGCGAGGGCCTGTTGCCGCCGGAAAACGACAACAACAAGCCCGAAGCCAAGGCGCCAAAAAAAGCAGGGCCGGGCGCGCCGCACCGCTAAGGTTTCGGCACAAGATGCAAAAAAGCCGCCGTATGATAACGGCGGCTTTTTTGATGCCGGCGGCGCGGAGCGTTATGCGGCGCTTTTCGCGTAGTTTTCCAGGCTTTCCAGCAGGCTTTTACGCCGCGCCTCATCCGCAAAGCTGGCATGGATGCTGTTGCGCGCCAGCGTCAGGATGTCGTCGCGCTCCAGCTTCAGCGCCTCGGCCACGGCGTTATAGTTTTCGTTCATATAGCCGCCGAAATAGGCTGGATCGTCCGAATTTACTGTGGCCTTCAGGCCAAGGTTCAGCATTTTCTTCAGCGGGTGCTGCGTCATATCCTTCACAACGCAAAGCTTCAGGTTGCTCAAGGGGCATACCGTCAGCGCCGTCCCGTCCGCGACAAGGCGGGAAACCAGCTTTTCATCCTCCAGCGAGCGGTTGCCGTGGTCGATGCGATTGACTTTCAACTGGTCGATGGCTTCCCAGACATATTCCGGCGGGCCTTCTTCGCCGGCATGGGCGACGATCAGGAAACCTTCCTTGCGCGCCTTGTCGAAAACGCGGGCGAATTTGGACGGCGGATGGCCGACTTCGGAACTGTCCAGCCCCACGCCCAGAATGCGGTTTTTATAAGGCAGGGCCTCTTCCAGCGTTTTCATGGCGCTTTCTTCGGACAGGTGGCGCAGGAAGCACATGATGATGTGCGATGTCACGCCCAGCCGTTTGCGCCCGTCCTCCAGTGCGCGGCTGATGCCGTCCAGCACGGTGGAAAAGGCAACGCCGCGTTCCGTGTGGCCCTGCGGATCGAAAAAGATTTCTACATGCTGCACGTTCTGCTGCGCCATGCGCTCCAGATAGGCCCAGGTAAGATCATAAAAATCCTGCTCGTGGCGCAGGACATTCATGCCCTGATAATAGATGTCCAGAAAATCCTGCAAATTGCTGAAGTTATAGGCGGCGCGCACGTCCTCCACCGTTTTGAAGGGGATGTCGATATTGTTGCGTTGCGCCAGCGCGAACATCAATTCGGGTTCCAGACTGCCTTCAATATGCAGGTGCAGCTCCACCTTGGGCATGCCTTTGATGAACTGGGTCATATCTGTCATGGTCTTCCTCGTCTCGTGTCATATCAACAAATTCTGCGGGACATATGTTAGCATCCCGGGGCGCCTGTGCAACCGCCGATACGCTTGACATATTTACGGCAAAGGGTTTTCCAGCGCATGGACAGCATGGCGCAAAAAGGTTATGATTTGGTCAATAACCAATTGAAAGAGCATAAAAATCGTGGCCGATCCCATCCGCTTTATTCTGAACGGTGACCTGCACGAAGTGCGCGATGTGCCGCCCACCATGACGCTGCTGCAATATCTGCGCACCGCCGCGCGCCTGACGGGCACGAAGGAAGGCTGCGCGGAAGGGGATTGCGGCGCCTGCACCGTGATGGTCGGCCGACTTGAAAACGGCAGCGTCGATTATCGCAGCATCAATGCCTGTATCGCGCTGTTGCCCACGCTGGACGGGCGGCAGATTGTGACGGTGGAACATTTGAAAACCATCTGTGGCGGCGATTTGCACCCCGTGCAAAAATCCATGGTGGCCTGCCACGGATCGCAATGCGGCTTTTGCACGCCCGGCTTTGTCATGGCGCTGACCAATCTGATGCATCATAAACAGGATGCCTCGGATGACGATATTCAGGATGCCATTGCGGGCAATCTGTGCCGCTGCACAGGTTATCGCCCCATTCTGGACGCGGCCCGCGAAGCCAACAAAGCGCCGCGCGTACCTATTCCCGGCGATGCCGCGGCCTTGCAAAAGCTGCAACGCCGCGAAACCTTTGCCTACCGGCATGGCAGTGCCGCCTATTTCGCGCCGGTAACGGTTGCGGAACTGGCGGATTTGCTGGACGAATATCCGCAGGCAACGCTGCTTTCGGGCGGTACCGACGTGGGGCTATGGGTGACCAAATTCCATCTGGATTTGCCGGTCATTATTTATACCGGCAATGTGGCCGAATTGCGCAAGATCACGGAAACGGCGGCGGGCGTGCATATCGGTGCTTCCGTCACCTATGCCGATGCTTTTGACGTTCTGGCAAAAACCGGGAAGAGTATGGAGGCGCTGCTGCGCCGTCTCGGCTCCGCGCATATCCGCAATGCGGGCACGCTGGGTGCGAATATCGCCAACGGCTCGCCCATCGGCGACGGCATGCCGCCGCTGATCGCCCTTGGCGCGCGCATCACGCTGCGCAGCAAAACCGGCACGCGGGAACTGGCGCTGGAAGATTATTTCATCGAATATAAAAAGCAGGACAGAAAACCCGGCGAGTTTCTGGACAGCGTGTTTGTGCCCAAACCCGCCGCCAATGCGAAATTTGCGACCTATAAAGTTTCCAAACGTTTCGATCAGGATATTTCCGCCGTTTGCGCGGGGTTTATGCTGACGCTGGACGGGGATCAGATTACCGCCGCGCGTGTGGCTTACGGCGGCATGGCCGGCACGCCCAAAAGGGCAAAGGCAATGGAACAGGCATTGGCGGGTCAACCCCTTTGCGCCGAAACGATTGCACAGGCGCAGGCCGCGCTGGACGCGGATTTTCAACCGCTCACCGATATGCGCGCTTCCGCCGACTATCGCCGGACGGTAGCCAAAAACCTGCTGCAACGGTTTTATCTGGAACTCACCGACGGCGACAAGCCGCAACAGGTCTATCGTTATGCAGAATAAATCGAAACAGCATATAGACGGCGGCATGGGTGCCGCCAAACGGCATGACAGCGCGCATCTGCATGTGGCGGGGGAGGCCGTTTATACGGATGATATCCGCGAGCCTGCGGGCTGCCTGCACGCCTATGTCCTGCAAAGCCCGCATGCGCATGCGAAGATCAAAAGCATCGATACCACCGCCTGCCATATCCCCGGCGTGCATGCTGTGATGACGGCCCGGGATGTGCCGGGCAAAAACGATGTCGCGCCCGTATTCTCCGGCGATCCTGTTTTTGCGGAAGATGTGGTGGAATATGCGGGGCAATCCGTGCTGGCCGTGGCGGCGGAGAGCATCGAGATCGCGCGTCAGGCCGCGCATCTGGCTAAGGTGGAATACGCGGAGCTGCCTGCGATTTTGACGGTGCATGAATCGATCAGAGCCGGCAAATTCGTCGGCGAAACCTATGTCATGCAAAGCGGCGACAGCAAGGCCGCGCTGGCCCGCGCCAAAAACCGCCTGTCGTCGGAACTGAATATCGGCGGGCAGGATCATTTTTATCTGGAAGGGCAAATCGCCCTTGCTACGCCGCAGGAAAACGGCGAAATGCATTGCTGGTCATCCACCCAGCACCCGTCCGAAGTGCAGCATTTGATCGCCAAGGTGCTGGATATCCCCGAACATGCCGTCACGGTGGAGGTGCGCCGCATGGGCGGCGGCTTCGGCGGCAAGGAAAGTCAGGCCTCGCTGATCGCCTGTATCGCGGCGCTGCTGGCCCGCCGCACGGGCCGGCCCGTCAAATACCGTCTGGACCGCGACGATGACATGACCATGACGGGCAAACGCCACGGGTTTTATGTGACCTATGATGTCGGTTTTGACGATGACGGGCTGATTACCGCGCTGGAGGTTATGCAGGCGGCGGATTGCGGCATGTCGGCGGATTTGTCGAATGCCATTGCCGACCGCGCCATGTTCCATGCGGATAATACCTATTATCTTTCCGATGCGACGATTACCAGTTACCGCTGCTATACGAACAAGGTTTCCAATACCGCTTTCCGCGGTTTCGGCGGCCCGCAGGGCATGCTGGCGATGGAATATGTCATCGACGATATTGCGCGGCATCTGGGGCTGGACGCGCTGCAGGTGCGTCGTCGCAACCTTTATGATCCGAAGGGACAGGAAAAAGACCGTTGCTATACCCATTACGGCATGAAGGTGGAAGATTGCATCACGGCGGATATTTTTGATGCGCTCGAAAAATCATCCGATTACCGCGCGCGGCAGAAAGCCGTTGCCGCCTTCAATGCCGAACATGCGACCTTGAAAAAAGGCATCGCCCTGACGCCCGTGAAATTCGGAATCAGCTTTACGCTGACCATGCTGAATCAGGCGGGCGCGCTGGTGCATGTTTATAAAGACGGCAGCATCCAGCTGAACCACGGCGGCACCGAAATGGGGCAGGGGCTGCATACCAAGGTCTCGCAGGTGGTGGCGGATGTTTTTCAGGTCGATCTCGACCGCGTCAAAATCACCGCAACGAATACGTCAAAAGTACCGAATACCTCGGCGACCGCAGCCTCCAGCGGCTCCGACCTCAACGGCAAGGCGGCGGAAGCGGCGGCGCGGACGATCCGCGACAGGCTGGTCGATTTTGCCGCGAAACATTTCAAGGTGGCGGCGGACAAGGTATTCTTCGCTGCCGACGGCGTGCATATCGGCGATACCGTCATGGATTTTGCCGAATTTATCCAGCTTGCCTATGTCA